>Ga0315318_10000008_pt1 | contig 75811 bp, 74 predicted proteins | sample M1200m3416metaG_FD_203703 | JGI IMG/M metagenome (GOLD analysis project Ga0315318, IMG submission 203703) | Ammonia-oxidizing marine archaeal communities from Monterey Bay, California, United States - M1 200m 3416 | ecosystem: Environmental > Aquatic > Marine > Coastal | place: USA: California... | reverse complement strand
TCTTACCGTTCCAGTCTGACCGACTGTGGGCGATGTTGGGCGAGGAAAGGGATATTGATACGATACTCTGGGACGAGGCGTTTTCTTTAGATGACTTGAAATGGAATTCCGCAAAACCTAATCCTTTATTCCAAAGATTGGATTTAGAGGAAATTATCGCAACTGAGATGGCTGTGGCCGAAGAGGGGTCGGATAGCAAGGTCAATGAGAGCGACACCTCGTCAGAAGGTTCGGGAGGCGGTTACATCGATTTTGAGGATTTCATGAAAGTTGAGATGAAAACTGGAAAAATCATTTCTGTTGATGACCATCCTAATGCCGATAAGTTATACGTCATCACAATAGAAGATGCCCCCCAATCTAGTCGCACTATATGTGCTGGATTGAAAGGAGTAGTGGATGCTTCTGATCTTCTAGGTCTCAATGTAGTATACGTCGCAAATCTAAAACCTCGAAAACTCAGGGGCGTGGTATCTGAAGGAATGCTCCTAGCAGCTGAAGACGATGATGGGAAGGTATCGGTACTGACAATTTGTGAAGACCTGGCGCCTGGGTCAATCGTTCGGTGAATCGGGTTCGTCGAAGAACTCCCATTGCATTGCCGCTAATTCGGCATTTGTCTTGGCATTTGAATAGGCTTCCAATGGATTGTTATTCAGATTCAGAAACTCATTCCCAAATGTGAACGGTTCTATGATTCTCCGACCTTGCTCCCATCTTCCAGATATGATGACTGAGGCACATAGGGCCTCAGCAGTAGTCAACCTGCCAGGTTTGCCCCATGATACCGAGTTGGCAGCAAGCAAAACGGGCAAAGTTCTTCCTCCGAGCCTAGTATGATGAGATACCTCTCTAATTGCGCTGTCAAGGGATTTCCACGAGCAGTCCAAAGCGACAATTGAACCTCCTCGATTGAGCAGTGTGTTATCTTCGGGGCCCTGTAACATACCAGATTGGGGGTTGAGTAGAATCCCCCTTTTGGGTGCTTGGCGCGGATGATGGTGCAATTCAGCATGACCCCTAGACTCCATGGCCCTTGCAGTGCACTTACGGGGATCATCTTGATTCAGGTGAATTACATGAAGAGGAACTTCAGTCATCAGATTCTCCTTTGGTCAAGTAATCCTCTAAGGCATCTGCGATAGTCAGTCCCCTACCACCTCTATGGGATAATTGTGCATCATATTCTATGTCGGATTCCCCTAGTAGGGTAATGCCTAGTACCTTCTCCAGCTTTTTTACCAACTCATCAGTAGGTCTCGAACCGTTCTCAATTCTCTGAATTGTGTTTAGTCTCTCATTCATTCTCATTGCCAGATCCTTCTGTTGCCAGCCTCTTGAGACTCTTTGATTTCTGATTCGTACGTGAAAGTCACCCAATAATGCCCCTTTCTCTGAGGGAATATGTTGTCCGCGGACACTACTCGAATGCTTCTGAGAAGAGCTTGAATTCTTAGACTGAGAGATTCTAAATGGAGATTCAAATATTTCCAGACCCATAGAATCTATGCACCGTGTACAGGCATCAACATTGACATTGGATGCAATTGCCTGCCGGGTCTGAAGGGTATCCGAACCACACAACTCACATGTTCCCATAACCTGTCAGAATGGGAATACGAGATTACCCTTCGGGTGGGAATAGTCAAAAACTCCGATGAGTGTAGAAGTATGTGTCGAGCGAGGCAGAGGATGCGCCCAAGGGCGGCAATGGTCAGATACGTGAATCAAGAGATTCCATCAGAGCGGCCCTCTCATCTGTACAGAACGAATTGAAGGAACTCTCAGATAATGCCCAACAACTGCTTACCGAGAAATTGTTCCTCGAGAATGAGTGTTCCCAATTAAAGAAGCGAGTAAACAGGTTAGATGAAGAACTCAGAAATCTACGATCTCCACCTTTCGTGATTGGTTTCGTTCAAGATCGTATTGGAGACAATGCTGTTGTTAGAAGTTCGAATGGAACAGTCTTCTTAGTCACTGTCAATAGACGTATTGATGAAGCCTCTATAGCGCCCGGGGCAAGAGTAGCGATGAATCAAGATACTCTGTCGATTATCGAAGTTCTTGACAATGCATGGGACCCATTAGTATCAGGTGCGGAGATACTAGACCGACCCGAAACAACATTTTCAGATTTGGGTGGGCTCGATGAACAAATAGCCCTACTGAGGCAGTGCATCGAATTACCACTGGCCAGGCCAGAGGCATTCAGAGAATTTGGCATTGAACCTCCGAAAGGAGTCCTCATCACGGGCCCGCCTGGAACGGGAAAGACGATGCTCGCCAAAGCCGTAGCGAATTCTACAGAAGTCACATTCCTCAGTCTCGTTGGTTCTGAATTGGCTCAGAAGTATATTGGAGAGGGTGGACGCATGGTCCGAGAGTTGTTTGAGTTGGCAAGAGCCAAATCGCCTTCCATTATTTTCATCGATGAGATTGATGCAATAGGCTCGAAAAGGCTCGATGTTGCTACATCTGGAGATAGAGAGGTTCAGAGGACTCTGATGCAACTTCTTGCCGAACTAGATGGATTCGATTCACTGGATAATGTCAAAGTAATCGCTGCTACAAATCGCCCGGAGTTGCTTGATGCGGCGTTACTGAGGCCAGGGAGATTCGATAGGATAATCACCATAAATAATCCAAATTCAGAGGCAAGGGAGTTGATTTTTGAGGTGCATTGCAAGCACATGCCGCTGACTGATGGTGTGAATTATCGCAAACTGGCAATCGCTACTGAGGGCTACAGTGGAGCTGAAATCAAATCTGTGGTTATCGAAGCAGGAATGCAAGCGATTACAGATGGCAGGTCCTCATGCAATCACAAAGATTTCACAAATGCAATTTCAAATATCGACGTCAAACGTAATGAATCCGACTATAGTGGCCCAGATTCCCTATATCGCTGATGAGCAATCCTCATCACTCGTAAGCCCGAGGGGGCGATGTGGTCACGTGTTGATTGAGTGCGTCCCAAATTATAGTGAAGGCAGAGATCCTTCTATTATCGATGCTATTACTAACTCCATTAAATCAGTAGATGATGTTTCAATCTTAGATGTGGATATGGGATATGACTTCAATCGCACTGTTGTAACGATGGTGGGGCAACCCGAATCTGTATTAGAGGCGGCAATTTTGAGCACTGCAGTTGCAATAGAACTAATCGATATGAGAAAGCATCACGGTGAGCATGCCAGAATAGGAGCCGTCGACGTAGTTCCATTTATCCCACTAGAGGGTGCTACGATTGAAACCTGCATTTCCCTATCAGAGAGGTATGCAGAGGCAGTATCAAAACTATTAGATCTGCCTGTATTTCTCTATGCAGAATCCGCCCGAAGCGATCAGAGAATCAAACTACCGGATATCAGAAGGGGTGAATACGAAGGGCTCGACGCGAAAATCACTACTCCCGAATGGCTTCCTGATTACGGACCTGCAGAGTTCAAACCCAGTATGGGAGCTACCGCAACAGGTGCTCGTCAGATTTTGATTGCCTACAATGTCAATCTCAATACATCAGATAAGAAGAAGGCCAATTCAATCGCTGGAACCATTCGAACTAGTGGTGTGATTCAACGTGATATTAATGGGGACAAGTTGCTTTCCGATGACGGTAAATCAATTAGGAAGCCGGGTATGTTTCAGCATCTCCAAGCTGCCGGATGGATGTATGACCAAGATACGGCCCAAGTCTCAATGAACCTGTTAAATCACAATATTACGGGATTGCATACAGTGACCGATGCGATTAGGTCCGAAGCTGAAAAAATCGGCCTGAAGGCAGTAGCAGGAGAATTGGTCGGACTGGTCCCCCTCAGTGCAATAATCAGTGCTGGCAAGCACTACCACAATGAACCAGATAGTGCTGATTATACTACATTGGTACGTTCAGCAATAGATGGCTTAATGTTGAATGAACTTGAAGAATTCGATACCCACAACAGTATCATAGAGTGGGCACTCGAGAGCAATTTGGGTGATTGAGTTGAATGGTGGGTATCGCGAGATTCTCGATTCGATAGCATCCGATTCACCCACTCCAGGAGGGGGTTCCGTGGCGGCCCTGTGCCTAGCTCATGCACATTCACTGGCTGCGATGGTGGCGAGACTGACCGTGGCAAGCCAAAAGTGGTCAAACGGCCATGAGATAGCCACCGAGGTCATCGAGCGGTCAGATGATGCGATCAGTGACTCCCTTGCACTTGCCGATAGGGACGCTGATGCCTTTGATTCGGTCATGGCAGCCTACAGGATGCCCAAGACCGAGGGCTTCCAGGAATCCCGGAGACAAGCGATTAGGGGGGCTACTATCGGAGCTGCCATTGTTCCCCTTGAGACCTTGGTTTCTGCCTCCGAACTGCTCCACAAGCTTCTGGAATTGTCCCGTGAATGCAACAGTAACGCACTAACCGACCTCGCATCATCCGCCGAACTGGCTCACACAGCTGCGAGGATGGCAGAGATGAACGTACGCATCAACACAGACGACCTCGATGGCGAGGACGTCGACGAGATCGAACATAGCGCTAACGAGGCCAGGGGAAGATGCGATACTGCTCTGGAGGACGTCAGGACGTCGTTCATGAGCCGGCTGGGATGGTGAGCATGATCGACTTCTCCATAGGCATCCCCAAGATAATGCCCGATGCGAAGCCGATGGACGATTCGGTTCCGCATGCGCCCAAGAGGCCTGAGGTGCTTACTGACAATGAGAGGCGATTGGCAATAGAGAACGTTCTGAGGTACTTTCCCGTAGAATGGCACGAAGAGCTAGGCAGGGAGTTCCTAGCCGAGTTAGATGAGCTGGGCCACATCTACATGCATCGTTTCAGACCAGATTACAAGATGTGCGCAAGACCAATCTCCGATTACGACGCCAACAGCACCTCGGCCGCTGCGATGATGCTGATGATCCAGAACAACCTTGATCCTGCGGTAGCGCAATTTCCTCACGAACTCATCACTTACGGGGGGAATGGGTCAGTGTTCCAGAACTGGGCGCAGTACCTGCTGACCATGAAGTACCTGTCCATCATGCGAGAGGACCAGACACTAGTGATGTACTCCGGACACCCAATGGGCCTGTTCCCATCATCCAAAGACGCCCCAATGGCAATCGTAACCAATGGGTTGGTCGTACCTAACTACTCTTCCCAGACTGATTACGAGCGTATGAGCGCTCTAGGCGTGTCTCAATATGGACAGATGACTGCCGGGTCGTACATGTACATTGGTCCTCAGGGGATTGTGCATGGCACCACGATAACAATCCTCAATGCAGCACGGAGGTACCTCAGCCTGCCAGAGGACTCTGACTTAGGAGGGGTGCTGTTCGTGACTTCCGGGCTGGGTGGAATGTCCGGAGCGCAAGCCAAGGCAGCAGTGATAGCAGGGGCCGTGTGCATTATCGCAGAGATAGATCCAGTCGCTGCCAAGAAGAGGTTTTCTCAAGGATGGGTTACCGAACTGCACGAGGACCTCGACGATCTGGCTGCTAGGGCCCAGGAAGCCATCTCTAGGAAGGAGGCTGTTTCACTGGGTTACCAAGGCAACATAGTCGACCTACTGGAATACCTAGTGGAAAACGACATTACCCCCGACCTAGCAAGTGACCAGACCAGTCTGCACAACCCATGGTTAGGAGGATACATGCCAGTGGATCTCAACTTCGAGGATGGTCTGCGTATGATCAAACAGGACCAGATGACGTTCAAAGAAGCTGTCCGATCCTCGCTGAGGAGGCACGTCGATAGCATAAACGAGCTGAGCTCCAGAGGGACCGTGTTCTGGGACTACGGCAACGCCTTCCTACTGGAATCCAGCAGGGCCGGTGCCGATGTCATGGACGAGGATGGCACGTTCAGGTACCCCTCGTACGTCGAGAACATCATGGGTCCTATGTGCTTCGATTACGGCTTCGGTCCATTCAGATGGGTATGTACCTCAGGCACCACCCAGGACCTGAGGGTCACTGACGAAATTGCCGTCATGGTGCTTCGCGAACTAGCAGAAGGATGCTGCAGCGAGGTCCGCACGCAGTACGAAGACAACATCAGGTGGATATCCGAGGCGGACAAGCACGATCTGGTAGTCGGCAGCAAAGCGAGGATTCTCTACGCTGACGAGTCAGGGCGAACCAGTATCGCGCTGGAATTCAACAAGGCAATCTCGGAAGGACGTGTTTCAGCCCCCATTGTACTCGGCAGGGACCATCACGACGTAGGGGGAACCGACAGCCCATATCGTGAGACTGCCAACATACGCGATGGTTCTATGTTCACAGCCGACATGGCTGTCCACAACTTCGTCGGCGATTCCTTCAGGGGGGCGACCTGGACCAGTTTGCACAATGGCGGAGGGGTTGGCTGGGGAGAGGTGATTAACGGAGGTTTCGGACTAGTCATCGATGGGAGTGATGATTCCGAGAATCGAATTCAATCCATGATATCTTGGGATGTAATCAATGGCCTTACTAGGAGATCATGGGCGCGCAATGATGCTGCAATGAGCACTGTCTCCAAAGCATCAGAATCGAATGAAAGACTGGATGTCACTATGCCAAATATCGTCGATAGCAACGTGTTGGATAATGTATTCAAGTCTCGATGACTCTATTTGAGCAACTCTTGTGGCTGAAACGTGCGCGACGTCGAGATTGATGGCCATTCATTGACTCTAGAAGATGCAGTCGCAGTGACACATGCGCACCCGACGACAGGCCCATGGGCAAGAGCAGTACTTTCGAACCAATCTAGGACTGTGATGTCGGCTTCTCGAGCTGCGATAGAAAATATCATTCAATCGGATGAGGTAGTCTACGGAATAAACACCGGATTCGGAGCAATGTCTTCAGTTCGTATAGATGGCAATGATCTTGAAGATCTGCAGACGAATCTGATTAGAAGCCATGCCTGTGGCATAGGTGACCTGATGCATCCTGAGCATGTTCTTCTGATGATGGTATTCAGAGCGAATTCGCTTGCCAAAGGTGTATCTGGAATACGCCCTGAGATAGTTGAGATGCTAATTGAAATGATAAATTCTGGAATTGCACCTGTGGTCCCCAGAATTGGGTCTCTAGGGGCTTCCGGTGACTTAGCTCCACTCTCTCATATGTCATTGGCATTGTTGGGCGAGGGCGAATGCATGGTCAGATATCCTGACAACTCTGAGTCTGGTCCCGGATGGCATAGGATGACTAGCTTAGAAGCACTTACACTTGCCGGCCTAAATCCTGTCAAATTACAAGCCAAGGAAGGACTGTCGCTAATCAATGGCACTAGCCAGATGTGCGCATATCTTGGGATTACTTTGCTGAATATGGAAAGGTTAGTCTTCGGCGCTGATGCTAGTGCTGCCTGCTCAGTTGAAGCGATTAAGGGCTCACATGCACCTTTCGACCCTAGAATACACCAGAACAGGCCACAGCGCGGCCAATCAATCTCAGCGGCTAGAATAGCAGAATTCGTAAATGACTCTGAGATCAACGAATCTCACTCCAATTGCGATCGCGTTCAAGATGCATACTGCTTCAGATGCGCACCTCAGGTTCACGGGCCCGTAATTGATCTGATCTCAGAAACTAGAAGGATGTTGGATATTGAGATAAACAGCGCAACAGACAATCCATTGGTCTTTGTTGATAATGACTCAGTGGATATTGTCAGCGGAGGTAATTTTCATGGACAGAATCTCGCACTCGCCAGTGACTCGATAGCTATTGCATGCCATGAATTAGCCAGTATATCTGAGAGGAGAATCAATCAGGTCCTAGACCCTAATTGGAGTGGACAAAAGGCATTCTTAGCTCAAACTGAGGGACTTGAAAGCGGATACATGATTATCCAATATGTTGCTGCTGCATGTATTGCTGAATTGCATTTGCTAGCCAATTCTGCTACTACATCAAATGTTCCAGTCAGTATGGGTAAAGAAGACCATGTTTCAATGGGCGCAACTGGAACATACCGCTCCTTGAAGTCAACTCAATTACTATCCCAAGTGCTTGCGAATGAATTGATATGTTCAGCCGAAGCGATTGATAGGATCTCTGAGAAACCCGGCTCCGGTGTTTCAAATATCCTTAGTTGGGTCAGGGGGTGGGTGAGGCCTTTTGATGGTGATAGGGCAATGACTTCTGACTGTGAGGCTCTGAGCTACGACCTGTTGAGTGGTGGTTTGACAGCCATCTCGGGCTCGATTGAATAATGTGATACTATGCAAGAGAAATTGCATATGTCTAGGCATCCAGGTACAGACCCACCCCCATTTGAGACACGCATAGAAGGATTCGAGGGCAGCAATGTGCTCTTGGAGTCAACTTACTGCTATCCACGAGGAGGGGGGCAACCCGGAGATGTTGGTCTATTGACTTCCAAGAGTGCTGAGTCGACTATTCACGAGGTATTGCCAGGTAACATGATTCTACATCCAGTAGATGATCCTGATTTGTTTCAAACTGGAGATGCTGTGACTTGTCAAATCGATGTCGAGCGAAGAAATGGGCACGCCTTGATGCATACAGCTCAACATATCGTATCTGCCCTTGCCGAGGATCTATGGGGGGCTGAGACGGTAGGAAACCAACTTACAGTTGAGGCTTCACGTGTGGATTTATTGTTCGAGGACAAGGAGGTATTCAATCCAGATGAACTCGTGGAAGCAACTAACACGGTGATTTCATCCAATGTAGCAGTCAATATCCATGAATGGGAAAGAACGAGAATACTAGAACACGAACAGATGAGACATACCAAATTCATGCACCGAATCCCGTCATCAATTACCCAATTAAGGGTAGTTGAGATAGATGGAGTAGATTTGTGTCCATGTGCAGGCACTCATGTCTCAAATACTTCGATGATCCCCCAAATCAAGTTTCAAGGTAAGAAGAACAAAGGCAAAGGTAGAATCCGTTTCTCATATTTCTTTGATTAATCATAATCATTGATTTAGAACTATTGGTGGGCTCGGCAGGAATTGAACCTGCGATCTTCGCCATGTCAAGGCGACGTCATAACCCCTAGACCACGAGCCCGGAATTTTTTGGAATCGGTGCGCCCACATGAAGCATTCTATACCTCATCCTACTATCTTAGAAATTCGACCTTCGCATTCTATGTTAGAGCATGATCCGGCTACTCTTATTCTACCGTTGGACATCTGTATCAACTTCGGATTTCTAATGTCTCCATATGTCTTGCACTTGAGACAGTATCCTGATGCTTGCATTTCACTTAGTTACACGAGATGAATGCTATTCAACCCATCTAGCAAGGGGTAAAATCACAAAGAATAGGAAAATTCGGATAAACGAGTCACTGAAAGCCTATACTCCCAATCCGTTCGAACATTGTTTCCGATAACTGTTCTTATCGGACATACTGCGCCTTGAATTCAAGAGTACAAATTCCATTGCAAAAGAAATTCAGAAATTATTGATTGAAACAACATGCAAATAGGTCCATACAGCAAGAAACAAGAAAATAGATTTGAAATTATTAATCCAGATTTACAATAGACCCACCAATTATGGTTGTGACAATAGGATTCTCCCCTGGAGTCTGGCACCACCCATCGACTGATTGAGACCATAGAATATTGAGGTCTGCTCGACAACTTTCTACAATAGTTCCCGTAATAGATGGGTCATCCAAAGTTGTCGATGGATTCCTAGTAGCAGCTACAAGTGCAGCAAATGGATCGAGGGCCATACGTGTTGTAGCCAAATTACCAATGAAAGGCATCGATAGAATACGGCAGTTGGGATTGTAATCTGTTGCAAGAGAGAATGCCCAGTTATTTTCAATACATTGGCCCAGAGGCAAATCTAGTGGTTTACCTAGTACGTAGGGCGTCCCTGGTAGAAATGTCTGCATTGTACCATTATCCGACGCGGCTTGCCTGGACTCTACAGATGACTTGGCCACATGATCCCCGCTAACTGAACCCAATTCCGCTGCTAATGCCAGTCCACCAGAATCTTCGAATTCATCTACATGCAATCGTGATGGCATTCCATGTTCCGAGGATGCTCGGACAATATCCTCAGTCTCATCATTAGTGTACCATCCCTCTTCGCAGAACACATCGACCCATTTGGCAATACCCTGTTCCGCTACTGCAGGTAATTGTGAACTAATCAATTCTTCAAGGTAATCGCTTCGTTGGCGTCCGGGTGGGAAATCATGCGCACCAAGCCATGTCGGTAGTAGCTTTAGTATGCTGGAATCGTTGATGACTTTCATAGCCTCCAGTAATCTAAGTTCTACATCAGTTTCCAATCCATATCCACTCTTTGCCTCAATAACGGTGGTACCAGTCAATACGGCTTGATTGGCCCTTGCTATTCCAATTCGGCATAAATCACCCAAAGACATTTTGCGAGTACTCTGAACTGTCTTTGCTATACCACCGCCCGCTTCAGCGATCTGACGATAAGTCATCCCTGCCTGCCTGAGGCGCATCTCAGAAGAACGATCACCACTCCAAAGTAGGTGCGTATGACAATCCACTATCCCCGGAATGATTGCCTTGCCTTTGGCATCGACAACTCTCAAATCCTCTGATTTTTGATCTGAACCATCCCACCATGGTGCGAACTCTGACTGAAGCGATTCTGAGTCTCCAATAATATTGAATTTCTTATCCTGTATCATAATACCATGTCCGGCGGGTAATATGTTAGCCTCCCTGTCGAGCATTTCTGCACCAACAAGTGGTTGCGTTGTGCTACCAGAGCCCATGTGGGCGACTTCGCCACAGTTGACTATTAGCACGCCCATGCGCCTCGACATACACGATGCTTGAAAGCAGTGCCTGCTTGGAAGTGATGTCGAATATGATACTAGGCATCGAGAGCACGGCCCACACCCTGTCCTTTGGAGTGGTTGAAGATGATGGTCGCGCCATGTCTTCCGTGTCAAATCTGTTCAGGCCAGAAGAAGGGGGAATTCATCCCCGTGAGGCTGCTGATCACCACTCTGATATTGCTGGAGAACTTCTATCTCAAATGATGCTGAGTAATTCAATCAGTAAATCGGACATTACTGCAATAGCATTCAGCCAGGGTCCGGGACTCGGTCCCTGTCTGAGAGTAGGGGCCTCTGTTGCCAGAGCCCTGGCAAACGCGTGGGAGATTCCACTTATCGGCGTTAACCATTGTGTCGCTCATATCGAAATAGGAAGGAATCAGACAGGATGCGAAGATCCAGTCCTACTCTATGTCAGTGGTGGGAACACACAAGTCATTGCACGTAGGGGGGAGAGATATCGAGTACTGGGGGAAACTCTGGATATTGGCATTGGGAACATGTTAGACAAGTTCGCTAGATCCCAAGGGATACCATTTCCAGGAGGCCCTGAGATAGAGAGGTTAGCAGGTGAATGGATATCAAGTAATCCTGAATGCTCACTTGAATCTATATTATTGCCATATGGAGTCCAAGGTATGGATCTTGGATTCTCTGGGATACTCACAGCTGCCCTCCAAAAGAAGACGGCGGGGCATGATTTGAGTGAGATATGTTGGTCTCTCCAAGAGCACTCATTCTCCGCTTGCATTGAAGTTGCTGAGAGAGCTATGGCCCACACAGGAAAATCCGAGCTCTTACTTGGTGGAGGGGTTGCTTGTAATGAGAGACTCAGGGGAATGGCATCTATCATGTGTCAGGAAAGAGGGGGGAAATCGTATTCTCCAAGCAAGGAGTATTGTGTCGACAATGGTACGATGATAGCAGAATTAGGCCGAAAAATGCTAGAATCTGGTTCTCTGACTGCATTGCAAGATAGTGCAGTGTCCCCTGGGCTGAGGACTGATCAGACCATAGTCACATGGCACTGATGGAGAAGTCCTGAGAAGCCTTATGAGACCCTGTTGCGCGTCCCGGGCCGGAGTTTGGTCATCTAGTGCAGAGACGGGGTCGTTCCAAGGCAGTCCCAAAGGACATATTCGGCAATGCACCTAAGCCAATTGTCCCCAAAAAAACGGTAGTCAAACAGCCTCCACCTAGCAAACCATCTCCTACTCCTCCCCCTACACCAGCCACCGAGATTAAGGATGAAGAAGAGTCCCCTGTGATTGAAGAAGAGTCCCCTGTGATTGAAGAAGAGCCTCCCGAATCTACAGAAGAAATTATCCAATCACCCGAAGAGGATGTCATTCAAAATCAGATACTCGGAGTCACTAGGCGTAAATCAATCGGGCTGCAGCCGAAGCAAGAAGAGGATGGAGAAGATTCCCCTACCAATGGTCTCAGTGATAAGGCACAGGAATTGATCGACGAAAGTAAACTACGTGCTAAGAACGATCAACAGCCGAAAAAGGCAGTTATTGAAGCCGTAAAAATTCCGTCTATTCAGAGAAAGGCGCCCACGCCCAAACCCCCTGCACCCAAGTTTAGACGTAGAAGAAACTCGTTTCAACCAGCAGCACGCGATAAGCGACTAGATCGTAGCAGGCATATGGAATACAAATACGAGGTTCGTGGACTCATGGCAGATATTGACGTTGAAGAGGAGCACCGTTCCAATGTCCTAGGAACTATGTGGGCCAAGGGTGAGCGGCAAAACGTTGCCGAAGCAAAGGAGTTCCTTGAAAGCAAACATTCAGAAGGAATCCTCACAGAAGAGCAGTTTAAGAAACTCTGTGATGTCATAAACAAGTACACAGTCAGGAGATAGAATATGTCGATAATAGAGCAAGATTCAGTGGTTTCAGTGATGTATACGGGTACATTCCCCGAGTCTGGAGAGGTATTCGACTCAAATATCAACCAACAACCGTTGGTATTTCTTGTTGGACATGGAAACATGATAGGGGGTTTCGAACAGGAGATGCTCGGGGCAGCAGTGGGAGAAGTCAGAGAATTCACCCTGACGCCCGAAAGGGCCTATGGGCACCGAGATGATGCCAATGTGCAATCAATTCCCAGAAGTCAATTTCCTGAAGGTATGGAACTAGAAGCAGGCGCGGTCTTGGGCGCTCAGAGTGATCAAGGACCCATACAATTCACTGTCGTTGAGGTGGGAGATGAGTTTGTTACTGCTGACTTCAACCACCAGATGGCCGGACAGACATTACATTTCACCGTCGAAGTAGTTGAAATTCGAGAAGCTACTTCAGACGAGCTTGCTCACGGACATGCTCACGGCCCGGGTCACCAGCACTAGCACATTGTTCATGGTGCAATTCGTCTTCCCGGAACTATGCGGAAGAGCCGGTCCAAGACCATGAGTGGGATGGACAGGTCAGATATCTCGAGTAAAGACGCCGCAAGAGTAGCTGGATATCCATCCGAGGGGCATCCCATGCCCGGAGATCCACCTTACACTAGGGGGATACATTCTGATATGTACAAAAGCAAACTTTGGACGATGAGGCAGTACGCAGGATTTTCCTCAGCAAAGGAAACGAATCTAAGATTTAAGATGCTACTCGAACAAGGGCAGACTGGACTTTCGGTGGCATTTGACCTACCTACACAATTAGGACTGGATTCTGACCATCCGCGGTCACTCGGCGAAGTAGGCAAGGTAGGAGTGCCCATAGACACCATCGAAGATATGCGGCAGATGTTTGATTCAATCGACCTTTCAGAGGTCTCTACATCAATGACAATTAATGCACCAGCAACTGCATTATTGGCGATGTATGTTGCAGTTGCTGAAGAGCAAGGAGTCCCTAGGGAAAGCCTAAGGGGGACAGTTCAAAATGATATACTCAAAGAGTATATCGCTAGAGGATTGTACGTCTATCCTCCTGCGCAATCCATGAGACTTACAACAGATCTGATGGGCTGGTGCATTGATAACGCTCCTATGTGGAATTCTATTTCCATCAGTGGTTACCACATGAGGGAGGCGGGCTGCACCGCAGTGGAAGAAGTTGCATTTACGCTCTCGAATGCACTACAGTATACTCGCAGTGCTATCAATTCCGGACTGACTGTGGATGATTTCGCACCTCGAATGTCATTCTTCTTCAGTTCACATAACGATCTTTTGGAGGAGGTGGCAAAGTTCCGTGCAGCTAGGACACTATGGCATGAATTAATGCAGACAGAGTTTCAACCTAGCAACCCACGTTCAAGCCAATTGAGATTTCACACTCAGACCGCAGGAGTCACGCTGACGGCGCAGCAGCCTCTGAACAATGCTGTCCGAGTCGCCTATCAGGCACTGTCTGCTGTCCTAGGGGGCACACAATCTCTGCACACTAACAGTTTCGATGAGGCCATCGGCCTACCTACTGAAGAATCTGCAAGAATTGCGCTTAGGACACAGCAGATTATTTCTGAAGAAATCGGTGTAGCCAACAGTGTCGACCCTCTAGCCGGGTCCTATCTCGTAGAGGAAATGACATCACGTATAGTTTCAGAAGCGAAGACTCTGATAGAACAAATTGACTCTCGTGGTGGTGGATTGGAATGTATCAAATCTGGGCTACAGCAAAGGATGATACACGACAGTGCTTGGAAAAATCTCCAGGAGATAGAGTCAGGAGAAATAGGGGTCGTTGGTGTCAATTCCTATCTCGAAGACAGTGGCCAATCAATAAACATGCAGAATTCTGATTCTGAGGGTGTTCAGTCTAGGATAGACGCTTTGACAGAGTACCGAAACAACAGAAACCAGGATTCTGTAACTACTGCTTTAGAAAGGCTCGAAATTGCATGCTCGGGTGGAGAAAATGTGATGGAACATATGATTGAATCTGTCAAAGTTGGGGCGACAATTGGTGAAGTTAACGGAGTATTGAGGTCGGTATTCGGTACCTGGACTTCTCCAAGCGGGGTGTAACATGAGTGATGTGTCGGTCGATCACATAGGTATCGCTTCAGAATCCATTGAGTCGGCTAGTGGATTTTGGGAACTACTTGGATTCAAACAGAGTGCCGAGCATGTGAATGATGAACAGGGTGTTCGAATCAAAATACTAGAGGGGTCTGTGCCATCAGCAAAAATCGAGTTGCTTGAACCATTGGGGTCGAATACCCCTATTGGGAGGTTCATATCCAAGAGGGGCGAGGGGATTCAACAACTGGCTATCAGGGTCAATGATATTGAATCGACGATTGCACAGTTGATTACCTCTGGTGTGAGGATGATAGATGAACAGCCCGTAAGGGGAGCATCTGGGAGTATTATCGCGTTTGTCCACCCATCATCTACGGGTGGTGTCCTTGTAGAATTGGTAGAGTATATCAATTGACAAGCATCAAAAAGGACTCCTAATACGGGGCGTCATGAAGACTTCGATGGGGCGCCTTCACGAGTATGAATTGTTGACTTCACAAATAGTTTCTAACGAGGTCGGATTCCTCTCAGAAACACTAGGTAATCTACGTGATTCTGGAGAAATATCCAATGATGCATATCTTGAAGCTGGAGGCATTCAGGGAGGGCTGTCCCTGATTGCAAGTTTGATTGATCAGGAAGTCCCCGATGACGAAATTCAGATGCAGTTAGAACAGTTGATTACCCGAGCGCTCAGGATTAGCACCAACTATCCAGAGATGGATCAAAAAATTGAGGAATACAGGCAATAGTATTCTTGTGGTATTACCATACGAATACTTATCAATGGTCACTCGGCCCGATTGATGTGCCTAAAGTGAGCCTTGACATACCTTCCGAACTGCTAAGCGACCTTCGAGATCATGTTGGTGACGACAAGAAATTCGTTTCGCTTGCAGATGCTGTAAGGACCGCGTGTAGGAAACTCCTCGATCAATTAGATGTGATTGATGAGATGCACGGTAGAACTAGGGGGAAATCGGATGAATGATGTTCCGAGTAAGCAACAGGCTGTATCCGCAGTTGATACTCTGATAAGATATATCGAGTCTGTAAATGGTGAACTTAGAGAGGGGCTTGCTAGAACTCCTGAAAGAGTAATCGATTCTTTTGTGGAAATATATTCAGGATATTCAGGTGATGCAGAATCCATTCTTAATGCCACATTCAACTCGGAGGGCTATGATGGGATCGTACTTTTGAGAAATATTGAATTTCACTCAGTTTGTGAACATCATTTGCTACCGTTCTCTGGAAAGGCCCATATTGCTTACATTCCCGTTGACAGAATTGTAGGGATTAGTAAACTAGCACGACTACTGGACCTCCACTCAAGTCGGTTGCAGAACCAAGAGAGATTGACTAAGGGAATCGCTGACGATATAGAGAATATTATGGCACCTTTGGGTTGTGCAGTGATACTAGAGGCATCCCATGACTGCATGCAATGCCGAGGAGTGGCAAAACAGAATGCTGTGATGACTACCAGCGCGATGCGTGGTGTGTTCTTCGAGAAATTGGAAGCCCGTGGTGAGTTGTTGCAACTCATAAATAATCAGTATGACAGGTGATTGTATGGTACTGTTACCAACTGGCCCGAATCTTGAGCAGATCTTTCCCATAGTAGAGATATTTCACAGCATCCAGGGGGAAGGGCATCATACAGGGGTATCGTCAGTGTTCATTCGATTCGGTCGATGCAACCTCAAGTGCCCGTGGTGTGACACCGAATTTGACGAATGGGAAGACATGACACTGGGGCAGATTATAGATGACGTGAGCAAGTTCAATTGCGACCGAATCATCTTGACTGGGGGAGAACCAGCACTACAGGACCTGCCAACGCTGTGTGTGGCTCTGAGGGCAATAGGATACCATATCAGCATCGAGACCAACGGAACTGTAGCGATACCTGATGGAATCATCGACTGGATATGCGTCAGTCCGAAGGACCAGGAATATCCCGATGTCGCAATCAGGCAAAAGGATGGGGATGAATTGAAGGTTGTTTACCTCGGACAAGACCTGTCGATGTATGACGACCTGAAAGACGGTTTCGAACACCTGTACCTACAACCCTGCTATGCCGAGGGTGAAAGCGTTGAATGGAATGGCCTCAACTTCCATGCTACCTTCGAACAGGTTAGATTGAATCCTGAATGGAGACTTTCTCTCCAGACACATAAGTGGATGTGCGTTGAATGAATAGAGTGGTGATGGCACTCAGTGGTGGCATGGACTCGACCTCCCTGCTACTGCGCATGTTGGCACGTGGGTGCGTGGTTACCTGTATCTCCTACGATTACGGACAAAAGCACGTAATAGAGATTGAACGAGCGTCCACAAATGTCGATTACCTTCGTTCCAAGGGATACAAGGTCGAGCATATCGTGGCTGATCTATCTAGTGCCATGTCACTCTTCGACTCCACCCTAACCGATTCTGAAAGGTCTGTTCCCGAGGGGCACTACGAAGAGGTACAGATGAAGCAGACCGTGGTGCCTAATCGAAACGCAATATTTTCATCAATACTCTACGGGTACGCCCTGTCTGTCTCTGCCAAGGAGAATGTAGATGTCTCCATGACATTAGGGGTGCACTCTGGTGATCACGCAATCTACCCTGATTGCAGACCAGAGTTCTATGATGAGCTGATGCGCGCATTCAATACTGGGAACTGGGGTTCCGAGAGAATCAGTGTCAATCTTCCGTATGTTGACGGGGATAAGGAGAGTATCCTTAGGGATGCTCTGATTTCATGCGATTCCTTAGGACTCGATTTCGATATAGTATTCAGGAATACAAACACCTCGTACAGTCCCGATGAGTTCGGGCGTAGTTCTGGAAAGACCGGTGCTGATGTGGAGAGGATATTGGCATTTCACGCAATTGGTAGGAAGGACCCTGTTGAATATATTGACGATTGGAATACTGTTCTTGATTATGCTATCGAGACTGAAAGGCAATATGAGGCTACACTATGACCGCTTCGACACTAAAGCCAAATTCCGAAAGGGACGCAGAGTGGCGTTCTAGACTAACTGCGCTGCAATATCACGTTACTAGGGAAGCAGGTACAGAGATGCCCCACACTGGCATATACAACATGGAGAAAAGGGATGGATGCTACAACTGTTTATGCTGTGGCCATATACTATTCACTAGTAAGATGAAGTATCAGTCCGGATGTGGTTGGCCTGCATTCCATACAGAGCACCCTGATGCTGGAATAACTAGGCTGGAGGACAGAGCCCATGGCATGGCTAGGGTCGAGGTCAGGTGTGGTTCATGCGACGCACATCTAGGTCATGTTTTCCGCGACGGTCCCTCTGAATTCGGAGGAGATAGATACTGCATCAACTCAGCCAGCATGGATTTCGTTCAGGGGGCTAATCATGGCGACTAAGATACGCAGATGGGTTGAGACAGATACCGGACATAGAGTTCCTAACCACAGCAGCAAGTGCAGGAACATGCATGGACATAGATACAGATGGGAAGCTGAGCTAGAAGGTGATGTAGTCACCGATGTCGGGGCATCAGAAGAGGGGATGCTGATGGATTTCGCTGACATTTCAATGATTCTCATGCAACACATCCACGATGTGGTCGATCACGCATTCATCGTTTACGAAGGAGATACTAAGGCTCTAGAAGCTCTATCTTCGATGGGGGATGAGCATAGGACTCTGGTTGTTCCATTCATTCCAACTGCCGAGAACCTAGCCAAGTGGGCATTCGAGCTAATCGAACCCCACATCTCGTCGGCATATGGGAATATACTCAGATTGCACTCATTCCATGTCAGGGAAACTCCCAAGTCCTGGGCTACTTGGAGTCCTTGAGGACCATTTTCGTCCCTCATCTTTCTTCAATTAATCTTCTTCGAAAGCATCTGCAGCCTCTGTGATGACTCCTAGTAATCTGTGGATCTCATCGTCCTTCGGCAACCCTCTCATTATGACTCTGACTAGAGTTTCCTCTATTCCTTTTCTCTTGTGGTCCTTGGCGGGCATAGATTCTACCAACCTAGATACTTCAGATCTGAATGCATTCCTAAGGTCAGAATTCAATAGTCTATTTCCTGTTCCCGATGACTGAATGGTATCTGAATTTCCGTACCAGCTGAAGCAGATGATTGAAACAGCATGGCTGAGATTCAGAATAGGGTAACCTTCCCATGTGGGTATCGTGACTAATAGATCACACATCCTCAACTCCTCGTTCAGAAGTCCCTTGTCCTCTGGTCCGAATATCATAGCAACTCTACCATCTGTTCCTGAGAGTCTTTCTGGAAGTTCCTCTGGCAGTAGGAAGTGCCTCAGAGCAGTCTTGTTGCCATCCTCTCTCTTGCCGGAGGTCCCGATTACTACCGAGCAGTCACTGGTCGCATCTGCGATTGTGTTCTCTAGTTTCGCCGAATCTAGTACCGACTGCGCATTCTTGGCGCGGTTCCTAGTTTCTTCAGACCATTCTCCGGACCTACCAACAACTCTCAAATCGGTGATTCCAAAGTTAAGCATGGATCTGGCGACTGCCCCAATGTTGCCATCGTGTCCGGGATTGACCAATACTATGCACAGGTTCTTGTTCCCAGGAGGCAAAGGGACATTTTTGTGATCCCCCATGACTGGCGCATGCAGTCATCTTTCAAGAGGATGGCCTCAATCTGTACGGCGTTGTCTGTAGCGCGTAATGTATCCGGCTATCCAGTTCCTCATCCTCTTGTTGTCGACGTCACTATACTCTGAGACGAGGTGTTTGTTGGTATCGAAATCGTCGGTGAACTGATCTGGATATATCTCAAGTAACCTAAGTGCCCTAATCTTGATGAAAGATGGTCTGATGTTACCCATACTCAGGCCTCCAGTAGTTTTACTTCGATTGGGAAGCCTTCCTCACGTGTGCAGATTACGCGAATCTTGCGTGGAGGATGTTGCATGCCACGGGACCAGATTGCATGGTTCACAGCCTCGTCAATCCAAAGGTCCTCATCATCTGTCATCTTCATGTGACGTGAGACGTGAATTCGAATTTCTGCGATGGCCCTGTTAGCGCGCCGACTACGCGGAACGTTCCATGCAGCACGCAGTGGTATTGTCATTTCCTTCACCTCAGCCAATCAATCACCTCTGTAGCTTGGACCGGCGCCACATATGACGCTTAGGATGAGAGTTCACTCTGCGATTGGTGCGAAGCATAACCCACACTGGAACACGACGATTCTGCTTAGTGACTTTCTGAAGTCTCTGTTTCTTAGCAAATGGTTTGTTACTAGACATCATACCACCTCAGAACCCAGATAGCCCAGGATATCTCTCCTCTGCACTGCCACGAATCGCATGAGCAGAATCGTCTAGTATCGATTGTCCAGAACTAGTCAGAATCTTACCTAGGTTGACAGATCCGGCAAGATTGTGCTTACTGGCAATTAGTTCGCATGCAGATAACTGCTGGAGAATGGTTCTAGATATTTTTCTAGACCCCGAAACTGCACGATTCTGCTTGACCCCTCTGTCCTTGGGCCCTCCGAACTGCTGAGCCATGTGGTTGGCCCCAATCGGCCCCATCATCCCTACCTTTCTGAGTACTGCTGCTGAGCGGACGAACCACCAGTCATCCTGAACTGGCGGCCTCTCCCTGTGACTGCCTGTCTTGACGTAATCAGCCCAATCCGGAGGGGACATCTGGTCCATGCCCTGCAGACGAGTTGCCAACTCGGCTATCAGTAAATCAGCAGGGACATCGTGGTATGTGGTCATTTACTCACCGTGCGGACCGGCCGTCCTAGAGACCATATTTAATCGTGATGACCATTGATTTGCCACTGCGCGGTAGCATAGGTGCCTGAGTTGTGCCTCCAAGTATTGAAATCTCGGACTCAGCACGAGGTATCATGCGCAAGTCCTTATCGCGCAACCCCAACATGCTAAGGACGATGATTGGGATAGGTATGGTGCTAATTCTAGTGCTTGGATATGCGGTGTATTCGAATACTGTCGACTCTGAGTATTATGGCTATTCGACGACAAATGAGCCTATCATACTGCAAATGGAAGAAGAAGTAGAAGGGGAGGCGAAGTGGCAGACGACTTCTGATGGAGCATTGACATGGATCAACGTGACTGTATCTGGGATTTCCGTGGGCAATACGATTAGAGTCGAGGCATTGGAGACGGAATGGTATCATTCCCTCCTGTTAGGTGCTCCCGATGCTGATAATTTCAACTGTAGAGAATGGAGTGAGATATCAGAGTCATGTGTACTGGCCAGCGTTCACGAGGTACAGGCCGAAAACGACAATATGACAGTCAGAGGACTTGTCTCGCTAAATCTTCCTATTGACGGACTAGGATATCTGCAGAGTGAAGATTCGGACAGTGCAGAAGCCGAGGCTCTGAGCCTAATTACAGAGAATCAGGCTACAGTGTCATGGAGTGTTTCTGTGCTGGATGATGACGGTATTGTGAACTCACAAGGCATCAACCTGAATATGAAGGTCGTCACTCATGAAATTGTATCCATCAGTGAATTCAAACTAGACCCTATACAGGAATCTGTATACAGCTTCGCTACCTTGGTCGGTTGCTTCTCACTATTACTGGCCCTACCTCTGATGGTGTACTACTCTGCGATGTACAAAGCCAAGAGAGATGAGCGTATCAGAGCCGAGGCACCCGAGCCGGAACAGTAACTACTCCTCCGAATCCAAACCTAAACTCGAACTCGGAGGAAGGAGTTTTCCCGATGGATCATATCTGGGCGATACATTCCACTCACCTTTGAATGATGTTTTCCTGACTATTGCCAGGCCGTCAGAGACTAGTAGATTCACAGAAGATCGCAGCCTCTCATCGGCTGGGGCTATTCTTTCATGGAAGGTAGCATCCATCAAGCGGCAAATTTCTTTGAATTGAATAGTTCCATCCATCAGTTCCCAAAGTACTGAATTCATATCATCCATAGGCCGACGAACTTCTTTTGGCGCCCTCAATATTCTAGATAATATGGCCTCGAATCCAGATAGAGATTTCGGGATTCTAATAACTACTTGCCTTCCAGTTACACCGAGTCTTTCGGGGTGTGGGCCTTGTGGACCTCTGTGGCCCCACCAAACGGGAGCCCTGGTGGGAAATGCCTCATCTGTAATCAACATCAGAAAATCACCCATGCCACTATTGTAAGCATTGAACTAATGCCTATGAGTGCAGACAATCTAACTAGCCATTCCCTATCGGTGAAATTACTGAGGTACCACGTGGAGACGCCTGCAATGGCACAAACCATCAACAGTACCTCACTGCCTTCCGGCAAATTCTGCAAATTAATCCCTCAGCGTTTACTCCTGAGGTACTCGGCTGAATCGATGAGGGATCGTGCCATATCACGAATCCTCAAATTCAACTTCTCATCGACTAAATCTCCATTTTCATCAAAAGCCGAACGGACATTACCCACTGCAACCTGCTCAGGTATGGCCCAACCGTGTATCCAACGAACTGAAATCCTCATGTGATTGAGCGTATTCGAATTCGACTGGCCTCCGAGTGTACTCATCAGAGCAAATGACTTGTCGGATGTCTGGTCGTACGACAAGAAATCTAAGTTGTTCTTCATGACTCCGCTCATGGTACCATGATACTCGGGACTAGAAAGAATGAATGCATCTGATGATAAAGCAGTGTTCTGAAATGACTTAACAGATTCATCATCCCAGCACCCCTCTTCTCCGACGAACGGTAAAGGGCTCGAATTATCCCATTTCACGCACTCGGCTCCCATAGACTCACAGTGCTTGAATGCAATCTCCAACAATCTACCATTGGCCGAATCAGTTGAGAATGTCCCACAAATCCCCATCACTCGAATTGCCTCGGCCATGGGGTTACGAAGACGCGCCACGCCTTGAATGCAAGGGTAAAGCAGTATCAGGTTCAGAGAATGTTTAACCCATATGCGCCAAGGCGAAAGCGTGGTCAAACCTAGCGTAATCGACTTGCTCGAAGAAGCTTCTAGCAAGGCATCCTCAGGAGACCTAATGGGAGCCATGGAATCATACGGCAAAGCCATCGATATAGATGCGAAGAGTGCATCGGCTTGGTACGGCATGGGAGTCATGCAAGCTAAGCGAGGCAATACGGCAGATGCTGTATCAGCATTCGACCAGGCCCTCAATTTGAATCCGGACCATGCGCCAACAAATGCTAACCTAGCGGTACTGCTTGAAGGTTCAGATTCAATTAGAGCTTCTGAATTAGCTAGAAGAGCACTTCTGACTATATCTGATTTGGAGGACTTGGATAGAATAGCCTCAATGCATCCAGTTGATGAGGTCCCCCTACTAACTTCCAGAGTTGCTGAAGAAGAGGAAATTATCGAAGAGGTCCCTATGCTTGAGTCCAACACAGTTGACGAAGACCCACCTCTGCTACAATCAACCCCAGTGCTCAGGGACATCGAAGAAGTTCTTTTCGAGGCCCGTATACACCTTCAAAGCGGATCATTTCAAGAAGTTCTCGATTCTATTCAGCCGCGTTTGGAAGGAGATGCCTCATCCAACCACGAACTCTGGTCAATATGCGGGGTTTGTCTCTCACAATTAGGACATGATGAAGACGCTCTACAAGCCATGGAATACGCCATTTCTATCGGCGAAGACGAGGCTAAGATGCATTTTAATCTCGCGCAGTTGCTACGAAAATCCGGACGTGTGGAAGAAGCCATGCAATCACTCGCAAATGCACTGTTGTCTGATCCCGCCCATATCAACAGTCTTGTTGCCAGAGGTGAGGTTTTCGTAGATAGGGGTGAATACGATATGGCCGTGCAGAACTGGCGTCGGGTTGTTACGATAGATCCTGAAAATCCGATAAATAATAGGTTGGTAGAATTAGAAGAGGATGAAACACGCAAGATAGATGGTTTAAGTTCGGAAACCGAATTTGAGGAGGATGAGATTATAGAAGTTGAGCAGATCAAACCATCCTTTGTAGAAACCAAGTCATACAAGATATTGAAAGCCCAAGAACTGACTGAAAGTGGAGAACACGTAGCCGCGGTAAATGCTTGGAAAGAATTGCTCGAAGAAGACAACCAATCTGCACAGATATGGCAGGGTCTGGCTGACGCGCTGTCAGTGGCAGGACATATAGACAGAGCCCAACAGTGCCGACAGAAGGCCAGTATTCTCGAACAGGGAGTGCAGAGCGCTTTACTCGAGGCCGACGCAAAGACAGAGGCTGATCTGATTGAGGCAGCAATTGAAGCTGAGCGGATTAGCTCTCGCCTACCACCCAGTGAAGAGGAGGGTGTGAATATCTGCATTGAATGGTACAATAAGGGCTTGAATATGCTGACCGAGGAGAATGGGATGGAAGCACTGAATTGCTTTGAGAGAGCAATCGGGGGAGCGCCCAGAGAAGAACGGGAGTTGAGGATTAGAGCTCAGAACGGCAGAGGACACGCACTGTACCAATTAGCTAGGTATCCCGAGAGCATACAGGCATACCACGCTGCCATCTCTATGGATCCAGCCGGAGTTACTGGGAGGTCCCTATACAACATGGGGTCATCATATGCTGCCGTCGAATTGTACTCAGACGCCATCAAATGCTTCGAACAGGCTCTTGGAAGGGGTCTCGATGTGGATGATACTGCCGTATGCAAAACACAAATCAACCGCTGCAGATTGTTGCACAAAGAGCAACAAAAGCGTCAGCGTCAGGAAGCCTGACGCAACTGCTTCCTCCAAAATCTCATCTTACTCCTAGAGGGCACAACGCTGACGCTGACTGATTTACTGGTCGGCGTATTACTCCCCTCGGCAACACTACCAAGAGGTATCAGGGAGTTAGCCTCAGGGAAGTACGTTGCCACATTACCCCGTGGAATGTCGTACTGCACTACACGCCATAATTCTGAATTTCTAGTTGTCCCTTCGAAGTGAGAAGAGATGTCTACCATGCTTCCCTGTGATATCCCTGTATCCTGCATGTCTTCGCCGTTCATCAACACGACTCTGCGAGCATTCTTAATCCCTCGATATCTGTCGTCCAAACCGTATACTGTTGTGTTGTACTGGTCGTGTGACCTGATTGTCATCATGATGAATTGTCCGGGTGGGGCGGAAGCCTTAGTAAGCGGATGCACCCTGAAATTGGCCTTTCCTGAATCAGTGTTGAAGGTCCTGCCATCGCGTGGTGCGTTTGGGAGATAAAATCCAGCATCCAGTTTAATTCGGTCATTATACGACTCGAATCCAGGTACAGTAGACTCGATGAGATCTCTGATTAGACTGTAATCATCAGGGAACTCGTGCCAGAGTATTCCTGAATTACCTATGCGAGTTTCCAAGGCAGAAGCGATGCCCGATACGATGGCGGATTCTGAACGTAGTTTTTCAGAGGCAGGCTTAGCGGAACCTCTGGAAGCATGCACCACTCCCATCGAGTTCTCCACCGATACAGATTGATTAATCCCATTAGACGACAAATCCCTCTCTGATCTGCCAAGACACGGTAGTATCAGTGCCGTGCGTCCTGTAACCAAGTGAGAACGATTAGGTTTGGTGGAGATCTGTACTGTTAGGCTGCATTGTTCTATAGCCCTAGAAGTGGCTGCAGTGTCTGACATAGCTGAAACGAAATTGCCCCCCATTGACAGGAAGACACTGGCCTTGCTATCGTTCATTGCCAACACGGAATTAACAGCATCGAGGCCGGGTTTATCTGGAGGATTAATGCCGATAGAACTACGAATTGCATCTAAGAATCCCGCGGAAGGGTTGTGGTTAATCCCTACGGTGCGATCGCCCTGGACGTTAGAATGCCCCCTTACTGGGCACACTCCTGCACCCGGCCTCCCTATATGGCCACCAAGAAGAAGCACATTCATGATCTCCTGTATAGTTGCTACTGAATTGCGATGCTGGGTCAGACCCATTGCCCAGCAGACGATGGTAGATTTCGATTTACGCACCGCTCTACCAAGATATTCTATCTCCTGACGAGATATGCCCGCAGAATCTGAGATATCTGACCACTTCGATTTTCTCACAGATTTTCTGTACTTCTCAAATCCATGTGTATAGTCGGCGATGAAATCCATGTCGACTTCGTTTCCTGAGATGATAAGCTTAGCTAGCCCCCTGAAGAGTGCCAAATCGCCATTCACTGCCACAGGGATGTGCAAGTCTGCAATTGAGGTGCCTGAACCGAGCATTTCTAGGGGATCTTGAGGATGCTTGAAATTCCTCATACCTGTCTCGAGCAGTGGATTGATGCTGACTATTGAGGCCCCTGCTCGCTTAGCATCCCTTAGAGCTGTTAGCATGCGAGGATGATTTGTACCTGGATTCTGCCCGACGACAAGAATCAAGTCGGCCTTGGTAAAGTCGTCCAATTTGACTGTGCCCTTACCTATACCAATAGAATCGCCCAACGCAACACCAGAGGACTCATGGCACATGTTGGAGCAATCGGGGAGATTGTTGGTACCAAATCTTCTAGCGAGCAACTGCCACAGGAAAGCAGCCTCGTTACTGGTTCTGCCAGAGGTGTAGAATATCGCTTGGTCTGGATCCTTTAGGGAAGACATTTCATCTGCAATCAACTGGAAAGCAGCTTCCCAAGATATTTCCTCGTAATTGTCTGATTCTGGGCGCAGAATCATCGGGTGCGTCAGTCTGCCTTGCGAATTCAGCCATCTATCTGACTTCCTAGATAAGTTGGTGACTGTCCATCGGGACCAGAATGATGGATTTGCGCGTTCCCTCATACCCTCATCGGCGACGGCTTTGGCCCCGTTCTCGCAAAATTCGAAGTGGGTCCGATGATCATCCGGATCTGGCCACGCGCATCCGGGGCAATCGAAGCCATCGAAACGATTTACCTTGGAGAGGTTAGAAATGGATTTTATTATCCCCATACGACTCAATCCATGATACATCGTCGATACCACTGCTGGAATTCCAGCCGCTACTTGCTTCGGTGACGATATCTTCGGTGACTTCTCCTTGACCGGAGTCAGGTGCTCGACCTTCTTACTCACGCCACTCGGACGCGGGTCGCTTACATCAGGGTCTCGCTGTGTAACCGGCGGATTGTGGCATCTCGACCCTGCCACTGCCGCTAAACACAGTCATTCTGGTTTCGGCAGCGAATGAAATCAATGTCATACCATGCTCATTTGCTAGATCTACGGCAAGGCTGCTGGGGGCTCCAACTGAGATGAATACAGGGAATCCTGCTCTGAGTGCCTTCTGCACTAATTCAAATGATGCTCTGCCTGATACTACTACCATTTCCTCCGTAATCGGAATCTGTCTAAATTTGACTGCGTTGCCAATGAGTTTGTCCATTGCATTGTGGCGGCCGATATCCTCGTGGGCATCAATAACTACTCCCCCTCGCAGTACTCTGGCGCAGGCGTGAGTTCCACCTGTAAGCTTGAATGTATTCTGATGTTTACCGAGGTTTGTTACAGCGTTGGAGATATCCTGCTGATTAACTTTGAATGACTCACTGAGAGGGGGTCCATGGATATGCAGAAGATTCGAAATCGAATCCTTGCCGCAGATACCGCATGATGAGGTGATATTCGACCTTCTGACATGTTCATCGGGTTCAAAATTTGCATCTTCGGTCAAATGGGCAGTTATGGTGTCCTCCGTCGCATTTACTTCCGTGACATTATCTATCGAGTCTATGATACCCTCAGAATGGAGATATCCCAATATCAATTGCTCGTCCTGACCTGGAGTCCTCATTGTCAACCCTAAGGACTGCTCATCCATTCCCGGGGTAGATACTGCCATGGATAATGCCGCCTCAACAGAGACAGTGTCAGGCTCGCGCGTACTCCGACCGGATACGAGTCTGATTACTGGCTTCTCCTCCGTGCCTTCCACGCTACGCGTATCGCGTTCATCGTATTGGGTTATGGCTTGAGTGGAATGGTTTCCGCAACCGTTGAAATACCCCTGTCGGCAGGGGGGTTCCATGGGAATACTCGGAGGAGAGGGGTTCAGTCTACCCGTTGTTACTTCTACTGAAGTTGTTAACGTAGAGATTGAGTTCACTGAACCTGCCAAGCAGGCAATGAAATCCACCATGGGAAAAGACGAGGATACACACGTGGTAATCATCAGCGCCGAATCAGGGGGATGTTCTGGATATATGTATGACATGCAGATTGTCGAAGACCCTAATGACGATTCTTTTCAGCGTATGGACGTCGGTGGTTTGACAGTGCTCGTCCACAATAAGGATAGTGAAATGCTTAGTGGTATTCGAGTAGATTACAAAGACACACTTATGGGTGGCGGATTCCAAATCGACAATCCTAACGCGGACCGTTCTTGCGGTTGTGGCCAGTCATTCGGTTGAGCACATGCCACCGCTGGATCTACATCCTGTTGCGGAGGTAATACCTTCTCCTTGTAGTGTCAGTGTACTCAAGGGGGATACTGCCATAGAACACTTGAATAGAACACTAACTGTAAAAACTTCAGATATTCAATTCAATGACAGAGTGGACGGGTTGCTTTGCAACGCCAATGGACGAATTCTGGATAGGTTGATGGTCTGTAACCTCGGAGAAGAGATTCTCCTCATTGGCAATCACGGGGCCGGCGACAACACACGCGAGAACCTTATCCAAGGAATCCCTTGGGATGAGGAAATCACAGTGATGAACGGTGATTCAGCAATTACTCATCTGAGACTTGTTGGCAGGGCTGTTAACAGATGTCTTGCGGGACTCGGTATTGATCCATTGGAAATCAATGAAGAGCGGTGGATCGAATACGGAAGTGCTTTGGTTTCACGCACCGAATATTGTGAGTTGCCAGTAATCGAAATTCTAGTGCCATCGGCAGAGCTTGTTCCATTCACCGCCCTATTACATGAAAACGGTGCAATATCATCAGATAGAAACAGAAGTGAAAGTCTCCGTATAGAGCTTGGAATACTCGATCACAGGGAGATGAATTCAGCATTCCTGCCCTTTGAACTGGGTCTGGAGCACATGGTCAGTCTCAACAAGGGATGCTATCCAGGGCAAGAGATTCATGCTAGAATGGACAGTCGGGGAAAGGCTTCTCGCGGTATTGTGAAACTGTATCTGCCTTCTGACGTGGCCGTTGGAAAGCACAAGGTGCCAGGAGTAGGCAGCATCACAGTCACAGCATCTGCAAAAGCGTTCGAAGGGTCCGTGGCCCTTGCCGTAGTGCCTCTTCCGGCGATTGCTCTTGAAGAGTTGGAACTGAGAGGGGGTTTGATTGCGGCAATGCAGTCACTCTGACTCAACACTATCGAATTCGAATATCTCCCCCTTGTTCACCCACTCCGACAAGGGCATTAGGGGTGAGATTCGCAACGTTCCAAGATTTCTGGTGAATAGATACACTGTGGGGTCATACTCTTCAACCATCTGCATTTGAAACGCCTTCCTAACTCCTTTACCTCTAGAGTGGAAAAAACTCAATTCCACAGTTACTCCAATGATAGTTGCGGTATAGAGCACCAGTAGTACGCTCAATGAGAAGATCACAGGGTCGCCAAACAACTCGTTCGATCGGAATTGACTGCCGTAAAGCAGTTGTCGGGTAATCAGGAAAACTAGGCCAACGCCGACAAGGGGCCCTAGGGCATCCTCCACAAAGGTGTCCAGTGGGATCAAACGTCGTTTGGTTGGGTCAGCAAACACAAGAGCGTTCGCAGTAGCGGCCCTGATTACAGATGTGATAGATACCAGCACTATGTAGACCGCCCCACTGACTAGGAGAATTTCTCGAGATTCCAAAGGAAGATAGAGTACTACGAGATATGCGAATAGTCCTAGGAAGACGGTGATTGGGAGTCTGTGCACTGAAGTCAGAACGCGATCTAGTTGCTTGGCGCCATCATCTAAGCGCGGTATCCCAATGATTTCCCATCTTGTAATATTCTGAAGCACCTTAGTAGATTTGGCAAGCGCCTTCTTGTCTATCATAATCCATTCGATTGCCCTCAGCACAGGCATCAGAGGAATTGCGATTACTGCCGCGAAAAGACCGAGCACAGGCCAAACAATCAGACTTGGGAGCAACAGAAAGTGCTGGATTCTTAGGGGATGAAGCAAATTAGATTCTATCCTAGCTTGTCTCTCGGGGTCTATCATGAATCTACGCGCCTCGGAATCCAATTCTGCTCTGTACCTGCGCAGTGGAATACCAGCATCCAACACACTGCGGACTTTCTCAGTGTAGTGTTCGTGCTCCGGTTCGGAGCCGACCCACCACTTCCACCCAACTGACAGTGGAAGGGCCAGAATCAAGGGAGATAACAGAATGAGAGTTGATGTTACCAATGCCTCGGAAGTTGCAACCACGTCTCGTGGTCGTCGTCCCCCCCAATAACCAAGCGGTGATTGAACCGACAGTATGCTGAATCACTAACAATCGGAGAATCTCCGTGATACTTCGCCCCAATCGACAACGTTCCACCAGGCTGCGATATAATCTGCGCGCCCCGGACCGAATTTCTTGTAGTAAGCATGCTCCCAGACATCCAGACCAAGAATTGTTGTATAAAACGCCCCCGGAGGCATCAAAGGATTGTCCTGATTCGGTGTCGAAGTGATTGACAACCTGAAGGGGTAGGTCGAATCCCGCACCAGCCAAACCCAACCTGATCCGAATCTAGTCATGGCAGCGGTTTCAAACTGCGACTTCATCTCATCGAAGGAACCAAATTGGGAATCGATGGCTTCTGCCAATTCGCCCGTGGGAACGCCACCGCCAGTAGGAGACATGATCTGCCAGAAGAATCGATGATTCCAATATCCACCAGCATTGTTGCGTATTGCAATGTTGTCGCAATGGTGGCTAACTAGTTCCTCAATGGTTTTGTCAGCCATATCTGTACCGGCAATCGCAGCATTCAGATTGTTCGTATACGCATTGTGATGTTTGGTGTGATGGATTTCCATCGTCAGTGCATCCAAATGTGGTTCGAGAGCGTCGTAATCGTATCCAAGATCTGGTAATTCGAAGGTCATCTGTGAAACGCAACCGGTAGAATCCTAAGAACTCTCCCGAATAGTTGGAAGGGGGCTCTGGGGAACCTTGATTGAAGTCCTCGGACACAAAGGGTACGTGGGCAGAATTGCTGTAACTGACGGAATGGCCGATACAGCCGTATCTATACTAGAGAGTGCGGGACACGAAGTGGTTCTCAGGCATTACGAAGTGGAACAATTGCAAACAGGGGTACTAGCGGATTTTGACGCTGTGGTGGTACGCAGCGCAACGAAGATGACTTCGGAAGCAATCGAAGCCTCATGCAATGGAGGTAGGCTGGGATTCATTGGAAGAGCCGGAGTGGGGGTCGACAACATCGACATCATATCGGCCACTACTAACGGTGTCGTGGTATGTAATACTCCAGGGGCTTCTACAAAGAGTGTAGTGGAGTTGACAATTGGACACCTGATAGCATCAACTAGGTTTGTTGCTAGAGCAGACAGGACCCTTAGGTCGGGAGACTGGGCCAAGAAGAACCTCAGAGGTAGTGAACTGGGAGGGAAGCGCCTCGGACTGATTGGTTTCGGTAGAATTGCCCGTGGAGTGGCCAAGCTGGCACATGAATTCGGTATGGAGGTCAATGCGTTTGACCCGTACGTCTCAGCCGATGAAGCAAACGAGCTAAACTGCATAATGCATGACAATGTAGATAGTCTATTCAGAGCATGTACTCACATTTCGGTCCATTGTAACCTCTCCGAGGACACACACCACCTAGTGAATAAAGATAGGTTGACTATGATGCCCGATATAGGAGCTGATGGCACTGCCTGCGGAAGCCACATAGTGAACTGTGCCCGAGGAGGGATAGTGGACGAATCTGCAGTTCTTGACGCTCTAGATTCAGGAGTACTTTCTAGCGCTGCCTTGGACGTATTTGAGGTCGAACCTGCTATTGGGAATCTCCTTCTGCAACACGAGCGATTTCACGGAAGCCCACACATTGGAGCTGCTACCCTAGAAGCTCAGAACAGAGTGGGAACTGAGATGGCTGGGCTATTAGTAGCGTTTTTTAACGGCGAAAGGCCGAAATCTGCAATCAACTAAATGCTCATTCGATACTATGCATGCGCACCAACGAATTCTGCAATGCGGACAGTTCCTGAGGAACAGATATTCCTGAAATTGGGGATTTTAGCGAAAGACCAGAATCCTTCTTCAACTTCCATACCATCGAATTAAATTCTGAAATTTTTGGTGTTAACGCCCTCAGGGCTTCGGCGCCTTCAACATCAACTATTGCAGGAAGGCGAGGGAAGGAACGGACATCCACAGCACTGCTGTCATAAAGTATAGTAGACAGATAGTGACTGAAGAACGGGCAAATGGGAGATAACGCACTCAACAGGTCCCTAACGACCCTGTGCAGTGTCCAAGCGGCTGATGCGGACCCATCATAGAGACGCGACTTCGACATCTCTAACCAGTGACTCGGGAATACGCCGGTCCCGAATCCCTTGAGTGACTGGGCTGCTGTGTATATGTCGATCTTTGACCATGCATCTTCTACGCGTGCCATCATGGCATCGAACTCCGACAGAATCCACTGGTCCTCCGAGGACAAATCTACAGGGGGTGTGTCCAAATCATCGGGCACATCAAACTGGCTGGCGAATCGCGCTATGTTGAACATCTTGGTCAGGACACCGAAATACTTGGATTCAATCTCCTCTGGATTGATGTGGAAATCGTCACCAACCTGAGCATCACAGGCCTTCCACAGTCGAAAGCACTCACTTCCAATCTTATTCGCCCTGAGCTGGACCTGTTTGCCGTCTGGCCCTCTTACCTTCCATGAACCAGTCCTGCCTCCAGCTCCACACTCTAGGACGGAGTCCGCATCTATGCCATTACCAAGGGACTTGGACATCTTTCGTCCCCAAGGGTCCATCCCTAAACCGTCCACCCAAATATTCTGGAATGCTGGCTGGTCGAGTAGTAACGCACTCTTTAGCAAAGTGTAGTACAACCATGTCCTGACTATTTCCTTACCTTGGGGTCTGATTGAAGTGGGAAACGCTCTTTTGAACAATTCTGGGTCACTGATATAGCCTGAAACATACAAGTTCGAGTTTGAAGAATCCATCCAAGTGTCAAACACCTTCTCTTCTCCCACCAATTCTCCTAAATCGCCTGCCATTGTATCATAATATCCAATCGATTCACAAGTAACCCTGTCGAGCACCTCTGACCCTTGAGGAGGGGGTTCACGCCAGGGTTGGACGTATGTCCCATGAGGAGGCACTACAATCTTCAAACCGTCTTCAGAATACCATATTGGCACCTCAGTGTGATACCATCTGCGTCGGCTAATAGGCCAGTCAATTGAAATGCCATCCATCCAATCATGCAAGAACTGTCTGTTCCGTTCGGGTATGAACGAACTCTGCTTTGAGAGTTGTGATATTCGCTCCAGGATGTGGGTCTGCCTGACATACCACTCCTTCAGGAGAATAATTTCGACGGGGTTCCCTCCTCGCTCGCTCACTGGGACTTCCTGCATATGCGTCTCTGCTGATGACAGACGACCGGCCTCACTAAGAATCTCTATCGAGGCTGCTCTGGCGTCCTCTGCGGACATTCCTGATAGGGGACCACTGATACCAGTCATCCGACCTTCTAAATCCACTGCAACAAACGGACTTAGCCCTAATTCCCGGAACACTGTAACGTCATTCTGATCGCCGAACGAACAGACCATCAGAACACCGCTACCGAAATCCATCTTAACAGAGGGATGAGTCACAATTTCCACTGATGACTCCCTGTCGGTTACTGGAAGGGGGAGTTGTATGCGCTTACCAACCAGATGTTTGTACCTCTCGTCTTCAGGATTAACTACGACGACCCCGCAGGCACAAATCAGCTCAGGTCGAGTGGTGGATATCACCACATCCTCTCCGTCTTCTGTGGTCCAACGGACATTACACAGCAGTGTCTCGCGGGTTACCCTCTGAACTTCTGCTTCGGCGATAGTTGTCCCTTCCACCGGGTCGTATATGTTGGGACGAAGGTCCTCAACTATGTCACCTCGCTTGAACAGATCCACGAATATGGATTGAGTCACTGCCCGGTAATCGGGAGCGTCTGTTAGATACTCATTATCGAAATCACAAGACAAACCAACACGCTTGGCTGTTTCACGCATTGCCTGAGTGTATGATTCAATGGTCTCAGCACATAGATCAAGGAATTCTCCCCGTTCGTACGACCTCATCTTACGGTCATACTTCTTCTCAACTGTGAATTCTATATTGATTCCATTACGGTCCACACCCCAAGGGAAGCGAACCTCCTTCCCAAGCAATCGCTGACTACGAGCAATGACATCTATCATACTGTATTGGGCCACTGCACCGATGTGCCAGGTTCCGCTGGGGTAGGGAGGGGGTGTGTCGATGATGAATATCTCTCTCTCGCTCTTCGGATTGAATGAATAGCGCTCAGAGTAAGACTCTCCGTAATGGCTCTCCTGAATCCTCTTCTCGAGGTCTATTGACCATCTCTTCTCGGGGATTTTTGGTGCACCCATAATACAACCTCGGCTATTTTGCAGGCTTCCCTGAGGAGCCCCATTCTTGACCATTCCCGCAAACACGGGTCGGTTCGATATACAGCATCAGTCGGATTACAACTGCGAGGGGTTGAATACCCGCCCTCAAGCAGGCCACTCACGAGAAGTGCATGAGTGCAAGCGACGGCAAGGGCTTTGGGCCCCGAGAAGCCTTGGAACGAGCTAAGACGGAGGCTTCTTCAAGAGTCACCAGAGGAAGGGAAGTCGCAAGCAGCATGGATGCCGAATCCATCAAGGGTGCAGTGAGAAGGACTCCCAATGCGCTGCGACGGGCTCTGTCGGACTCGACTGCTACCGGAATTCTCACCAAGGCCCCTGCATTCACAGTCGTGCTATGTTTGCTTGTCACTGGATTCTTCACCATGCACTCAGGGATTCTAGATTGCCGCGATGGTTTCGAATACGATTTTTGTAGCGAAGAATCTGCATTGAATGTGAATGGGGACTTGGCTGTCTACCTGCCTCAAGGTTCCCCAATAACGACACAGATTGCTGAGGTGGAAAAGGATTGGACTACTAATGTGATGGTGATTTATGTAGAGTCCGAGGACACTAATGTGACGACAGTTGAGATATTGAATGAAATTGATGCAGTAGAGGGTCAGTTGAACTACGTTAGGGATGACAGTGGGATTAATGACAATATCATCTATGTACTATCTATTTCGACTGTAATCAAAGAAGTAAACTCTAGCGCAGGAAGAGTGGCCAAGGCCACTTTCACAGCACTTGCACAGGCTACAGGAAACGATGAGTTATCCGAGCAGTTCAACGAGACCATAGACGATCAGGAAGATATTATCGGCAGTTACACGATACCGGATGAACAGGAACGTGTAGATCAAATTCTAGGTGAGATGCCCCAGAATGCTCTTGACAAACTAGTCAGGGATGTAGGAAAAGATCTCGACGGGGATGGGGTTAATGAAATAGAGAAAGCCAACAGGTGGAATAGAGCTGTCATTATCATTGGAATCGAAGCGGACACTGATGGTGACGGAATTGATGATGTTGATATCTCAGAACTGATTTTTGACACTCAAGAAACTATAGACGCTCTAGCCCGGGAAAACGATTGGGGAAAGAAGAACCTGACCATGACCCTTACCGGACCTGTACCGATAACGAGTGCTGTGACTGAAGAGTCCTTCAAACTGTTCTGGAAGGTTTTCCCACTGGGTGTAATGGCTGTTGCCCTAGGCCTGTTCCTGTTTCATTGTGACCTCTTGCAGACAGGGAGGATTAGGTTCGTTCAGGGTCTGAAAGTAGTCATCATTTCAGGACTACCGACATTATGTTCAGTTTGGATTACACTGGGCATCATAGGATTCACCAACTATGAGGTCACCATGACGGTGATTATCGTCGGACCAATCGTACTAGCTCTGGGCGTCTCTTACGGGCTTCACATAACCAACCGATACGCTGAGGCTAGAGGAACTCCAAGAGAGAAGATGGCGATTGCTCTCAATTCTACAGGGCGCGCTGTTTTCCTTTCCGCTGTCACCACCATTATCGGTTTCATCTCCCTTACCTTCACACCGATGGCACCAATCAAAACTGTTGGATTCTCCCTTGCAGGGGGCATAGTAGTTGTCTACATCATGACTATGATTATGGTGCCAAATCTCACTATGATGCTTGATCTAAAGAAGCCGTCCCATCCTCCGCCCAAGTTATTCGTCCAGGCGGTGGGTGTACCGATTAAATGGACCCGTGCAGCCATTGCAGTATTCGCTATTGCTATGCTTATGTCTGCAGGAATACCAGGGATTTCTGGGATTGGGGCAAGAGAGAATGTGGAAGAGAATATCGACCTGCTTGAAATGGCCCCATCAAAAGGCGCTGATGGAGAACCTGTGAAGGCTGTTCAGAAAATGAAGACTTATTCTGACGAATTTGAAGCTGGCCAACCAGGATTCCTAATGATTGAGGGTGATTTGCGTGCCAGCCCCAATCTCTTCGACCCCGTGCTATACGATCCATTCGATAACCTGAAAGGAATTGAGGCCCTAGAACAGAATTGCAATCGTGTCAATCGGACTACAGCTGTGTCAATTGTGTTCCTGATGAAAGCGGTCGCAGTGGGAGTAAATATCTCAGGACAGCCAATAGTCGACCAGATTGACCAACTACCTCTACCTCAAGAAGCGAAAGATCTCGCTGCATTGGTGTTTGGCAGAGAGGTTGCGGGCAACGGCTCTTTCTGGGAGACACTGTCTGCCCTGGATGGTTCGCCGTCAGGCGATGATCAAGCTCACAATTTCCTGATATATGTGTTCTACAATAGCATGACTGATGAAATGAGGGAATTGTTCATCTCGTCGAGTTTCAGTCGCAGCCTGATTTACATCGACATGCCCTTCATGGACGTCAAGAACACCGCAGAGGCGGTCGATGGACCGGGTGGGGTCAACTATTGGGTCGACAACACCGCTGGCGTGAAGTCATCATACCTAGTCGGGGTAGCCTCTGTGACTATTGAGGTGAACAATCTGATAGTTGACTCTCAGTGGAGGTCACTCGGATTCGCTCTGCTATTCACTATTCTTACACTCGGGCTCGTATTCAGAGACCTCAGGTTCGCCCTCCTGACAACGATACCAGTTTTCTTCACCGTAGCGATGCAATGGCTGGCAATGGATGCGCTTGGTGTCCCTCTTTCTCTTGTTACTGTGATGGTAGGTTCAATACTAGTGGGAGTTGGTATCGATTTCTCGATTCACATTGCCAACCGAGTTAAGGAGCAAGGTGGAACTATGGAGGCGGTAAAGGTAGCATGCGCTAGTACTGGGATGAGTCTGTTTGAAGCCACCACCGTCACTGCAGCTGGGTTGACATCCGCCTACTATATTCCAATCCAGGCCATACACCCCTTCGTGACTGTCATCATCATCCTTCTAATCGTCGCTGCGCTATCGGCCCTGCTTCTCCTCCCTGCAATATATGCACTGCTCATCAAGAACGATGTCGGCCTAACAGGAGGTGTTGAGACAATGGTCAAGACAGCGGGATTACGCCGCGCCATAGCCAGAGACGAGGCTGATTCTATCGATGCAACGCTACTAATCGGGTCAGCGGATGATGCATGGTGACGCGTCACCTTATGCACCTGAAGCAACTGCGAGGAGTATGACGCATTGGCTAATGAAAAGCGAGCCACACGCATACTCGTGGGAACAACTGGTAGAAGACGGTTCGACCCATTGGGATGGTGTCAGAAACTATCAGGCTAGGAACCTGATGAGAGACGATATGTCAGTAGGGGACCTAGTTCTGTTCTACCACTCCAACTGCAAGCCCCCTCATATCGCAGGGGTTGCGAGAGTAAGCAAAGAGGCATATCCTGACTTCACAGCTCAGGATCCGTCATCGAAATACTTCGATCCGAAGGCCACATCTGACGACCCACGATGGATGATGGTAGACATTGAGGCCGTGTCGGAACTAGAACCGATTACGTTACCTGAACTCAGAACAAATCCATCACTGGAAGGAATGCCTCTCCTAAGACGTGGACAGAGGCTGTCAGTACAACCCGTTTCGGAAAGCCATTTCAAAGTAGTTTGCCTGATGGGTGGCCTATCGGGAATACCTGAATAGGTGGGCGCGTCCTCGGTGGACGCTCGTCACCAAAGGTGTATGTTCACCGATCTCCTCCGCCCCGCAATCCCAAGGCATCCAGAGTCCCCGGTCGGGCTGCTCGCTTCCGCGCCTGACCTGGTTCCCGGGCTTAGATGGGCCCCGCTTCCCTCCGGAAGCGGTTTCCGTCAACCTGGATCTCTTGGGGGCGAGGCATCGACGTTAACCGGTGAAACACCAATGGCTCGTCTGCGCCGCCCTCGGACTTCGGGTCTCCATTACCGACGATTTGAGAATAATAGAGCACGTCAACTCCCCCCCTAGCCCGACTGTGGCTAGATATCGTCACATATCAACGAATCCCCGGTGGGAAAATATTTCTGAGACTATTCCGAGTACTTAGACGGGCATCCTGTTTGTATCTCATGGGCCTCAAGCAACCATCCGTCGGAGTTACTTACTAGGTTACCTTTGACAGCAATTGTGTGACCCTCTTCAAATCCATCTGGAACTACCACTCTTGAATAATCGACTTGAAGTGAATGAGTCTGGCCAACTAACTCAAAGGAAGTTGACGAGGTGTCGACTGACCCTATTGCCACCTGCCCTCTCAGATGGATGTCGCCCTCGTGGGAATCAGGAGACGACATGACCTCGTCAATGGAATACTGAATTTGAGGTTCTATACTAAGGAACATCATTGCGATTAAAGCTGCCAAACAGGCGCCAACGATGGTCAACCGGGAAATTCTAGTACCTGCCATGACATTAGGTCAGGTAGATGATAGATGAGTGTTTTCTATCCCTTCAAGTGATGTCTAGGCCGACTGCTTCCTCAATACCGAGGAAACCATTCTCCGTCACCCTCTTCTTGAGTCCCTTGACGATACCACTCACGACAGAGGGTCCGTTGAAGACTAAGGCAGAATACAATTGCAGTAGGGAAGCGCCCGAGGAGACAGCTTGCCAAGCAGTGTCCACAGAATCAATCCCTCCCACTCCTACAATCGGGACAGACGATTGAGTTTCCTCGTAGAGCAAGCGTATGACCTCGTTCGAACGTGCCTGTAGGGGTCGTCCAGAGAGCCCTCCACTCTCAGCGAACACACTGCGAGAAGTAGCGTTCCTAGGCACGGGCCGATGCAGTGTTGTGTTGGTGGCTACGAAACCGTCGATGCCCTTCCGCAATGCCATTTGAGCGGATGCGATAATCTCGTCATCGCTATTGTCCGGAGAGAGTTTTAGCAGCAAGGGTTTTCCTCCTCCTTTTCTTTCTGACATCATCTTGCATTCCGTTAGTATAGAAGCCAGATGATCTACCTCCTGCAGTTCTCTCAAACCCGGAGTATTCGGAGAGGAGACGTTGAGTACAAACATATCTGCGTGGTTCCACAACATCTCCATAGAACTAGAATAATCAGATGGGGCGCTCTCGTTAGGCGTCTTCCTAGAACGGCCGATGTTCGCAGCCACGGGAACCTTAGGCCACATTCCAGAGGCCCTTCTGGCTATCAATCGGTCCCTCACAGCAGCAGCGCCAGGATTGTTGAATCCCATTCTATTGACCAGCGCCCTCTCAGAATGGGCTCTAAACATCCTAGGTTTTGGATTTCCTTCCTGGGGGAATCTGGTGATGCCACCATACTCAATCCAAGAGAATCCTAAGGCGGGCCATGCGCTGAGTGCCTCCGCCCCCTTATCGAATCCCGCAGCCAGCCCAAGGGGGTGATGGAACAATCTGCCGAAAACATGTATGGGGAGTTCGGGGGCGTGATAGATTGTGCTGAGTGCTCGTTGACCAGCTCGGCTCTGGCCGAACGTACTTAGGCCCCTCATTACTAAACTGTGCGCTTTCTCAGAGTCAGTGAATCTAAGCAGGGGCCTCGCGAATAGCGAATACGGCAACCCCATCAACAGAACGCGCAGAACGGTATCCTTCAAGCGTTGCGTTACATCGCCAGCCCATGCGCTCAACAATCGAGGCAGCGGCAATCAGCGAACTGGCTCGCAGGGCACTTCGGTCAGAGGGAATGGTGGTCCACCATCGAAACCCAACCTCCCTAGGTATAGATGCCCTATCAATAAATATCGGCGATATATCACCTGGGATGCTGCTCGGTGTAGTCGGCGAGACATCTGATTCCGAAGGAATAACAATTGATATGCTGAATTCTCCAGGAGGGGTTATCGCTGCAGATGAGCCTGTAGATTTCAGAGTTGTCTGGATACCAGGAAATTGCTCTTCGATATGGAATCGCTTCACGGACACGGTCCTCAGGCTAGCCGAAGCTGGCTATCCTGGATGCGTTGGATGCGCAGGACCAGCGGCTGAAGGGCCATGGGATGAAGAAGCATCTAGGCAACGACTGAGGTAGGTGGCTTCGCGCGCCCCCTCGCCCGCGCGCGCGTTGGTCGGTACTCAGACTACTCATGTTTATACGGAGTTCATCGGGGCACACGGAAACGAGGCCGGGCTAGTCTTCGATGACATAGTTGGCTAGGAATGATACTGTGCGACTAATGATTCTCGAATCTGGTGCAAAGGCACGAACGGTAAACAAGTATCTCGGTAAAGGCTGGATTGTAGAAGCTTGTAACGGGCACGTCCAAGATCTTCCATCTGGTAAGGGTAAGGATCGATCGAAAGCCATGTGGGCCTCCAATAACGGTAACCTCCCAGAACCTCCTTGGGATTGGACCGATGGTGCAGAGAAAGTAATCAACAAGATTCTGGACAAGGCTACGCGGAAGGGTGTAGATGAGGTCTACATAGCAACTGACCCGGACAGAGAAGGTGAGTTCATCGCATGGAGACTAAGCATTCTGTTCTCTAACTTCCCCGTGGTCAAGCGGGTCACGTTCAATGAGATTACAAAAACTGCGGTGAATGAAGCAATTCAGGAATCAGGGGAAATCGATGTGAATTTGGTAGATGCTGCCAAAGTTCGTCGATTCATGGACCGATTGGTCGGATTTCGATGCTCGCGATTCAGCAAATCATGGAGGCTGGCCTCAATGGGCAGGGTTCAGACTCCGACATTGGGTTTCATCGTAGAAAGGGAGCTCGAGAGAGAGGCTCATGTGCCAATTGAGTTCCATAGCGTCCACGTTGATTCTGACAAAGTTCGCTTCAACGTCAGATTCCACGAGAAGAATGATGAGGAAGCGTGGACCGATGATTCGGGGAAGCACCGCGCCGACAGAACTGCCGATTCTGGATTGGCCAAGGATGCTTTCGATGCCCTAGATAATGCCAAAACCATCCGTATTGTCTCAGTGAAAGAAGGTAAGACAAACCGTAAACCGCAACCGCCGTTTACAACTGCTACGCTTCTGCAAGCCGCGAGTTCCGCTCTCGGATGGTCTGTAGCGAAAACCAGTAAAATGGCATCCACCCTATACCAATCGGGTCATGTGACATACATCAGAACAGATTCTACTCGAACCAATTCAGAGGCGCGCGAGAAGATAAGGGAGTATATCAAGAATGAATTCGGAGATAATCATCTGGGCCCTGGCGCGCTAGGACCCGATGCCAAGAAAGGAGCTTCCAACGTACAAGACGCTCACGAAGCCATCAGACCAACCCGTCCCGAGAAGACTGATGTCGATGCCGGCGCGGACGAGCGGCGTCTGTATGGTTTGATTTGGGCGAGGTTTGCCGCCAGTCAAATGTCGCCCTCTATTAGGGAGAGAAGAGATATGCGGGCTACTGCAGACAATTTGAAGAAGCCATTGACAGCATCGGCCTCTTGGAGAATTCATACCGGATGGGAGGCGGTATACACGAAGTACCACGGTGATGTAAGGACAAGTCCTCCAAAATATGCACTAGAAGAAGAAAGCGAATGGAACATCTCGAAGTCTGAAGAGAATCCGCTGATGGTGACGGATGAGACCAAACCGCCGAAGCGGTTCTCTGAGAGTTCAATTGTCCAAGCAATGAAGAAAGCGGAGATAGGCCGTCCGTCGACGTATGTAAGTACAGTTTCGAATCTCTCTACTAAAAAATACATCAAAGTCGAAGGGAGTTCGCTAATTCCTACTGATGGGGGCCGCATGCTATGGTTAGATGTGGTGCCGTTCTACAACGAACAAGAAGAGTCTGAAAGGTTATTCACACCGCTTTTCACTTCAAAAATGGAAGACAACCTAAATGGAATCGAGCACGGCAGAATCGGTGGGCCTGAAGTCTGGGCCGGTTTCGTAGAAGAATTCAGATCGATGCACAACAGGGCGCTGGATAAGAAACGGGAGTTTCCCACGCCCAAGCAGATGGCACTTTTGGAGAGTCGAATACCACATCTAAACGATAAGCGGAGGGGCGAGTTGCTATCAGGCAAGTCCCTCAATGAGTTGACTGGGGACGACGCGCGAAATATCATCGAACAATTATTCGATTCCGAGGAGGATAATGGGCATCTGCCCCCCAGCGAGAAGCAGACTAATCTAATTGTGAAGTTATCCGATCAGGCCGGTCTGGAATTAGATGTTACCCTAGAGAATGCCGGTGTTGCAGACCTATCGGAACTGACGGGAGGGAGGGATGGCACCGCCAGTGAACTAATATCTCAGATGATTGAAAATAGTAAGAATCTGCCTGCGACACCCCCTCAGGTTGATTTGGTGAACAAGCTATCAGAGCAATACGAAGTTCCCTTGAACGAGATGCTGGCTATAGCCGGTCTGAAGGATATTAGTGAGATGAGTAAGGCAGATGCCAGCATTATCATCAATGAAATGAAAAAGCGTTCGCGCCGGAGAAAGAGTAAACAGAGTTGATGTCTGCACCACATCTTTGTGGCAGCACTCAATAACAAATGCCCGTAAGGGGAGGCGTGGATTCTATTGAGTACGATGTCGTAGTCGTCGGAGCCGGCCCTGTAGGGGGATTCCTAGCTCAAAGGATGTCTGAAGGAGGGGCAAGTGTACTACTCCTGGAAGAGCATGCGCAGATAGGCAGACCGTTTCAGTGCGCTGGGCTCGTGAATCCTGAAACCATGAGTCTGACAGGGTTGCAGAGCACAGTATTGACTCCAATCTGGGGAGCTAGAATTCACAGTCCGTCTGGAATACCCGTTGTAATTGGTAACGAACAGGATATTCGAACATGGTCAGTTTGCCGCAAACTGTTCGACGAAGGTGTCGTGAGAGGGGCTGTGCAGTCCGGAGCAGAGATCTGGCTCTCCAGTAAGCCATTATCTGCAGATTCTTATGAAGATCATGTACTGCTTTCAGTATCTACTCCACAAGGGGATAAAACAGTCAGATGCAGGTTACTGTGTGGAGCCGACGGGGCTCACTCTTGGGTCCGTAGACGGTTTAGAATGGGGCGCCCTAAGGAGCTCATGATTGGTTTTCAAGTAGAGGTTACGGGGTACAAGGGAGAACATGGTAGGTTGGATATGTACACCGGATCTGGATTCTCTCCGGGTTTCTTCGCTTGGGCTATCCCGTCAGGAGAAACGACGAGGATTGGTACATGGAGTAAGCCAGAGATGATGAGGGAAGAATCCTGCGAACAGTTGCTTGATAGGTTGAGATCGGAGCCACTCTGGAGAGAGCGTTTCTCGGAATGCCGGGAAATTGGGAGATTTTGCGGACCTATTCCAAGTGGGCTGGTGAAAAGGCCGATGATAGGAAGAGTAGTGCTATTCGGAGATGCAGCGGGGCTGTGTAAACCCACTACTGGGGGAGGGATTGGCCCGGGTTTCAGACAAGTAGAGATGTTGACTCCGAATCTTTTGGAGTGCTTGAATAGAGATGATTTCTCTAATGCTGCAGTGAAAGAGGTGATTAGTCTATTGAGCCCTCTCAGAAGAGAACAGAACAGAGCAAGGGCTCTACGAGAGGCTTTTCTGACTGAGATGACAGATGAGGAATTAGATAGGGTGTTCGCCGTCTGGTCTCGTCCAGAAGTAACTGAACTGATTAATCAGATTGGAGACATTGAGCATCCGATACCCCTAGGTATTCGGATGCTGAAGGAGGTACCCGAATTCAAGTCCATCGCCAAGAGAGCTGCAAAGGCTGTATTGTGGGGTTGATTCATGTATAGATCATTGCAGAGAATCAGGTATCCACCGTTCGAGCATTCCCACATGAATCCAAGAGCCGTGCCCTTGATAGAAGTCGTCGTGAAGTCTGAGAATCAACCTCCACCTTCCTTCAGAATAGGGGCGGATGACGACTGGATGGTCGAATGGAGGGGGTGCAAGTCCGACGACCACGAAATGCCTGAGATATCTTGCGAAGTGTCTCCCGAACCATTCCCGTTCCTGATGAGGACAAGAAATGGATGGTACATCGAACCTGATCCTCTACACAAGATGGCGCGTCGACTGATACGGCCAACTGTCATGCTGCTGATACTTGCTCTTCTCGCTCATTCCATGGAGCCTGGGCTAGTCAGTCTGGGCCTGATATCAGAATCATTCGCAGGCTCATACCGCATCGGCCCACTAGACTACCCGAAGCTTCTGTTAGTGGCATTCCCTGTCTTCATGATTCCAATCGTCTTCAGAATGGTAGCGAATCTGCGTGACATTGGGCGTCAGAACGCCTACATCGCTTCGCCAATTGAGTCGCCTAAAATGGTCTTGGCCGTCAGGGATTCAGAGGTCCGAGCTAGCAGGATAACCATGCCAGTTGACATGATGCCCGTACGAGGTAGGCTGCAAGTAGGAATTGCAGTTCCGGAGAGAAGTAAGGTACTGGAGGCATTACAGCGTTCAGAAGGAGAGCAGCCATCCCCTGGAATGTCAACGAGACTACCTGAGAGGAGGATTACAAGCGGAGAAGAACTCGGAACTGGGGTCGGAGAGGCTACTCCTATGCCTGTTGCACACCCCCGAGTTCTCTTGCTTGAACCTATGAGGGTGCATGATCCTGGTGATTGGGTTGACCTAAGTGAAGGGAGCGGTGAGGTTGTGTTCAAGGAACCTGTTAATCGATGGCCTGGCTCAGTTTATTCCGCTTTAATCGCCATCCATTGGGAGATTGTAATAGAGGCGATTAGGGATGATGGAACTAAAATGAAGTGGGTAAGCCAAGTTATCATACCCCCAAGAACTGGTCTTGAGTACGTTCCGAAACTTCCAGTTAGAAGTGGAAGAACTGAATCAACCTAGGCTGTCAGGTTGTATCGGGACAGGGCTTGCCAAGTCTTCACGAATAGACTCAGTTTCTAGTAGCACGTAGTCTGAATCCCTCTTCCGAGGACGGAAACCAGCTCTGAGTATCATTCTCTGCAGCTCCTCTTCAGTGGCCTCCGTCTTCGTCGTACCAGAAGCTGAAACCACATTCTCCTCCATCATTGTAGAGCCGGCATCATCGGCACCAGCTAGTAGGGCCATCTGGGCCACATCCAGTCCCATTGTGGGCCACGACGCCTGAATGTGCTCTATGTTGTCAAAGAATAGTCTTGAGACGGCGACGTGTCTGAGGTATTCGGTGGGGCCAGCACCCAGAACTATCTTGTTGTGACCTTTGTTCCTAGAACCTAACGAATTATTCTCCAACATGACAGGCCATGATACGAAGGATGTGAAACCCGTTTTACCAGTTGATACAGCGTTGTCCTGCATACCCCTCACCCTGTCCATGTGGAGTACTCGGTGAAAATTACTCTCGCCAAAACCGAAGACATTTGTGGCGGAAGTCGTAAGACCCAGTTCTTGTGCTTCATGCATAACCCTAAGCCAGTTATCCGCAGATCCTTTCTTTGGTGAGATATCCAGTCGTATATCGTCGACTAGCATTTCAGCACCGCCCCCAGGGAGTCCGTGCATCCCTGCCTCCTTCAGATGTATCAGAACCTGCTTGGTCGGTATTCCACAGACCTCAGAGATACCTTCGATTTCGATTGGAGAGAAGCAATCTAATGCTATGGATGGGTGTCTCAAACTCAATTCACGAATCAGTTCTGTATACCACTTCAGGGGGAGTTCGGGGTGCACACCCCCTTGCATCAGGACTCGCGAACCGCCTATGTCTTCCAATTCAGAAAGTCTATCGCTGATTTCATCAGTAGACTGTGTGTAGGTCTCAGGGTGTCCGGGTGGCCTATAGAAGGAGCAGAACTGGCAATTGATAGTGCATACATTAGTGTAATTCACGTTCCTATCGACGAGGTACGTCACCTCATTACTAGGGACTTGGGACCTCCTGCGCAACATCGCAGCGTGCATCAGTTCGTTGATATCAGCTGAATCGTATAGGACCACAGCATCATCGACGCTTAGCCTCGGAGGATCTGCAGAGTTCTGAGATTGTAGTATATTTCTCCAGACAGACAGAATATCACCCGTCATTTCCTACGAGTGCTTCTATTTCATCGATTGTCTTTGGGCAATTCGATGTCAGGACCACTGGGCCGTCTGTTGTAATGAGCACATTATCCTCGATACGGACTCCTATTCCTGCATAACGTTCTGGAATCTCTACATCGGTCCTCCAACTGCCGAAATACAGTCCTGGCTCTACAGTGAGTACCATTCCAGGTTCAAGTTGCCTCTCAGGTCCGTCATCGCCCTGTCGGCCACCTCCGACGTCGTGTACATCTAGGCCCAGCATGTGTCCTGTGCCGTGCATGAAGAAATCTCGGAATGGGCCATTAAAATCATCCCCGAGAGCATCTTCCAGAGAGCAATCCAAGACTCCGAGATCTATCAATCCCTGAGCCAACACACGAGAAGTTGCATGGTGCATAGAACTCCAAGGACTACCAGCCTGACAGGCTTCGATTCCCGCTAGTTCTGCTTTCAACACTAGTTCGTATATCTCCCTTTGTTGGTCGCTAAATTTCCCATTGACCGGCCATGTCCGGGTGATGTCGGAGGCGTACCCGGAAACCTCACACCCCGCATCCACTAGAACCAGTTCTCCAGCAGAGATTTCCTTGTCGTTGGAATTGTAATGCAATATGGTCGCATTCTCGGCCCCGCCTACGATTGACGGGTAACTCCAACGGCTCTTGCTGGCGATAAAATGGGCCTCAATTACTGACTGGATTTGCCACTCACCAATACCTGGAAATGTCGCTCGCATCGCAGCGATGTGGGATGCTGAAGCGATGTCAGCCGACTTCTGCATTACCCGAATCTCTTCCTCAGACTTCAACACCCGCATGTCATCAAGTATTGGAGTGGGATCCGCTAATTCTACTCCCTCTGCCCTACTAATCAACTCGTCCAACTTGGGATTGAGTCCCGAAATAGAATAGACGGAGGTGCAGGTATCAAGGTGTGAGTTGACGGAGTCGGCTATATCTTCCAGAGAATGGGCCTGATCAACAGGCCAACCAGATACTGTACCTTCGACCCCTACTCTTCGGCCCTCCCATATCTCTGCCTTTGTATCACGCGGCTGGACAAAAAGTGTGGTGATCCATTCGGCCCCCTCACGATGGGCCATTAGTACTGCTCCAGGGTCGCTCCAACCGCAAAGGTACAGCATGTAGGAATTAGCGCGGAATGGGAAAGTCGTGTCATTTGAGCGGTACGCCACTGGATTGGTAGGCATTAGCACCAGAGATCCCACTGGCAACTGCCCTAGGAATGTAGACTGCCTAGAGAGGTATTCAGAATCAGACTGAGCAGGTTCACTCATGCACTCACCGCAGATTGTCGTCAAGAGGTGCGTTATTATGCATGTGGGTATTGAAATCGAGTCTATTCATCAGACTTCCACTTCGGTATAGAGGAAGAATCGTCAGACGTTCGATACCTCAGCAGAATTGCAGATACCATGAATAAAGCTGAAATTACCAGTACTAGTAGTGAATAAGGCAGGGGTTCACTGGCATCGGGATGAACTAAGAGGACAGAGATGCTATTGTAATCATCATCATCGTCAATCACATCTAGAGTCAAGATGACTTCATCACCGGCACCAGAAGGCCATGATAGGGCTCTGATGCAGCCCTCAAAAACCGGTTGGTGATTAATCTTCCATACGCATCTCAACCCGACTTGGTCGTTTTCAGAGTCCTCGGAGAGAGATGCATCTAGCATCCATTCAGAGCCAGGGCTCAGTTTGATTCTGGCACCATCTTCGATTGGTAAATCGTCCAGTGAAGCTATGGCCTTCGGAATAACATTCTGAATTGTGAATATCTTCACCATGGTGCTCGAAATTCCCCCAGCATCGGTGACAGCCAGAGTCAGACTGTAATCGCCTGAACTGTCAGTGGGAATCGTCATCGTCCCCCTGTCCTGGCCCATCACAATCTGTAGAGGTGTCTGCCCTGAGTGTGATGGTTTTCGGAGAACCCACATGTAGTGCAATCCTTCTCTACCCCATACTGGGTCATCAGTTGCGGTGGCATCGAAGAACAAGTCACCTTCCCCCTCCAATGAGTAGTCGGGACCTTCGATGGATATCGATGGTGCAAGGTTGTTGATCTGTATTGGGATACATTCCTGCGAATAGGTCACCCCGGATGGGTCATAGTTCTCAGCATACAGTGAATGCCATCCATCAGCCAAACCGGAAATATTCAATGATTCCGAGAATTCTCCATCTGGAATTATTATAGAGAGGTGTGCTGACATATCCGAATTTGCTTCAGTCGAACAAGCATCGATAGAGTTGGAAGCTGGCTTCGCGAATAACCTAAGCTCCGGAGTGGTCCATGTCATTGGATACATGCTCCAACCTGACACGGAGATGAATCCATGGACCCAGTCTCCGGGCTCAGGGGAGTCCACTATGATTGCAGACCTCGAAGTGTCGCCAAGGAACATCACTCTACTGGCCTCCCATATATCTCCTGTTTTCGACTGTACGGTAATCGAGACATAGCAGGTGCAGGGAGAAATGGGCTCGGTATCAGACTCATCGAGAATAATCGACCAAGCCCAGGATACTCTCGAACTCGATGTTTCGATTACTTCCAGCGATGAGGTGATGTCGCCACCCAAAGCACCGTCAGTCGGTTCGAGTCGCCATTGCACCATAGTCGGTATGATTTCGTCTTCGACAAATCCGGATATTATCAAAGACCCGTTCGAATAATGACCGTTCTCGAAATCGAAACCAATCAGAGGGATGTCGTCTGGTTGGTCCGCGGTTGTGGTCGTGATCGCGGTGAAGAAAGATGCTACAACCAGCATCGCGACAAGGACGAAGGTTGATTTCACGAGTTATGGCCCGTGCCAACATGTAATGAATCTCATGGGTAGATGATGAAATCATCTATCGGAGATTCGGAGTTGCCATGCCAGTTCATCCAACCAGAGGCCGAGTGTTGTACGATTGACGAATTCGTGACTAGCCTTGGCAGACAGTACACATTCGCAAGCCGCTGCTGCGAGCGCAGCCGCATCCGTCATTGAAAGGTCATTGCCCAGTGCTGTTGCCAGTGCAGTAGCGGCAGCATCGTGCAGACCTATTTGCTGGACTGGAGCAGGGGCCGCACATGGGATGTGTATCGGCTCCAAGCCAGCCTGATATAGCGTCACTCCATGAATGCCACCAAGCACGAGCATAGCGCCCCAGCCATACTCCTCAATAAGATTCTTGGCTGCATCAGTGGAATCTGATGTCATCTGTCGGCGACTTAGAAGGTCCAGTCCTCGTTTCTCGAACAGGACCACGTCAGCACCCCTGCTCCGGTCAAGCCCAGATAGTTTTGGATCCATTATCACAGGGAGATTTGCATCTCTTGCAGCATCGATAAGAGCCCTGGCGCCAATTGTATCTAGGACTCCCTTGTCATAATCAGATAGGACGATAGCGCAGCTATCCTCTAAGGATAACATGGCTTGTTCTGTCAGTGATTCGCGAACGCTGTCAGGAAAGTCCTCGCGGGGCCCTCTGTCTGCTTGAAGCAATATCTGGCTTTTATCTAGCAGGCTCTCGCGGCTGCCGTAGAATCGAATCTTTGTCAGAGTGCTACGCTCCGGAACAATTGCTATGCCGCTTGGATCGATTCCGTGCCCAGATAGTTTCTCAATTATGACTCGTCCCTCTCTGTCATCCCCTACACTGGAATGCAGGCTGATTTGGAGGCCGAGCGAGTTCAGGCCCATCGCAATGTGAGCCGCTGCTCCTGGAGTCTCCTCAGACTGGAGAATCTTCAGGACGGGGACCGGGGCAGTGGAATCGAGATTATTGGCGTAACCGTGGTGGAATCTGTCAAGCATCACATCTCCAATCAAAGTTACCTTTGAGGAGCCTACGTCATCCAAAAGCATCCTCAGCCTCTTTAGGGTCGCAGCACGTTCCTCGGACTCATCCATCGGTTGTGCGTGCCGATGCATGTGAATGATGTTTGCTAACCGGCGAACTCAAGTCTGGAACCTTCTCGTCGTAACGTGGAACTGTACGAAGGCGGATGGATGTATGACGGGCAGGCCTGTGATAGGCTTTGGAACAAATCCGCCATAGGAAGGCCAATGGAAGGGAGGAGACTTCTGCTTACTCCAGCAGAGGTGATTTTTTGCCATGATCATAGGCATGTAGACTGGCCGGCAGTAAATTGGTTGCAAGAAGCAGTCGTAGATTCACCAAGGTTGCTTGATGAGGCTGTAGTGATGGAATCTCTCAGAGTCCCTGGAAACAAGTTGGTCATCCATCAGAACTTCGATGCCCTTGAGTTGGTCTACACCGACTCAACTTGGGCACTCAGGTGGACATCCGAGGGGCATCCTAGGTCGGGCGACCCCGTTTCCGAGGTTAGATGGTTTCACGCCAGTGAACATCTCGATGTTGACGACCTATACGCTTGGTCGGAACGGGTCTCAAGCAAGGGGAGGATTCCTGAAATTCTTGTGGTCGATGACGAGCATGCAGTGGTTACCTACCGTGTAGCGAGAGTTGAACCCGAAGGAATGATGGGGGAATACACAGAAACAGACTTGGAATATATCGCTAGACTTAGCAGTTCACCCTTGGACAACGGGGGGAGATTCATCGTAGACTCTGATAATTGGCCTGAAGAGAGGATTGGCGTGCCACACCCAGGAGGAAGGGTGTTGGATGCCAGTACGAACGAGATGATCGATTCACACAATGGTGCTGGACGGGACACATTAGGAGCGGATATTCTGCGTGACTTGCTTCGTAGAGGCCTGCATCCCCGTCCGGGCTTCAAGTATGGAACCAGATGGAGGTGCTATGAGCGGACTCTTGGAGAAGGTCACGCTCCGTGGCTGGTTATACATCCTGCTGAAGCACCTCATGATTGGAGAGGGGCCTGCCTTGCCTCGAGATTAGCATCCGGAGTCGGCAAGACTTGGTTGCACCCACTCCAAATCGATGGAGTGTGGAGTTACCTATCGATAACAAGACCGCCGGCAGACTCGCGGTGGAACAACCCGAATCGGAGATGATTAGGCAGATTCGGGAGGCGATTGTAATTGACTTCGTCCTCCAGAGACTATTGATATCGCCAGCAGCACGCAAATCACTAGCAGTCCGTTAGATGGTTCTGCCAACCAAGCGACCAAACCGTCACCTGTGAATGGGGATTCGGCCTCCAGTAGCAATGGTATTCGCAACTCAGAGCCGTGACTATCTGACAACACCAGATTACCCCTTGCTACCATACCAGGCTCCATCAGCCCATCTGGTTCTATATCCAGTATGATGGAGTCACCAGGAAAAAGGGAAATCGGAGTTGAGGTAGTAGCAATCCTAGCGGCCGCGCCCTCGACTGCGATGGAATATGTTCGCTCTTCCTCACCCTCGTACTCTGGCATGAGTTCTACTGAAGAGGAAGATTGCCATGCTACGACGACGTACAATTCCTCAATTGATAATCTATGACCTATGAGGAACCAATCCAGATCAATATTCGTCTTAATCTCGCCCTCACACCCAATGGTGCCACGCACACTTCCTGAATCACTGGTGCTACTCGGATTGCCGAGTATTTCTATATCGTACGTTCCAACTGGGATATCGATATACTCAGGCTGTACCTGACTCTCACTCTGTATCGTTGAAAGAGATACTTCCAAGGTGCAAGCCTGTGAAGCAGTGACTCTTGCGTAGGTCGATTCGCCCGAAATGAACTGAATAGGACCTCTCGGGGTCAGCACTTCCACTGATGATTCTCCCTTCGGCTCTATCTCTACAGTTGCGGATTCTGAGGATATTGTAACTACTGTAGCAGACCACGTAACGAGCCTACCTCGATTATCTCGTATCATCATCCCATCAGCACCGAATTCGTCTCCCGCCGAAAAGGCGTCTCCGGCAGACCCCGAGTCCCTCGACCTCTGTAGAGCGTCATCGCCGTCCGCTTCGATAATCTTGACCCAGGCATTTTCAGGATCGGTGTTGACAAGGTTATCGGGCGCATTACCATTGTTGTCATCCGAATGCTCGACGATGATGCCGTGACCAGGTAGTGCCGAGTCGAATCCAGAATCGGCCCTTAGGGTAATCCATATGGTTTCTCCTGGTGCTATTTCGATGGCCAAACCGATACCGCCATTTGATATTGGACCCAATACGAAACTTCCTCCAATGTCACCATCCACAACAGTGGAGCGTTTGGCTCCGATTAAATCGAGTGTCGCAGCTCCCGGCATCGATGGCACGGCTCCATTGCCGTTCCAGTTCCCACTTGCCATGATATCCCAGTCGCCCAAGCCATTCCAATTTGAGGAAGGGATATCGTTGTGCACGTCGTAGAGATCGTGTGCACCCATCTGATGGAGCATTTCGTGGACCACAGTTCCTATTCCTGAATCCAGAGAGGCAATGGTGTAGTGACTCACGGACCAATCCCCAATCTCAAAGGGCTCGTCAAGCCAAGACATATGACTCCAAATCGCATTGGCCCCACTTCCTGACTCCTGAGCTCCACCCGAATGGAGGATAAGCAAGCGGTCTACTGTCCCATCGCTATCGAAGTCCCACCTAGACAGGTCTGCCCCTACAAGTAGAGCCTCTACAGATTCCTCGATTAGAGATGTGACTCCTATGTCTCGCTCATCGGTAGAATCTGCACCCCAGTGCCCCTCTGGATGAGGGGACGTCCATATTTCAGAGGTCTCGGTGATTACGAGGGAAGATTCGGAGCCACTCATCTGTTCGATATAACTTGCTGCAGAGCCGCCCCCTCTCAGCATTGAATCAGCCTTGCTCTGTGAGAATGGCTTCCCGGGAAATTGAACTCTTACAATCAACCATTCCTCCTCTTCCTGTAAACCTACCAGAGAAATGGGTTCGTCGTTCTGAACGGCTATTCCGTTATCCACCCACCCATCTATGACATCGGAGTTGAGATTGGCCCAAACACCCATCAGAAGTATTGCTGCAGCAAACACTACCCGGGCGGCGTTCATGGACTTACGTCCATGAGTCCCTCTTTCAATCCAATGCAGAACCGGTCATCTGCGAAGTCGAATCGGTGATGGATGCTGTTCTCCAAGATTCATCTGATGATTTGGGGTTGTCGAGCCAACCCAAACCGCTGTACTCGCAGCCAAGGGAGTCGAGAGAAGCCTTCAGATGTCCGGGTAACGGAGTGGAGTCGCAACCGCTAATTATGAGTTTAGTGATTCTCTGGTGCAATACCAGCTCCGTAACGGCAGCCTGTTCGGAGGTATCGAGGCAAAGCGCAGTGCACCCCGGAGAGGCAACGCCAGAAGGAACAATGTCTGAGGGGAATCGTGGACATGCTCCTTCGCAACTGCAGTCTAGAATGGCTAATCTAGTTACGGACCCGTTCTCAGAAACGAAGTCTTCTAAATTGAAGGATCTTCTACCTAAAGTGGCATGAGGCAGGGTGCTGGACAACCTATCAGCGGCCAGCATTGCTGCCACGGCTATCAACAGCCTCAATCCCTCATATTCCGAAGGCAGTGTGAGGACGAGTAAACCTCCGAAAATCAACAGTAATCTTATCCTAAATCTGGCCTCTCCGTGTTCAACTAAACCAAGCAGTCGAGCCAACGACAATGTGACTGTGGCGAGCATTGCGCACATCATGACCCAAGAGAGTCCTATTGTGAGTCCGAATAGTGCGCTCGCGTCGTACCTGCTACCCACTCCTTCGAGGTGGTCCACAGACTGCGAGGTCTCTATCAGCAGCGGTAGAAAGTAGACCCAACAGATGATGATTATCATAGGGATGAGGATAGTGCTGAAGCCTAGAATATGAGTGAGCCATGATCGTTCTCTAGGTAATAGGCCCGGGCTAGCGAATCTCTTGAATCTGAATGATGCGTACGGCATGATTGTCAGTATAGACAGCAGTATCGCCATTGACCACCTTATTTCCAGCCAATCAAACGGAGAGTACACCGAGAGATTCATCGATGCAGCACCCAAGGGTAGTGAATCCAACCAGAGACGCATCAGGGAGTCTGAACCGTAGGCCCAAACGATCGTTGCTAGTGCCAGAAGGATGGTTGATGTCCTGAGTATCCCATGCAACTCCGAGAAGTGCTCCAATACTGGCCTAGGTCGGTCGGAAGACAGTTCCATCGGCATACTCAGAGGATGTCCTTAACCTGCGGCTCAGATCTCGCAGCCAGAATAGTTCTGTACACGCCATAAGCAGCCCAAGCACTGAGGAAGAAAGTGCATCCGATAGCAAATACTGTCAGGTCGACCGCCCTAGTTCCCTCTTCTACGATGCTAGATGGTGGGAATGAGATTGAGGTGTCAGAAGCCATCCAGCGAACTCCGATGACAAAGGATGCGATGCTGATAGCGCCCCTCCTAATCGCTTGCGGGTAAGCCAGCTCAGAGGCTAGGAACTCTGGACTCTCGTCGTAACGACGCTCGAGCACTTCTCTTTGTACCACAGCACCGACTATCAGAGCGGTCAGACTGGTCCAATACAGCAAGTTACCCTGCTCGTACACCCTTTGAGAGATTGCGTCTTGCCTCTCTGCCTCCTTCTCAGCTTCATTCTCCTCAATCACGAACAATGTGTCATAGTCCCCTACAGATATGGTTCTGGCCTCAAGAGTCGTCGAATCGTCACTAGAGGAAATAGTCCCAGGGGGGCTTATTGTGAAAGCCAGCAAGTTCCAGTAATCCATCTCATCCGGCACTCCTCCACCATCAACAGAGTTACCTGCCAACCAGAAGTGAACTGATCCGACATCTTCTGAGGGAGAAGTCCAACTGACTTCCCAAGTGCCGTCTGGGTCGGGTTCAGAATGTGAAATATCGTCTTCGGATCCATCGGCTTGTCGAATCTCCTGTTCCTCTGACCATGAAAAGATCCCTATTCCTTCCGAGGAGAGTAAAAAGCCGGCCTTAGTATTGCCATCCCCTCCAGAAAGAGTCAGTGAGTCTGCAACCCTGATTGTGAACTGATATGTTACATCGATATCGTACATTACTGGGACCCCTGTAATCATGACAACCGCACTGTCAGAAGGGGCTCCGTTGTTATGACAGGTGCAACCGTACTTCGCAGTGAGATCATCATTACTGTTCAAAACACTCGGACCGCCACTCATGCCAAAGACGGGTATGGCCAGTAAACCAACTAGTATGAGGCATAGGGATACCTTAGTCGCCGCTCCTCGCATGGCCGCACCTGATGTGTCCTCGTCGGTGGGAGTCTCATAACCGTTGCTCGGTCGCATCCCCTTGGGATGCGGACGCCTAGAGATCTTTGAGAGCGGAATTCAACTCGTTCATCATCTTCTTCCCATCGCCGAACAGCATCATCGTCTTGTCCATGTAGAACAGGTCGTTGTCGACACCTGCATAGCCCACGGACAGACTGCGCTTGATCATTACAACCACTCTTGCTTTGTCGACATTTAAGATTGGCATGCCAGCCAGGGGTCCCTCACCAGTTCGAGCAACGGGGTTAGTAGTGTCGTTCGCTCCGATTACTAGGGCAACGTCGCACTCAGGGAATTCAGAATTGATGTCGTCCATCTCTATCAACTGCTCATACGGAACACTGGCCTCGGCCAACAGGACGTTCATGTGCCCAGGCATCCTTCCGGCCACAGGATGGATGGCATAGGAGATCTCGCATCCCTCAGCCTCCATCATGTCAGCGAACTCCTTGACGGCATGCTGACTCTGACTGACAGCCATCCCGTATCCAGGGACGACAATGACCTTCTGGGCGCCATCGAGAACCATTGCGACCTCTTCGGGATCGCTGCCCATTTTAGTACGAGTCACCTGGTCCTTCTCTCCAGAACCTCCGAATGATTTGAAGAGGACATCTGGCAGCGTCCTGTTCATCGCCTTGCACATGATGAAAGTGAGAATCAGGCCAGCAGCCCCTACCATCGAGCCGGCGATGATGAGTACATTGTTGCCGATGACGAATCCGGTGAAGGCGGCAGCGATACCAGAGAGGGAATTGAGGAGGCTGACAACTACAGGCATATCGGCGCCACCAATCGGCATAACGAACAATATCCCCAGCAAGCTGGAAAACCCAACGATACCCCAGATGTAGTCCTTGTTAGTCGGGTCATCGATGGTCAACCAAACGAAGTATAGAGAGCCTGCAAATAGTAGGATTTTCACCACATTTAGCCACGGTGGACCCCAGGTTGGGAACCTAACCCACTTCTTACTGAGGGGGACTACAAATCCTCCCTTGAGCTTCATCATCGCTACTAGGGAACCCGTCAGAGTCACCCATCCAACCAGTCCGGACAGACCAATGGCCACCCATATCGCGTAGAGTTCGACTCCGGCGTCGGGAACATTACCCTCCTGTAATCTGCCTAGGACCTCTGAGAGTGCAACCAGTGCGGATGCGCCGCCGCCGAAACCGTTGAACAGCGCCACCAACTCTGGCATGCCAGTCATTTCGACTCTTGTAGCCATCAAAACGCCAATCAAGATGCCAATGGCTAGACCCCCTACTATCAATTCCCAACCCACCACTCCCTCAGAGTACATCCGGGCCAGTGTCACAAGCACGGCGAGGAACATTCCCATAGCCCCCATTCTGTTGCCCTGTGGAGCAGTTCGAGGGCTGGAGAGTTGTTTGATTCCTAGAATAAAGAGAGCTGCTGCCACGAGGTAGCCGATATCCCATACGGCGGCGTTGACCAATTACTCACCCCCCTTTCGTCTCTTGCCGGCAATCATCTCCAGCATCTTGTTAGTCACCATGAAGCCACCAACCACGTTGATGGTCGCCATAATCAAGGCAGCGAAGGCGAGCCATGCAGCAGTACCTGGATCTCCTTCGTTGAATGCAGTGTTCGACAGTATCAGCGCGCCGACTATGGTTATCCCCGAGATTGCGTTAGCGCCAGACATCAGCGGAGTGTGAAGAGTGGATGGGACCTTGCTTATCAGCTCGAACCCGAGGAATATGGCAAGCACGAAGACGGTTATGCTACCAATTAGTGCTGCAACGGTGAGGCTCAGTTTACCACCTCCGCGAGTCGGGACTGTTTTTCGTGAATCTGGCCGCCTGAGCAGACCAACACCCCTCCCATCCCAGTAACATGGAAGTCCGAATCTTCTGGGGCTCCGACTAGAACATCATCATCCATACTGAGTACGAGTTCGCCGTCCTGGATTAGAGATGATACGAAGTTAGTCAGATTATTCGAGTACAGCATGCTGGCAGTGGAGGCTATGGTGCCGGGCAAGTTCTCTATGCCGACTATTGTGATTCCGTGCTCGACGATGACTTTACCCGGCTGAGTGAGTTCGCAGTTGCCTCCGACGTCAGCGTTCATATCCACAATGACTGCACCATCCTTGAACGAGGCCACGGCGTCTTTCGGAACTGTGATTGGAGCGGGTCGGCCAAATATCCGCGCAGTCGTGACGATTACGTCAGCGTCCTTGGCGACTTCGCATACAGTGTCATTGACCTTCTGGATGAATTCAGGCGTCAGCGGCTTGGCATATCCTGATTCGTCCTCAAAGTCGTCCATCCCCTCGACCTCGATGAAACGGCCCCCGACGGACTCAATCTGCTCGGCTGCTGACTTTCTGACATCAGAGGCGTAGACGATGGCCCCGAGGCGTTTTGCTGTGGCGATGGCTTGTAGACCTGCCACTCCACTACCCATGATTACGAACTTGGCGGGCTTGACTGTGCCCGCACTAGTAGTCATCATCGGTATGGCCTTCGAGATATGATCTGCTCCGATGAGCACGGCCTTGTATCCTGCTAGGTTGTCTTGACTGGAGTTCACATCCATCGACTGTGCTCGGGACAATCTGCGTGGAATCATGTCCATGCTCAGCAGAGTGATTCCGTTACCCATACACTGCCGAACCCTATCTGGATGACGGAATGGATCGGCCACGCACGCGATGATCTGGCCGCTGTTCAATTCAGAGACATCGGGCATGTGAATCGTCACTAGGATATCTGCTGCTGCTGCCTCGTCTCTCTGACCCACCTTAGCGCCCTTGGAAACGTACTGTGCATCTGAGTAGTTCGAACCTGCTCCGGCGCCGGATTCGACAACAACTTCGAATCCGGCCTTACTCAGCTTGATGACAGAATTGGGAACAATGGCGACTCTGTTCTCGCCTTCGGGTTCTAGCAGGACTCCGAGTCTCAATCTGTCACTTCCGCTGTTTGAGCCGTAGGCTCAGTCTCCTCAAGGCATTCGACCTGAGGGCGCTTATTGAAACCGTCGCCGGAAGATTCAGCGACTAAAGAGGGGTTACTGGGAGTTACAAGACGGCTAATGCGAGCATCACTAATGCTAAGTCCGTGACCGCTGGCGCTCCCAGCGAGGAATGCTATGTCGAGAGGGGCTAGGAAAGTCGCAGTGATTGGAGCTGGGAACGTTGGTGCGACCTGCGCCTTCGTACTGGCTCAGAAGAACATAGGGGAGATTGTGATGCTCGATATCTACGAGGGATTCGCCAAGGGGAAGGCCCTCGACATGAGTCAAGGAGGGCAGGTACTCAACTACGATGGAAAGATTACCGGCACCAAAGACTACAGAGACATCGCTGGAGCCGATGTTGTTGTAGTGACTTCGGGATTCCCACGGAAGCCTGGTATGTCTCGCGAGGATCTGGTCGGAAAGAACGCTGACATCATCTCCGAGGTCGGGACGGGCATTCGAGAACATGCGCCCGACTCTGTCATTGTCATGGTTACCAATCCTCTTGACCTGATGACCTATCATATGCAGAGGGTTACTGGATTTCCTCCTGAGAGGGTTGTTGGACAGGCTGGAATACTGGATTCAGCTAGGATGACTCACTTCATCGCTGAAGAACTAGGAGTGTCTAACGAAGATGTTCAGGCGATGGTACTCGGTGGTCACGGCGACACAATGGTGCCACTTCCTCGGTACACCACCGTTTCAGGTATTTCAATCACCCAATTGATGGATGCCGAAACCATAGATGCCATCTGCAAGCGCACTGCGAGCGGCGGTGGAGAGATTGTTAAGCTGCTTGAGAAGGGCAGCGCCTTCTACGCACCCGGCTCGGCAGCGGCGATAATGGCTGAGTCAATCCTCAATGACAGAAAGCGCAGCTTACCGTGCAGCGCCTACTTGAACGGGCAGTACGGTCTTAATGACATCTATATCGGCGTACCCGTAGTGCTTGGCAAGAACGGTGTGGAACGAATAATCGAGCTTGATCTGGAGGAGTTCGAGCTTGAGAGTCTCCATAAATCAGCCGAATTCTACAAGGAACAACTCAACGGAATCCTAGGATACTAGTCCGCTGGTTTCTTTCGGTCTGAGGGAGTGGGTCGTGCGTGGAGAGGCAGTGCGAGCACATCCATCTCGAGCATGACGGCAAGTTGCTTCTCGTCGATATGGACGGGAATGGTCCCGCGATTCCGAAGAAGGGCAGAACCGAATGGGACGGAGGTGATTTCCTGATTAGGCTGCCAACCCCTGAAGAAGCTGAGATTATGGGACTCAGGTGGAAGGAGAGGAGAATCAACAGATTTCGCCTCGGAGTGCACGACCACACGGTAATCGTCGCTACACCCAATATCACATGGCCAGAGCACTGGGCATGGAAGGATGCTGTCATCTCCGACAGTGCCGTCGACCCGGTGGCACGCGAATCGGTCTATCGGACCCTGCACAGGGTAGTGAGTAAGGTGGTCATCACCAACTCTGAGGGCAGGATATTGATGGCCAAAGTGACTAGGGGATTCTTCACTGGATGCTGGACTCTTCCAGGTGGATTTGTCGATTACGCGGAGCATCCTCGCAAGGGTGCCGAACGTGAGGCACTCGAAGAGTTAGGAATCAACATCTCGATAGCCGACCCTAAGGGAGAATCGGGGGATCCTTTAGCGGGGGATGATGGGGCGCTCATCCAAGAGGCCATATTCCAGCAGGATGGGATTAATTGGATATCGTTCACTTACAAATGTCATGCAGATATTTCAGCGGAAGACATTGTGCCCAAGGACGATGAGATAGAGGAAGCCAGGTGGTTCACACGCAAGGAAGCTCTCGATAATGCAGTTTCACTCTTCGATATAGAAGCTATACAGCGAATCTAATAGTGGTGGGCCCGCCAGGATTTGAACCTGGGTCAAATCGTCCCAAACGATCTAGCATAGGCCAGACTAACCCACGGGCCCGTAGTCCTACCCACTGGAATGAGTGGCATGAAGGTTACTAGAGCCAATACCAACTTTCGGAGTCGGCCATTAATAGGATACCTTCCATCTCGGCCTGTCCAATGACCTGTTCTGCGGACGGTTCGGAGTAGCCCTCTTTTTCCAATTCTGAAGATAGTGTTTGGATAGTCAACCTGCCGTCGCTTCCGGTTGACTGTCGCATAATCCTGCGTATAGCCTCCGGACCTCCTCTGGTCTTCTCTCCCAGAGCGGCCCTCCGGCTCTGCTCAGTGGCGATACGGGATTCAATCTCCTGACTAATCTCTGAAGGAAGATTGGATGCGGCTACCGCCTCGGCGAGTCCTTCAGGAGACTGGAACTCCCTCTGCGTCTTGCCCTTTGAGGAGCCGCATCGGGAGCATGATGAGAACGAAGCCTTTCTAGAACCGAACGAGTTGCCGCAGATGCACTTGACCAGTATCCAGACTTCATCCACGCTGGAACCACAATATCACGGTACAATAGTTTGTCCCAAACGTTACTGGGCCGGTTTGATGTATCTCAAGCCCGTGCGGAGTGCATGGTTGGGCCCAGAGTGGTTGTCGGTTGGGTGCTTGCCGTGCTTCTAGTAGGGATGTCGGCGAATAGTTTCGTTGCTGAGGGTGCGCTTACCGCCGAAGCATGGGGATTTCTTCTGCTTACTCCACTGGCTTTGGCGATGGCGCTCAGTCCTACGGTACCGTGGGAGAGTACTGATTCAGAGAGAGTTGGAGAGTGGTCGGATGACGAGGATTCTGAGGAGGGAGAAAAGGACGTTCCTGATCCAATCGAATCCGGATTCGACATCCCGGTCCTGTAATCACGTGAGTCTGAGCGTCTCCAAATTAGCAGGAGCATAGGTCTGCACCCTGAAGCGTTCCCTCAGTCCCTGCCGGAAGGCGTTGCAGGTCTGAGGGTCTCCGTGATGGCAGATAATCTTGCGAGGGGTCGGGTTCAGAGCCGTAACATAATCGAAAAGCTGGTTCCTATCCGAATGACCACTGAAGCCGTCTATGGTCACCATGTTGCACCTGATATCAATCATCAGGGTCTGCCCCTTATCCATTAGGGGAACTTGAGCATGACCTTGCTGTAGACGCCTTCCCAACGTTCCCGAGGCCTGATAACCAACAAAGCACAGAGTATAGCCGGGCTCAGGTGCCCAGTGCTTGAAGTACTCAACAATAGGACCTCCGGTCATCATCCCACTGGTAGCGAGGACGATACAGGGGCTAGGGTCAAGGAGTATCGTATCTCTCTGCTCGCGCGAGTCGACCTGCTTGAACCATGATGAGTTGAAGGGGTTCTCGGGACCTCCCTTCAACATCTGACGACGGAGGTCCCTATTGAGGAAGTTAGGATGACTGGAATGAATCGCTGTGGCCTCGGATATCATTCCGTCGAGCCAAACGGTAACAGGCTTGACCTTGCCCGATTTGAATAACTGGTCAATTGCTATCATGACCTCTTGGGATCGACCTACTGCGAACACAGGACAGAATATTTTGCCGCCTCTCCCAAGCGTATCGATGATGAGGTCTTGCAACTCTTGGCTGGCCTGCTGCCTTGTGGGCTGGATGTCCTGAGGTCCGCCATAAGTCGATTCTATTACTAGTGTCTCGACCTTGGGGAACCTGACTGTTGCTGCGTCGAAGAGCCATGACTTCTCGTACTTGATGTCACCTGAGAATAGCAACTTGTGTTCTCCCTTTCCTTCTCCGATTTGCATGTAGACGCTGGATGAGCCGAGAATGTGTCCGGCGTTCTCCATTGTCATCTTTATGTCCGGAGATATATCCGTCTTGTCACCCCAGTTGACATCGACAACGTGCTTGATGCATTCCTGTATATCGGCTTTCGAATATGGCGGTTCGTTACCCTCTGCCCGAGCGACCTTGATGTAGTCAATCTGGAGTAGTGTCATGAGATCTCGAGTCGGTGGCGTACAGTAGACAGGTCCCCTGTAGCCGTACTTGAACAGAACTGGGAGCATGCCAATGTGATCTATGTGCGCGTGAGTAATCACAATCGCGTCCAAATTGTCCAGTGGGAGTAACTCAGGAGCAGTGAAGAAGGGTTCTACCTCGCTACGTTTGGTGGTTGGCTTGGCCCCACAATCTACGAGTACCTTAGACTCGTTGGTAGTGACTAGGTGCATCGCCCTGCCGACCTCTCTGTAAGAGCCCAGTGCAGTGATCCTTACCCATGGCTCACCGGGTCTTGGTTGACGGTAGATACGGGTGCCGAACTTCCTTAGGAGTGATTTTCTGTCATCTGCCATCTCCTTGCGGTATCGTCGAATGTCATGCTGAGTTCGACTTCCTATGGCAGGCGCCCTGACCACGTCAACTAGCCAACCAATCTCATCACGCAGAGCCCTGATGTTCGAACCCTTTGGGCCAACAGCTACGGAGGGATCGTCGCATTCGAGGATAACTTGACTGAGAGCGGGGTCGAGCCAGATCTTGCGGACATCAGCACCGGGAGGAATCAGTCGCGCAACCGCGTCATGAACTGTATTTTCGTCGACCATTATATCGGCATGAGGCCTGATGACTACGCGGCGCTTGATGGTCTTCGCTATTCTGACCGTGAGGTTGTCACCAGAGCCGCTGAATGCCCCTGGCTGCTTGGTCACTATCGAAATCGAGCCAGCCTCTAAGTCGACATCGTAGTCGATATCCTTGGGTATCAACTTCGAAATTTTCTTCTTTAATTCACTCAACGTAAGGCGCATTCGTTCACATCCTTGCTATGCTCGCGGCAGTACTTGTCACTCACCAGAATGGGAGGTTGGCACTTGGCCGGGAGGGGTTTCAGATTCCAGACAGGAGGTTTGATACCTCGTCTTCGGAGAGTTGATTGAAGCCTACGTCGGGGGTGATGACGGCGAGGTCCATTCCGTTGCCGCTGGCGGCGTCGCGCTGAGCGGAGGCGAGCAGGGCCTTAGCGGCGACACGCAAGGCCTCGTCCGCGGACATCCCCTCTGTGAACTGATCCTCGAGCACTCCATACATGTAGGGGCTGCCAGAACCAGTAGCACAGTATACGTCGGGAATTGAGCCGCCGGCCGAGTCTATACTATAGACACTAGAACCAGAATCATCCACGCCTACAATTAGAAGTTGGACGTAATGTGGTCGGCCAACTAGGATGTTGGCAGTTAGTGTAGCGGCACCCTTCACGGTCATTGGGTTACCGTGCTTGAGTTCGTAAAGGCGCAATTCGGCCGTGAGAGTGCGAGATAGCGACTGAGCGTGGCCCACCAGTCCTGCAGTGGTCAGAGCCACTGAATCTGAAATCTTGAATACCTTCTGCACGTTCTTATTGGCAATAAAGTGCCCCATAGTGGCCCTGTGATCGGCCCCGACCACGACTCCACCATCAAAAGTAATCCCGATGGTGCTGGTTCCGGTCTTGACGACATCCATGGAATCGTTCATTGAGCCACCTGCTGCAGGGAAGTCCCCAGCAAACCCGACTCGGTTCAGGACCCTTATGAATGCGACGGGAGAGGGGGCTGGAAAATCGTAGAATGGGTGTAAACGTGACTTACGCGCTGTGTCCTACCGCAGAAGTCAAGGCGGCGCGTAGAAACGGGCAGTCGTGGCTAAGGGCAAGGCAAGTGGCCCGCGTTGGATAGAGATGCCTAGCATCACGGATGATGTAGGCATGGCTATGGAGCCCGGTGAGAACTACCACGACCTTGCTGACAGGTACCCCGACGCACCCGTATCCAGAGGAACTGGTGACGCCATCGTCCATCGGGCAGTACTCGACGATATCACTGGTGTACCCATGGTAATGGACTGGGTATCGGATGGAGACCTGGTAATCGTGGAGATGAGCAGAATGCTAAGTCGGGAGCTTGAACTGCAGACAGCGGTAGAGAGGCTTAGGGGCTTCGTAGAGGATGACTTATGCGGCGAGGTAGTCAGACTAGGGGATTCGCGACTTCTGCTGTTACCCTCTGAATTCGAGAGCACTCGGAAGTCCGAGGGTACATCGATGTACTTCTGAGGTGATTCCATCGAGAGCCGAATTGAGCAACCATGTCCGGTTTGCGATTCTGGCAAAGAATTGACAATGATAGCGCACACTTCCGAGATACCATATTTCGGAGAACACACCCAGTTGACCATACTTTGTGACTCATGCGGTTGGAAGCATACCGACTTCATCCCCGCCGAGGGTAGTAAGCCCGGCGGATGGAGCCTCAATGTAAATTCGCCTGAGCATTTGAGTGCGAGGATAGTACGCTCCTCATCATGCACAGTGAGGTTGGTCGAATTGGCCCTTGAAGCCTCTCCAGGAAACAGTTCTTCAGGTTACATCTCCAACATCGAAGGCGTGTTCAACCGTTTTGAGGATGTCATCATGATGCTTCGTAGGCAAGCTGAGGATGATGATACCGCTGAACAATGCGAGACCCTTCTGCGGGAGATCAGGAGAATTAGCGCTGGTCAGGGGTCTGTTGAACTCCTACTCTTGGATCCGATGGGGCACAGTCAGATTCTTCATGATGATGCGAACCCGAGAGAACTCTCAGAGGACGAACTATCGAAGTTACAGACTGGGCCATCCATTCCAGTGTTCGACGTAGACGACCTCTAGAAGGCATCGGGGGCGAGAAATTCATCTAGCCTGTCGGACCACATGTCCCTACGTTCGGCCAGTTCGTGCAGCCACTCTGTGGCCCTATCGATGCAGATTTGCTTGATTTCGCCGGCGAGCATTCGACCGCTCTCGTACTCTGCCTTGATTTCAGACAGGGCGTTGTCATCACGCTCGAAGAAGAACTGAAGGTACTGGAAGGCTACATCCTTGGAACAGTTGCCGCCGAGGCGGCGGTGCTCCTCCACAGTAGGTTGCCCTCCGCTGAATGATCTTTTTACCTTCACTTCCATCTCCTCAATCGACTCGTCCATGAAGATCGTCGTCTCCGGCTGCGAGGAGGACATCTTGTTCCCCGTCATGCCCACAGCGAACCTGTGGTAGGTCGAGCAGGGTGGCATCAAACCCATGCCACCCAGTTCACGTTCCAGAGCAAGCATTTGCATTCGCACACGTGCGCGGTCATCAAGCGTAGCACCAGGGATGTCGAGTGTGCCGTACTTAGGATTGGTGAGCATATCAGCAAAACCTAGAGGAGAGAGTGCCCCTAACATTTGATCGAAAAGTATGGCCCTCGCTGAAACGTCGACCTTTCCGCCGATGATTCCTAATGCTCGCTGGTTGCCCTCCTGTACCGATAGAGCTACTGTTAGACCTCCTTCTTTGCGTGGCTTGACATTGAACCAATGGGTCTTCCCTGCAATACCACGAGTGAGCCTCAGATGGGGGTCTTGATCGATACCGACAGGGACTACAATGGGACGCAATCCACCGAAGTCCTCCAGTTGGGGATGAATGATGTCGCCGACTTGAACCAGTGGCGCCTGAACGTGAGCCAAATTGGTCTCGCCACTGAATCCGTATATCGCCTCAAACTCGGACAGGTTCGTCCTTTTACCCAGAGTAAATGCGAGCCGTTGCACAGCAGGTCTTGAGCTCTGGAAGTAGACCTTAGTGGAATCGGGATCGAGGCCGAGGGCGGCATAGTTGTGGATGTACTCATTTAGGGCGGTTTTGCGGCCCTCCTTGAGAGAAGTGCCACGTGTGGCTAGTGCCTCAAGGTCGGCAACCGTAACCGTGATGTCGGCGCCTTGCTCCTGAAACCATTTGACTTGGTCTATGACCATAGAATGGCCTAGGTGCATCCTGCCACTAGGCATCAGACCTGTCAAAACCCCGAAGGGCTCTGCCCGCTGGATGCAGCCGAGAACTACGTCGAGATCACGATGAGCGAATACGATACCTCGACGGTGCAACATACCCGGATTCGGGAGTTCGGAGGGATTCACTGTACTGAGGCCGAACTGTTCGATAATTCTCGCGTAGTCCTGCGACTGCTCGGACGACCATGGGTCTATGCGTTCGCCTCCCGCCACGTCCCGTGGCCTGCAATGCCCTCAATCAAGGCATCGCCCCTCAAAGCCGCCAAGAGTCCAACCGTTAGACCGAAGTATGTAACCGTCTTCGAACCCCTATGGCATCAATACACTGCATTGGGGCCGGGCTCGTGGGCTCATACGTCGCATGCAGGTTGGCCGATAAGGGACATGATGTGCACGTGCATGACATGAATCCACGACCAAAAGTGGTTGGATACCCTGGAGTGAAGATCCATCACGGCGACGCTTTGGACCACTGCGAAGAACTGAATGAGTACGCAGAGGTGGATATAGTCGTCAACATGCTACCAGGAGATATAGGGAAAATTGCAATGAATACACTGAATGAGCAAAGTTACAAGACGGTTGATCTCAGTTTTAGTGACGATACTCCTGACCTGCATGACGAAAAAGCGAGGGATTGGGGCACTAGTATCCTATGGGACGTGGGGATAGCGCCCGGTCTGTCCAACATGCTTCTCGCAGAGGCCTATCGTAGGCTGGGCCCGTTGGCCAGAGGTGAGGTCCGAGTCGGAGGCAATCCAACCGGACCAACAGGAGGTTGGAACTACATGGCTCCGTTTTCACCTAAGGACGTCATCGCAGAGTATACCAGACCTGCAAGAGTCATCAGAGATGGAGAAGAGGTAATTCTTCCTGCACTTACAGAACGTCATCTGATTGATGTCCCTGAGCATGGCCAGATGGAGGCATTCCTGACCGATGGTTTGCGCAGCGTGCTCAGCTCGATACCTGCCGTCCAGATGTCAGAGTACACCGTCCGATGGCCGGGCCATATCCAGCGATTCATCGATGAGAGGGAAGCGGGCATCCTAGATGAGGACGAGTTGTTGCGCGAATGGTGGTTCGACCACAAGATGCCTGAATTCACTTGGATGGAAGTCAGGGCAGAGGGTCACGATGGCACTGAGATGGTGTGGAGGGTAGCTGACCACGGAGGTGATGATGGTTCGTCAATGGCGCGCAGTACCGGGATGGTGACCGCGTGCTGCGTCGAGGAGTGGCTGGCCGACCCCGAGATGTTTCCTCCGGGCGTGCATGCGCCCGAAACACTGGCTCCCGAAGTCGTTGCTCGGATTATCCAAACTATGCGCTCGGAGAGAGTTAGAATCGATGGACCTGATATCGAGTTGTGACTATTCAGAGAGCTCTCTCTGATCTCTCTTGACAAGGTAGTTGATGCTCACTGGCACCGCAATCAGCACTGCTGCGGCAATCACCGGGAGGGCCCAATTCATCTCAATATCTGCTGGCCTCTCTATGAGCCACGTGAATACGAGGTCGGACTTCTGGAAGTCCGAGGACCACTGGAAAAGATTGGTAGTATGGTGGCCGACCACGGTCACGGCATGGTGTAGCCCGTTGAACGTGACCTGGGGCATAGACAGAGCGGAATTGGGCTCACCATCGAGTTCTATGGAAACAATCATGCCAGGCTCTATCGTCAGGAGTAATCCGTCTGCTGTCTCACTCCAGCCGACTAGGAGATTACGCTGATCCACTTCAATAACCATCAAGTCGGAGCCTGAGGAATCAGTGACTCGCGCCACTCCCGTGTCGAACTGCAGCCTTACTGTGCCGGGAACGGGCCACGATGATTGGTTTGGGAGTGTAGCTGTGATGGTACTCCCCTCGACAGTTACGACAACCTCGTTTCCCGACATTCGGTGGTGGTGCCACTCGCCCCAGGTAGTGAACCAGACATCTTGCTGCTCGAGCCATGACATCACCCCTTCATCCTCCCTCAACTTGAGGTCATCCTTCCTCGCTTCCCAATAGATGCTGACTAGGACGTCCTTCTCAACTGATTCAAGCAGTTCTCGATCTGCCACTCCCTGCTCCAAACTGCCCCCATTCCTCGTCATAGTAGTGAGGCCCTCGGGCGCCTCCATCAGCAGATCACCTACGATTTCGAAACCTGCTTCGACCAGAGCGATAGCAGTGGCCTCATCGAGGTGTTGCCCAGGAACTCCGAATGATATTGGGTGCGAGTCCCAACGTGAGGCGTTGGTAAATTCGGCAATGTAGCCCTTACAGGCCTCGATGACCCAGATTTCCTCGGCGGTGACGACTCCTTCGTAGCCGTGGCATCCGAACTCGTCTCCGTGGGCCAGTCTCTCTGGGCCAATTATGTTACTCAGCCAACTGTCGTCCTCCCACTCGGCAACGACAGGCGGGGCTGTTGTGGCAGTGGCCAGCAAGGCCACCATGAGCAAGCCAGCCATACTTCTGTTGCGCATATTAGAGGGCAATAGAAGTCAGCCATCAACTCTTGTGTGATTATGAAAAGTTAAATCTCACCGTCTCTGACTCAGATGCTGGTCATGAGAACAAGCCGCATCCTTGATGGACTTCCGACGTACAGGTCGGTAGGCATATGCAGCAGTATCTGGATTTCTTGCGTCGGATTCTCGCGGAGGGAGAGGAGAAGGGAGACCGTACGGGGACGGGGACCATCTCGGTGTTTGGTCACCAGATGCGTTTCGACCTCTCCGAGGGCTTCCCAGCAGTGACCACCAAGCGAGTACACTGGCCGAGTATTATCCACGAGTTACTGTGGTTCATCTCTGGAGATACCAACGTCGGATACTTGCAGGACAACAAGGTCCGAATCTGGAACGATTGGGCCGACGAGGATGGGGACCTCGGGCCTGTATACGGCAAACAGTGGCGGAAATGGGAGGCTGACGATGGCAGAGTAATCGACCAGATTGAAAACGCCATCGACCTGATTCAAAATACCCCTGACAGTCGACGTATCATCGTCTCGGCATGGAATGTTGGGGAGCTCGATGAGATGGCTCTGATGCCTTGCCATGCCTTCTTCCAATTCTACGTCAATGACGGGAAGCTCTCGTGCCAACTCTACCAAAGAAGCGCTGATGCATTTCTCGGTGTGCCATTCAACATCTCCTCGTACAGCCTGCTAACCTGCATGATGGCCCAGGTGTGCGACCTCGAGCCTGGCGAATTCATTTGGACGGGAGGGGATTGTCACCTCTATCTCAATCACCTAGATCAGGCCCGCGAGCAGATTGACCGTGTACCTCTTGGATTGCCAACACTGAGGCTTGATCCCTCTGTTAAATCAATTGACGACTTCTCCAACGAAAGTGTTGAGATTACGAATTACAACCACCATCCGCACATCTCAGCTCCAATCTCTGTCTAAGGTGAACCAATGAAAATGGCAATGATTGTCGCGATGGATGAGGGCGGGTTCATCGGCAGAGGAGGACGCCTCCCTTGGAAGCTGGCGAGCGACATGGCCCGATTCAAGCGCCTTACAGAGGGAGATGGGTCCAACTCGGTAATCATGGGAAGGAAAACTTGGGACTCGCTGCCTGACACGTTCAGGCCGTTGCCCGAACGTGTCAATATAGTGATGTCACGGGACACCGGATGGGTGGCAGAGGGTGCTGAAACCGCACTATATGTGGGACGAGCAATCGAGTTGGCTTTCGCTGAAGGAAGTGAGGAATGCTGGGTCATCGGAGGAGCGCAAGTCTACGAGATGTTTCTTGATAGGGTCAGCGAAATTCACGTGACCATCGTTCACACCAATGATAGCGGAGAGGTCAGATTCCCTGAGTGGGATAGAAGCGAATGGTCTGAAGAGGTTGTCGAGAGTCTTGACTCCGGTGATGAAAACGAGTGCCCCTCAACATACTCAGTGTGGACAAGGTCCTGAATCTCGACTAGGCCCTAGAGTCCGCTTTCTTCAGTTTGCGGTGAGATCGGCCGTTCCGTCGTCCCTTCCGGCGGCCCTTCGAGTGCCCGGATCCGGATTTCAAGGACTTGTAATGGGTGCTCTTCCTAGATCTCCTCGCCCTCTTTCTGTTGTTACGAAAGCCTCTGGACTTTTTTCGTCGCTCAGGTTCACCGGGTGGGGCGAGCACGAATTCCCTCTCCTCCAACATCTCGACATTGGGCTCGGTGAATTTGCACTTTATTCCCACCTCATCCTGAATCCTACGGTACTTCCTATTCTGTGACCCCTGCACGAGTGAGACGACAGTGCCGGTCGAGCCGGCCCGGGCAGTCCTCCCACTGCGGTGCTTGTACGCCTTGCCATTCTCAGGAGGATCGAAATGAATAATGCAGTTGACATCATTCACATCAATACCGCGGGATGCGACATCAGTAGCTATCAGTACTCTCGCGCGGCCAGCGCTAAACTTCTGCATCGACTTGTCCCTCTGCTTCTGGTTCATCCCACCATGTAGAGTGGTGAATGACGAACCTATCTCACTCATCTCGTCGCCGAGCCTGTTCACCCCGGCCCTAGTTCTACAGAATATGATGCTCCGTCCACACTTCTCGGTAATGTATGCAGACAAGTCCGCCTTTCCTCGGAAGTTGACCTTCCAGAACAGGTGTTGCATACTATCCATGCTCACTTCTTCGGGACCAATCCCAATCATCACAGGATCGTCCTGGTACGAGTCGACTATCTCCGTGACGTCATCGTCCAGAGTGGCACTGAATAGTATGGTCTGCCGGCCCGGCCTGCACTTATCCAGTATCGAGCAGACTGGTTCCATGAAACCCATGTCAGCCATCCTGTCGGCCTCATCCAGTACTACGACTCCAACATTGTCGAGGCGTAGTGCACCCCTGTCCAACAAGTCGATTAGCCTGCCTGGACAGGCGACTAGTATCTCGACACCTCGACTAAGCTTCCTCAATTGCCCCTTGTAAGGAGTCCCTCCATAGACCGACAAGACACCTAGGCCGACCGAACTTGCGAGGGGGTGCAGGACGTTACGAATTTGCTCGGCAAGTTCCCTCGTCGGAGTGAGAATCAGTGAGGTAGGCCTCTTTGGCTTGGCCTCGGCAGTCCTGGATATCAGTGGTAGGGCGAATGCGAGCGTCTTGCCGGAACCTGTTGGGGCTCTACAGCATATGTCCCTGCCCAGCATCGCTTCTGGTATCGCCTCACGCTGCACCTCGAACGGTTCTACTATTCCCTCATTCCGCAGTGCCTCTATCAAATTAGGATTAATTCCAAAATCTGAAAATCGGACCATGATATACCTCTGTCCGGCCGCGACTGCCCACCCTATTTAGTATGAGGAGTAGTAATTTTGGGCGGTGTTCAGGGATTGACTGAGGGGAGATACATTCGCTAGCGAAAATTACGCATAGACAATAGATGATTCTACCTTCTCAATTACAGGGACAATCAAGAGATTATCAAGGTAAGATTACACGCCGGAGTGCTCCTGCATCCTTCTGTACCAGCCAGACACGACCCGGTGGCTCTCGACTATGTCGAATCCATTCAGGCCCTGCATCGACCGAAGGATTCCGAAGTTGGCGTAGTCGGCCCCGTTAGGCTCCTCCTCTCCGAAGAAATTCCCCTCTATCCCCTTAGACATCTCGTCCAGTTGATACTGGAGGTTCTCACGGGGCGGGAGCTCGAACATATTCGCTCTACTCTTACCTACCATGCGCATGATGAAGGCCCCTAGCCACTTGTTGATTAGGCGACTGCCAAACGAGAAGTTGTCAACCCTAGTCACATAATCGAGGGCCTGAAGGGAGGTCATGTACGAGGTGTAGATCACTGCGACGATGGACTTCCCCAGGATCTTGTTAGAGAAGTCCATCCACCGGTCCTGTTCGAGATCCTCGCCCATTCGCGGAAACAATCCAGAGTCATTGGAGTCGATGTAGTGGAGGATGTAGTTCGAGTCGGTCACCTGAGTTCCATCGACGTCGACAAACACCGGCACCATGCCCCAGTCAGACCACTTCAGTTGCGTCTTGAAAGTAGGGTCGACCTCGACCTTAGAGTACTCGATGCCCCTGGAGCCTAGGAGCGCCTTGACCTTAAAGCAAAACGGGCAGGTCTCGAAGCAGTACATCGTCGGAAGGCCATCAACCACACTTTCGGGAACCAGATTCTCCTGCACCCCCGAAGGTGGTTTCTTCTCAACGATTACCTCTGACACGGCAATGCGTCATAACTAGCACTTGTGAATCCATCGAAGCGGCACTGTCATCTCAATCCGCATCGTCGGCATGGAAGGGAGTGTTCGGAGGGACAGGGAAGAGAATACTCCTGAATGTAACGGTTAGATTGTATCTATTCCCAATTAGTAGCCTTCATAGACATCAGATTACCTCAGCAATTGATGGGCGACATCATCCTTATGCTTGAGCGAAGGGACTCTGATATTGATGCCACATTTGTCAAGTCACAGATTGATGATTCTACCACGGTAGTTTCTGCTCAAGTGCCTTCTTATTCGCCTGAATTTGGCATGGTCCGAGAAGAGTGGACCGGAGCACATCATCAGCATGGAGTGGACCTTGCGCGCTTGGATAATGACCTAAGGCTAAGGGACGTCATCCTCGTGACAATTCCAGAACCGACGACAAGTCGACTAGGGTTGCTTCATGTTTGGACCTCACCTAAATCAACATATGACATAGACGCGGTGAGAATTCCTTGGGATGACGTTGGAGAAAATCTAAAGAAAACGGGGGAATTCACGAAAGGATGGAAGCCCGATTCAAGGAACAACTCAGCGGGAAAGAACCCCACTAACTTCTGGTTTTTTTCCACACTTCCCGCGAATAAGAAGCCAATCCCTACTCTTTTTGAAGTCCCCCCAATGATTCCAAGGACTCTTTCTTCGGGAATCGAATTGGATGCAATTGAGAGAATCGTTCTAGCCCATTCTAAACCAGATGACTCAATCTATATTTGGGCTGCTGATGATGACTATGACTTACTGAATGAGATGGCAACCTCATTGAATAGAGATACGACTCGGATTCCAGATGGTGAAAGGGAACAATTTGTTCCAATCCCAATATTGAGAGCAGAGTTACCCTTTGAAAAGAAAGGGGATTTTGAAGACATCGAAGTGACTCGTTATGATTCAGTGGATCGAACCCGTGAAATCAAAGTAATTGCAAAAATCCAAGATTGCAGAAGCGGAATCCGAGAAATTTCCGGGAATCGGATTACTCACGTAGTGACCAGTCCGCCATACAACATAGGGTACGAACCATTCAATGATCCGAGGCCCAATTCTTCTGGAGAACTTGTAGCCCCGGTAAGAGAAGGTTACGAGGATGATTTGGCCCCTGAGCAATATGCGGCACTATTGCAGTCCACCTTCGAAGAAATCGATTCCAAAACGAACCCCGATGCTTTCGAACTATACCTCAACATCAAGAGCAATTATTCTGGAGGATGTTGTGATTTGCCATTCTACATGCTCGAACTGATGCCCGAAAGGTGGGAGCTTCTTGATATCCTTGTTTGGCGATATGATATCTCCTTCGATCCAGGACGAGGCAAATACAAACCGCAGTACGAGTGGGTAATCAGAGTGGGGTTCGGTGATGTTGCCCTGCCAGAATTCGGAATGCTTGATTGGTACATACCGATACTGAAAGGGAACTCAATAGAAAGGAAAGATCTTGCCCATCCCGCAATGTTCCCTCGCGAGCTAGTCAAACTATGCTTGAAAGAGTCAAATCGCCCTGCCGATCTGGTACTCGATCCGTTTCTCGGGTCTGGGACTACACTCGCTGCATGCCTTGAAATTGGGGTTGATGGGATTGGATTTGAAATTTCACCATCCTTTTCGCCAGATATTTCAAAGAGGTTTGAATGGATAAGGTGGGTGGGTGACGGAGTACTCAAGCGAGCTTGAGAAGTTTGTCACCGGTCCATTCCCGACCAAGGAAAACCCCGTCTTCCAGAATATACAAGTCTCCGAGTTTGTACCATCCACCGACTTGGGCATTTGTACGGGACAGATCGTAGAACTGAGACGATGTGATTGGTAGATCTAGTGCTAGAATCACGAACCTCCCGCTCCGTTGATTGACAACAGCCCGTGGCCTTTGGCGGGTTCCTCTATATTCCCTAAAATTCACCAAATCCATCATCTGTGAACGCCCCAAGTATGTTCTTTCAATCAAATTCTGGTGTAATGGTGCACTAGCCCTTCCAGTGTGGTCGGAAATGTGAAGGGTTGCTACAATATTCCTTGATTGGAGAGTTTTCGGCAAATAACCCATTTCAAAATCTCCAAAACTTCTGAATCTCAGGGATGCAAGTCGTTTCTGTTTGTTTCTATTATGAAGTACTAGACCATTTCCTGTGCGCTCATTTGCACGTTCAATTACCCAATTCTCCCACTCTCTTCTCGAGGCCGTGACGAAATTTCTGACCACCGTAAGTTCCGGACTGATTAACGTATGATGGTTATCCATAATCCGGCTCTCATCTCCAGAGATTGATTGCCTCTTAAGATCAGATTTTGACTGTGGCGGGTACCCCAGTCTTCCACATATCTCGTCCCATTCAGGATTTCTTGATCTCCTGCTGGCACCCATAGGAACTCCCTTTCTGGCAATCTTATTCTCTGAAGCGATCCTGAGCTGATTAACAGCGGAATCCGTATTTGTGACCCTTCTATCTTCGTCTAACCAGACATCCATAGAAGAACGGATTAGGTCGTATATCGGCATCAATTGACAACCGGACAACTTCCACTTGTCTGGAAAATATACAACCGATTCAGGGAGATTGATTACCGACGCAGCCACATCCCACGTGTCTCCCACTATTGCCATCATTAGATCCATTTTCCATGAGCCGTCATTTATGGCATCCAAAGGGAGATCTGTTCTGTCAAGCTCTTCAGAAACGGTACCGTATTCCACAGGATTATTTGATGCAACCAAAGATTTACAGGTATCTGATGTGATTTGTTCCCATTCCCTCTGCCTATCATTTTTATTTCCAAGACGCTCATTACCTCGTAGTGCTACTGATCCTTCTGGCATAGTAATGAATGTCGGAATGCCTTCCAGCGCTGGTTGGACGACATTCATGTTTCGAGCAATGACATTACCACCAAAATCAACCTGATATGTGAACTCAATCGATAGGAGTGCGTTTTCTGGGCCAATAGTATTCATCGCATCCCTAATTTGAGGAGTAGGCGGGTCCGTATTTGTCCAAATCTTGTGCCTTCGAAGATGCCCTATATTGGGCGCATGAATCAATATGAAGTCGGAAGAGGTTGCCAAGTCTCTCAGGCCAGGAATAGAGGTGATTGGAATCCAGTGGGCAGCAACAAAGTCCTGCGAATCTGGGTGAAAGGGGGAGCCATGTCTTCGTAGCCAGTGCTCCAACCCTCCAGCCAGAAGATCGTTAGTATCTGCTGGATCATATCCAACAACCCACATACTACTCCATATGCATTGCCATTTATCAACCATGTTAC
>Ga0315318_10000006_pt1 | contig 87718 bp, 110 predicted proteins | sample M1200m3416metaG_FD_203703 | JGI IMG/M metagenome (GOLD analysis project Ga0315318, IMG submission 203703) | Ammonia-oxidizing marine archaeal communities from Monterey Bay, California, United States - M1 200m 3416 | ecosystem: Environmental > Aquatic > Marine > Coastal | place: USA: California... | reverse complement strand
CCAGAATACTTTACAGTCAGTATCTAGAGTTAATTTACCTATTGCACCATAGAATTTATTTTGAAGCATGGACTTAGAAATATTCATTTTTGTATATTTAGGGTATTCCATCGCTTCAAATATTGAGCCATGAATGATAACAATACAATGCTCAAAATATCTATCCATGTTATCTACTTGATTCCATAGCCTTTGGTTAATCACAGATTGTAGGAAGTCAATTGAAGACTTTGCTTCAAAGCATACATCACCATATACATAATCACCTATCTCTAACCATTGCTTTTCAGTAATAAGCATTAATTTCTTTGCTTCTGATTCCACACACTCAAAGAGTTTTGAAGATTCGCGGCTATCAATTATTAATTTATTCATTCACTATACCTCCAACACTTTCCTATACAAAATCCCTGTGGGATAAGAATTGTTTTACAACCCGGAGCATGGTAGCCTTTACGGACAATACCATTAATATATCTCTTAGTAATATTTTCATCCCAATCCAACCATACATTTTCGCGGCTTGCTATTGCCTTAAATTCTTCAAGTATTATTTCTACTATTTCATTTTCTTTATCAGAAGAGAGGTTTCTTTCTCCTATAGCCAATAAATCTCTATACCATTGCGCTAAATAAACTCTTGAGTAATGACTAGGATTTTCTACCATAATTGAATTGTATAAACATGGTAAAATTGGTAATTTTCCGGGAGGTTTAGGTGACACTACTTCAATGTCTGATACTTCCATTGGTCTAACTTTCGCCCATTGTTTTCTTTTATTTCCATATAATTTTGATGGATGGTTTCCCAACCTCGCCTTAAATAAAATTGAAGATAAGCCGCGTGAAATGTCATCGGGCGTAAGAGGAATACAGTAATATGGGCCATCGCTACTGAGATTGACTGTATTTGGTATACGCCTAAGTCTTTTAACTTGGACACCTGTTCTATCCAATGTTTTATAATTTGCAAACACCGAGTTGAAAAGTTGTTGAATACGTCTAATTTCATCTGAACCAACTGTCTCTCCATATACTATAATATGAAATCCTTTCCCACTAAAATAGACTCTAAAATATAAATCTTCTTTCAGTAAATAAGCAACCATAATTTTTACATCATCATATGACTCTTCTAAAGGTCTTCCATGAGAATCAAAATCAAAGAAAATTCTATCTAGTATTACACTAGAATCTACACCTTGTTTTTCTGAAAAGTGTTCAAAGTCATATACTGTTGTATAGCAATTCATCTTCCCATTAAAGTCATTAACCCACTTAACGAATTCAGCATGACTATTCACTATCATTCTCTTCATCTGTGGCGCGTTCTTTATGTGACTCCCCGCCCACACTTCCCTCGGAAACTTCATTTTTATTATCCTCCTTAAATACTATCATTGCATCAGATAGTTCTTCTTTTATTATTATTGCAATTTCTGCTTTTAACTTTTCCATAACTATTATGTTAAAAAATGTCGCAAACATATAATCAGGGAGTGGCTCATGTATTTCATCTTGCCAAACCAAGTCTAACTTTTCTTTTGGTGTCATTTTATCATATGCATATTCTGCTAATTCTTTAACAATATCTGAAACATTTGTTATCTCACTAAATGTCCATGTTTTCTCTCTTAGTTTATCATTTATTAATTCTCTTATCATAACCATTTCGCCTCTTCTGCTGCCGGACAAATTTCTTGGAAACTACAATATTCACATTTTTTCCAATAATATTTGGCAGGAAATTCTTCATTTTCGTATGCTTTAATTATTTGAGTTATACCTCTCATCAAAGCAGTCATACTTGACTTCTTTACTTTTTCTATATGGACATAGTTTGATACAGGAAAATACCAACCCCAATGGGTAATAGGTATATCTCTATCAAGATATGCATTTGCTAATGATTCATCACTAGCATTTTCAATTAGTAATTTATAGAAAGCCATTTCTTTTCTCATTGATGTAGTCTTACTATCTTTCCATGGTCCTGTCTTTAATTCCAAAGGAATATATTTTCCATCTTCAATAAACATTCTATCCACAATACCTTGTAAGTGTACTACATAGTCTCTTTCAAGAATACACTTTGGATTAGCATCATGAGGAATAACTATTTCAGCATCTAACATTACTTCATTAACCACAGGTAGAAACTCATGTAATTTATCTTTTTCCCTAGCAGTATGAAAACGCTTCGCATCAAAAATTGCCATGTTGTGATAAATATCACCATAGTCATCAATAGGATATAACCCCATTCCATAGGTTATCAACTCTGATTCTGTCATATCCTTTGCTTTGGCAATATCATAATCATCAAAGAAATCTTGCCTGCTATCATGCACCGCAGTCCCTTTAATCATAGGTTCAGTAGTTTCTTGTGGAAAGCGGAATGGGTATTGATACTGATATTTCAAAGGACACCATTGAAATGTCCCAAATGAAGACTTTGTTATCTTCAATACTTTACTATCATTATCATTATACTCTTTCGCTAACCATTCATATGTATATTCTCTCATTTTACCACCAATCATCTAATGTCTTTTGTCTAACATCTCTAGAAATTTCTGAAGTATCCCAGCCCATTGCATCATAAACAGGTTGAGCCTTTTTCACTATTGATTCAGCATAGTGAGAAAAGTCAATAAGGTAACCTTCATCTAATAATTCATTAAGTGATGGTGCTGAAATATATGTTGGGAGTTTTGATTCTCCAGTTATAGGGTTAATATATTTTAATCCATCTACAGGAGTTCTAACTCTTACATACCAATATGAATCTGTTATCTTATTATCATGATGTTGATTATACCAAATAACTCCTTCAACACCTGAGCCAATAGAAGGTCTCTTACCTGCTAAAGTTACCAAATCAAGTTCTTCTCCACATTTACTACAAAATGAATATGAAGTGGTGATTCTATGTTGATGAATTGCTTCTTGCATATTATATTCTCTCCCACAACCTGCACACTTATACTTGAATCTTTCACTTCGATATCTACTACGATTCGCTAATCGTTTTAGCCAATATTCTGGCCTGTTTTGTAATGAACCTTCACCAGACATTTGCCTACTACCTTCTAACACAAAATTATAATGCCAGTGTAAATGGATGTTCATATCATCTTCGGACATTCCTTTAACCCAATTTTGTAATACTTCCATTTGAATATCTCTTGCAAGTTTAGTTATAGACATACGCTTTGCGGTAAAGCCGGTCATAACAAATTCTTCTTCATCAAGATATTTTCCATCCTTCCAAGTAATCAAACCTGCATTTCTATTCTTTGTGCATCCTACTCCTAGACTAGAATAATATTTTTCAAATTCTAAATTAACAGGATGCTCATCTAAACCTAATAGGTTAGGAAATTTCTCTCGGACATGATTATTTAATATTTCTAATGTGTCCTCAGTTTGTTCCATTGGCATTTGCACATAGATAGAGTCTGTGTGTCCATATACTAACTTCATTTTTTCACTCCCAATCCACAAAATTTACATGTGCCTTTGTCAGTAATATCTCTTCTAAGTTTATTAAATTGACAATTACAATAATGTTTCATTCTTCTTCACTCCTTATATCTTCTAATCTTATATTAAACGCAATTTGTTCTTCTGATAAATGCATCGCTTTATCTGAGTATTCTTCATTGGTAAACCAAATATCCAAATACCATTTCTTGAGCAACCTTAAATAACTTATTAGAAACATCATATCACTCCAAATAATTTAAATACAACGACAACCCCTAATAACAAATTAAGGAAACCTAAGATGGTTCGTGTTAATGCTAAACTACCAACATGGCGTTCTGACCATTTATCTAAATCATCTCCATTCATTCTTCTTCCTCCATCATAATAATATTTGCACCTGTTTGCATACACTTTATTGTATTATTTTCCATATATTTTTTCCCCCTTTGCCTGTTTTTTTATAATACTTACCACTTCTTTTTAACCAGATATTAAAACTGTAAACATTGGGTGCGGTAGACCAATATTTATTTAATCTTGTTCTATATCTGTCATGAATCATTCGTAACATTTCATCTGCATATCTACCTTTTCCATCACTCATAATAGTAAATAAGATTTTTTCTGCTTGTTTATTCAGATGATTCTTTATTTTAATCCTCTCCTTTCTCTATCCTTTTGCTTCTTTGCTAAGTAACATTTTCCACAAAGGGGCATTCTACTTTTATTCAAATAGTATGTTTGTACAAAACCTTGGCATAGTATACATTCTGTTTTACCATACCAAAAATTAGTGGCGTTCTTTTTCATAATTCCATCACCTTAAATGCCGCTTCTCTAATTGCTTCTCTTGCACTTGCTGTTATTGATGCGGCTAAGTCAACATCAGCCCAACCAAATCCTTGATACCCAACGATACCATAAAAAGAAGCCATCAATCTTTTGACGGCCATTTGATTATTAAACCACTTCGCTTTCTCAGTAGGGTCAAGTGCTGTATCATGTAAAGCCTTGTAGTGATTTCGTAGAGTTTTTAAGTCTAAGACTGACTGAGGTAGTAGTCCTAGTTTATCTGTTTTATAATAACGATAGTCAAATTCTGTTTCATCACTAAAGTCTCTTGGTATTTCAATGTTAACACCAAACTCAGTTGGTTCTTCACTCTTAGTTTCCCATGAAATGTTCCGCGCTATCATCATTGATGGGTACAGCGATGCGAAATCAAACGCCGCCACATTATGATGTAAACCATGTGTTCCTTCTATTGATGGGTCATATATCATAGCGCCTTGATAATCAACTTTCTTACCCTTCTTTCCTGTTGGTGCTTTCCATGTAGCATTACGCATGAAGTATATTCCACCCATGTTACTTGCATAGAAACAAGCATCAAACGGTGCAATTAGTAATCGTTGTAATGAAAGCATTGCTTCTGATGTATAGTTACTATCATCTATCCTCTTTAATAATTCAGTATCTCTAAGAGCATATTCCAAATAAGTGTCAGTATCTTCTAACCAACCTCTTTCAAAGAAGTCATTCTTGTCTGGAAACTTTTTACTAACTAGTTTCTTTTCTCCAAGAACAAGTTCAGAAACATAGTCTAAAGCCATAGAAGGTAAGGTTCCTCGTTGAGCATCATTCCATTGTCTTTCAAAGGCTAAGTCAAGATTCAAACAAATCCTACCTCTAATAGGTTGTTCTATTGGTGTGTAATGACTTACTGCTTTAGACAGGGCTATTCCATCTCTACCGAAATACACCCCTTTTACATCATTGTAAGGTGATAATTTTCTTGGGTCCAATCCATTAGCATGTAGTCTTTCAATAAGTTTTGGCAAATCGAATTTAGAGCCAAACCATGAGATTAACATATCGGGGTCTTCTTCATCAATTAACTGCATAAAATGTCTTAGCATATCTCTTTCTGTTGGAAAGCCAGCACATTTAGGATTAGTCCAATCTTCATGGTCTAATGATGGTAACCAATACAATACCCCATGTTCTTCATTAGCATAACAAGAGATACAAGTAATAGCCCCATCATATTCTCCACCTTGTTGCCACTCTAAATCCCAATACCATTTAACTAGGTTATACTCAGGAATTTTAGTTATCTTATCAATTGCATAACGGTAATGAAATGGTACATCTGCTTCATAAGTTTCATCCCATATTTCTCTCAATATTCTAGTATGTCCGGGTTTTGGTGGAGTCCAAGTTACCTTAGTTAATTCATCTCCTTCCAAATTAATTGCACCATCATCCTCATATTCTAATTTAATAGTGATTAGATGATTTCTTTCTTTAATCTGAGCAGTTCTAGGTCTTTTACCATTTGATTGTAGTACATAAAAGTATGGTTGAAACTCTTGATAAGTCACTTCCGTTTCTGCTCTAGTGCCATCTTCATGTCGCCATCGTAGGCCAAATTTATTATCTTTATTTATTGCTGTAATTATCATTATATCACCTTTGTATGTAGGGAGCCATTACTAATCTTCTATCTGCACCAACGAATAATATTGGCGATTCATTCTTTATGTATATCCACATCACCCCATCACAAAATTTGTCTATTGGTGCTGAAAATTGTACAGTTGTTTCTTTCCCCATGTGAGCCAATAATGTTAAGTTAACAGTATAACTATCTAGGTTTGGATAGTTACCAGAGGACAGAATTGCTTTACCGCCTTCCTCAGTTTGAATATACTTCAATTCATAGGTTGCATTACCTATTGTGGAGCAACCCTTAATTGCATCAGACAGTTCTTTACCATCTACTACTAATTGCGCTTCTAATTGAGTATTATTAAAGGATGGTAATTGCTCATGACTTATATCCATTGTGTTCAATCTAGTTATAAATTGTAGAGCAGGATGCTCAATGGAAGCAGGCATTTCTGCTGTAGCAGAACCACCTATAAACTTCAACATTGAGTCTCCTAACTCTAACTCTACTTCATCAGAAACTAAACTCTTTAAATACTTCATGGTTTTCTGTATGTTAAACATCACCATTTTTTCGCCGGGTTCTTTTTCTACAATAGGTATTGTTACTTGAGCAGCAATAGTATTACTAGCATTAAGCATAAACAAACTGTCTTCTCTAACAATAAGGACTCCTATATCACCAATTGAAGATGTTTTCGCAACATGCGCATGTCTATACATACCTTTCATTTGAATTACAGACAATCCTTTTTCCATAGTTTTACAATCTACTGTTATTCTCATACTGTTCCCTGCTGGATTTCAGTAATACTCTTCCACTTATTCTCTCCATTGGTTGTAAAGAATAACCATTTCTTACCTACTAAGTCAGAGTTTGTTTTACTAGCAACAAGTTGTGCAACATAATTAGTTACATTCTCTTTCTGCTCCTTTTCAATATGTATCATCTGATTAAATCTAGCAGGTGTCTGCTTTAGCCAATCAGGTTCCCAACCGATAGGCGTTGGATTCATTATCCCATCTCCATATACAGGCTTCATGTGTGTAATGAGAAACCTATTAGTTTCTAATTGTAACACTAAATCCATTAGCCTATTGTATACTCTATTTCTAATCTTCCAATCTAAGGGGTTAACCTTAACAGAATCAGTTGCTAGAATAATTGCTCCTTCTCTAGTTTGTTGCTTAACCAAGTGGTCACGCAATACATCAGACGAGCCTTCACTAATCTTATCTACTCCATCTAATACAAATGCCTTCACATTTTCATTAGGGTCATTAATCATTTCTTCTGCAAGATGACAGAAACCTCTTCCATTTCTAAAGGATTCATCCCAATCAATAGCACCATCTCTCCTATATTCAATAGGACAGTAGATTATAATATTAGGGTCTCTATCCCAACATGAATCCCATGTTGGTTCTGCACCATCATCATAGTCTAATACTAAGACTTTATATCCTTCATCAATTTCTTCCTGTGTTCTGCAATCCAATGCAATTCCTGTTTTCCCCACTTTTGGTTGCCCTGTAATAGAGCAGGCGAGATAAGTTCTATCTCTATTCATTCTAGCCTGTACTTGTGCTAGTATCTTTTCCTTCTGTATCTCAAAAAAAGACTTCTTCTCATTTTCATCATCATTAGGCACTACTGCCTTACCTTGTTTTTCTGTTGTCCATTCCATTTGTATCACCATTCTTCATCATTCTCTAACCACAAATCACATTCAAATCCACACCAAGTGGTGCATATTTCTTGCAGTTCTGTTGCAGTTACTTTTATTCTTATTTCTTTACCGGAAGGCACATGGAATTTAACCCAATAGTCTCCCGTTTCATCATTTCTACGCCAAGTCATGAATTCTACATCGTCTAACGATATAGCAAAACTTGTTCCGTGAATTATCTTATTATTAATTGTGTATGTTTCAGCCATATTAATCACTTTGTTAGGGGCTTTCCACCCCATTTGGTAGGTTTTCTCCAAACCTTCCTACTAAGGCCCAATTGTGCGAATTATCAGTACACTTGGAGTATTAAAACCAGTCAATGTCTTCTTCTGCTGATTCAAAGGGTTCCACTACGACACCCCTATTCTCCACACATAAGACACCACTAACATTCAAAGTTACATCAGAATAACTTCCATCTTCATTTCTACCTTGTGCTGTTCTACCAACAAACACAGCCCTTGAGCCGATACCGAAATCAATATCTATGTGGCTAGGAATCCAGCAGGTTGTTCCAGCCCAACTTCCACCTTCATAATCGAAGTCAGAGTTCAGGTCAGAAATAGTTATCCTCCTTGTTCCAAATTTGTTTGGGGTCATATTCATGCTAGAAACTGCCCCATCAGTCATAGCAAATCTCTCAGCAAAGGTTTTATCAGATACCTTAGAGTGATACATATTCAAGTCAATCAATGGAGAATAATGCTCTAAAGCATTTTCCATTGCATGATTTTGCATTTCCTCGGTAGTAGGTGAAGGTCTTTGATTCTCTTCATCCAAATCTGAATTATACACTAAACTCTCTAGAGTTCCATTAGTATAACCATACAGTCTATTAGTATTATTCTTGTCACGAATGACTTTTAGTTGCAATGGAGTAAAGGTCTTTGGTTTGAAGGATTCACTTGCAGTGCCTTTATACGAAAAGTAATACAATTGTGTGTCTCCATCAACCGTTCCAACAAATACGCCAGCCATACGGTATTGTTCGTGTGGTAGTGGTTTACCGTAGTTAGTATTCTTTCTTTCTCCATATGCAGCCATTGCATCAATAGGAATGATATACTTTCCTACATCTACCTCAAAATTATTCTTCGGTAGTTCTGCAATTGTTCCTGTTACTTCTTCTCCATGTTGCATCTTAGATACGGTATATCCATCTTCACCTAAATAGGCTACGGCTACCTTACCTGCTGAGTAAGTAGTCTGATTATCTCCTACATACTCATTTTTTATGCGTTCATTCAACATAGCGGCCATATCACGGGCCGCATCTACAGAAATGAAGTAGCCGAATGCATCTGTATTCCAACTATCCCCTTGTGTGGTTTCTTGGGCAGGTGCATCTTGATATGCCCTTGTCCCACTAAACCATTGTCGGAAGCAACTCAATGCTAGGTTAGGTTCTGCATTGTAGTCAATGTCATTTTTAGTGCATATTTCAGCAAACTTCTGCTCCACTTCTGTAATATCCATTTCTAAGACTTCTGCAGCCTTAGCAACTTCTCTACTTATTTTTTCATTCATTATTCATTCTCTCCTTTTTCCAACGCGTGGAATGTTAATCCAAACTCTGTTAGTTTGGTCTGTCTACTTTCTTCTATTTTCATTGTTCTACTCATCTTGTTTCACCTTCTTATGTGTTCCTTCACAACACTTGCATACGCGCGTTTTGTGAATCTTTTTATTAGTCATTTCCATTGACTTTTTCTCATTCTCTTTCCTTCTAAGGAAAGACATATCTTTTCTATCTCCTTGTCCTCTTGCTCCATACTTCATCTATCATCACCATCTCCTTGTAATACATCTCTCCGTTCTCTATCACGGAGTTTGTCTATGTTCTTTATAGCAATATCATCTAGGTCTAATCCTAAGTCTGATGCTAGGTTTGCTACATACCATAATACATCACCAAGTTCTTTCTCTAGGTCATCCCTAGTTCTCCACATTTCTATCTTATCACCACGAAGCCGCTTCTTTAGTTTATTACAAACCTCTCCGGCTTCACCTGCTAATCCAATTGCTGGATAAGTAATCTTGTGAATCTCAGGATATATTGCTGTCTTTCTTGCTCTCTTTTGATATTCATTCATTTTCATTTTATCTCTTCCTCTTTCTTAAGTCATCTATATATTCTGATATTGCTGCAATTGCTGCACAAAACCAGAAGAAGTCACTATCAATGGACCAATAGCCCAATACATTTCCTATACTACCTATAGCAATTGCTAATCCTGCTAGTAGCATCCATTCATGCCCAAAGGCATTTGATTCGGTCACATCTTCTATTGATAACTTACCGTCATCATTCACATCTAACCATGCTTTAATTTTCTTCTTCATTATATCATCTGTCCTATCATCCATGAGGCTAATACTTTCGGAGTCATATTTGAATGTCTCCATTCTGCCTCACCTATTATTCTAACTAATTCAAATTTTCTACTTATTTCCATATCTTTTAACAATACTACATCATGTAATCCTACACACATAGTTTTCATATCTACCGATTGGTCTATCAAATCATGCATTTGATTGAGTGCTAATTCAGATTTAGATTCAAGAATGCTAACAAGTATATCATTGTATGGTTGATGCATTCTATCCATTTGGATTGTTATTGAGGTATTATTTTTAACCGAAGCATGAAGTTCGGTAATGGCTCTACGAAGGTCACCATCGCAATCCCTTATAAGGGTTAGTAGTTCATCTTGCCCATACTTTTCAATCCCTTCTAATTGAAGGATTGAATTCAATACCTGTAATGTGTCAACATAATGCAACTTCTTAAAACCATAGTTTGCACACCTTGACTGCAAAGGAAGGATTACCTTATGCCTATGGTTGCAGGTTAAGATAAACCTTACATTGTCACTATAACGCTCCATTAATCTCTTAAGAGCATTTTGTGCATCGGTGGTCATCCCATCCATTTCATCAAGCAATACAATTTTATGGGGTACGTGTCCCATACTCATAGTAGTCGCTATCTCTTTTATTGAATTTCTTACTACATCTAACCTTCTGTCATCTGATGCATTAAACTCAAAGAAATTACCCACCTTATTATCCTTTAATATAAGATTTGCTAAAGCACCTGCGGAAGCAGTCTTGCCTGTACCAGCAGGGCCATACAATAATATATTGGGCATTCCATTTTCCCAAGTAATAGCATCCTCTACAAATGTAGGCTGTCCTTTTATTTGAGATAAATTAGTTGGTCTATACTTCTCTGTCCATAACATTATCATCACCTATGTATTCCCATTCATTTTTCTCTAATCTAATATAGTCAGGACTAAACTTTAATAAACTTCTAAGTTCCTTCGTGGTCACCGCAGCCAATTTCGATTTTACTCCACCTTTCCCACTCCCATCAGGGGGAGTAATATACGAATTCAAGTGGAGATATACATCTCTAAAATTAAAAATATGTCCTGTTTCTATAGCATATGTTTTTATTATATTTAATCTATATTCTTTTTTATTCATTCTCATTTTTTATACCTCTTGTTCTTTGTTGGGAATCCTAATCCCCATTGTCTTTCATCTTCTATACCTTCATAAGCATATGCTATCAACTCATAGAAGTAATCTGTTCCCCATCTTCTTTTTACTTTAGCATCAATATATGCCAATTTATTTAAGTTGTTTCTTTTGTTAGCCAACAACCACAGCATTAACCTAGTGTCCTTTGGGGCATTGTGTTTTAACAAAGAAAGCGCATGCTCTCTATCAGTAGAATTAACTACATACTTTATTAAGTCTGGCATTTTCATTGTTAAGTCTTCATACTTATCACTATTATCAAGTTTCAATCATCTTCACATCCATTATTATTCTATAATCAGCACTACAATTTGGGCATTCCACGGATAGAATAAATACTTTAGAATCTTTTTCTATGCTTATAGCGGCTTGAAATACAATGTGCATATATCCACATTCTTCACAGCCATCTTCTATATGTTCATAAGTTCTATTCTCTAGAATTCTAATATCATCAGCATCAGGTGCATGCTCATCTATCTCATCATCCCATAAATTCATATTAAATTTCTCCTTTAATTTGTAAAATCCTATCAAGTCCTTCCAAAGTATGATGCTCTCCATTATCCACTAACTGTACTACCTCTTTGAAATTAGGCCAAACTCCCTTTGCATCAGGTAAATTATCAGGTATTAGTTTACATAACTTGTATAGATTAACCATGCCACTTACACTTAGTATTGGTCTAGGTCTACTCTTGTGTTCCTTTTGTTTGTAAATAGAATCAATAGTTTTCTTATCTAATCCTCTTTGAATACCTAGAAGAAAATCTTCATTACCTCTAACATTTACTCTAATTCTAACTCTATATCCTATAGTTAATTTAGATGTTCTAGAAACATTCACTTCCGGTTTGGCTATCGAAAGCAGTATGCCTACTAATTGGTTATTATTAAACAATATGATTCCTCCCATTTTCTAGATATTCTTTATATGATTTAGCAGTTTGTCTATTTTCTTCAAAGAAGCCTTCTCCCTGTTCAGGGGGTAAATCCCACCAATACCAATGTGCGGCAGTTATGGTGTCATCCCCTCTAATCTCTGCATTATGTTGTGCTAATAACGCAAAGTCCATCATCAGATTCTCTAACCATTCAGAAACAAAATAAGACAAATCATGCGATACGCTCATTTCCTCATCTATGGCCTCTTTAATCCACTTCATGTAATGAAATCTCTGCATCTTCTTTCTAGAGATTTTACGGGGTTTAGGAGTAACAAGTTCGTTTTTCTCGTCTAGATAAGGGACTAATTCTACCCCCATCTTCCTGTATCTGCCCCGCTTCTCGTCGCCAACCTTCTTTAAATAGGCCATGCCATCCTCGATTTTTTCACAAAGATAGATTGAATCTCCCAAAAGGGTTACTTTGCCTTGTTCAATCATTACATCATCTCTTTGACGCTTTCCAGCGTGTCGCAATCTGCCGCAAATTTGTCGTGTCTGATACGGGTGCATCGGGGAAATCGCAAGCCAATATTTCCGTCACTATCATTAGTAACTAACTCGCAAGTTACCTCTAAAACTATTCTTGGTAATACCTTAAACCATTCTCCATCCATAGACTCAACACTCTTTTTTAATTCTGTTGTTAATTCATCAAGGTCTCTATCAGAAAAACCATTTCCACACTTTCCAACAGGCACATAGTCTGGGCCATCCTTTACAGATATACCATATGTTCCATATACTTGACTTCTCTTGCCTTCACCATACCTAGCCGAAGTAATCACAACATCAAAGGTCATTCTTGGAGGCTTATATTTAAGCCATCCCTTACTTCTTTTGCCTGCTTGGTAAGTCATGTTAGCATCCTTAATCATAATACCTTCAAAACCTCTATCAATTGCTAAGTTATACGCAGCCTGAATAGTTGTCTCAGTATCAAATATGTGTGTATGATGAGTTTCAGGAATATGTTTCAATTGCTTTACTCTATCTGCCTGTGCATGTTCTAGTAATGTTTTACCTCTAACAGACAATACATCAAATGCTACCATTTTCACAGGACATTCTCTAGCCGCTTCTGCCTTGTTTATCTTATGCACTCTCTTAGCCATGAGTTTATGTGGTGCAGGACTACCATCAAGATGCACAGGATATATTTCAGTATCGAGTATTATATCTTCAACATCAAAACCTTTCACAATCTCAACAATATCATGAAATTGGTCTGTTACTAAATTTCCTTTTCTATTGAAAATTGCTACTGACATTCCACTCTTATGAATTTGATAACGGTTGCCATCATATTTAATATCAATCAAATAATTCCTAGGTCTTTCACTACCCTTTCTTGCCTTAGCAAGCATAGGAGCAACAAAATGTCCATGCACTAAAACACAGGTAGGTTTAATACCTGCATCTAAATCTCGGCAGATTACTGTTGCAGAATTATACTGTGCATACTTAGGTATATCTTTATCATCATAGTGTCTAATCATAGCCTTAAGTGGCACTTTATTATTCACTCCATTTCTTGGCTTTCTTAACCAATAACGAATAAACCACTTCTTTTCTCTAGCACTCATCTTATTGAGAGACTCAGCGAAAAGAGTATATGAATTACTTTCTATTCTACTACAATCCATAGATAATAAGGTTAAGAAATGAGTTAATGTAATTTCAGAATCCGTTTCATTCCCTTCATCTAATTCTGCTACAGCCTCACCTATCTCTCCCCATGTATGCATATAGGATTCTAATTCATCTTCAAAGACTCCTAACGCATTTGATATCCAAGTAACTGCTCTCTTGTTTCCAATATTATTAATTGGGTATTCCAACGATAATATTTGAATTAATCTTACTTTATCTTCTGATGGAGTAGTTGGGCCAACCGAATACATAGTAAGGTCTATAGTAATAGCCTTCTGTGTAGGTGTCTGTGTTTCTAATACATCACACATTCTTGCAAATACTGCTAGAGTCATTGTGAGCACTCCTTACATTTAATACCATCTGTATTATTCCATACTGGTTTAGTTTTACCACAAGATTCGCACTTTGCTAGTGTTTTATTACCATAACGATACTTATTAAAGTATCCATTCTTTCCGCCTGATTTATAACCATAATGATTTGTATAACCATCTATTGTGTTCTCATTCATTTTCTATTCTCTCCATTATTTCTGTAACATATAATTCTGCTATTGCAGCATCAACATGAGTGTTGTCTATTCTTCTCTTAGACTCATCCTCATTAATCGCTTTAACTAATCCCACTATAAGTCTAGTTAAACATAACTCTAAATATCTATCAACATAATCATATACTTCGGGTTTGATATGTTGTCCTACCCTAAGCCTTTCCTTCATTCTCATCTTCAGTTGTCTTCTCGACACTAACATTTTCATTCACCGCCTTTCTTACTGCCTTTAATAAGGTCTTAGCCTCATCCATATTACATCTAATCCCTTTATGTGTAGGATTACCATTTTTATACCATCGCAAATCTAGTATTTGTATGTTCCATGTTTCAGCCCTTCTTACAACAATTTCTTCTGTTGCACTTCTCGCTATTCTCGCTATTATTCTTTCATCATTCATTATAATCTAACTCCACGCCTGTTTTCCAAGTACGCAATTCATTTGTTGAATAGAAATACTTTGGTGCTTCAAATGCGTCTAACCTATTGGCTATCCAAACAGCACCACCTAAACTACTCACCTGCACTATTTCATATTGTGCATTCTGCATTTCTAATACATCTTGAGTCTCTACTTCGGGCACTAGCCCAAAAACTCTAGTTAGTTCGGAAGATACAGCACTCATATTATCAGCAATATACTTAATAATATGAGTACGCTGTATCGGTATCTTTGCATCAACTGTTATGTGTATCTTACCTGAAAATTCACAGGCTACACAGCCATTACCTCTCTTTACCTCAAGGTCTTCTTCAAAGCAAACAGGGCATGGGATTTCCGCAGGTAGTGGCGCGGGAAATCTAACAGTTATTGCCTTCATCTTCCATTCACCGTCTTGTATTTTACAGTATAATTAACTGTAATATCGTATGGGAATACAGGGAAATACAATGTGATTGGTCCCATATCAGACGCGTGTCCTATATGGATATATCCATCATTTTCCCATGTAAAGTTGTTAAACAATACTGTGTTGTTCACAATCTCAAAACTGAGATGTGTTGCAGTATAGTTAAAACTATTCACTATTACCCATGTGTTGTTTGTTCCAATGGTAACATCAGTATAGGTTGAATTGTTTTCATCATCAACTAATACTGTATACTCACCATTTAATGTAGTCCAATCTGTGACTACTTCTTCTTCACTATTAGGCAAGTCGGGGATTGCATCCGCACAACCAGCCATCATACTTGCTACCATAAGTAGCACTATCATCTTTTTACTATTCATTCTTCTCACCTATATCGGCACCAATACCAATAAGTTTCTTCATCTTTCTAAAGGTCATTCTTCTTCATCTCCCCAATCTGTCTGTATAAACTCATTGAAGTGTCTTCCATTAGCATCTGCTCTGAAAGTAATCCTTTGCTTTTCATTGTGTCCAAGCACAGTTGCTGACGCAAGAATAGGTTCCCATGTTACCAATGTACTCATGTCTGTGCTACTCCAAAAAGCCTTACCAAAGGGATGGGTGTGAATCCATTGTTTTAACGGTATTCGCATCTTAGGTTTATCATCACCATATAGTTCATCTTCTTGGTCATCAAACGATACAAATCCCGGGCTACCGACACTAATGAATAACACATCATTAGCATCTACTACTACTTGGATTTCCCTAGGCTTATCAAAGGCTGTCTGAGACATTTCCCAAATAGTCCTGTGGAATATAGGTTCGTTATATGAATAAGCCGCCCTGATAAGTCCCTTCCAACTCTCGTTGTGTATGACAGTATCATACTTAGATTCATCTTCATAGTTCTTTACTTCACTCATTGTGTGCTCCACCAAAAACCTATAATTATTGCAGCGATAGTGAGTGCTGTTACAATTACCCAATCAGTCTCTTTTTCTTCTTTAGGTTCACTAACAACCTCTACAATCTCACTAGATACTGCTACCATAGCAAGAGTATACTTTTTATTGAAAGCGTTATAACTTCTTTCATATCCTGTGTTAGTAAACTCATTATATGCATCTTTTTTATGCATTCCTTCTTCCGCATACAATTTTAATGCTGCATGCTCTTCTTCTGTCCATTTTCTACTCATACGTTTATCACCATTTTATCGTGTGTTTGTTCCCCATTATTCCATCTCATAACCCATTGCGCTCCTATTCCAGCAATCGCAACATGTGTCCAATGAATTGTTTTCTTGTCTCTTGTTTCATTAAAGTCCTCTCCTTGACATGAGAAAGAACCATCTGGCCCTGTTAGGAAGGTATTACTTAGTTTGGGGTCAATCATATAACTAATCAATGCCCCATTCCTACCTTGCGCTCTTAAGTCTAACCACTTAGTTTTACAGTTATCTCCAAATCCTTGACTGTATATTAATCTTCTAACTGATAGGTTATCTGCACAGCAGATTACTAAGTCATAGTCCTTTATCTGCATTTCAGTTAGAATCTCGTATTGGGATGCCATCGTTGGGCCTGTATAACGCATCATAGCACTCACTTTAGGTTGTCCTATATCTGTGCCTTCAAAATTCTGATAACAGATATTCTTTTCTTCCACAATATCTGGGTCAGCAAAATGAAGGTTAAACTGTTCTGTCTTTGCAAGCATAGGCACAAGATAACTTCCTATCCCTCCTACTCCTACTATTAGTATTTTCTTAATCATATCTTACACCTGCTGTGAATTCCCTAACTGTTAACATCTTAACTTGTTTAATATCAATATCTAGTATACCTAACATTTTTAACATAGCATTTCTTAACCCTACCTCAGAGCAACCTATTGTTTTACAAAGTAATATTTGGCTAAATTCAGGGTATTTTCCTGCCTTACATCTCATTAAAGATGTAAACCACATACTAGCCGCTAGATAAGTTTTAGAAAAATGTATACAATGTCTATCCATTAGAGATGAAGTAAACTCTACTACATCTCTACAATCCATCATATAGTTTCTATCTGCCTCTATCTTTTCACCTATCTTTTCTACCCATTCAGAATGTGAAGTTCTATGTAAAACATAGGGCTTACCCAAACACCTTGCTATTTTTCTAGACATTTTTGATACCTTATGTGGATTTACATTATTTGCTTTACTGAGTTCTTCTACAGTAATAGTTACACCATACTCCTTTAATATAAAATACACTAATCCTGTTGCTCTAAGGGGCATAGTATCACCAAGACTAAAGTGATGATTTAGTAGTAATCTTTTGTAATAAATATGAGTTCTTTGTTTAATATCCGAGTTAGGTAAATACGGTGCTAACACCATATTACACTCTAAATATCCATCTGTTAGAGAGCGTTCTTGTCTTTGTTGAAATCTTCTCTGAGTTCTTTTTAAAGAATACAATAACCTTCTATTTATATCAGGGGTAATACTGCTTCCACTTTCTCTAATTACACTTGAGCCTAATACTCCTAAATCTGGCGCTCTACTATATGTATGAGTGTGGGCTATACCGTGACGGATTACATCAGTCGTTTCATTCCATTGATTATGGGTCTCTTCCATTAGATTTGATACTAATACATATCCACAATCTACACATATTTCTTCCCCTCTTATATTATCTGTTTCTATCTCTGTTCCTTTACAGTTTATACAATTCATATTATCTATCTCCTATTTTTTCCCATTCTTCATGTTCCAAGTTACTCCAATCCAATCTTCTACTATCAATAATTATTTCAGGACAACTTGGTTCTAGCATATCACTAGGTAAATATCTAGAAATTGTACTAACCATTTTAACTGTTGTTTTATCATTCAACAATGCATATGCTCTAGCAACATATTGGTCTCCAATACTAGAGTTAATGTGAATATTATCAATACATATTGGTCCTTTCAATTTACCATTTTGGAATAGTTTCCCATGTGCGAGATTTCCGGCAACCCTTCTGTCGTCGGCAAGAGTGCCTTGAAACGCGAGCCAATCATTATCAATATATGCATATGTTTTAACTTTCTGTATATCAGATTTATATGTAGTATTTACTATAATCCAATCAGTTAACTGCCCTCTAACAACCATGACACATGGTTTTGCTTCTTTGCGTGGGCTGAATAAGTCATCATGATTTAGTAGTTTAATTTTATCACTATAATTATTAACAACTTCTAACATAAGAGATTTTGCTCTTTCTTCTACTATGTCTTGGGTTCTATTTTGACATAAGAATTCAGTCATTAAATTAACTTGAGACTGAGTTGGTTCATTGCCTAATAATATCACCCATAGTTTTTTAGGAGATAAGAATCTATATTTCTTAGTTCTATTATGTCCATGATGGAAATAGTTCACAAATATATCTAACTCTTTGAATGTTATTGGCGCCCAAATATTGTCTGAAATTTCTAGAGCGCACATTTCATCCCCAATTACTTTAGTTTGTAATCTAACTTCCATCTTTTGTCTAGTTTCCATATCGAAAAACCAATAAGGGCATCTGTTCTCTAGGACATATGATACATTCTCAGGCATATTGATAACTTTGAATATGTATTCTAACATTTTAGTCGAGTCTTTATTGAAACAAGACCAATATATTATTCTACCTAATGCCATCATTAGATTCTTTTTATTCATTCTAGTTCCCATCAAATGATAGTAAGGGTCTTTCTTTTCTATTAGAACTAATATATTATCCATTGTAGGAAAAGTAAATGCCAATCTAAATTCTTTTGGTGCTTTGTTGTAGTTTCTTCTACCTAATCCCAACACGGACTGTAGTTTGGTTCTTATTGAATTTATAATAGGTTCAGTTTTAGAATGAGTTCTAAAGATAGAAACGAATACATTCTTTCTGAGGGGATATTTAGTTTCTAATTCCCTAACTGTCTTGGCAGTCATATTAGTCATAATGGCGTCATCATGATACCTATACCTATTATCACCGTCAAAGAATGGTATTCTATAATCACTATGAATATCAATAATTGTACTATTGACAGTAGTTGCATCATCAGGAGTGCTAATATGTAGCACTACTTTTTCAGTATACTTATAATTTGCAAATGTCATTGTTTATCCCTCATATAGTCATAATACTCTTGATATTCTACTTCACTCATTCTACCATTACATAGTGCTGGTGTAGTTCTAGTTTTCTTATAGGAGCAAGGTCTGGTATTTCTTCTTGCTGTGGACATTACCACCCTTCCACATCTATCACACTTTACTGGTCTAGCCATTATATCGCCCATCCCAATTAAAACCAAACACTTGCTTAGGATTAAACTTATCTAACCAAGCCCAATAGTTTTGGCCTCTCACACCTTCTGGTGGAAAGCCAAATTCTTCAGGATACATTGTAGTAGCATAGGATTCATTATTAATCCATAGCCATTGTAAATAAGGTAAGTTAGCATCTTTCCAAGGCAATACATCAACCTTTCTTTCTGTCTTAAAGAAACCTCTATCCGTTAACTTAGTAATATACTTTTTATCAACACCCGATACAAAGGTATGTAGAATTATAACATCTTTTGGTAGTCTGTTGAATTCTGCCCATGAATATACTTCCCCACTAATCTTAGGTCTTTCTAATCCATTACCAACCATTTTACCAAAACCATCACTTTTCTTACGCTTTCTATTGTTAGTGAGTAAGTAATGCTTATACGCACTAATCAAATCGGCCTTTCTAATCTCTTTATAAAAATCTATAATATCATTCATTAAATTCTACCTCCACAAACTCCACCTTTGGGTGGTATTTACATTGGAATATATGGTCAGGGGTAAGGCTTATCAATTCTAATTCTAGTCGCTTACGCCTATGGTTAAACTTAAACTTCCAATAGATATGCTTACCATTATATTTAGTGCCTTGTGACTTATCTATAGTGCATGCTTTTTCAATTGCATAGCATTGTTTGATAAAGTCTTCAACATCTACTTCTGGTAGTCTTTCTTCTAACCTTTCTATGAAGTGTGGTGTTAATACCACCCAAAAGTAATGCCTACCATTAGGCTTTACTAACTTCCTATAAATTGCAGAGAATGGGTTAGCCCACTTTCCACAGTTTTTGCATTCAATCTTCCCAAACTTTATCTCAAAGTTATCGCATCCACATTTACATTTTGTATATCTCATCTTTATTTACCTCCAAATAATTTGCATATTCGAATAATTCTAGTATTCTATTGTTATATTCTTTGTCTGACTTTGCAAAACCAGACCTTAGATAAACGCTACGCAACCACGCAGACAATATCCATTTGAGCGATGTAATTCCCTTCTCGTTAGGGGAACTATTTCGCATAAAATCTGAATATATTTTTCTAAATACTGATAGTGCCTCATCTCCATTTCTATATTCATAACCTGTTTGAAATCCTATATTGGTTTTAAATTCCATTTTTTTTAGGTCTTCAATAATATAAGGGTATATTTGTTTGAGTTCTTCTTTAGTCTTAACAATTCGATATGCTAATCTATATCTCACAACTACCACCCGCACAAGCAGGGTCTTGCCCAAAATTACTGTCGTCTTCTATCTCAATAATATTTGATAAATCCACCTGTACTAATGTCTCCATCATCTTATCATAAGTTTGCTTACTACAGTCTTCGTTGGGAGGCTGGTTATATGATTTGCCATCGTGAGGCAATACTGCTAGCCCATTATAATTATGTCTATTTAACCACATCCACTCACCAATTAAGTCCCATTCATTATCCCTAATATAAACAGTTGCAGAAATATTATGAGTGTTTGCTCCATCAGTATGTCCGGGTTGAATCCACCGTATATTCAAATTTCTTAGTCTATCCAAGAAAGATAAGGTGTTTTCGGTGTGTCTTGTAATAGCACCTTTCGGGGCTTTCTGTGGAATCTCTATTATTCCACCATCAAGGACTTCATTATCTTGCACCACTAATTCTGGATGCCACTCATGTAAGTATTTGTAAATAGTTTCATTCTTCTTTACTCTAATCCTACGAATATAGTAATCGTTCCACCATGGGTGAATACCAGATGAAGTTCCTAATACCATTGATGCTGTTCCTGATGGCTTAATCGCTGTTAATCTTGCGGCAGTATTAATTCCTAATATATTTGCTAACCTAGCATTCTCTTGTTTAGAAATACTTACTGCGTGTTGAATATCTAGAGACTCTAGAGTATTAGATGATAACCCTGTCATACTAACACCTAGCAAGGCATCTCTCTCAGTAGTAGTCTTCCATATATCTCTAAGATAATGGAAATCTGTATATGATGCTTGAAGCGTTCCTAAGAAGGTTGCCGCCTTTACTCTGTCCTCAAAGTCCTGTTGATTCTTTATCGTTGATGCATTTATCTCTGTTAGATTACAAAATTGATAAGGTCTCAAAGCAATTTCACAACAAGGATTAGTTCCCCAATCTTTATCATGACTGAAATAGATACCCGGTTCTCCCTTTTCACCCATTTCAATTCTATCCCACAATTTCTTAAAGTAATCTCTCGTTATCTTATTCCTCAGAATTACAGCAGAGTTATTCGCCATATATCTTTGGGGGTTTGTTCTCTCAAACTCTCCTAGTTTAGACTGAATCATTTCTAAGTCATCAGCACTAAATAATGAAATTAATGCGGAGCGACGATTACCTCCTGATACTACAGATTCTGCAATATGACACATAATATCATGACATTGTAGTGTTGATAGTTTATCACCATTCTGCTTATCTTGTAGTATACCTTCAATAATAACCATACACTTTCTTAAAGGTGCGGGGCCGGGTGCTTTACCACCACTAGTTTTTAGCCTAGAACCTCTTGGTCTAATACCATCATAGATAAATCTAGGAGTTTGTGTTAATACTCCTGTATAGGATTCAAACAATCTTCTGATTGCTTCAGCCCATCCCATGATTGAATCTTCAATAACTATCTTTCTAGTTCTATTGGGGTTAGGCTTACGAATCTCTGGTAATTTACTGACATGGTGTCTTTGTACTGAATAACCTACACCTGTTCCTCCTAGTAGTAGGAACATGGCTTCATGAAAACACGCTACATCATCAATAGGCATGTATGCACAATTGTATATTCTATTTGGGTCCAGTTCAATAGACTTTCCAGCATATTGCATAGACCGCATCGAAGGTAATACCTTCTTTGGTATTACAAAGTTATTATACACTTCTTTTATTTCTTCGACTAATTTCTCATTCTTTGCATATTTAGAAAGATGCATGTTCATATTCCTATGACATACTTCTTCCCATGTTTCCTTTCTTAATTCTCCCGGAAGCCATTTTGCATATTTCATATATGCAATAGTATCCGATAATATTTCACTTGCTAAATCCATTAACACATCTCTCCTGTTAGTTGTTTCATGTTGCTTCTAAATGGTAATTCAGAAAAATCGGAAAAGGAATAAATCCATTCTCCATTCTTTTTGATTACCCATTCTTTTTCTTCTATTATTTCCCAGTCGGGAAATGTACGATATGCATCTTTACCATACTTGTTTTGTAATTCATCAAACGATGAATATTCTTCCCCATTATAGCGTATAAGTGATTCGCCATCACACAGTATTACTGCTTTCTTGCTTAATGCAAGTACAAATCCTTTCGGATAAAAGTCTGCCTTTAGTGGTGCTAGGTTTTCATAAGTATGAAAATCTTTACATATCCAACCAAATGCTTTCAAAAACAATGGGACATTCACCTTGTCAGTAAATATCGCATTATCGTTAAGTCCAGAATTGTCCATTAACACGAACATTTTGCCCCAATGGGGCGAGGGGCAGGGTATTGAGGTATACCCTGTTATCCCCTCTAATGCTGCAAATGCAGAGAATACGCTGTATTAGTATCCGCCGACGATTGCAGGGGTTAGGTTCACAGCATCAACTGTGTCCCAATCTACATCTGAGACTTCTTCTCTACTTACCATCTCACCATCAACATATACCCAATGTGTTGGGTGGTCGTTAATCTGCTCGATTAATTCAGTTTCGGTTACTTCTAGTCTCGTATGTCCTGTTTCGTTCATAATTGTTAAAATCATTTCGTCACTCTCCGTATATCTTCGTGGCACTCGTAGCCTATCAAGGTTGCGCTCGCCCCTCAAGCAAGCGGGTAGTTAATAGGTTTATTGTTTCTTCATAGTTGTTAACTAATACAGATAATTGATTTACTCGGTTTATCGCGGCTTGGTAGCCAGCACTAAGTTGCTCAAACTTATCTGTTACTTCCTTTAGTTCTGTTTCCAGTTCTTTCTTCGTTTTTTCTTTTTTCTTATCCGTCATGTTATTCACACTCTTTTGTTTTGTTCCTCTTTTAGTTTTTGGATGTGGAATGAAGCATCATTTTTTAGTATACTATCAACATCTCCTTCATATCCTAATCTAACTAAATACTGTTTTTGTCTTTCTGACGCAGGTTCTTGGACAGCATTTTCATTATTTAATACAATCCATAGTCGCTGTGTCTGTTTTTCTGACAAAGGTTTTCCTGATAACATTTGTTTCTTAATGTTAAGGAGGAATTTTCTTTCCCATGTGTTGTCTCCTTGTTCAGGAATAAAGGGTTTTACACCATAGTATTCGCAGGCTTCTTGAAAAATCGGGTCATTTTCCTGAGTCTCCACTTCTGCGACTAACTTTTCACGCCTTTCTTTTTCGGCCTCCCTCGCTAGTCTTTGTTGTTCATCAAATTCTTTTAGATGGTCAAGCCTTTTCACTAACTTTTTGTCTTCTTTTTCAATTCTAACCTTAGCCTTTTCTATTGAATAATAGAATATCATCAAGTCATTGAATAGCCTTTGGTTTGGATAACCTAATCTAGTTGTTTGAGCCTTTGGGTTTTCCGGGTGATTCCACCGCCATACAATAGAAGCCATCCTATAATCGGGCGCTCCAAAGTTTCCATCTGCTCTCTTTCTGATGTAAGTTTTATCTCTATATTGTCTGTAGGTTTCATCGTAATATCTACCTTTCTTCCTGACATTTATTCTTAAGTCTAAGTCTTTAACTGCATCAAACATCTCGGTAAATTGGTCACCATGCACCTTCCACCATGCTTCCTTCTTCAATGATTGCACTCGGACATTAATCCATTCTTCAATCATTGCATCAGTAATATGCTCTGTTGCTACTCCTGTCTCTTCATGAATAGCCCTTAGAATTAGATAGGAGTTAATGTGGTCTGAACCAACACACTCTCTAACATCTGTTTCAGTATTATGAATCTCAAAATGGTATACAATATCATGCCCACATAAACATTTGTGACTATGTTGATTTGCCCAATTAGGTATATCACCTAATAGTTCCCACCAAACTTGTCCTGTTGCTATCCATTCATGTTTTGCTTCATTATAGTTATCAGCAACAGATAGGGCAACCATGTTTTCCTTTAGTTTTTTATCCCATCTACCATTAGTCAATGCTCTCTTTGGTATTATATTACTCATTCTTCTTCCTCCTTAGTCCATTCTTCTTCTTCAGTGTCTAGTGATAGTTCTTCTTCAACAGTTGGTTCTTGTTCATTGTGGACAATGCTTGATGGGTGTTTCCACACTCTATGATAGTCTATACATTCTTGTAGTCCTACGGCCACTAACTTATATTCGTTTGGCCCTACTTGTGCTACAAGAGAAGGTGTAGAAGATACTGCTAATACATCAAATAACTCAGGTCTGATATGATGGTATACCCATGACCATGAGGTTGTTTGGTTTGCTATTAAGTATGCTTCTAATTGTTTACATGGTTGACAACCTATTGTTGTTAACACTATATGTTTCATTATAGGTAATTCTGTCATTTACTTGTCCTCCAATTTTGTTGTGTCTGCCCATTCAACAGCATCTCTAACTTTATGTTCCCATTGTTGTAATAATTCTGGGTATTGAGAGCGTAGCCATGTTATTACAGATAGATACATGTGCTTACCTCCAAATTCATCTAATCCCATTTCTCTATCTCGCATTATTCCAGCCTCTCAAATACTCTTTGTTCTGATAGATGAGCCGTAAGTAGTTCATCTATCTTTTCAAACATGGATTCAGCACAGCCACCTATACACTTACGGTAAAGCGTTAGCCATATAGTGTAATGTCTATTGATTACAACTTTAGGTAAATCATTCTCTCCTATAGTTATAACAATAGGTGGCATATCTTCATCATCCACTAATCTAAATTCAATCTCTCTTTTTACTTCTTCTTGTTTCATTGAAATTCCTCTCCTTTTGCTTCTCTCAATCTCTTTTCTTGGTCAAATGTCTCTCGTTGGATTTCTAAATCATTATCTAGATTTAGTATTCTCATCTTCGCGGCGTCTGATACTTGTGTTTCACCTAATAGGGTCCAATCAGGTAAATTAAGGAATCTCACCTTAAGCACTAATTCTCTAGAGACTGATATTATCTCGCCAGTCTCCACTTCTATATTTACATATGATGCAGCCATTGGCGTATTCAAATACGCTTGATAGCCTTCAAGGGTTTCTATCGTTTCTAGATAATCTGACGATTCTCTATATTTGTCCATTGTATACCATATCTTCATTCTTGTCTTGTTCTGTTTCTTCCATTTCTTCATAGTCATTCTCCTGTAGTATTTTGGAGTGGGGCGTTCCCTATAAGGGTTGTGTAATCTTATTCATCCATAAGATTATTTGAGTTAAATTGGTGCTCCATACGGAATTTGAATCCGTGTCACAGAGTCGAAAACCCTGTATGATGGGCCAGACTACACCAATGGAGCATTTGAAATCTAGCAGTATGTATTAAGGAGTTAGGCAGTATGGTAACAATTATCATTGCTTAGAAGACTATTATTTTTGATGGCTTTTAAGCCACCGGGTCTTTATAATCCATACTTTACTGTAGTAGTTTTGTGTCCTCTACCTAACTCCATTGATAACTGTACTTCAACCATGCCGAGTCAGTATCAATCTGTCAATATATCGGTTCAACGGGGTTTACCGTATTGACGAGCATCACTTTTATGAGTCACCGTTGATTGTAATGCGAGCATATTTGTATTATTTTGTTGGTAGTAGCGAAGAGACCAAAAACTCTTCAACAATGTTATTACCTAAATATCTTCAGGTGGGATTTAACAGGCTACTTTTACTTAGACAGACTAAGTTCATTGTACCAACGGGATAGAATAGTTCAGCGCCTATTCTTCCTTCATCTGAATCAGAAGAAGTACAAGATAACCTATTAGGTCTTTTACTACATCTTCATCTGCTTCTATTGAATCATTTCCTTGCATGAGTCTATTCAACTTATCATCAATTCTAACCTTCAGTTGTTCTGAAGCATCAGACTTTGAGAATATCCTTATTGGTTGTAATGCTGAATCTCCATATGCTTGATTCTTAGCAACTAGGAAGGCTTTGATTTCATCACACACATCCATGATTCTAATGGTTGTGTGTCCTAGTGTGGGGCGTTGTTTCTCAACGTATTCACTGAGTTTATCCCAATCTTTTGCTGGGTTATTCACCCATTTCCTTTGGTCTGGGTTCATCTTTTGTCCCAAAAGATGTGTTCTTTTCAAGATAACTGTCCCTGTATCGTCTGCTTTACCTTTTCCACCATCTTTGTGTCTATATGGAAGTTCTCCCTTCCTTTGTAGGTCTGCTACTTTAGACACTATTGATGGTGTCGTTCTCCCCATCTTTACTGCTATCATCTTTAGTTTATCTCCTTTCTTCCACAACTTTGTTAGTCGTGTTATATCTTTCTTTGTCCATTTCATGTTTGTTACCTCCTAAATAATTGTATTTAGGAATATTCTGTGAATGTTATCACCTGATTCTACCCCGGTGGAATATCAGAATGATACAGTTAATCGCTTAAAAGCATTCATAATGATACAGTTCGACTCCGATTCTCGGATTCTCGATATTCTAGCGGGACTTGAGGGGTAGGTAGGTAGGTAGGTAGGTGTGTATAATATAATATAATAATAAGAATATAAGAATATATTCATAATACTTCACTTCTCCTTCTGAAGTGCTTCATTTTGATACACTTTAGGTTCTTATCTAAATGAGAACATTGGAAACTGTGTCATATTGATTCCTTTTATTACGCCCTTATCATATCATATAGGATAAGCCATAAGGATATGTGTATGACATATATCGTATGAGATACATAAATATAGGACTCATTGCACATATTAAATTTGGTAGAGTTTTCACACCGGAATAAATTAAGACAATTGTAGTTCATTCATTATGTAGTGCTTAGGTGGAAGTTGCTCTTTGTGAGTCAATTCCCTGAATAACTCATTCACGGATTCTATGAGAGTCGTACTCCTTATAAAGCCGAGGCCCACCGCCTCCAGCCTCTCATTATGACTCAATTACAACCATATGGTTGAATATACTTTGTCATATCGAACCTCAATTTGGAGGCATAGAACCTTACCTTTCAAAAAGATAAGGCTCTATGCACTCACTAACTGCCACAACCCGGCCACTAAAGTGAGTTAATCACTCACTCTCCGTTTCTTCGTCTGCTGGCTCTTCCCAAGCACAAGCAGCCTCTAAACCTGAAACTGTCCCGTCCCAGATTTGATTTCCATCTTCATCCTTCTTAAACAGTTTTGTTGCAGTCTTTCGTGCCTTTTCTGCAAGCGTGTTAGCGTAATCTTCAGCATCGTCATAGACGGGGCTTCCACTACTCTTACCATGCTTTCGCAGCAAAGGGCGCGAATATTGTTGTGTTGAATTAAAGAAGACTACTGCAGCCTCCCTAATCTCTTGACAAGCATTGTCAACTACTATCTTTGCAGCAACAGGCAAAATACCTTGATTGCCTTTCTTCCACGGATAACCTTCGTAATCCTTCAACATTGCCTTTAGAGATGCAGTTATACTATCTCTTGTCTCATCATTTCCATCACCGGAAGATAGCATCATTTGTGCTATTCCGATTACATCATCAGGGATATTGCCAAACTCGGCATCTCCCTCAAACATTCCATTAACTTTAATCTTTACAGATTCCCACTTAATATCTTCCATTTTTTTCACTTTCCATTTAGTTGTTCGCCGTTTTGGGCAATAGTCTTATCCGCCGATTCCTTATAAGGGGTTGCAGGCAAAGCACAACCATATGGTTTTAGCAGTTTTTCTGTGGTAGATTGAGTGGTGATAGGAAAAACGCTCGTTTTTCCATTGGTGCGAGGCTACACAGAGAACAACCAAGTTACACGCCTTTTAACATGAGTTAAAATAAAACCTAATACCATATGGTAGTGAATACGCCCCAATCCGGTAAGTGACCACACTGAACCATAGTCACGCCACACCTCTACTGGTTTTATAGACGCCTAAGGTTGCTGCAGTAGCCTATCTTGGTGAACTAAGTGTTCACCTCGCAGCAATCTTACTCGCCTATAACGCGCAGAGCACCCAATACTTACCATATGGTAGCAGAAAATTGGCTGATTGGGCAGCGAAGGCAATCGGTGATTATGTGCTTGATTAGTGATAGGTTCACTCCATTGGTAGTAGACAGGAGGGATGTATTCCTCCGTTGTCCATCTCACATGGTGGTGGACCGTTTATCGCTAATTCAAGCATACATATCACACATAAGATTGCTAAAGCAATCCAATGCCAATTTTCTTTTATAAGGCTAGCCCATCGGGTCAATTAATTAACATGACCATATGGTATTGCACTTTGTAAAATCACCTTAAGTAGAGTAATGTTAGTATTACTTATGAGTGGGGGCGCAAACCTACAACATGGGGAAAAACAGGAGACATGAAAAATATGGTAGATTACAGTATGGATGATGATAAATGGAATGGCCGAAAGGCCGATATAGATGAGTGGTATGAAGCAAATCCCGACCACATAGGGATTAAGGTCACAACAGATGGTATATTCTCCATCGGTGACGGTCAGCCACAATTACGCAAGAAGCATTGGTCCGCAATAGGGTCAATGTTCGCCCACTTGGGCAAACTTTCACCCGTTGGTTCGGGTCGAAGGTCACTAATGGATTCGGAAACGAAGTCAAGGTTTGAGGAATACCTGCTCGCTTATGAAGCAGATGCCCTCGCAGCCTTTGAAGGTTCGGGCTATGTGCGAACCTCAGCCAGACTACACGGAAAGTCAGGTGGCGCTTTTTACCGAAATATGGAAGATGGAGCATCAGAATACGCCGCATCAGTAGTAGGCAAAGAACGCCTATTCTTGAACGCCGCGTATAATGCTCATTCCAAGAATAAGGATAAGCAATACACATGGGATGGAACCTATACCGACGATGGGTTCCCGAATGTCCTCGATAATGGCCCCGTAGGAGGCAACGAGGAAGAATGATGTGGGGTGCGCCCCCCTCACCATTCGGGTTAATGCTTTCAAAGTGCGCCAAACCATATGGTAGTGTGCTTTGACTGCACTTCCTCATAAAGAGCGCCAATGCATTAAGATTGAGTAAAATGGATGATAAAACTATTATACAACAAATAAACGAGCCTAAATATGTGCTTGAGGTTAAACACATGAAGTCTGGAAGCAGTCTTGTGTTGTGCATTAACAAATTGAGGGTATCTGGTGACGACCTTAATGAAGTAATGACTGACCTTAAAGAAGCATTGAACGAATATGTCACTAATCTGGGAGATGAGTGAATGGTAGTATTTGAGAGAAATATGACAATAACCTACGAAGCCGAAGAGTGGGATGATGTAGAACATATTGCAAGACAGGTTTCATACCTATTGCATTGTGAAGGACTAAGCCAAGTTTCACGCTGGCATTGGAGAGATAAGATAAACCCTGATAATTATGGGTTTGGTATTAAAACAGATTCTACTTACCAATATCCGGTATACATTGATAATGAATCTGAGGAAATCTTTAGATTGTCTTGGAACAGTGAAGCAATAATAGCCGTTGATGGATTCAAGAATGCTAACTATCAAGATGCTTATTACAGGAGAGAAGAGGTAGTTACGGAAGTAGAACAATGGAAGTCAGTGCCGGGTGAATTTTTCCATATGGCATTTGTAAATATGGAAGGAGAGAGCAATAAAGAGGGTAATCCAAATTTGAGATATGATGATAACCTTCAGATGGTTACTTCATTTGAGAAGAAGCGCAATACTTGGGTGCTTGATTTTGTTATAACTTACAATGCTGATTCTGTTGATGAAAGAAAGGCGGCTACTGAAAAACTTGTTGAAGTCCCTCTATCTGATATGCGAGCAATAAGAAAAATCATTGAATCTGTATTGGAGACATTCACAGTAGATTGTGACCTTACTTTCATGGTTGATTGCATATCCTTTATTAGAAGTGAAACTACTGCAAAGTGTGAGCCTGTAACAATTGAGAAGGTGATGGGAGATGAATAGGTATCTTGTTTCAGTATGGGTTTCAGAAAACATTTGGAATCATAGAACAGTTTGGATTGAAGCAGAGGCATTTGATGCAATAACTAATATGAATGCTCAAGCGTTTGTTAATGCTATCTATGAGTTTGAGGATATAATTGACAACGAATACGAAGGCAGTTTTCAAGAAGAATGGGATTTGGATACAATAGAGTTATGTTCTGAACACCCAGATAATATAATCCCATCAGATGAGAAGCCTGATGTTGAGGATATTGACCCAAATGCGGGGAGAGGAAAGTAATGCAACAGTATAATATAGATTGTAGGGCGTGTGGTGAATCTACTGTTATGGGTAGAGTATGCAAGCACTGTCATTTCTTTAATAAGTGGCCGGTGATGAAATGACTCCTTGTGAGGAAGAGTTAAGAAGGCTAATTGTGCAGATATGTGAAATAATACATTTTCAAGAGCCATTGAGAAATCAAGATGCTTGGGTTAGAGATATGGTGAAGCGTAAGATATACACACCGGAGGAATATGAATGAGTCTATTTCAGAGGAGGCATTTTATGTGGATAGCAGCAACGGCAGCAGAAATGAAACTAACAGATGAGCAGTTTAATGTATTATTGGGTAAATTAGGGAGGACTAATATTAACTTTGATTCTAATCGTTTCAGAGGCTATTATAATGAAAGGTTATAATAACATGGGGGCTCTAATGACAAAGTATAGAACCATATGGATGTGTGACATATAGCACCAAGCCTTTATGGGAAGGGTAAAATATGAACATCGTTTGCGCTTAGCAAATGGATATAACAGTAAGATGTTCTATTTTACCCCGACTGATATAGTCCCATCCGGTCTACGACCATATGGTTTTAACCCCATCAGGTCAGGAACTTACACCTAGTGTTAGAAACATGGAACTAAAGTTGCAAGTCTTACTTTTAATATATTCTCTTTATAGAGAGCGTAAGACTATGCAACAGCCGTCTCCATATTTCACGCCACGACCATATGGTTCTAGGGTGTTCCTGCACCTATGGTGTGTTATCTCTTTAATCCCGGCGGCACTTAGCCGCATTAGAATTATCCGAGGATTAAAGAGATAAGAATGATTTTAAGGAAGGTAGGGTGAAATTCTCGGGGTTGGACTGCAGAACCTGAACAATAGGGTATTTAACGGTTCGACCTAATCTTCGTAACCGACCCGACGAAGATATAAGTCTCACCAACCATATGGATAGTAAATCATTAGCGAGCGTAGCGAGTATCGGATTAATGATGAGCGTTAATTCCCTATGAGGATAACTTCGTACCATATGCTTTGCAGAATTTTTTTTGTGCTTTGTCCTATGATTTCTTTTTTGTTTTACTGGTGTAATATCTTAGGCGTGGTACATCAACAATCATATACTGTGCGCGTGTAGGGTATCATAGCACAAGAGAGCCTATGGTTAATTATGAGAATAAACCTATAAATAAAAACGCGGCATACAAATATAGAAGGATACAAACACTAGTTTAATGATTAGTTTTTTGTTTTACTATGATTAATTCTAATAGTTATCCTTATTCTGGGAATGGCGAGCAATAAAAGAATAAATAAAAGCAAGTGCCAAATAAATTCCAGCCCAAATTTTGAGATTTAATGGACTGAAATATTATGCCACTTTGGTTTGACATATTAAAGATGACAGAATCTAATATAGATGTAGAAGTCCATACTGGTTTTAAGGACAATGACACGGATAGTGGTATTATGGGAACTATGCGTCAAGTAGATTTACCAGATATACAAGGTCAATCTTATCGCCCTACACAAGAAGGTTCAAGGGAAATACATCTTTATTTAGGTGCAATGCGGCAGGTATTAATGAAAGATAATGATGGTGAAGAACCAAGTGAGTCTGAACTACAGAGAATGATAACTGAAATAACGAGTCATGAAGCAATTCATGCTGGACATTCATTAACAGGAGAATATTCTGAAACTGGGTGGGTGAAACAAGGTGATGAATGGTATTATCGTTCAACGGCTGGAACAGACACTAAAGAAACATGGGGAAAAGAATGGTTAGCAATCACAGCAGAAACATCTTCAAAATATGAAAGAAGTAAGAGTTTGTTAAATTATCCGGGATTAAACCGATATAAAAAGCAAAGTTTACATAACTTTATACTTTGGATAGAGGGTATTGTTGTTGACACAGAACATGATAATCTGGCAGGTAAGGATAAAATGATAGATATTCATACTATTGCTAGTAAAGAAGAACAAAAGCATTATTATCGAGACCTAACAGAAGAACAGTTGATTAGCATGGATGCAAGAATAACAGATAATATATTTAATTCTTGGTATACAGATTACCCAGTTACATTACATGGCGCAATTGAAAAATATGGGTCTCAACACAAGGAGTTTCTTAGCAAATTGAATTTCCGTAAAGCACCAATGAAGGAAAGATTGTCAAATAAAGTCAAAGAAGTATTAAGTGGTAAACAACATAATCCCCATGCTAGGTTTGAAAGTAAAGAACTTTTTAACAGGTTAAATAGGCAACAAAGAATCTTGTATGGTCCATTGGTTACAGCGGGTCATGTTAAGGAAGAAGAGTAATGTGGTTTTCCGTATTGAAAGAACCTAAATGGTGGGATGAAGGAGAATCATTTGAGTATGAATTAGGAGATACTGATGATTTATTTATACAAGGAGATGGAGAAACATATGACTATACTGTTAGAAATAAGATATGGGAAGAATCAGGATTATCTGGAGCGCCCTCAATAGAAAAACTAGAGGAAGCAATTGGGAGAACATTAGTATTAGAAGATTTTGACCCTACTCCAAACAATTGGTTATCTGGTAGAACAAAAGGACACACACCGAAGAAATTTCTTGAGAGTAGAATAGGAAAAGATGGGATAAAACGGTTAATAGAAATATATGTTGAAGAATGTCGTAAAACAAATCCAGAAAATCCAAAATTAGGACATGTAGGAGTTCCAGCATTAAGCGAAGGTCGAATTAGGTGTGTATATTATGGTAATGCACAACTAATATTAAATAAGTGGGAAGAGTTTTGGTGAAGAAGATGAATTGGTTTAATATACTTAAAGTACAGATTAAAGGGTTTGAAATACCCGGAACTGTTACGGGTTTTAAGAACATGTGTAAGAAAATAGTTGATACCGCAGCAAAAGAAGTTTGGGGGCCAGCAGGAAGAAAGTCCTATATTAGAATTACTGACAATTATGGTATGATTGGTAGAAAAGGTAAAGCAGGAGGAAAACCTAAAGTAGGCCATGTTGCTGGTAGCACTTCAGAACATTCTTTCTATCTTACCTTTAGAAGTGAAAAAGATGCGGAGAATAGAACACGATATGACTTCATTATGAGTCTTGATGGAACAAGACTTATACAGTTTATAGCAAAAGGAATTCAAGATTGGGGAGAAGAAAAAACATTCAATGATGTAGGAGCATTTGCATTAGAACTTAAGCAATTAGCAGAAAAAGATGTTAGAGAGCAATTCGTTTTCAAACCAAAAGATTTAACTTTAGAAACAGGAAAATCTGAATTAGAAATTAAAGAAGATATGGAGAGACAAAATCCGGGCTATCGATATGTTATTTCTACAGGTAGAATGATAAAAATAGAAGATTGGGACCCAGAAATCGGAGCAAGAAGGAGGACACTAACTATTCAAGATGATGAAGCAACACAAGTTAATTGGGAAGTTGCACAACCTGAAAGACAAACTAGGCGTAGAAAAAGGAGAAAAGGAACTAGATTAGGTGTAACTAGGGGTGGTGCTAGAAGAGGAACAATGGCATCAAAAGATAGTAGAAAGCCACCAAGTGAAGAGGAAGATGAATGAAATGGGTTTATGGAATCTTAGCAGTTATCCGTGGTATAAGGGCATGGGGCCGTTTAAGATTGTGATATGCGATGAAACAGTGGAAGATTGATTGGGATTATTGGGAATCACAAATTGAGGGTTATAACCAACTCAATAAGAAAAAGAAACTTTGGCGTGATTACAAGAATGAGAATAAGGAATTAATTGACAATCTTTTTGAATGGTATTGGGGTGAGGAAGAATGAGTTGGTTCAACATAATTAAAAATGTAATATCTGTGAAAATCTATGATGGTAAAAAAGGCATGGATGTTCCTACCGAAGATAATGAGGGTTGGGCTGGTTGGATTTGGATGGCTCTACATCACTCAGGACACCTTAATCGTATTCGGCATATGGATAAGGGTAATATTCGTCAGTTCGATAAAGGCGAAATACAAACACCTGCAACTTTCATGGGTGTTCCTATTATTGCAATTTATCATGGGTCTATGCCAGCAAGGGGAATGCCCGAATATCTTGAATTAAGACAACCATTACCAGAACAAGCAAATGAATTGGTTGAAGATATTATGGTATTATGGGAGACTGTAAAAAAGGAAAAAGCATGGATGATGAAGCATGATAAAATTTGGGCTAAAGCCGTTGTAGGGCCATTTCCGTCTGCCTTAGAACAGTATAAAAAACAACTTGAAGATGAATCAAAAAGAATGGGTGGATTTTTAGGTAGATTCAAGAAACCAAAAATGTGATATTATGATACTAAAAGCAAATGACTGGTTAGACATTCTTAGGGATTCAATTAAGGATGAAAATCCAAAAGGTATAGAAATGAGAGAATATAGAAAGAAACAACAAGAAATAATGGAGTTAGTTGCACAAGAAAGAGAAGGTAAAAATGTTAGACTCCCTAGTTGGTTTTCATCCTTAGTGGTTGAAGATGCTCGTCGTAAAGCAGCGGAGAGAAGAGATAATGATATTGATTATGTTGTTAGAAGATTTGGACATAGTGATTAAATGAGTTGGAATAAAGTATTAAAATCTACATTTGAGATACATTTTCGTAAGGATAGGGAATGGAAAATTATTGAGGCGGCGTATGCTAGTAGAGAAGAAGCATATAAACACTTAAAAACAGGAATGCACAAATTAGGATTTACTGTGGCTGGTAATTCAAAGAAAGGAAAGATAGTTAAAATGGATGGAAAATATGAAAATTTGTGGTATGAAGTAATATATTATACAATTCTAGAAGAAGGCGAGAATCCTCCTAGGTGGGAATAATTATGGAATGGAAAACAGTTCTAAAAGTAAAGGCTGATAATGCACCCACTAGAAGGGAACGGAGTGCTGATGCATTACCAACTACAATTAAGCATCGAGATTATGACAGGGAAATTAAAGAGAGAAAAGCAGGTGAAAATTATAAACCAAGATATAAGGATGTTCCTTTAACTGAAGAAAATTATAAACTTGCTCCAAGAAACCACCAAAGAAGTTATCATGTTCAAATGAAAATGTATTATTTAGTTAGGGGTGAACCGGGTGATGGAGCAAAGGCACATTTCCATAGAGAAATAGAAAATAAGATGAAGATAGCAGGTGGGCCAAATTTAGATATGAAGGGGAATGAGATATGAAATGGACTAGTATAATTAAAGCAAGGAAGAAACATCCTCATTCAGATATGTCCCAAGCAAGATTAGATATTGAATGTGAGAATGATAACTGCCCTGCTGGTAAATTAGGATTAAGAACTATGACAGCACATGGCGCACCACATTGGAGTGAATGTCAAATGTGTGGTCAAGCAAAAGTATTCGATACTACAACAGAACCACCCGTAGTAAACAGAGATGATGTAGAATGAGTTGGCAGGATATTATCAAGGTGAAAACATTAAAGTGGTATGTCCCTATAACAAGAGAATGTTTTATAGATTGGGAAAAAGAACAACCAGTAGATAGTAAATATACAGTGGCGGAAATAAAAAATCAATTAACTGATTGCTATCTGCTAAAGTTAAATGACATTGTTGAGGATATTGCCTCACCTGCTAGACGTGCTTCACTGTATACAAGGATTAAGAGAGTTTGGGATGATTTTACTTTTGTTCCCGGTTTTTCTCAAATGATTGATAGACTAACAGAAGGTAGATGGGTTAGACAACAAGAACAACTTAACATGGTCAGAACTACCTATTGGATAAAATTGAGGGATTAGTATGGATTGGTTTGAAACCATTAAAGTAGGTGAGGAACGCATTGCTTACAGAGGAATTGGGCCTGACAATGAATGTTGTCGCCAAATGAGAGAAAGAATAAGAACTGATAGATTATGTGTAAGACTTGGAATGCCTGAAATGATAGAAACAATGGAATGTGAAGAATTAAGAGTATTTTTAGATGATTTAGCACTTAAGAAATCTGTACGAATACCAGATGGAAGGACAATAACATTTAGACACAACCGCGACATAACTGAACATATAATAGATTTAGTAGATATTTTCGATGAATGCTTATATGGAGCAAGAAAGGTAGAATATGTGCCGGGTCAATCTGATTCCACTTTTAGGGAGAAATACACATGAAATGGCATACTATGATTAAGGCTACTGATGGCACAGCAAACTTCTTTTTGGTTACCATATTAGAAATCCCTAAGCATTATCTTGAACATCTAGAATATGAGAAAAGAGAGTTGAGTGATTTAATTGATAAGTATAGTGAAGAAATTACTGAAGATGTATTTGATAAAGTAATGGATAAAATCAACTCAGGTAATAGTGTATATGAACGCATGCAAGCGAATACAGACTATGAACAACAAAATATTGGTTTTGATAGAACTACACAAATGTATGAGGCTCAAAAAAGATTGTATGAAGAAGGGATTAGTATATTAATGGATGATTTGTATAAAAAATATGAAGCAGATAACCCTGAACCTGAACCTGAACCTGAACCAGAGCCAAAACCGCATAAAAGTAAAAAATACCCAAATACAGGAGATTGGCAAAAGAACCTTAGAATAATTCAAAGGAATAGAAGTAAAGGTAAAGCGCGACCCAAAAGAAATTGGAGAACTAGCCAGCGTGGTGGAAAAAGTGGATATGGTGGGGCATTACTTGGGGGAAGAAGTCCTAAAGAAGGAACAACATCAAAAAGTTTCCAATGTGAACAATGTCATCATGCTAGAGCACTCAGAAATAGACATGTAACAGAAAGTGGGCAATCAATTTGTGACTATTGTATGAATAGTAATAAAAGAACAAAAGATAGTGGCAGACCCAAAGAAGCAAGTGGTGGAAAAGGTGGATATAGTAGGAGAAAATATACATGACTTGGTTTGATTTAGTTAAGTCCGAAGAACTCAAAGAGTTTGAAATGTTAGCAAATAAGTATGCTCATGGAGATATGGTTCATTTAGACTATCTCAGAAAGAAACATGGAAAGAGAAGTAATGAATTTTATGACGCTCTAGAAAAACAAGTGATGGGATTCCTAAAACAAGAAGATGGTTGGGTAACTATTCAAGATATTGCTAAGTCTTTAAAGGAAACCAATGAAGGTTTGAAAGATAAAAATGAAAATTTAGAATCATTCTTAAGGAATAGATTAGAGAAAATGCAAATTACTACTAAACAAGAGCGTTCCGTTGGAAGAACAGGGAATAAAACTTATTACAAGGTGGAATGATGTGGTTTCAAGTATTAAAAGCAAACTTTATTCGGGAAAGCCATGCTATGCATCTTGCTAGAGAATTAGTTATCCCTTATATTCAACAAAAGATTACAGAATTACCTATGGAAACTCTTACTTTGCCATTAGAAGGAGTAAGAGATGGTAGATTTAGTCAAAAGGGTAGAAGGGTAACAGGTTACTTTTTTAATGATGTAGAAGTAAATGATTGGTTAGGTCAACCTGAGTGTCAACAATTAGTATTTCAAAATGAAGAGTGGAAGAGGCTAATGGAAGAACACATGAAACGATTTAATGAATTGCCTTACCCTCTTAATAGAGACCCATTAGTAACAGGAGGAGAATGTAACATTCAAGCAGCAGAATATGTAATGCAAGCAATAATTCAAAGATTACCGGGACATAATGTATCTATAGATGTTACACCTATAGGTTGGCAAGGTAATGATAGACTAGAGACTAGATTAGATGCAGAAACGGGTGGGGCATATCAATGTGGTTTTAAATATCAATATTCTCCTGATACTGAAAGTAGATTAGGTGGAACAGTAGATACCGGTAATGTTGCAGAAAAAGATGATGAAGATGACGTTCTTTGGTGATTATATGTGGTGGCAAATAATAAAAATTGATTATCCTCCTGTAAGTATACACATAGATGACTTGGTTACTGACGAGTTAAGAGATAAAGCAAAACAATTAGGGATTGAAAATTTGGATATAAGAATTAAGGATACACTTGTTGGTGCTGGTGTGCCTGTCGGTAATGATGGTATTATTACAGATAAGGAGTTCTTTGGTTGGGTAGAAAATAATCCAGAATATCTTGTAGATATGACTCCTGAATACCAAGAAAAATTAAAGCGTTATGTAAAATGGCATAATGATGGTGATATGGGTACTTTTGAAACAGAAATTATAGAAGCATTGAATACTATTCTTGAGATAGCAGATGGAAATAAAAAACCATTGGAATCCAGAACATTATTTGGTGCAGGGGGTAATAATTCCATTCATCGCCATAGGAATATTTGGTTAAACGATGAGAGGTCACAAAGAACTCCACCGGAGGAAAGAGGGGATGACGAAACATGAATTGGTTAGATTTATTAAAGGCTGACCAATTAGAGATTTTGGAGCAAAGTGAAGCAGAAGCACAGCGATATTGGGATTATCATATTGGATTGGCAATAGGGATAGATAAAGCATTCAAGGATAATGTAAAAAGAGATACTAACATATCTAGGTCAGGATTAGTAGATGAATTTAAAGTATACACTTGGGTTGATACTGAAACTAAGTTACCATTAATATCTAGAACTGTTGGATTTGGTCATGATAGATTTGAAGGAAAACAAGTGGTGTATTTTGCTGGTTCAACAGGTCTTGCTTATCAATTAAAAAAGTGGAAAATAAGCCCAAGCCCAACTGATAAATGTTGGACAAAAGAAGAAGGATGGGAAAAATGTGATGTTGAAGAAGAGGAAATACAAGGACAACCAAGACAGGGTGAATCAAAAGAGGAAGCAAAGAAAAGAGGAGATTGGTTCAAAAGATATATTAGAGGATATTTCAGAGGAAAGACAGCAGAAGATGTATTTGAGGATAAAGGAACAGGAAAACCATATGAAGGAATGGATGAATCAAGACTTGAAACTTCTAGACAAATAGGATATTATGTCAATCCTAATAGAATGGATTTGTTCACTATTGCAGATAAACATGCAGGGTGGGATTTGAAAGGGAGTTCAACAGATTCTCTTAATAGAGTAAGCCCATTATATCGTCGCACACAAAATTATCTATTAGATAAATATAAGGGTAATTGGATAATAACTGTATTAATAAATCTACAATTAAGAGAGTATTACCAAACTTCTAAAGGTGGTAATTTTAGGCAGGCTAATTTCTTTACAAGGTCTAGAGGAAGAAATTTAGTTCCTCCAAATATTAGAGAACTAATAAGAAAGGTGTTAGGTATGAGGTCTGCTCCTTGGTATATTCATACTCCTACAGAAATAGATACATCTATACAAGGGCAAGACTTTGGAACTGATTTCTTGAGAGCAGCAGACAGGCAACCTGTTGATGAAGATGATAACACACCCGGTCCAAATTTTAGACTAATGCCTACAATTAGGGAAACGGGTTCGCTTAGAGAGAATGAAGTTGTGAATATTAAGGATGAGGAACATTGTTGTAGAGTTATGAAGGATAGAATTAAAAAATGGTTAGATGATAATTATGTCTCACCAGAATATGATTGGCAACCTAACTCCGGTATAATGGACAGAAGAAGAAGTTGGAGCGAAACGTTGCTTAGAATTCCTCATTTGCTAATACAGAAATTAGATGAATTAGACCTTATAGTTAACATACAAGATGGTATAGATTGTATAGTTCTTAGAGACCTAGTAGAAAATATAAATTTTACAATAGATACTATTTATGATGTAGGAAATGATGTGTTAGATGATACAGATGAAGAACATGCAGATTTTGAAAATCCTAATTATGCAGGCAGGGAGAGGGCAGCGCGGAGACGGAGAGAGAGAACGACAATCAAGCGTGAATTTGCACATAGTAAATCTATATGTAAGGAATGGATTGAAAAAGTATTAGAAGAATGGGATGAATGCGCTAAAGCAAATCAAGATAAATTTGAACATTGGGATTCTGATTTTACTGCATCAACAAAAATTGATAGTTGGTTTGGTTTAGTTAAAGAAGGTGATGCTGTAACATTCGGTGGGCATGGTGAAGGGAAACAAGAAGCCCTATTTGCTCCAGAATTTAGTAATGATTGCGGTTGTGGAATGGAGGAATGTGAATGCCAAAAGAAAAGATAGAGAAAGTAACTTATCAAGTTAAAGGGAAATTCTTCTCTGGTGAACAACAAGTCAATAAAGAAGGGATTGAAACTTTATATGCAAATTGGAAAAATGCTTGTGAACAATTTAATGAAGAAAAATTAAAGATGGCATCAAAGAAAGGTAAAACTACTCTATTGTCTTTAGTAGAAGGACATGGAGTTAAAGGTAGAATTAAATTAGAAGGGTCATCACCAAAGAAGTCAATAGGTGGTTCAACAATAATGAAGGCAATAGAAGCCTTTATTAAAAGTGCTGATGAGATAGATGAAGATGATGAAAAGAGTTTACAATCTGCATTGAAACTCATGGAGAAAATAGAGAAAGAATACAATCCAGCAAATGTTAGTTTCATGATGCCTGTTTATAAAACTGTAGAAAGAAGAACATTGAAGGTTAAGAAAGTAGAAATGTTTGGTCATTATAGAACTTCTGACTATGTTAAATTTAGAAAACTAAAGAATAAGAAAAGGGGTAAACCTAATGATAAATTTACTGACCCTGTTCCCGGACATTGGTATAATAAATCACCCGGAGAAGCAAAGCCTCCTCTTTGGCAGGCATTGTTTGGGACAAAAGAAGAAAATATAGAATTAAAACATGATGGATTAAAGCCTATATTGGAACAGGGCATTAAAGCCCTTGATGACATAGAAATTGATAATGTAGAACTATCAATTCTAGGATTAGGTACTGCTAAGAGAGTGTATGGAATACCAAAAGTTAAGGCATGGTTTAAGGACTATGTATATGATAAATCTAAACCGGAAGGACAAAGAACAAATAATACTGGAGTTAATCCAAAAACAGGCTCAATGAGAGATACTCATATTGCTAATGTATTATCGACAAAAGAATTCAAAGTTACTGAGCCTGAAGAAAGTGAGTTAATAAAACAATTAGGTCAAAAGAAGGGAATTAAAGGAGAAGTTAAGTTTTACAAATTACGCATTGCTCGTAGACAAGTTAGGAATATTGGATTTATGCTTGGTTTGGGTAAGATTGGAGAGTTAGCGGTGCATTTACCAACTCGTGAAGAATATAATAAAAAGAAAGAAAAGGATACTAAGAAAGCATTCATCCCTAATAGAAACATTAGATGGATGGATATATTAAAGGCTCCAATGTCTGAAGATGAACTTCATGAAAGAGTCCCATTAAAAGCACCACATGAGGGAATTAACCATTGGGAAGCAGAAGATTTATTTGAAGAAAGAATAGACCCATTAATTTATGCGTCTAGAAAACAAGGTAATAGATATATTAGATTCAATTCACCAGATTTACTAGGAATGTCTGTTGAGGCAGCATTGCCATTATTAATAGGTTGGTATCCTGATTTTGTTATATCAGAATATGATTGGCAACCTGACACAATAGATATTCATTGGACAAATCGGGAAAGACCACATCAAGGAGGACAAGGTTAATGGTAAAGAGAAAGAGATGTAAGTTGTGTAATCACGACGAAAGAGAGATAATAGAAGAACAATTGGAAACAGGACAGGTATCTACTGATGAGTTAGATAAAAACATGGATTGGCCTAGTGGAACATCTGCTAGACACCAGCGTAATCACATGGGAGATTATGTTGATTCATCCAATCCGCGATGTAAAGTGTGTACTCATGAAATTAGAGGATATTTGGAAGAGCAGTTAAGTGAAGGAAATGCCACTACTCAGGCAATAGCAGAAATGTTAGAATGTAGTGAAGAACAGGTAAAAAGGCACATGAGAAAGCATTTGCAGCCTTTAGTGCAAAAATCAGCGGCAACCCTTATAGCCCAACGCCAGATAGACGAAGTTGAGGCTCTATCTAGAAATATCCTACGATTGGATGACAAAATTGACATATTGTTTGAGCAGGATGAAATGCATCCTAAGTATGTTGATAGTTTAACAAAATTAGCGAAGGAGATTAGGGAAAGTCTTAGATATTTGATGGAATTTAAAGGTAAACTCATACATAAGAGACAAGATACTGTAATTATTGCACAAATGCAAGTAGTGCAAGAAGTATTAGCACAGAATCATCCACAAGTTTGGTTAGATGTTAAGGCAAAAATGGAGGAGAAATTACAATGAGTTGGAAAGAAATAATGAAAGAAGGACCAGTAAATAATGCTGAGTTACGCGAGTTAATTCAGCATCAAGAATTTATTGTAAAGGCAATTAGAGGGTATATGGAGAATTTCCATGATGGAACACCCCACCCAATACCACAAAGACACATAGAAGCACAAACAAATAGAGCAGTTGCTGTGTTAGAATATTTGAAAAAACTAGACTTGGCACAACAGAGTATAGATGGTGAGTTACCGAGAGGTAAACTGAGAGATACACGCGTAAGACAAGAATTAAATGACAAATATCCACTACCTGATGAGGAGGATTTACAATGAGTTGGGAAGAGATAATAAAAGAAGATATTGAAAAGGGTATCATTAAGGATTTGAAGGAACATATTGTGAAGTATTTGAAATCAAGAAAATTCAAAAAATTGACTAACAAATATATTCGTGAAATTGCTGGCGACCATTGGTATGGATGGAATAGAAAAACGCATCCTAAATTAAAAGGAAGATACCCTTCTCATTATTTTGATAGTGAAGAATGGACAGAGGCAGGTAGGGTTGTTAGGACTGAGGTTGAAACAAGATTCATGGCAGAAATACAGGAACAATGGGATGAAATTTGGACCACAAGAAAACATAAATACCTGAGTGATGTAAACTATGTGCCTGATGATATGGATTGATAATCATGAGTTGGAAGAAATTACTTAAACAGGATAGAGGTTTAGGTGATACCATATCAAGAGCAACTAAAAAAATAGGAATCAAAGAATGTGGTGGTTGTAAGTCTAGGAAAGCATATCTAAATAAGAAGGTGAGGTATAAATGAATTGGTTTGAAATGGTTAAATATTGTGGGCAACATCCATTCGACCCACAAAGAGACCCACAAAGAGACCCTAATAGACCATACCCTGAAGACCCTTATGCAGATGATGAAGAACCTGATTGGAAAAAAATGCTTAAGGTTGAAGATGAGCCTAGTATGGCATTTGGCACAGAAGAAGGGGTTGAATTTGGTATGGAAGACCTTAGATATTTTGAAGAATGTTGTGAAGAGGCAAGAACTGAATATCTAAGAGATATGCAAACAACAACAGATGGCCCCTTACCCCCAAATGCTCAATTAGACTGTGATGAATTTAGACAGTTTTTGGAAGACTCACCGGAACTTGCACATATAGTAGAACAATGGGATAGATGTGAAGAAACTCGACACACACATAGGAGGGATAATACATGAGTTGGTTTGAGATAATAAAAGCAGAGCGACCCACACTTGATGAATTATCTGACCAACCTGTAGCCATACAAGATTTGTTAGATAGAGATTTACCTGAGTATTTAGACCAACGCAATGTTTGGGAAAAACAAGTGAGAGTCTTTACAAGTCCTAGTCCTTCTATACAAGGACAGATATTTAGGCCGGGTAATGCATGGCAACATAAAGCCACAGGTAGAGGTTGTGCAACAATAGTTAATTTAGAAAGTGGAAGTGCGCAATCGTGGACTCCATTGATACCATCTAGTGAAGTGCCTGAAGCATTGGCTAATATAAGTAACATGAGAAGTTTTACTTTAAATAGACATGAAGTAGGAGTAGTAGTAATAAACCTTTCAAAAACAAGGGGCGCAAGAAGCAATAGACAAATTATAGATATAATGGTGCCAGAAGAATCTACCTATACTACAGTACAAAATCCTGCGTTATTAACTAATGCAGAAGCAGCAATATTATTTATTCATAAACCAGCAAGAGAGGGTGGAGTACCAACAAGTCATAGAAGAAATGTTTATCAGGCTTTTGGGTTGGGACCATTAAGTAATAGAAATGAACATATTCAATCATTAGATGAAAAGGGAATGATGGCTATTACTCCTCATCACGCTTGGGCTGCTCAAAGAAATTATCCAAATATTACTGCTAAAGGAAAAAAGTTTGCGCCTCAAATATCTAAGGAAGACTTTGAGAGTAAATTTAAGCAGACCGTACTTAATTCCCCAAATGAACCTTTTACTTGGACCCCGGAGGAATAATATGTGGGCAACAATATTAAAACGAAACCCTATTCCTGCAAATAAACAAGCATGGGTGACTGCTATTGCTGGAGCATTAAGCACAGGAGAAACAGGGGTAGAAAGAATTTCAAGTATGGTATCTGCCGCTATGGAAGATGATGCTAAGAGAACTAGACAGACTGTAAATATTGTTAATGATTTGAAGGGTTTAGATGAGGAAGAACTTGGAGAGCAGTTTAGTCTTAGTGGAAATAATCTAGAGAACTTAGTTAATGGCTTAGAAGAACTATCAGAAGCATTGAGTGAAATTGTTGTGGAAACACCTCAAAGTGATTCATTAATTGCTAATTTTAATAAGGCGATGGAATCTTTAGAGCAGGGGAATACAGAAGACTTAGTTGATTATCTAAAGGGAGGCCCAAAAACATGGTCTGGTGATAAAAGGCCCGGAAGAGTCACTAGAACACAAAGACTAAAAATGCTAGAAGACAAAGAACCTTTAATCAGAGAAAAAACCGAAGGCAATATTGAACTTTGGTATTATGATTTATCTGATAACACAATCACCCTACCTAAAGGTGGGAAGAAAGAACTTGAAACAGAATTAGAAGGTCTAGAAGATACTTATACTTTAAAGGATAATATATTAACTTTCCCTGAAAAGATTAGTTTAGACCAATGGAAAGAGTTAGAAGAACCCTTATCTGTCTTAGTTACTAATTTGAAAGTTCCTAAACCAGAAGTTAAGTCTTCTCCTTTATTACAAGTATTTCCAGAAAAACAAATTGATAGTAATGTTCAAGCAAGAACTGAACAAGAATTTGAAAATAAAAATTATACTAATTTAATTAGCCGAGATAATATCCTAGACTATTTTAAACTAACAGTCAAACAAGGATGGCCAACTAAATTATTACTACCTGAATTACCGGAAGAGTCTCCGGGGAATAAAAACGATGTATTGAATACTGTTTATATTGGTAGAAGTGTATTGCCGCCTGTAGTTAAGGTTTTATTATCTACTCATACTTTTAATCTTTCATCTATGATGGATGAAGGAGCATCAATACAAGAAACAAAACTTATTCCTGAAAAAGTAATACAAGTTCTTATTGACAATGAATTACCTAAAGAATTAGAATTAGACCCTGATGATATTGAATTGACTCTTCAAGATATTTCTGATTTAAGTGGAGAATATCATAATAGAGCACTAATAGAAGAAGAGGGTAGAGAAAAGCATTATTCCAATAGATTTATAAGATGGTTAAACAAAGGAAGTCCTTCGGCTACTAGATTAAAACCTAAATATGAAGAGTTAGTATCTAAACTAAAAAGTCAGAGACCCTTGATGTTATTTAGTGAACAAGAGGCCAAAGACTTATGGGGGCTTTCTGAATATAAACCATTTAATGAGGAAAATATGAAAGCATTCCGTGAGGGACTAAGACAAATATATTCAACTAGAAGAGTACGCCCAATAATAGAATCCTTAAAAGACATATTAAATGCAGCAGATGAGTTCCAAGATATGTTCGTTCAAGTTGAACAACAATATAAACTTAATTCTAATCTTAGACTTCAAGTTCCTCCTCGTAGATTGAGTAGATTTATTCAAAGAGTTCAAAGATTAAGAAAATCAAAAACACAAAAGCAAGTCAATGAAGAAGATAGAGAAACTAACCCTATAAAAATAATTCAGGCAGTTCATAAGGAAACAGGAACAGATTTGGATTGGGATGAAACCTATAGTCCTCACCATGTTACTCCACAAGACATTCTACAGGCATTAATTTATTTAGATTATTGGTATAGTGAAGGTAAATTGAATGAGTTTAAAAATGACTATTTAGATGCTATTTCAGATGAAGCAGAGAATAAAAATGATATATTAGTAGAATTAATAGATGCTTGTGAGGAACAATTTAGTAATGTAATGGATAGTATTACAGAACAAGTTAAATCTAAGGTAGATGATATTATAGAAGAACCTAATAAATACATTGAGAGAATGTCTAAGAAATCTAAGATATATCATCTTTCAGGACCATTAATTGATGCTGGTATAATTAGGGAGGAATGATTATGGTTAATGCAGTAATCAAAGATTATATTAATATGGATTCAGAAGAAGAATTTAGAAATACATATAAAAGAATTTCTAGTGATGAAGATAGATTTGAATCTATGTTAAATGAAGTAGAATTTGAAAATGGTTATATTTCTCGAAGACATAGACACATTATTGAAAATGCTTCAAATGTTGATAATGCTATCTCTCAAATTAGAGATGAATTAGAAGAAAAAGAGTTGCCTGATGATTTTATAAATTCCTACATTGAAGCAATAAGTGATGAAGATATTACACATGATGAAGCCGAAGATACAATTCCTTATTTGGATGCCTTTACTTATGAAGGTAGGCAAATAACACAAGATGATTTAAGGACTAGATTAGATAGGGCTAGGTTTGATATTGTTGATGAAGATGTTAGAGAAGCGGCAGTACAAATGGTTACGCAAATTCTAAATGGTAATCGCTTTCCTGAATTAACTCCTGGATTAGAATCAATTGTTGAGTATGGAAGTAGAAAAGTACAAACAATAGATGATTCTCCTTTTGATACAGATAGATATGTTGGTAGACTTGATTGGAAACTTAGACATAGAAGAGAAAAAGCATATGATTATTGGGAAGGAGTTAATGATAAATTTGATGTATTGATTGATACCTTGAAAGAATTCATAGATAAAATAGATGATTTATATGAAGATGCCAATCATCAAGAAATTAATAACGAATTGAAAGAACAATTTGAACACTTGAAAGAATTCAATGAGAAGATTTCACAAGGTGATAATAAATATAATTATGTGAAGAAATATAATTTAGTTAGTGCGAATATTCAAAGTCCCGATGTTAGAAATTTAGAACAGAATGCACACGATATGTTAAATAGTTTCTTTACTGAATTATTCACTTCTGATGCTAAATACAATCCTGAAACTAAAGGACAACTAGAAGAGTTTGAAGAAGAACAACATTCTTATGAATCTGCGGGTCAAACCTTTGATGTTGAAGAAGGTAAAAATGTAACTGTTGCTCCACAAGTATCTATGGAAGGACAAGATGTAAAGGATGATGAGCAGGCTGAAATAGAAGAAGCAATGCATGGAATAAAAGTAGATATTAAATCCCTAGAAGAGGTAGACCCTCTATTTGCTTGGATATTAAATGAAGGAGCATTTCCTAGAGGAGCATTCAATTTAGAGACTGCCGAGGCAATGAGTGTACAAGTTAGAAATATATTAAGAGGTTGGGAAATAGATGAAGATGTTAAAAGACAATTCAATTCATTACATGAAGAATTAGATAAACTTGCGGAGTATGCTGTTGATGCAAAAGGACCATATTATCTTCCAATGAATATACCAGCAGTTTCAGTAATAGGAACAGGTACTGAAACATGGGATGATTCATATCATGAAGTAGAAGATGCTCATTATGAATTTCTTGATGTTATTGGTGAGTTAATGGAATCCCCACATGATAGAACAAGAACAAATAAATTAATGACTGAAGATGATTGGAGATTTGGAGTTAAACCTAAGTCAGGATTTAAACAAATGTCATCTGAAGAAAAACAACATAGAACAGTTATTAGAAGATTTGTTCCATCTAAAGTAGGGGGGAAAAGAGACTTAAGGGAATATGCAAGTGCTTTCACACATTTATTAAATGCAATTGAAGATTACTATGTTATCCCATCTTCTTCTAAATATTATGTTTGGAAGGATTTACCTTCTTTCTTACAAACAGAATTTTTAGTCGGATTAAGATTAAAAGGTAAAGGAATAGAGTCTAAAACAGAGGATATATGGAGTAGACTTTATGTATCTATGTTAACTAGAACTGAATTAGAAATAATAACTAACTTTTTAACAGTTGTAAGTAATCCAATTACTGATATTGCTAGTGTAGTGGCTTCAATGAATGAAACTCTTAAAGTTTTGAATTCTAATACTTTATATGGAGACTATAAAAGAGATAATGAAAACTTCTTTGCTTACCATTTGAAAGCAATTGCAGATAAAAATGATAACATAGAAATAACCGAGAGAACAGAATTAGCAGGCACTCCCGTGTTAACACTATTACAAAGAGATATTAACATGGATAAACAATATCCAATAGAAGAATTGATTAATACCATTTGGTATTTCAGAGAAGAATTAGAAAAGAATCAATATATTAATGAATCTATATCAGCACTCCTAAGTTTAATTGAAAGTTGGGGACATTTTACAAAGAGTGAATTGGAGATTAATTTAATGTTTGCGCATGATGAAATTAGGAAAATGGTGGGAAAACCAATTTATTATTCTCTTGGTGCACCTACTAGTTTTGATAATGTAAATGCCACAATAGACTTAGTTAAGTCTAAATACAAGATTGAGTTATCTGCTAACGATGTAATTGGTATTGTTGATGAATTTGATAGTTTAAAATCAACAGCAAATAAATTTGGAGTCAATGAGGAGGTTGTATATCATGTTAAATCACTCTACAGATAAATGGGTTACAATTTTAAAGGTTGAATTTCCTACAGAACAAAAACTAATGGAACAATGGTATCAAAGCCCAGCATATCAAGCAAATGTAGACCTTAGGGAGAAGGCAAGGAACATATTATCAGAAATGGTCGCTTTTGGTGGTAAACAAATGGATAAAAAATCATATGAAAGAGATATATGGGATAGATATTTAATTCACATTGAAGGCGCAGGTTTTGTAAACATGGATACAGCAAACTATAATTATGATTTTGATAATCGTGATAATATAGCCACCTATTATAGAAGTTTAATATTTTTGGCTGGTTCTCCTTCTACTACATGGTATTATCAATTCGATGTTGAAGATGGAGTTTCCTATATGAGAAGCGAATATGCTACAAAAACAGATTTGGCTATTACAGATAGTAGTGGTCACATATCAATCATGGGAGTGGCTGAAACAACCAATACAGATGATACTCTTAGAACTGCATTCTTTGGTACCGGTTGGGTTCCTTTGTCATCTGTTGGAGAGAATGCACAACATTCAGAAATGGGAGACGAATGTATGGGAGGAGCAATTGCCGGTTTAAATGTTAATGATATTCTATCACCTAAATTACTTAATTCTGTAGAAATATGTGTTCAACCGTCTCAAATATCAAGTGTTACTATTGGTGATTATTTATCAGTAATGGTAATGTCTTGGATTGCTCCTGAGACTCAAGGTATGCAAGTACTGACTTATGTGAAATACATATTAACTAAAGCACCTGATGACTATATTAGAATTTATCTAAGGCGTACGGACAAACAACTGGAAATAGATGGTCAATTAGACGGGCCAGCCACAGCAGTTCTTGAAAATTTGTTAGCCCATAATTATAATTTTGAAATCACCCCTTATCGTAAATTTTTTGATAAGGAAAAATATAATAGTAGTAAACATGTAGGGGCTTACATTAGTTCACATTTAGAACATCAGTTTACTATGATTCAAAATCCTCACGGCACATTAGAATACTATTTTAATTCTATTATGGATTCTCTAGGTAGAGGTACTTATGATGCTGATAAAAACAAAAAAATATTAAGTGATAGTTTTAAGAAGTTTGGGATAGATATATTTAAAATTAAAGAGTTTGATGATATGTTTGATTTCACTATTAAGATAAAAAGGGATTTCCGATATGAGAAGGGGGCTTGGCACACACATCATAATATTATTAGTCCTAGTGAAATAATACCTGACTATATTAGAATATTATTGGGTGGAAAAATAATTACTAATGATATGGTTAAGACTATTCCTCATGTAGGCTTTCAAGCATATTTATTATTTCCCAATACATTTCCATTACCTGAAAAGCAATGGGAAGAATTACATGAGATTCATACAAGGCATAGTAATGGTGAAAGATTTCAACAAGAATTAACTTATAAGGAATATGTAGAACTTGCGAAGGATTCAATAGATATTATGAAGAAGAATTTAGAATCTGACCACCGTTTTGGACATCCGAGGCGGAATCCTAGAAATAATAATAATAATGCTGCCGCTGGTGCGTAGGTGATAATATGGAAATAGAAGAATTAAATTTTGCTCATCAAATGGATATGGAATTATCTAAACAATCATTTCCTTATTTCTTCCAAAATGTGTTGGGAATGATGTATCCTGATTATATGGCAGAATGGTTAGAAACAATGGAAAAAACAGATAGAACAGTCATAGTATGTTCAAGAGACCATGGAAAATCAGTATTCATGCATTCATGGGTAGTTTGGAATTTAGTGTTTCAAGAACCGCCTTTCCAAATGTTATACATTTCGTCTAACCAAAAGCAGACATTAGTACACATGCGAGAAATAGATAGAATGTTTAATATTCCCCAATTAAAGAAATTCAAACCTTCAAGAGGATGGGCCATTGGTAACATTACATTGACTAATGGTAATTCTGTTCTTGAAAGGTCAGTAGGTTCTCAGATTAGAGGACTTCACCCTCAAGAGATTATCATTGACGACCCTTTGAAAGAGTTCAGTTTAGTTGGTATTCAAAGGGTAACAGATTGGTTCTTTGGAGACATGATTCCAACCCTTCACCATACTGCTAGTTTGAGAATGATAGGAACTCCTTTTACATATACTGATATTTTCTCACAATTGGATGAGAATGAGGCTTATACAGTTAGAAAATATCCATGCTTTGATTCAATGAATACACCGCTATGGCCAGAAAGATGGGACCATGATGCCCTTATGCAAAGAAAAGCAGAAATTGGCTCACTAAAGTTCACAAGAGAATATTTATGTATACCTGTTTCAACAGGAACAGCCCTATTTACTCAATCTTACTTAGAAGATGCTAAAAATAGAGATGCTATACTTAAATTAGGGCATCGAAAGGATAAAGGATATAAGTATTATGTTGGAGTTGACCCTGCTATATCAACAGATGGAGACTACAATGTAATAATGGTATTAGAAGTAGATGATGAAAAGAATAAAACCATTGTTCACGTTGATAGAGCCAAAAATGTGCAATTTAGAGAAAATATTGACAAATTGCGCTTAATTGGAAAGATTTTTGAGCCAGAAGTAGTGCTTTATGAAACGAATACCTTCGCAAAAGCCTTCACACAGGAATTAAGGGCAGTTTCAGACTTAAATGTTCGAGATTTTGATACCACACGCCGTAAAAAGCAAGAAATTATCCTAAGTCTCCAAATGAACTTTGAAAATGCAAAGATTCACTTGCCTTATGGTGATAATAACAGTAGAAGAACGACTTCTGCACTCATTGAGGAGTTATCTATGTTTTCAATTACAGAATCCGGCAAGTTTGAAGGAGTAGGGGCGCATGATGACCTCGTAATGGCCCTTGCCTTAGCAAATGCGGCCTCTATGGTGGCTTCCGAAGCGTTTATGCTCCTTGACGACATGGAGATATTTGATGGCCCAGAAACGCCCCCATTGGGTGTTCCGCAGGGTATTATGGGGCTTAATTTTTAGGACATGGTGTTATTATGGGTGAAAGAGCAGAAAGCCTTCATGAGTTAGCAGAAGAAGTGGAAGATGTTGAAGATAAGGAATCGGAGATAGAAGTATTAAGTGATTCTATGGGCAAATGGATTAATAATGTTCCCATTAGAAGTCATGATGATATTGTTAGTCTTTATGCTAATGAATATGATATGAATCTAACTCAGGCTAGGAAACAGTTATCTGATTACCCTCTTAAATATGAAATTCAAGGTAATAACATTCCTGATATTATAAAAGAGATGCGTTACTATAGAAGGACTCTTAAGGGCGAAACTAAAATTAAATTTACTAAAGGAATTGATAATTTAATCGATGGTTATTCTGATTATTTGGATAAATGTATAGATAGCGTTTATTGGGTTAGAAAGTATAAGATTCCACTTAGAAAAATGAATTACAATGAATATGATTTAAATAAACTTAATGAGATGAAAAGCGAAAGTAATAGAAGAAACATCATTGATTGTTTATGTAAATATTGGGAAGCAGATTTGGATAGAAAAGATATAGGATATAATTCTGACTATTCTAGACTAACGAAGGAAATGAATGGCTTAAAAAAGCAATTCAAGCAATTATTAAAGCAAAGCCTCATAAGCACTTCCCCCAAAGACGATATTAAGAAGGCCATCCTTAATTCAGTCTGTAACAATCCCGGAATTTCTTCTCGGCAAATACATGATTTGTTGCCTAAAAAACTTCAAGATAGAAGTTCCCCTCAGATAATAGCAAAGATGGCTAGTGATGAAAATATAACTAATGTTGATGGTTCATTTTACAAATTAAATGATGATATAAAAAAGGACATATATGCATACACAGCGGCATTTATTGATTCCGATGGTTATATCACTATGGATAAAAATTATAATCCAAGAGTTGGAATGGTAGCAACAGGAGAAAGAGGCAAAGCATTTATGTTAGAGATGCATAAATCATTGGGAATAGGTAGATTACATTTAGACCAAAAATCACCACAAGATACTAGACCTGTAAATAGATTGAATTTCTATTCTGCAGCAGATGTAGGACAGTTATTAGGAAAATGTGAGCCACACTTTAGAATGAAAGGACCTAATGCAAAATTATTACAAGAACTAATAAAAATTAAGAAACATGATAAAAAGAAATCATGGTATAAAGATAGATGTGCAGAACTATTTAAGTTAATGAAGTATTATAATCATCGTGATAACACAAGATTTGATTGGAAAGAGTGGGATATTGATATTGATAATATTCATAAGTTAGAAAACAATTCTAAGATGGAGGTATGATGAATGGCAGAAAGAAGAATGTTTGATGTTAGGAGATTGTTTAGAAGACAAACTCCTAAACCTCAAGATAGAAAGGTGTTTAATCCCGGAATACAGGAGAAAAGTACATCTTATATGATTACTACTCCTATATTATACCATGTAGCACAACAATCTGTTATAGTTAGAACTTGCACTACACAATTGAAAAATGAAATTTTCAGGAGAGGTTATAGATGGGAAGGTAGGTTTGATGAAAAATGTCAGGACTGTGGTAAGAAACACCAATCTCCTGTTGATGAATGTATTGATTGTAATTCTCCTAATTTAGTTAAACCAGATAAAGGCCAATTAAAGTATGCTCATAAATTTTTGGAGAATTATATTAATAAATCTGAACAAATGTTTATTGATGTTCTTAAAGAATTAGAAGATGATTTGAATATTATGGATGATGCTTATATTATTTTAGTCAAGGAATATTATATTGATGCTAATTCTGAAATTAGAATGCATAAGGTTAAAGAAATTTATCGTGGTGACCCTGTTACTATGCATATTTATTCTGATGAACATGGGCAAAAAGGTAATGCTGGATATACTTGTATAAAACATAGAGACCAAATTAGTGTTGAATCAACTGATGATTGTGAACTTTGTCAAGGTAAATTATATCCTATACATTATGTGAATCGTGTGCATGGTGAAGAACAATATTATTTGAAAGGGGAAGTATTACATTTCAGTAAGTATAATCCTAGTAGGCTTTATGGGTTGTCTCCTGTTCTTACATTATGGAATCATATTACAACACTTATTGCTATGGAGAACTATGTTAATTCTTCATATTCCAAGAGTAGAATGCCCAGAGGATTGTTAGCAGTTCAAACTAGAAATATTGATTCCATGAAATCCTTTTGGCGTGGAGTCAAGGAGAAGATGGAACAAGACCCGCACTTCATTCCTGTTATGGGTATTGAAGCAGAAAATGGGAAAGGTTCTATTGAATGGATTAAATTCTTAGATAGTCTAAAGGAGATGGATTATGTTGCTGTTAAGGATGACTTAAGAGATAGAATTTCTGCCTTCTATGGAGTTAGTAAAATATTCATGTCAGACAATTCTGCTAGTGGTGGATTGAATAATGAAGGCATGCAAATCCTTGTAACGAACCGTGCAGTAGAAATGGCTCAGACAGTATGGAATGAATATGTATTACCATTTATAACTGCCGAGTTTGGTGTTACTGATTGGAAGATAGTGCTTCCTCCTTCTGAAGAAGAGGATGCAATAGCCAAATTGAGAAAGAGGGAGATAGAAGTTAATATTGCATCTTCAATAAAGAATCTAGGGTTTGAAATAGACATGGATGATAAAGGAAAATTCAAATATAAAAAAGAAATGCCTGATATACAGCAAGGTGGTGGTGGTGAAGGAGAAGAAAATAAACCTGACCCGTATGCTGGAACAAACATTGACCAAGCACATATAGGTGAAATGATGGAAGGAGGGGGAAAGCCAACACAGGCTGAAGCGGGAAAACCGGAGAAGGTAGCGGCAACGCGGAATAAACCATCCATGAGTGAAGGCCCAGACAAACGATTCACAGGATTACCAGCAGAAGCAGGTAATCAAAATGTTGATAAAAGAACCGAAAGGAGGATACCTTAATGAGTGAAAAGAAGTCAGTAAATGATTTAGAGAAAGAACTTGCTAGAGCAAGAAATAAGGAGAGGAACGAAATAGTTGAAACAAAGAATAGAAATTTTGATTATATTGGACCAGACCCTAATAGTGTAAAGAAGAAGAAACCCGGAATGGCTGATATACCAGACTATATTGGGCTACCAAAGAAAGCAAAGAAGCGCACAGAAAATAAGTGGTGATTGAATGAGTTTTATGGATATACTATTGAAGTCCAATAGTAAATCTGTAGAAGATATTTTAAAGCACCAACTGATAATAGAAGAAATTAAAAAACAACTTACTGTGCAAGAATCTATTATTCAATATGTAGAGAACAATAAAAGAAAATGGGAAATAGAATCCAATAGTAAACTTGGTAGAGTTATTTCTGCTAGGAGATTGAATGCTATATTTGATAGGGTAAAAAGTGAATCAACAGAAACTCAATTAGATACTACTGATGAAAGTCTATTTTTCACAGAACCTAAAAGAAAAACTGATGCTATTCCTAGTACAGAAAGAGTTTCCGCTTCTAGCAGAAAGGGTAAAACACTTATGGTAGATGTTTTGTTAAAAGTAAGTGAAGTTCTTAAGAAAAGTGAGGATGAAAACGCAGAAGAAGTTGAAATAGTGTTAACATTGAGAGCCTTTATTGAACCGGGGCGACAAAGAGATAAGGCTAGAGACTATTCTGATTTAGAAAAAGAATTGAGAGGAAAAAATGGATTAATTTCTAAACTAAGAAAAGGAAGAAATGTTCAAGGTAATAATAGATACATGAGTAGATTATTATTATTAGGATTGTTTAATGATAAATTTTTATTGAAGTTAGGAAAAGCAATTCAAGATGATAATCAAACTAAAGCATTTCACCCAACTTTATGGAGTGACTTAAATAGTGGAGACCCTACAGGAATAGACTTATTGAGAGATTTTCTTAGAAGTAGAAATGTAGCGGTTCCTAATATATCACAGATGAAGGACTTTCATAGACAATTAGTATCTGGTAATATATTAAATGTGTCAACTAGAATTAGTCAATTGGTTAAACAAAAAGAAAATCCTGATGACACTATTTATGACTTTTCTAGTGAAAATGTAGTTAATCAAGATATAAAAAAGATTAAGGAACATGCTAATATTATTATACAAAGAATTAAGCCTAGATTAGATAAATTTAAAGATGAATCAGGTGGATATACTGATATAAATCATGAGACTGAAATATATGATAGAATACAAGGTAGAAGTAATAGACAACTTGCTCAAATAGATTTTGATGAAGAATTTGGTAATATAGTTGAAACTGATATTGGTGCTATAGAAAACTTATGGGAATCTTTAAGTGAAATAGTAGAAGTGTTAGAATTTATAGAACAACAAACTAATATTCAAATTAATAGAGATGAAATTAATGATATAAGACAAGAACGCTTTGACTTGATAAATTCAATTAGTAATTATATGAATTATGTTCAATCCCATGAAAGGTTAAAGGAAAGACAAGAAATAGGTAGAAGACAATTAGCAGATGATGCAGAAGAAGCAGAAGGAGAACCTGTTTCTGCGTTAGACCATTTAAAAAACCAATATACATATCTTAAAACTAGATTAGCAGAATTACCAACTAGAGGATTTAATAAAATAAGAACAGAAAGTGAAACCAATCGTACTAATGATAGACTTAATGAAACAAGAAAGAATATTATGGAAATCATGAAGGACATGGAAGATAATAGAGAAATAGTAAATGCTAAAGAAAAATATCAAGAAATCATGAGTGAGTTAGGGGATGAAGAAGAATGAGTTGGCAAGATATTATTAAAGCGAGAAGAAGGGTAAGTCGCAGTATATTATCCATTGCTATAAGTCCTGCTGAACCGGCATTATTACAAGTGCTATTATCAGGAATAAATATACCGGGGGTTGATGCTACTAAAACCCCGGAACCAGCAGAACATATGGAAGATGGATTATTTTGGAGTTTTGTTCTAGGCAGCGAGGCAGAGTTTTATAAAAATGTGGATTTGATAAAAAAGAGATTGAAAGACTTGAAAGGCGCAGGTGTTATTAAAGGAGCAGAGATTCAAATGAATGAGGTAAGAGTATGAGTTGGGAAGACATTATTAAAGTAAAAGCAAAAAAGAATAGATTTGGCTATCATGTTGAATCTGAAGATATAGAAGAATCACATAGGGCTTTGGCTGAAGAAATAGATAATAATGAAATAAATAAAGAATCAAGTCCATTGTTAGAAAAATTAGACCCTAAGAAAAAGAAACGACTCAAGAAAATATTACAATCTACCCAACCAAGTGAATATATGGGCCAAGATTTCACTAAATTAGGGAAATTGATTGATGAGTTAAAAGATGCAGGATTAATGAAAACTAAAAAAATGCATAAGAAAATGAAGGCTATGGATGAAAAAAATGTGTCTATGGTTGCTACTGCATCTGAATTAAGAAAAGATTATGAAATTCTATACCGTCAACTTAGAGGGATGGTATATCCAAAAAGTAGAGGCGATTTAGGAGAAGAGAAAGATGAGTGAAGAAAGTGAAATGTTACTACTAATGAAAGAGTTAGTAGAGAAAGTAAAGAACTTAGAGGCGGCGGTGTATGATAAAGATAATATCTTGATGAAGTCAGGATTTGTTGTTACTAATACACCAACTCCATCTATGGGTAATGATAATAATCCAATTGGAAATGATATTTCTAAGATGGATTGGAAAGATATTAACGATATGGTTAATAGAATAGAAGGTGGTTATTGATGGTTGATAGAGTAACTAAGGAAGAGAAAGCAGTAGAATTAACAAAGAAAGCGGCAGAGAAGGCTATTGAAATCTTGAACGCAAATGATTTCAATGAAGATGATTTGACAGGTGAAGAAGTTAAATTAACTAAACCCAAAGCAGAAAAGGTTACTGATGCTAAGGGAAGCGATGAAGAAAAAGTAAAGATTAGAGATGCTATTGGAAAGACAGACTTTAAAACTCAATTATTAGATTAGGTGAGTATATGCCGTTGTCAGGAGTTGAGTTTGAAAAGAAAACGGACTATCTATTTAAGAAAGTCCTTGATTTCTATGAAGATGTTAGATTTAAATTTCTGTCAGCAAAAGAAGACCCTAAAGAATATGGTAAAGAATGGGAGAAATCTGTAAAGAAGATAAGAGAAGATTTTGATGGACTTAGTGAGTTTTCTCAGAAAATTAAGGATGCGTTAGATGAAGATGTTGTATTTAGTAAAGAAGCATTGAACCCCGAATCTAGTAAAGCAGAACAATTGTATAATGATATAAAACTTATGCGCTTTGAATCTGATTCAATTAATGACCCTTTTGGAAAACAAATGGGTGAGAAGGTAATTGAAACTTTAGAAGGGAAACCTGCCTTATTTGCTCAATTTGTTCATTATGCTTTGAGAAACCATTCCCACTCTATACCTGAGAGTGCATGGGAAAAACATGATTTAGAACCTGATGTTATAACAGAAGGAGCAAAAGGTTTAGATTTGCAAGTGTCTGATATTCCTTTGTATATTATTGAACATTATGGTGATGATGTTGATACTAGTAGAGTTAAAGGTAAATTTAAGGGAGCATTAAAACTACTAGAGAAAGTATATTTATCTACTCATACTGAAGAACAATGGGATAAATTAGTAGAAATTGTTTTGAAAAAAGAGGAGAAAAGTGAAGAGGAGAAAGAGGATATAGATTTTATTATTCCAAATAAGCCAATGTATAGAATATTTGAAGTAAAGGATATTAAAGAACTAAAAGGTTTTAGTGGTGAATGGGTTGTTCAAGAAAAATATGATGGTATTAGAATACAATTGCATAAGGTAGATAATAAAGTTAAAATTTATACTTATAATGAAAAAGATATTACTGAAAAGTGTAAGGATATTGCTGAAATAATGAAACAGAAAAAGTTTGGTGATATGATTTTAGATGGAGAATTAATATTGTATGATGATAAAGACCCTTTGCATAGAGCAGATACTATTGCACATTTGTTTAAAAATAAATATCCTGATGCTACATTAAAGGCAAGAGTCTTTGATATTATGAATCATGATGGACAATCATTATTAGATTCTACATTAAGAGATAGAATTAATATTATGTTTTATCAGTTATCCTCCTTGTCTGATGACCTTTTAAGTTTCCCTTCAAAGAAGAATACTAGAATTGCAGATTCACTCAAAGAGATTGAAAAGTATGCTAAAGATATTATGGAATTACCAGCATCAGAAGGAGTAGTAATAAAAGACATTGAATCAACTTATTATGTTGGAACAAAGAAAAACCCAAAATGGATTAAGTGGAAGAAGTTCGTTGATTTAGATGTTATAGTTTTAGAGAAGAATAAAACCAAATCTGATTTATATTCATATGTTCTAGGTATAGGCCCACTAACAGGAGAAGAGGCTAGAGAATATGGAGGTACTGAATTGGATGGTAAAACATATTTGAAGGTTGGTAAAGCATTGAATACAAAGCAGAAGGTCGAAATAGGTTCTATTGTTAGAGTAAAGGTTGATGAAGTTAGAAGAAAAGGTAAAGGGTTTAGTTTATATTCTGCTAAGGTAATTGAAATACCCGAAGTGGAACATCCTGAAAAATTAGTTACTATGCTTTTGTTATCAGAAGATGGTAAGAAAACTCTTAAGTATGAAGTGGAAGAGGCTTTATTAAAATATACAATTACAGATGGAATACATGGTACGGCTGAAATAATATTAAAAACTGATACTGATGGATATACTATTTATGGTTTCGATGGAGATTCTTTAATGGAAAAGAATGCATTGATTGATATTGATGTTTGGAAAGAAGAATTACAAAAGATATACAAATCAAAAAGTGGTAAAGCAAGAGTGGTATTACATAATTATTTAAAGCAAAAAGATGATAATAGAAAAGGAGTAAATTTGAAAGATATTTTTGAAAATGCTGAAAGACAAATTCCTATTCTAGTTGACCAATTATGGGATGGAAATGTTACAAAAATGAAAAATTGGATGAATGACTTTGATGAATTTATCCAAGTAAATCACAATAACTATACTTATAATGATAAGGCAATAATTAAAGATTCTACAGAACTTTCTAAAAAGGGCCGATACAAACTTTATGTTAGAAAAGATGATAATTTAGATTTAATAATACAAGTAAATGATGAAACATTTGCTTGGACAATTGATATAGAAGACAATGAAGATATTTATAATCTATTTGGAAAAGCCGGTAAATTTCCTGCTCAAGTGTCTAATAAAACACAAAAGGAAAAACTCTTAGATAAGGGTGAGATTATCTTAGGGGTTCAAAAGCATGGTTATCATGAATATAAGATTGATGGTAACAAGTTTAAGACTAGACTACACTTTAGAGTCGTACCTGTGAAGGGTGAGGACAAATGGTTAGTTTGGACAGGATACAAGCAGAAGATGCTAGATACAAATGAAGACGCTGGTATATGGGATATTAGTGAAGATAGGCATAAAAATTTAGGTATGTCGTTTGCGGAATGACGCTCACTTGATATAGTAGGGGGAACAACATTGTCTGTGTCAGAAGGTGTTTTACTCAAATCGAAAGATAATGGGACATTTGACATAATTAAATCAGATGATTTAGTAATTGGTGGATATGCTTCAATTGAGATAGTAGATAAACAAAATGACTTAGTTACATTGGATGCATTGGAAACAGCAGTAACTAAATATATGAATGAAAAGAAATATAGAAATGTAATGTCAAATCATTCAAATGTACAAGTCGGAGAAGTAATTCCTAAGTATAGAGATAAACATGGTTTTCTTCATAAAACTCAAGTAGATGATATAGGATTTTATGTTGTTATTAAACTTAGAGATGACATAGAAAAAGCAAAAGAAATTGCTAGAGGAATAAGAAAAGGAACATTGCGTTCATTTAGTATTGGTGGTCAAGCACTCAGTAAGAGAAAGAAAAGCAATGATGAATTAGGTCAATATAACGAAATTGATAAACTAGAACTCCACGAAGTCACAATTTGTGAGAAAGGAATAAATCCAGAAGCAAAATTTGACATTCTTAAACAAGAGAGAGGAGATGAAAAAATGACCGAGAGATTGGAAAAAGCGTTAGAAGAACTGAATGAGTTGATGGGACAAGTCAACGAATTGAGGAAGGAAGAAGACGAATACTCGGAACCAGCAGAACCGAAAGAAGAGGAGGAAGACTTTGATTTGGAGAGCATGGATGCTCAAGAAGAAGAATCAGAAGAGACTCCTGATGATTTAGAATATGCTGATTTCGATGATTCGGAAGAAGAAGAAAAGATGCGAACAGGACCAGAAGGCCCAGTTGAGCATGGATTTGATGAAAAAATGGAGGCTGGGAAGAAACATTCTCAGATGAGCCAATTAGGACAGGTAACTAAGGAGTGGAAGAATGATGAATTCGCCACTTTAAACCTTAGCCCAGATAATGTGGAGAAAGCATACGAAGCATTTAAGGCAGAACAAATGGAGAAGATGGCATATGATTCGCTAAAGGCTCAGTTTGCTGGTAGGTTTAAGTCAGAAACAAGTGTCCGAAAAGAAGACATTGCTAGAAGAGAGTATAATGCTAAGTCTGAGGTTGAAACCCTTAGAGAAGAATTTGCTACTCTTAGAAAGAGTCTGTCAGAACAGACAGAAACGATTGCTAAGTCCCAAGAAGTTGAAATACCAGCATTTGATGTTGCTGATATGTCATGGGGCGATATACACAATCTAGTTAGTGAGTATGAAAGGTGAAATAAATGAGTGGATACATTAAAACAATGAAAGACTTGGAAGCCGCTACCTATGGAATTAGGGGCGGTGCAGGTAACGCACTTCTAAAGAGTGCGGGTGTTGTATCATGGGGTTCTTCAGGAACAGGCCATGATACAGATGTTGCCGGTTTATCCGGTGCAACAGGATTAGCCGACCTTTACAATGTAGCGTATGGACAAAAAGTTTGGTCAATGCTTAACCAAGAGGTTAACGCATTGGCTATGCTTGCTAAGAGGCCATATACTACAAGTGGTTGGAGAATACTGAAGAGTAGAGCAGAAGGAGGCTCCGGTGGAACCTTTGATGTGCAAAAGAGTGGTGGCTCAACATCGAGAGGTGTTGTAGCCCCAAGTGCAGATAATATTGGTGGTGTTGCTGAAAATGCATCACTAGGAAGCGGTAATGATATACCCGCTATCACACCAGAGTATGCTAAACTCTATACAAGCCCAAAGACTGTGGCTCATTTGTTTGAGTTTTCAGAACTTGCGCTTGAAATGGCTAAGATTGACGATGGCGTTGGTGATTTGCGCTCTTTAATCCGTGAGGATATGGGTAAGCACCACGCTGAAGTGCAGAATAAAATGTTGCTAATGCCATTGGAGCATTATGACCAAGAAAAGGCAAGTGGAGTAAACTCGGTTAATATGAACCGTAACTACACATCGCTGATGAAGGTTGTTGCTTCAAGTGCTGAATTAGAGGCTATGGTTGATGCTTCAATGCTGGATGATTCTACATCTAGCACTGGAGGACTAACTGCAACTCTAAGCACCATATATGGTGACACAAGCAGGCAATTGGTTAGCAATGCATACAATGAATCTTTCTTGGATGCAGAAGTAGATTATGGAGCAGGTTATGCCGCCGCAAATGCGCGCATTCTAACCCTAACCATTCTAAATGACATGTTGAGAAGGCTTCGTCAGAATGGCGGAAGTCCAAAGGTTATCCTAACCGGCTATGATACTATACAGCATCTTGGTGACTTACTACAAGCACAAGAAAGGTTTATGGATAGAAAGGAAGTTATCCCGACACACTCAGGTGTTAGGGGTGTAAAGGGAAGCGAAGTTGGCTTTAGAGTGGCAACATACTTTGACATACCCATTATTCCTTGTAAGGATATGCCCAAGACAGGAAACCATGCTACTGCAAGCGAGAAGTTGAGTGACCTATTGATACTTGATACAGACCATCTGTGGCTAAGTGTCCTTAAGCCAACTCAATACTTTGAGGACGGAATTGATAACGGAAACCCATTTGGTGTTGGAACACTCGGTAACCAAGCAATGTATAGAACCATTGCTGAAACCGGCTGCTCTTTCTTTAAGGGACAAGGTAAGATAACGAACCTCAAGAGTGCATGAAGGTGATTAAGCATGGCATTAGCATATACAGTTACTAACCTAGCAGACCATAAGGGCATTACTGCCCCTAAAGTTGTTGGCGATGAATATGTAGTTGATGCATTAGTGGATATAACATCGGGTGTTGCGGCAGGAGCAGTTATTCCTGCCTCAGCATTCGGTTTATCTGCTATTACTGCTGTTAGCATTACAGGTTATGATAATGCTAACGCAGTCCAACCACAGGTAGAATGTAGTGCTACGGGAGCATACGAGTCAGGAACTTCCGTTGCATTTATGGCTACATCTTTGGATGGTACAAATGCTACATTGGCTAATGATGCAAACTTTGGCTCAATACGAGTTAGAGTTTGGGGCAACCTTTGAGATAAAAAGTTACGATTGTGGCTCAATACCCCCTTAATTGGGGGTGTTGGGTCACTCTAACTTTGGTCATGTTGAGTGGAACATTTCAAATTGACACATTAAAGCGTAATGCTTGGTATAAGGTAGACGAACCCTTATATCCTATTGCGACCTCGACCTATTCGTGGGGGCGTGAGATAATATGAGTGGCTGTGCGAATACAGGTTTACATCTATTTACAGAATCAGGCAGTAGTGCTGATAGTGTGCAATTGATAACAGGAAGAGCAAGAATAAAATCTATTAAAGTAAGTAATAATGGAACGACAAAAAATGTATTAACATTTTACGATGGGACTAGTAATAGTGATACTAAAATTCATCGTTGTTTTGTTGGGCAAATAGAACAGAACTTTGATTTTGATTTACATGGGGCAATAGTTGCTAATGGAATTTTTGTTGAAGTTACAGGCTCTGGAACTAAAGCAAATGTTTCATGCTCCATACAATATAGTTGAGTGAGTAAATGCCAGCATTAGAAAAGGACACTAAGTTAGTGATGACCATACTATTCGTAGGCGCAATAAGCGGCACGAATGTATATTTCTATGCTAAATATGGGGATTTAATTTCGTTTAATGAATATGCACACGCATTAATCTTTGGGTTAATGACAGTAGGCGGCATATTGGTTATGAAAGCGTTATTTGATTTAGCAATAAATGACAAGATTGAAACATTCTTGTTGGATAGAAGAATAGCAGCCTATTGGAACAAAAAGAATAGAGACGAACAACAAAGAGATAGGATTAGACAAAGTATGAATCAATATAATCCATTGCAAGCACAGTATGTGCCTACACCACCAATGACGATGGAAGATTCTACAAGAGTACCTACTTCTTTCTTAGCACAAATAGAACAGTAGTGAGGTAAATGCTTGAAGCAATAACAACTGGCTTTAATGAAACAACATTAGCATACGATTTGCAAAGAGCGCATTCGGCTGATATTTGGTTTCTGAGGGCTAGATATACTTTTTGGGGAAGCGTATCAACCATTAGTGGTTTTCTTATAGGCCATGCTTTACCTTCTTTTGGATTGAATCTCTACCATGAAGCGTGGGAGGGCTTCGTAATATTTACTAATACATTATTTGGGTGATTAAATGTCATTGATGACGGGTTTCGTTATCATAATGATGGAGAAAGCCGGAGCATTTTGGAGAAAAGTTCATGCAATTCCTTTTGGTGTGTATGGGGCAAGTCAAGTAGGAAAAACAACACTTCATCATCAAATGAGAACAAGGGGAGAAGTTCCAGATATAACTGAAAGAACAGTTGGTAGGGGCAGGGCTACTAGAAAAACTATTAAAATTGATGGAGACCAACATACAATCAAAACATCAGATGTAGGAGGAGAAACACTTTATTGGGGTGAATGGCTCAAAGATATGAGAACTAGAAGAGTCAAATATATTATTTTCATGATTGATGATAGACACATGGATAAACATTATGATATTGAACAGCAGTTATGTTGGACATTTTTAGTAGATACAATATGTTCTCCTTATTGGGATGCGTTAAATAAAAAGCACCGAAAGAAATCACATGACTATCCAATTGCAGTGGGTCTATGGGCAAACAAGTTTGATTTATGGAAAGATAAATATCCGTATAATGATATACAAAGTCACCCAATATTTGAATCGTTCAAAGATGGAATGTCAAAATTAAATGATAGAGGAATACCCTGCTTCAAATACATAGTAAGTGCGAAATCAGATTCAGAAATGGTATATCGAGGAATAGCAACAATGGTGGATGATTATTAATGAGTATGCATTACCAACCCACTAGTTTAATTGGCGCATCTAACGCTAGTGCCGCTAGTCCATTTCTACCACCAATTAAGTTTGCTAGAGCCGCAGGAGGAATAATGACGCATGACTATCTTAGTAGTAAACCAAAGAAACAAGTCAAGGAAATGATAAAGATACTTTGGCCGGAAAAGAAGAGGTTCATTAAATTACCATTTGGATTCAAATTTAATACAAGAGATAGATGTGTTGTGTGCGGCACTCATAAAAGATGGGAAGCAGATGACCCAATGAGACCAACAATTCCACTTCATAAAGTTCGTAAAGGTTATCCAATGAGAGGAACCTATTGTGATAAACATTCAGGTTTACATCGTCAATATGAAATGTTAGAACAACAAATTATTGCTGATGAACACGGTTTAGAATTTAGTTCATATTTACCAAAGCCTAAAATGCCCAAGATGTTACAATCCGGGCCATTAACCACATTAAGACAAAATGATGTTGAATCATTAGCAGCAATAGGATGGACAATTAGACCACCACAAATGAATACAGAATCTCCTGAAATAGAATTATTTAGGTTAACCCGTGAAAATCAGGTCATTAATAGTAGAATAACAACTTTAATGACTATGGGTACTAAAGTAGTTCCACAGGAAATAGAAAAAATTGAGGAAGAAACATGACTTGGAAAAAGATACTGAAAGAAATACGACCTGACCCAACTGCTGACCCTAATGATTCTGGTGCAACAGGGATTTCACCACAAACACATGGAGTTACTGGTGACCCTGTTTATGATATAACAGAACATACCAAATTCCCCGGAATGGAAGTGCATGGTTCAGCAGGTAATGCTAACATTGTAGCACCCGGAGATGCAGATGGAAAAATTGCTTCATTAATTTCATATTATGGTGAAGGATGGCAAAAGAAATCAGCCGGAGCAAATGACCGAGGACAATTTATAATAGTTAGACCTAAACAGGGTGGGCCAGCACCAACACAAATAAATCCTAGAACAGCACAAACACAATTAAATAATCCTAGAACACAAACAAACACGCCGAGTGGGGGCAAATGGCTCCCCGGACAATAAATAGGTGAATAAAATGGCGTGGAGAACAACAAATAGTACAATATCTAATCAGATAACAAATCAAGGAGCCGCAGATTTTAAGGCGGTAAATAATCTATTAACACTACAAGAAAATCATGTTGAAGATTTTTTCACATATCATGGTGAACAGTTTTTAACAGCAATGGAAAAGTTAATGGAAGATGTGATGGAAAGAGTAGTTAGTCAAATGCTAGTTAAATTGAAATTTGTATCTAATTCAGCAGGTGAAATGACAGTTCATACTGATGCACTAAGAGATTATGAAACTATTACCGCAGAAAATATTACATTAGATTTACAAATGCTTTTGGCTTCAGCATTAAATACTGAAGTTATTATGCAAAGAAAGATGGCTAAACAACAATATTTAGAATCACAAGGATTTTCCACACAGGGAATACCACAGCAACATACTACTCAACAAGTTGGAAATACACAAGGTTTAGACCCATCACAAATACAGGGTGGGAGTGCTAGTGTTTCTGCCAATAATATGATGCATCAACAACAGCAAGCGTTTAACAATCAATCGGGTTATCCAATACCGCCTCAAGGATATGATACTATGAATAACCCATATTGGATTGACCCGATGACTGGACAACCAACATATACACCTCCTAATAGTGGATTAGGGTTAGGACAAGCAATTAGCAAAGGTTTAGCATGGGCTTCGTGGTTGGCTTGATTAATGAGTGAGATAGATGACCCTACTCTTAAAACAAGATGATGAAATAGTAATTCCTTCCTCATTTACTCACAATGGTAATTCTATTAACTCCATTTTTGGGGAAAGAATTATTCTAAATGAAACTGACATAACTGATGAGTGGGAACACCCACTTTTCAAGGCTATGGTTAAGTTTCTATTTTCACCTGTATCGGGTGATAACCAAAACTATTCTAATATTGAAAGATATTTGGATGAATTTTTAAGTGTTTCATATATGAGGAATGCTGCAGAAGAAACAGATGGAATGGAAATAAATTCGGATGAATATAAAAGACATATAACTGAAATGTGGAAGAAACTTAGTGATATGCCTATTGGTGATTTATTAATTGGTACTAAAGAACATATTGGAGTAAATACTTTTGGTAAAGAAAAAACTTCAGGTCTTGATTATACGATAAGATTAATGCCAGCCGAGGGTAAAGAGCAGACATTAAAAAATATAAATCTTACAGATGAACAAGAATCATGGGAGAAAATGGTAGGATTCAAAATTAAACATTCTAAGTTAATAGAAGTAGCAAATGCAAAAGGTAAACATCGAGTGTATAGGGAATTCATTGATAATATAACTTCATCACCCAATACTTATAAGGACCACATTACTATAAAGGTATATCCTGATTTACAAAATGCAGCAAAAGAATTTAATTTGGGTTCTCAAAGAATGCAAAATGCACCAGCAAAAGACCTTAAATTATTCATTGATATAGAAATAGACTTTAAAAGCATGTTTGAAGAAGAAATGGCTAGGGATGATATTTTAGAAGGGATGCCAAAAAATGAATGGATGCCTCCTACTAATGAAGAATTCAATAGAATGCTTAAATCTAATATTGTAAAATTAGAAGATAAGAAACAATGGCCCGGTCATCCTTCATCTAAATATCAAAGAAAATTGCAAGAGATGCGAGAAAATCCTAAAGAATTAACTGAAGAAGAAGAGAAGAAAAAGAAAAAGGAATTGGACCGATTCTTTGGTGGGGGTTCTAAACCTGCTCATAAAAAAACTTCTACTAAGCAAACTGATTCTGATTGGAATATTAAAGAGCATTACCCTGCAATATTAATAAATAAAGAAACAGGTCAAGATAGAGAATTTACTGAAGAAGAAAAGGATTTATGGCAAGAAATTTTAGATGTTGTTCATGGTCTAGAAGAATCAGAAGAAGAATTTGAAACTCAAGAAGAAGAGGACTTTTATGCTCATTTTGAAGATGAATCTACACAAACTAGTCTAGAAGATTTAGATGTACAATCTCAAGTGAAAGAAGATGAGTCTGAACTTTGGTCTGAAGAAGTAGAAGAAGATGAAGAAGATGATGAAGAAGATGAAATGACAATTCCATTAGGTGAGCCTCATCATGAATTAATTGTTAATGCAGTAAAGTGGCAAATGCATCATAATCTTCAAATTGAACAATGGCAAGAAGATATTGTAGTTCAATATAATAAAAGAAAACAAGCAACAAGATTCAGAGAAACTGCTAAGATTCATGAAAAGAAAGCAGAAAAAATAGTTCATGCACCAATGGGAACTAAATCTCAGGCAAAAAGAATATTCAAGAAAGACCCCAAACAAGGAGAGACTCCTGAATTAGATTTAGTTAATGCTTATGAGATAGATGGTTCAGAAATACAATCGCTATTAAGAAGTTCATTAAACCCTTCCGAAGGAGTTATATTGAAATTAAGTATTTCTGGGTATTTAGATAGAGATGAAGCAACTAAAGAGAAAGGTGATAACACATGGGAGGATAAAGTATATGGTGTCTTTTATTTAACTGATGCAAAAGTGGAAAAGAAAGTAACATGGGGTTATAGTGGTGTTGTTACACCAAAAACAACAACAATAGGAGAACCGGGAAAAACTAAAGGAGCATGGTCACAAGAAGCATCAAAACCAAGTAGAGATGAAAAAGTGGGAAGAGGTCGTGATAAACCAACTATGGCTCATTCATCAATTCAACCCGGTGCTTCTACTCATGAAATCTCTGAACCTATTGACCCTCAAACAAAGGAACATAGAAAGACTGAACCTGAAGTATATTCTTCAATCGGAGAAGAGTATGCAGAAGAAACAGGTGAGCATAAATACCCAACAACAACAACATCTTATGATGAGGGTTTTAAATCTAGAGGAAGAAGAGGTGCATTAGATTTTGGTGGCGCAATGCGTGGTGAATATGGTCAACAGAAATACATAGTTTTAATGGGTTATTTAAGAAAACAATATAAAAGAATTGAGGAGATGATAAACAATGCCTAAGTTAAGTTCAGAAAGTGATTATAGTATAACTGCCCTACCAAATTATTCAAGTGGGATTGGATATTACACTTCCCATACAGAAGTTTCAGATATGCTTCAAATAGGGGCATTCACTAATACTAGTGTACCAAGCATAGCAATGATTGGTAAGATAATAAAGCGAGTGGAAGGTAAAGTAGATGATACAATTAAATTATCTCATAGACCTGAAATTATTGAAAAGGAAGTCCATAATTTTGATGCATGGAGAGAAGTAGTATATCCTATAACTCATTGGAAAGACTATGTTGGTTTTGTACAATTAGATAGTGAAAAAGTTAGAAAGATAATAAAACTAGAGGTATTCCAAGGAGAATCATTTGTAGAATTAGCATCTGCTAGTGTTTCATATACCCCTCCTACTTCTGCTATCAATGAAACTTATACAATCACTTTAGGTGTTGGTGATAGTGCAAATTCTGGATACCGCTTTGTATTGAATAGTGCTAATGCTAACGGCTTCTATGATACATTTGGACAGAAAACTACTGTATTACAAATTTGTGCGGCAATCAATGAAGTATTTCCGCATGAAACTGCACAATTCACAGGTGAAACAGGAATAAAAATGACCACTGATGCACCCGATGGAGGGGGAACCACAAGAAATATCTCCGATTTCTTCTATGCTTGTCCATCAGGTGATGGAAAATCTGTAGTTATTACCTCTCTATTACCATCTGATGCCGGGACAATTTGCACAGTTTCAGCGACTCATGGAACTCCTACTGCTTCAACCTCCTTTACCGACAATGAAGATATGGGAAGAATGGGAGATTTCTGGACAATTGGCTCTGGTGGAAAGATATTCTTCAAAAAGAATTGGCCTTATTATAAGAATCATTCAATACGAGTGACTTATATTCGTGGCTCTACTAGAGTGCCTTCAACAATACATGAAGCAACTACTAAATTAGTGGCGGCAGAAGTGCTGGTGCATGATGATAATACCATATTAATTGCTGAAACCGGAGCGAATATAGATTTGAAAACTAAGTATGATATACTAGTAGAAGAGGCAAATAAAATATTAGAGGGTAAGAAGGTACTATTACACCTAATTGATTGAGGGATAGTATGGATGGTAAAATAGCCTCAAGATTATTTCAAGAAATATTAAGTGCAGAACAAGAACGAAACCAAATACTGTTAGATTCAAGTTATAAAATATTCGCATTCAGTAATGATAAAGTATTTGAATTAGCCTTAGAAAGATTCGATAAAGTAATGGCTGAAAGTATGGCTGAATTTATAGTCAAAGGAATAAATAGTGGTTTTAATGGATGAAGTAACATTTGTTATTCGGTTATTGACTGATAATTGGACTGCTGCTGTAAATGCAGCAGGTATATCTCAACATCAAGTAACACCTACATTTATAGACATTCGTTCATTAGAACCCGGAAAGGGTAGAAGATTCGATGCAGACCAAAGTGCTGTTGTAGTTGTATATGAGGATAGTGCAACCTTAATGCACCCAACAATAGATAGAGCAGTTAGGAATGAGGACTATAGTTTTACTGTTCATTTGCGTGTATTGCACCAGAAAGATTGGAGTGACCTAACATTTTCTAGGACTCGACTGCAAAGTTTATATCAAACGGCTCGCTACATCTTAGAGAGGAACGGGTTAAGACCAAAGGTTTATGATGATTCAACGCCACCAGCAGTTGAAGAAAGTGCAGAACTAATTCAGATTACAGGCAGAAGTGAAGCCAATGATAGAGGAAAAAGATTATTGGGTTACAAGATGACTGTAAATATGAAACGATTTGGAAGAAACACATAAGGTGAGAAAATGGTATTAGCAAACGAAGTATACACAGGAGCAGGATTATCCGCAACGATGATTCCAGAAATGGATTTTGAAGTGTCGGAAGCATTTGGAACTAACATAAATAGCACAGGTAATTTATGTTTAGAAATGGGTAGTGATTCATCATCATTAACTTGGACAGGAAGCGATGATAATAGATTAGTGAAAGATATGTATAAGGGTTGTCTAGCAAAGATAGATAAGTATACTAGTGCAGGAGCACAATCTACTCCAGCGGCAGTAAATACATTAACAATTAAGTCTAACACAGCAAATTCAATTGTCTTTAATCAAGTGTTATCCTCCACATCAACTGATGTATTCTTATGCACAATTTTATCTTATGGTGCGCCTGTATATGCGCCTGCTGTTATTGAAGACAAAGTAAATCTTCTTGCAGATAATTGGCTAGGATTAGTTAATACAGTTACTCCACCTACTGTTGATGTAGAAATGAAACAAAGTAATTTAGCATTGGGAGGAACAAGAAATTTTGGGCATCAATTCAAGGGAGCAGAAACTCTTGGGGCGGCATCAATAGATGTATCACTTAATAATGGAATGTGGTTGTATTATGCTTTGGGTGGTATAGAAACATTGGCTGCTTCATCAGTTAATACAAACAATGATTTAGGTGATACAACAAGTGCAACAAACCATTCTCTTACTGGTTCTTCAGGTGGAGATTGGTTTGCGTCTGTGACAGATAAAAGTATTAGACGAGCAGAAAAGGGTGTTGATGATAATGTATTGCCACTACCAGACTTAGCAAAGGGAAGCACTAGAGCAAATTGGAAGTTAGTTAATTCTGCAAACTATTTTACCTATGCTTTCAAGGAATCTAATAGTGGAGATTTACCATCATTCACATTAGAAGTAACTGCTGAAAAAGGTGCTGTAACAGATGCAGGATATACTCATCTTGATGGTGAAGAAACTTTATTTAGTAGAATATACACAGGTTGTCAAGTCAATTCTCTTAGTATGAATTTTGAAGAAGGACAAGATGTTAAGGCTACTGTTGATGCAGTAGCAAGAAAGGCACATGATTCAGAAGCAGCATACACACCAAAGAGAAGAGTAAGAACTCCAAGTGCATTGTTTAATTATAATGCAGAAGCAGATAATAACCCCTTCATGTTTTCTGATGGGCATGTAGAATTATTTGGACAAACCCTTGCTAGAGTAAAGAGTGGTAGTTTAACTATTACTAACAATCTAACTCCTCAGCGATTCATAGGTAACTATGATAGAACGATTACATCAACACATATTGCTGGACAAAGAACATATGATGTTACACTTAATATGTTGATAACTGACAGAGAACTATGGGATAATCTAAGAAAACCCAGAGCAGATACATCTACATATTCAGATGATACCGATGAGATTTCTAATAGTCAAATAATATTGAAATTCGATAAGTCAGGAACAACAGCAGATTCTGATTATATTGAAATAAAATTGGATAATTATATCGTACAGAGTGTAGATATTCCATTCCCTGAAGATAAGGGAATGATAGAGGCATCCTTGACGCTATCGGCCAGAACGATGACGGCTGGTAACTGTAAATATGTCGGTAAATGGGCTATACAGATGTGATACGGCCATATACGGTATTTGTTTCAAATATAAACTTTATTGAGAACTACGAGGGCGAAAATCATGGCACAAATCATCCGACTGTGGGGTGTGGTGCGATTCGGGGGTCGTAAATCGGCCCTCTAAGGAGGCTTAAAAAGTCTAAAAACAATTCATAACTAGCATTCCACTTACAATAGTTTGTTTGTAAGTAAAAAGCCCATGTAGGGCTAAATTGAAGGTGGATATAATGGAACAAAATTACACAATAGTAAGTGATACGAACAGTTTGTTTTCAAGAGTGGAAACAGAGTGTCATCATCTGAGGGTTAATCCTGACTCAGATGAATATTTGAAAGTCTGGATTAAAGAACCCACTTGGCTCCAAGTGGAACAAGCACTATCTACGGTGATGAACCTTAGTGCTGCAAGTGAAGGAATGAGCCTTGACCTAAATAAAATGTATAGGTTTATGGTTGAGAACTTCATTGAAAAAACAGAACCGTCATTATCGTCGGTTGATTTGTTGCGGTTATCCCCGTTTGTGGGAGCGCAACTAAAGGAGATTCTACCGAATCCCTTTGAAGATATGATGGGGGTTGATGAGGGAAACTAAAACAGATTCGGCGCGGTCTTAATGGAGGAGAAATAGAACCTTCATTAGCCGCCCGAATCATGCTTTATACATATTGCAAAGTATTTAGTATTAGTCCCGTAGAAGCATATCATACTCCAGCAGAATTATTATTAGAAATGTTGACTATTCATGCAGAAGTAGAAAAACTCAAAGGCGAAGAAATGAAGAAAAAAATGAATACGGTGAAATAATATGGCAGATACAGCAGACCTTAAAGAAGCAGCCAAACATGTTTCTGAATTATCAATAGCCATTCATAGATTGAATGATGCAAATGCAGGAATGGCAAAGGGTTTTGCTGACTTTTCATCTGCAGGAAACAAGGCTTGGACTGTAATAAGTCGTTTCTTGTCAGGCACAGGTCTTTGGGCAATACAAAATCAATTTCGTGCTATTGGTAATACTTTAGAAGTGTATTATCTAAATCAAACTAAACAAATGGAACAACAAATGAAAACTGTTGAGTCAAATATGGCTCTAGCAGAATCATATGCAGATATTAAAAAGAACTTAGACAAACTAGAAAAATCTGATTATTATAAAATGTTAGAAAAGTCAGGAGAATTTAATGCAGAAGAAATGTTAAAATTCTCTAGAGAATTCTATGAGGACTTAGTAGGAAAAATGGATAAAGGAATGGAAAAACAAAGGAAAGGTCTGAGAAAATTATTTGATAAGAATTTGAGTGATAGAGTTAAAGAAGGCGGTATGATAAAAGAAATCCTTAGTCCCTTTGGAAAAGTTACAGATGCGTTATTCGGTAAGAAGAACATTAACATTGGAGGACAATTTAAGAAAGGTGGAGGAAGACGAGCAGCCGGTGAAAAGCGTAGACAGGGATTCTTCAAACAAATGGGAGAAAACTGGAAAAAAATAGAGGATAAGAAAATTCTTCAAAACATGGGAGGGTTCCTGAAAAATTCTTTGGCTTTCTTAGGGAAGGCTATGATATGGTTCGCGCTAATAGTAACAGGAATAGCAATCATTGCTTTTATCCTTAAAAAGGCATGGCCTTCTATGAAGAAGAATCTAAAAGAAACTTGGAAGTTTTGGAAGAAAGTGGGATTAGGAATACTTGGAATAATAATTGCTCTATTCACAATGATAAAGATGGCATTCAAAGGAGATATAGTTGGAGTAATACGAACCTTTGTTATGAAGTTACTTCCAGCAGTTGCAAGTGTATTGGGCAATTTATTCTTAGCATTAGTTACTACAGCAGTAACAATAGTGGGTTCTTTACTTGAAGGAATAATGTTGAGTATAGTATCGGGCTTGGGCTGGATTGGAAGATGGTTGGGTTTAACCGGGGGTTCTAACATGGGTAGTGATTTGAATAGATTAAATCAAGGAGCATTATCTACTGTACCAAAATATGCACATGGAGGATTACATTCAGGTGGATGGGCTTGGGTTGGTGAAAGAGGAAAAGAATTAGTTAATCTCCCTGCCGGTGCAAGAGTTCATAGTAATGCAGATTCTAAAACAATGATGGGCAATACAATCAATATTAATGTATCAGGTTCTATGGGAACATCAGATGCAGAACTACGAAGACTAGCAGACAAGTTATCTCAGGAAATAAATAAGAGAGTGAATAGAACAGTAGCATCATCAACGGGGTTCTAATATGGTAGATTATAGCGAAGTAAATTCATTAAATTATGTGATGTTAGAGTTAGCAAGAAGGGCATCAACAGATACACCGGGAGAAAGTATTGCAGAAAATAGGATAGGTTTACTCTGTCAAACTGTAGATATTACAACAAATAAACAGTCACTATCTTTCCCTGTTCCGTTCTCAGGTATTATTTCTGGTGAATCTAAGACAATAGCGATGGACTTAGGATTGGCTACCAAAACTGTTAGTCTAACGGGAACTATATTAGACCAATTTATTACTAAAAATGATTCTAAGGGAGTCCTAGAGCAAGTTAAATTATCAGCATATGAAATCGCTCAATTATTACATTCTTATGTGGACTCATCGTTCCTCCATGAAGACCAAAATTTATCTAAATTGATAATTTTAATTCCTAGTAGAGCAGATAAGAATTTTGTTCAAAGGACTAGTCCTTCAAATTCAGCAACAGCAGATTTAACAGAATTACCATTGACTCCATTTACTTGGGCTAATAGACCATATGATGTGCCAAGTTTATCAATAGGAGAATCTGAATATCCATTAGATTTTGATGCAGTTGGAGATGAATTAGATGGGATAACAGGATATATTGATACTTTTAGCACATCATTTAGTGGAACAGAAGTTCCACAAATTACATTTAATATGTCTTTCCAACAGGCTTCATCAGCAGCATCAGACTTTATCAATGCATCACTTTGAGGGATTAAATGCCGGGAATATACGCAGGTGATACTAAATGTTTGGTCTTTCCTGTAATGTGTGATGGTTATCTAAAACTTGAATACTATGGGAAAAATGGTGCAGATACAGACTTAGCCCTTCGCGGTGGTCTTTGGGGCCATCAAGGGAAGTTCTCAATAGAGGCTGTAATCACTCCTTATGATGTTAATGGATATGGTACAAAGGCGGGAGCAAGTGGCATAGGATATGCTACTTCTGAAAAGACTCCACCGAGCCTTGACCAAGATAACAATGTGACTGATTTGCATTATCAAAGTGAGAATTACTTTACTCATACTGCTAGAAAAACACACAAAATGTATCTATTTAGTAATCCTAATTTTGGTCTATACTTAGAAAATACTACATCAAACAATCTTAATCAACCAGCAGAATACAAGATAGTAGCAGATGTTGGTGGGACTCTTGTATCATCTAATACAGTAATACAAGCACATAGCACTTTGTATGGGAAGTATGATATTAATGGACTATATGAAGGAGGAAATACTTCTCTAACTTTGTTGGATGATTCAAGTGTAGATAATAGTAATACATCAATGATAGAATTAGATACTGCAAGTAATGTAAATAAAGTAGGCGTAGGCACAGAATTATTTAATAGTGCTGGAACTACTATTGGAACTGTTAATACAATAGATGCTAGTGCTGGAACTTTAGTTATGAGCCAAACACAAACAAGTGGTAGTGTATATTATTCACAACCAAAGGAAGCCCTATACATGGAAACACTATACAAAGTAGGATTCTCATATAGTGCTGGAAATGTTAACCTATATCTAAATAATAAATTAGTCGGAACAGGCACAGTTACTCCAAAAACATTTGAAGCAGGTAATTGTTACATAGGACAGAAGGTAACACAAGGGTGGACAAACAATAACTATGGAACCGGCGTTTCACCTACTGAATCATCTAATACAACAACACAATTCATGGGAGAACTGTATGAAATATGTATGTATAAACGAACAGAACCTACCTTTTCTATACACACTCTTTCACCGGGTTATAATGATATAATCTTTTACTACAGGTTTGGTGATGAATGATGGCTGAAAGATATACATATGTTTTGAATGCATCTAAAGAAGACACTGTAACCTTACCTACTACATTTGCAGCCAAAGATGATGCGTTTCCAGCAACAGCCTTTTCAGAATGCTCAGTTAATCCTATAATTAAATCAACAGGAATATCTGAAGAAGCAACAGGGGTTTCAGCAAACTTCTTTGAGATTAGAAACGGGCCTTATGATGGGATGATTTCATGTGACTCTAAAGATTATATTGTAAATAGGTATTACCCTAACAATAAAACAATAAGTGATTATGGTGCAGGCAATCAAGAACAAACTAGACCACATAAATTAAGAACTGAAAAGAATAGTGTGGGACAAAATGTATACAATTTATCTCCTGTAATAAACTTAGAAGATAATGATTGGTTTGTATTAATCAATCCAGACTATGAAGGAAATGATGGAACAACAATTATAAAACCTCATTTTGCTAAAATAAAGCAGATTATTGCCTATGATAATTATGGGGATGGTATAGAATTTGAACCAAAATATCCTAGTGCTGTTCCAAAAGGTGCCAAGTTTGAATTATTCAAAGGGCCAGCAGTAACAGATACAGATGTAGTAGCGGTATCTTATGGACTTAGAGGTAGCACAGCAATCTCTGGATTAAAATATGATGAAGCCAGTAAGGTTAGCAAGCCCACATGGTATTTCTATGAGGATAGATTAGTAAATAAGAATCAGTTGGATTTTAATACTAAATATAATCTAACTACTTGCAGATGGTTTAGTGATTATACTAGAGTAAGCACAGATGGAAATGTAATATTGGGTTCACAAATTGCTGCATTTGGCCCACCAAGTGATATAACATTTTCAAATCTTGCTACTACAGATTTAATTAAAGGTCAAAGTATATTTTTGGCTGACCAAAGTAATAGAATTCACTTTGGGAATGTTACAGATATTACAAGTGGTTTAGAAGATGAACTAGAAATAGACTATGCTAGATATGGAATATCAAGTGGTAATTGGCCAACAGGAACTTACCCTGTATACATAGGTAGAACGATACATCATTCTATCTTTAGAACTGAAAGAGAATATGGAACAATAGTAAATGATTTAGGTTTAATGAATCATGATGCCTTATTTGTAGATAAGGTATATGATAGTGATACTTTAGAAACAGATTATGATGATGGAATATCTTATGCTTCATCCCAAGACCCAAGCAAATGGAGACATATAATTAGAAATAATCAAAGAACTACAGATGATAAAATAAATGCACAAACAGCAACATCAGGTGGAGAAGTGGCTATACATGGAAATGCTAGTGGGGCAAATAGGTATCTATATTATAAGTCTGCTAAATTAAAGAATAACATAATTTCAACTGTAATGGAATCAGTAGTGAATAATCCTAGAAATAAGATGACCCAGATGGCTAGAGTAACAACACTTGACCATGCAGGAATACAACACTTAAAATTAAAAGAAGACCACTCATTAACAATACGAAGCACAATATTTGCAGGGAATATGAAAGAGTTTGAATTGCCTTATACGGTAACAGGTTCTGTTTCAGGTGGTAGTTATTTCCTTACAGTTAATCAAACACCACAAGAGAAAATTTCAGGTGCTTCTTTTGATGAATTTGATTTAAGAAATGATAATTATATCAATGTTGGTGATATGATAAGGGTGAATGATTACTATTATATCATTAGTGCTATTGCCGCACCAACAGGTAATTCACAAAAATTAACAATAAATAGAAAGAAGAAGTTATATGACACTATCTTTTCAGCAATATCCTCCTTAGAAAGTATAGTAGGACAAAAGGCTTATGTTAAAGCGTGGAATGGAGGGGTAAGAGGTTCTATTCCAATAGATACAGAAGGAGTATATGATGATAATGCATTTACAAGATTGACGATAAACGATAATACAATCAGTAAAAAGAATAACAGTTTGTATAATACCAAACTATCATTCTTAGAGCCTCAATACATGGGTCATGATATTACAGTAGACTATGGTGATTCATTAAATAGTTATATTAAATTGCAGAATTCTACTAAAAAATATTATAATCCAAGTAATGCTAATTCATTCCTATATTATTTCACAGGCAAATTTGCTATGGATGAAGAAGTATTTGTAGGAACAATAGAAGATATTGAATCAAAGTTGGAACATGGTATGCTTACTTATGAGATTAGTGGGAGAGATACCATATCTAAATTACTAAGTAATACTACAAGTAAGAATTTGAATGTTACTAATGATGTGGTCTATTCTAGTTTGAATCCTATCTTTGATGATGTAACTGCAATACATATTAACAGTACCACAACTACAGGCGGAGTATTATCACTTACTGTTCCTACAGTATTGGCACCGTTACCACAGAAATATGATTTAATCTTAGATGAAAACTCAAATCTACTTGCTGAAGTTAAGGAACTTGCTACTGTTGCTGGTAGTAATACCACCTTTAAAATACAAAATCAGTTAGAAACAATTACTGCAGGTGATGACCTAAAATTAGTTAGATTAACACATAACAATTACATATCAAGTATAAAGTCAATGAGCACTAATATTAAAGCAGTCTCTTATCCAACAGATTTAAGTTCAGCAGGTAATAAAGGGTTAGTATTTGCTGATGGGAAGGGAATTACTTACGCTAGTAATGGCGACCAAACATTTTCAGATTTAGCATATACTTCTGCAACAGGTCAATATGATTTAGATAGTAGTTTAGGGTATGATTTATCTTCTGTGAAAGGAATTAGTGAAGGGAATGATAGCAATTTTATGTTCAAATTAGCACAGGAAAAGGAAGCATCAATTAGTTATAATAATGTAATAACTCCGTCATCACCAAATTATTATTCAGTAGTATCAAGTGTGAAGAAAGAAGGAGAGAACACTACTTTAACCTTAGCACCAACCTTCCCTGTGGTATTAGGTAGTATAACTACTAATACTTCTGATACTAGATTAGATGACAATTCCTACTTATATCTAGTTAATAGAAATATCCCAAGTGGAGGTTTTCTACACACTTTACAAGATACAATCACTACTAATTATAGTCCTAAACAAACCTTTAGATATACAGATTTACAAGAGTTTAATCCGGGAACATTGAAGTATACAGTAGGTTCTGTTTATAATGATGGAAGTAGAGCACAGAATATATTGGGTGCTACGCCAGCATGGTGTATTAAACAAGACGGTTCAACAGTAACTGCTGCTACTACTACTTCTCTTGTCCCAATTGAAGGAAGTAATTTAATTGATGATGCTTGGAATGCTAAATATAATGAATTGACTAATTCATATAAATTTAAGATAAGTAGTAATACTCAATTAAAACTACCACAACACTATCCTAATATTGATATTGATAATCAAGGAGATATAACAAATCCTGATAATTGGTTAAATAATTCTAATACAGGAGTAGGAAATCCAGAACCAACTACAGAAGATGTATTAACATCTAGATTTATAAACACAGACCCAAGAGTGAGCCGATATGAATTACTAGCATTAGGAGATATTTATCCAGAATCACAATTAAGACATAATCATTTAGGATTTAGTGAACAAAACCTAGTGAATTATGGACTATTAGTAGAAGCAGAAGCAGACAAAGGCAATAGTATATCCCACGAAAAATATACAGGGAACACTAATGAAGTGAAAAGAAAAGATAATAGTTACCAAAGAATGAATATTTCTGATGCTAGCATTACTTCTAATCAAATAAATAGATTTGGAATAATGAGATTAGTAGAGGCCACTTTTGATTGGCATTTTAATCCTGTTGATATGGAATCTGTAGATAAAACTGATAACATGACTAAGTTACAACAGTTTAGATACCCTAGATTCTCTCCTCCTATTGATTTACAAAGAGATGTAATAACAAATCTTGATAGTGTAGATTTGACTTTTTATGCTACAGGAACCACTACCTTAACTGATACAGTAGTATATCCGGGAGATTTAATTTATGATGCAACTACCGGTAATTTACTAGCAATGTATATTGGTGTAACTCATCCTGCTAATACTACAAATACAGGAGCCACAACTGTTACTGTAACAGGTAATGGTGATGATGATTGGGTAGATGATGATTGGGTAATATTTAATGATGTTCTTAGTGCTGTATCTGCATATGTAATCAGAAATAACTATTACTATAAAACTTCTGATGATACCGTGAGACATAATTTTCCCGGAATAATACCATTTAACATATATGCTAGTCCCGGAGGTAGAGAGTTGGATGAAGTAAATATCAATGATTTATACATGAATAATGCTTATATTGTTGGGGGTAATTTGAATAAAAATTATTTGGATTATACAGATGGACTTAGTTATGTAGATACTTCTCCTACCCCTGATGTAACACATACAAGTTTTAATGCACACAACATATTCATTCCAATGATTTCAGGATTACATAGAAGCCAAGAATCAGGAGTAGAAAGAAAAAGATATTTTTCTGCTTTCCATGATATACCACAATGGGAAGAAGATAATACTTATTGGACAGGAACAGACCCTGTATATCACCATACATCTAGAGTAGTAGCAGCATTAGCGTTGGAAACATTTAAAGAAGGAGTAGGAGTAAATTGGGGAGGATTAGCACATTATAACAATGGAAAACCATTAAACCACATATATGATAATTGCATAGCAAACTTCCAAGACTTCAAGAAAATAGTAGGTGATAGTGTTTCTGGAATAAGTAGTGCACCTTTAGAATTAGATACTACTGCTGCTTATGCAACATACTTTGATTATGAGGGTAATGATGTTGACCAACATTCTAGAAACTTAATGATAACAAGAAAGGGAAGAAACAAAGCACTAATAGGAACAAAAACTGCTAACTCTAATTTGTTTGGTAGTGGAAGAAATACTAAAACGAATCACTTTGAAATAACTAGTCAATCTTCAAGTGCGTATTTATATAATTCACAAATGTTCATTAAACCAACAGTTAATCTATCAAAAATAACATCAGGGACTCTTAGTAGTCATGGGTGTTCTCTATCATCTACCACCTTAACATTTCAAATGAATGATAATTCCACCCATCATTGGATGGCATTCATGCCAAATTTGACAGGATATTATTTGGTATCAGAACAATTTATAAGCGGTGCTAGATTATCTAATCAGGCAAAGGCTGTTTTCTCTTCTAAATCTGGTAGCACTATAACTGTTCTTGGTTATGCTGCTGCCACAATAACCTGTTCTGATAATCCAAGTCCCAATGAAACAATTAGCATTACAAGCACAGATGGAACAACTAAAACCTATACTGCTAGATATAGCATTGATGAAGCAAATAATGAATTTGACAAAGATGGAGAGATAACAGAAGTAATGTCATCATTAAAAACATGCATTGAACATTCATCAGGTCATAATGGTAAAATAACAGTAACACAAAGTGCTGGTAAATTAATATTGACCCAAGCAACAGCAGGAGAAGCCGGAGAGACTACTATAACTAGCAATTTAAGTAACACAACAGTAACTAATTTTATTGCTAGTAATGGAACAGAAGAATTTCCTACATCTGGAAAAATAACTATTGCTGGTTCTTATGTAGATGAAAGTAGTGACACTATTAATGGAAGCCAAGTAGTTACTTATACAGAAAAAACAGCAACAACATTTAAAGGATGCAAATTAGATACTACTAGAAATTGGAATGACAATAATTATGGTGATGTAATAACACAATATGGTAATGAAAAGAAAGGAGTCCCTTCACTTATTACAAGGATTACAGGGCATGAATTAGAAGTAAATGGTGGTTATACCGAACATGAATTAACACTAGATACCGCTATAACTACTGCTACACATGGAACTAAGTTTAGACTAATGAGAATCTCAGAAACTACTTTTGAAGATACTCCTGAGAAGATTGAAATATTACAAATGCATGATACAGGATTAAAGTATGACACTACTCCATTTGATTTAGTAACAGGGGTAATAGATAATAACAATCCTAAATACCAAGAAGCATTGTATAGCATGTATATGTTATTACATATTGATGAAAAAGATGGAAATTTCCTAGATAGAAGAACAATAGGAACAATGCCTGACCAACTTGACTTAAGTGGAGATTTCTATATTACAGATGGAAATACTTCTGCACTAAAAACTATTAGAGGACAGAAAGTAACAGACACTTCATTAACATTTCATTATGATGGCAATTTAACAGGTAATGGAGTGGTATCATTTGGAGAAACCTTTACTGTAGATTCACCAAGTAATATGTCTATTACTGGTAAAAGAGCCTATTTAGGTTCTACTATATCAATAGGGACAGATATAGAAATAGCAATAGAAGAAATACTTGAAGAGAATGATATAGACATTGATACCTCCGAAAGAAATCTAGTTTATACTAGCAATATAGTTGAAATAAAGCCACCGTCAACAACCATTACATTATATGATAACGCTATTAATCTAACAAGTGGTGATATTATTTACAACCAAGACGGAAAGTTGATAGGCGAGTTGAGCGCAACCCCAACTAGCAACGCGGTGAGCGTAAGCACTATCTATTATAAACCGATAGCAAACGATGAATTAGTGAAATATACAAGACTTCCTTTTATTGATAATACTAATTTTAACGAACATGATGTATTCAATAGTATTAACTATCTTGCAGCAAAGCGTTCTTTAGAATATATCTTTGTGAATAATAAAGTTAAAATTAATAGTATGGATAATTATGATACTAAGAGAAAATTCTCTGCTAGATGGAGAGACTCAAATAATATCTTAGGAGTAAATAGTAATAAATCCCTATTTGATAAAGCCAATAAAATTATAGTCATCGGTGACAATGTAAAGGCTACAGCAGAAGAACCAACTAATGACACTGCTAGAGTAATAAAACATATAGACCCTAATATAAAAACTATCCAAGATGCTAGAGTATTAGCATCCAATTTACTAGAAATACACAATCAAGATTCTAGAAAGATAACAGTTAAATTAGAAAAGACTGGTTATGAATTAATGAAACCTGGAGATTTGATAACACTAAACTTCCCACTACACGGTATACCAGCAGATGATTATATCATATTTGAAATAGAAAATGTAATGTCTAGTGTTTTAACAATAACAGTAGGAACATTTAATAAAACAATAGCGGAAAGACTCTCACAAATTAACATCACTCAGGACAAGGGATTCACAAATTTATTCACTAAAGAAGTCTCCCAAACAGTAACTGATAAAATCATACCCGATAGTTTTGACCTTGAGGAAGAATCATTAAAGTATCAATTAACACAAACAACAGGAGGCAGTACAATTGGCTTTGCTTAGTTTCACTACAATAATGGAATTTCCATCATCCACCACAACTACAACGGAGATTGACCTATGATAGTAGATGCAGGTAAAAAGGGTCTTGGTGATTTGGTGATTGCTAATACAGCATTTACTTATGTAGGCGTAGGTGATGGTGGAGATGATACTTCAACAAGTCAAACTGAATTAGATAATGAAGTAGTTCGTAAGTTAGCAACTGTAAATAGGATTGGTAATACTGTAGTATACAATGTTACCTTCACAGGAGCAGACCTCAGTACCAATTTAATACGAGAATTAGGTGTATTTAATCATGCAACAATAGGTAGTGGAACACTATTGACTAGAGTTAATTTTAATGCAATAGGGCCACTCACAGCATCTGATGAAGTTAAGTTTATATTTAGGTTGGAGGTAGAGTAATGGGAACACAAACTAATTTAGGTACTATTACTTCATTATCTGCATCAGCAGGAACACAGGGTAATCTAGAAGATGGTACTGACTCTATACATACAGGAATCCTAAAAGCATTGAATCAACAAACAGCAGGTTCATTCGTTGCTCATGGATTAGATGTTGTTCAAAATGGGACTACTTTTGCTGTTACAGCAGGTGGTTGGTTTGATAGGGGAGAATATAAAACAGGAACTCCTACTGCTGTTACTGATAACTTAACAGTTAGTGGAGCAACATATGATTATTATGCATTCCTTGTAATTCCCAAAGGATGGACTTCTGGTGCTTTAGTCCTCAAAAGTCCTTCTTCTCCGGGTTCTACTAAAGTAAAGGTAGCCTCATTAGATGAGGGAGAAATACCTATTTGTCTAATCAAGGTTGTTCCTTCTGCTAGTGCAGGGTCTAGAGCAATACAATTTTATGGGATAAAGAAAGTACAGGCATCATTATCTGTTGGTCAAGATACAGGTTCAGATGGAGATTATGATGAAGCATTAAGAATAGATAAGGAAGGTAAAGTATATCTAACAGGTAACACAGGTGCTATATCTTTCCCTGCTGTTGGTTCTACTGCTAGAACATTAGCAACAACAAATGAAATCTATACTCATCCTTCTGGTAATGGAAATAATCATATTCCGCAGGATGGTGCTTCTGGTCAATTCTTAAAATATTCTTCTGCTGGAACGGCAGTATGGGCCGCTGATAATAATACCATTTATTCTGATTTCGATAATGATAATGCAGGTTTAGTCCCTGACCCCGGAAGCACAGGAACAACAGTTAAATTCCTAAGAGAAGATGGTGATTGGGAAACTCCAGCCTATATTGCTGATACTAACTTAGATAATGCAGGTGTAATTGGTAAAGTATTAACAGGCTTAGATGCATCAAGTGGGAGTGATATTGCAGCAACAGATACAATATTACAAGCATTTGGTAAAATGGAAAATAGAGTAAGACTGAATGATGATAAGGTAACTAATACAGACACCAATAAATACCTATCAGGATTAGCACTTGGAGGCACAGATAATTCTACTCTAACTGCTACTGTAACAGGAGGTTCTAATGTAACGCTTGACTTAACACAGTTTGCATTGAAAACATATGCAGATGGAATTAAACAAGGATTAGATACAAAGGATTCTGTAAGGGTTGCTACAACCGCAAACATTGATTTAAATGGAACAGAAACTATTGATGGTGTAAGTGTAATAGCAGATAATAGGGTATTAGTTAAGAGTCAATCTGATGCAAGTGAAAATGGTATTTATCTATGTAAGTCTGGTGCATGGACTAGAACAACTGATGCTGATGTTGATGCTGATGTTACAGGTGGCTTATATGTATGGGTTGAGGAAGGAACAGCCAATGCAGATTCTGGATTTATATTAACCAATACAGGTTCAATTACAGTAGGAACTACAGATTTAACATTTGCTCAATTCTCAGGCGCAGGTCAAATTACCGCTGGAACAGGAATATCTAAAAGTGGTAATACTTTAAGTTGGGGATATACCTTAGATGATTCATCTATAGAATTAAATACTGCTGAGTTAAGAGTAAAGGCATTAGGTATAACTAATGCTATGCTTGAAGGCTCAATTGCACAAAGCAAAGTAACTAACTTGACTACCAATCTTGCCGATAAAGTAGAAGATTTGAGTGATTTGAGTATTACTGCTACTGCGGCTGAATTAAATATCTTAGATGATGGTTTGGCTGCAACTGATATTCCTAACTTAGCCACTTCTAAAATAACAAGTGGAACATTTGCTAAATCAATGATTTCAACAACAGGAACATGGGTAGAGGCTGATGTACCGACTTTAGCCAAGTCAAAAATAAGCACCACAGGAACATGGGTTGAAGCAGATATTCCAACATTAGCCAAGTCAAAGGTTAGTACAACAGGAACATGGGTTGCGGCAGATATACCTAATTTAAGTGCTGATAAGATTACTACTGATACATTTGCTGATGCTAGAATTGCATCTGCCGCTACATGGAATGCTAAACAAGCCACTATATCAGCAGGAACAGGAATAGATTTAACAGGGACTACATTAAAGTTAGACTTGCCTACTGCTGATATAGATGCTAGTACTGATTCAG
>Ga0315318_10000004_pt1 | contig 97122 bp, 82 predicted proteins | sample M1200m3416metaG_FD_203703 | JGI IMG/M metagenome (GOLD analysis project Ga0315318, IMG submission 203703) | Ammonia-oxidizing marine archaeal communities from Monterey Bay, California, United States - M1 200m 3416 | ecosystem: Environmental > Aquatic > Marine > Coastal | place: USA: California... | reverse complement strand
GGCAATGCCGTCTGTCGTCGTTACATCGGCTGGAACAGCGAACACCATATCTGCTTGACCAGCTGCTTCTTGTAACTCTTGTTCGGCTTTGGCTAATTGATCAGTTGTCCGCGCACAAATACATACTCGACATCCTTCCGTTACCAACACACGAGCACTGGCAAAACCTAGGCCTCGACTTGAGCCCGTTATGACTGCAACCTTATCTTTTAGTTCGAGATCCATGCTCATACCAATCTACGAAATTCATTGAGATATTCCTGCTAGCTGTCTCTACACAAAAATGGGCCGCCACCAGCAGGCAACGGCCCAGTTATGTCTGTTAACGCAAGCCTATTATGCGCAACCACTGGTGGTGCCGCAGTTATTACATTTGTAACAACTGCCGCTGCGCACCATAATGGCACCGCACATGGAACAGGGTGGTGCATCCTCTTGATTCTGAATGGCTGCAAATGTTGCTGAGTTCTTCTCTGACTCAACGCTTAATTCGTTAACCGGTGGTTCTAATTCGTCGGTCTTAAGCTCATCAGGGTTATCACTATTTACCCCAGCGTTAAATTGTGCTCTCGGCGAGAGAAACTTTGTGGCTAGCCATCTAAATATGTAATCCACTATCGACTTAGCAAATCTCACTTCCGGGTTCTTCGACATGCCAGAAGGCTCAAAACGTACATGACTGAATTTGTCGACAAGGACCTGCAACGGTACGCCGTACTGTAAGGCATAAGAAACTGCTTGAGCAAAAGCATCGGCAAATCCTGAAATGGTCGATCCTTCCTTAGCCATTACGAGAAAGATTTCTCCTGGTGATCCATCTTCAAATAACCCAACAGTGATATAACCCTCGTGACCTGCGATGTCGAACTTATGTGTAATGGCGTCACGTTCTTCAGGCAGTCGACGACGGACTGGTTGTCCGACAAGCTGCTCAATACCGTCAATCATCGCCTTTTGACCGTCACGCGATGTGTTCAATGGCTGTGTTCGCTTGCTCCCGTCTCGATAGATCGATACAGCCTTAGTGCCCAGACGCCAAGCATCAACATAAGCTTGCTGAATTTCCTCAACTGTTGCTTCCTTTGGAACATTAACCGTTTTCGAAATAGCACCTGAAATAAACGGCTGGGTCGCGCCAATCATTCGAATGTGACCCATGTAGTGAATGGACCGCTCACCACTTGCCGGCTTGAAGGCACAATCGAAGACAGGTAGATCTTTTTCCTTGAGATGTGGTGCGCCTTCAATCGTTTCATGTTCATCGATGAATGCATTGATCTCTTGAATCTGATCCTCTTCATACCCAAGCTTGGTTAACGCCATCGGTACGGTTTGATTTACTATCTTCATCATCCCACCGCCAACGAGCTTCTTATATTTAACCAATGCAATATCTGGCTCGACACCAGTGGTATCACAGTCCATCATGAATCCAATAGTTCCTGTCGGCGCCAGCACAGTAGCTTGAGCGTTACGGTAACCGAATTCCTCTCCCAATTCGACAGCATCGTCCCACGCTTCTTTCGCTGCAGCATACAAGCTACTCGAGACGTTGGTCCTATCGATATCCTTTAGGGAATTACGGTGCTTCCGCATTACTCGCACGAATGGTTCAGCATTATCGGCATATCCGGCAAACGCTCCACCCTGATCTCTCGCAATGCGCGCAGACTGAGCATACGCTTCACCCGTCATGAGGGCCGTGATGGTTGCCGCGTAATCACGACCAGATTGACTATCGTAGGGCAATCCTCGTGCCATGAGTAACGCCCCAAGATTGGCATAACCTAAACCGAGTGGGCGATAGTCATGACTATTACGCTCTATGGCCTTACTCGGATAGCTAGCACTATCAACAATAATTTCTTGCGCTGTAATTAACGTCCGCACGGCCGCACTAAAATCACTAGCGACGAACTCACCACGCTCATCCACAAACTTCATCAGATTTAGCGATGCCAGATTACATGCAGAATCATCTAAAAACATGTACTCCGAACAGGGATTCGACGCGTTAATCCGTGCCGTATTGGGACAAGTATGCCAATCATTGACAGTCGTATCGAATTGCATACCTGGGTCACCGCAGATGTGCGTAGCGCTGGCGATTTGACTCATCAGATCTGACGCGCGATACGTGTCCATAACACTGTTATCGCGAACAGCTCGAGTCTGCCATTCACCATCGTCAAGAACAGCCCGCATAAAACCATCCGTTACGCGAACGCTATTGTTGGAATTCTGAAAAAACACTGAAGAGTACGCTGGCCCTGTAAACGAACCATCATAACCAGCGTCGATAAGCGCCCAAGCCTTCCGCTCTTCGTCCACCTTGCAATTAATAAAAGTTTCAATGTCTGGATGATCAGCATTCAAAATTACCATTTTGGCAGCACGTCGTGTTTTACCGCCAGACTTGATGACACCAGCGAAGGCATCATAACCCTTCATAAAGGAAACTGGACCTGAAGCCGTACCACCACCAGCCAGCACTTCCCGCGATGAGCGAATCGATGAAAGGTTTGAACCGGTTCCGGATCCAAACTTGAATAGCATCCCCTCAGTCTTCGCTAGGGTCAAAATGGACTCCATAGTGTCTTGGACGGAATTGATGAAACATGCCGAGCACTGCGGAGCTTTCTCAAAACCACAATTAAACCAAACGGGGCTGTTAAAAGCAGCCTTCTGTTGAACCAATAAATGCTTCAGGTCGTCACTAAAGGCCTGCAAATCGTCTTCAGTCGCAAAGTAGCGCTTCACTTTAGCCCACTCTGTGATGGTGTCGACAACGCGACCAATGAGCTGCCTGACGCTTTGTTCACGTTCTGGAGTTTCTAGCTGTCCCCGAAAATATTTCGACACCACGATGTTCGTCGCCTGTTGCGACCAAAACGTTGGTATCTCGACATCACGCTGTTCGAATACAAGTTCACCTTGTTCGTTCCCGATAGTTGCCGATCTTTGTTCCCACGCAATCTCATCGAAGGGATCAACACTCTCGCGACTAAATACGCGTGGAAACTGAAGGCCTGATTGCGGTGTGTCTGATCGTCGCGCCGAAACCTGCGCATCATTAACGTCCGTTTGCTGCGCAGTGCCTCTATCCATAACTGGCCTCCAAATACTTAAGACCGCCTCGCCCCAAAGGTCAGTCTTGATCTAATTTAAGAAATACTTATCTCGAACTTCTACTACTCAATTTATGACTTCACAGCCGGGTCGAGAACCTGGGATTCTCTCGGCGAGCCTGATCAGCCCTCAGGCGCTCAACTATGTGTCCTGTCTATCGGTTTGTCAAGATCGAAACTACAAGATATGGTGTCATCTTTTTAGGGCAGGCGCTAGATGTTGAGAAAACAGCCATTTTTGAGGTTTCTTTCGCCACCGTTAAATGGCGTTATTTTCTGATCATTAGTTTTCGGTCCACCCAGCTACATTCCATGAGATCGCTATGATAAAGTCCTGCCGTGCTGACTGACAAGGACTCCTCTTCAAGCAAGTTTACCTTATTCAAAAACCGCAGAGGGTCCATTAGAGACCCTCGCATTATTTACCAGGAATCCTCTCATTCGACCAAACGTTTCATAGCTCTATTCGAGGTGATCCTCTGTTCGGGTTTTCCCACACAGTTACTACTCGTTCAAGTAATGACAGCGATCGGACTTCAACCGTTCGAAACAGATGGCAGTCTTGCAATGAACTACGTCGTAGTATTGTCGCTAGCCGATGCTGTCGTACTAGTAATGTTAATCCTGTGGTTGCTAGCACTCCATGGAGAAAGCCCTCGCAATCTCTTCCTAGGCTCACGACGAATCGTCCAGGAATTTAAATTCAGCATACTGCTGATCCCACTTGTTTTATTCCTGGTAGTCGCCGCTTCAGCCAGCCTCCAACACTTCGCACCGTGGCTTCATAACGTGCCGGAAAACCCATACGAGTCTTTAATTCAAACGACTTCAGACGCCTCCATCTTCGCGCTTGTAGCCATCATCGCAGGCGGTGTACGCGAGGAGATCCAGCGTGCGTTCATCCTTTGTCGTTTCGAACGATATCTGGGAGGCAGGGCTACAGGTGTAATCCTTTTTAGTCTAGTCTTTGGAGCAGCGCATCTAATCCAAGGATGGGACGCTGCAATCATCACAGCTCTACTTGGTGCTCTGTGGAGTATCGTCTATCTTAAAAGACGAAGCATTATCGCCCCGATTGTTAGCCACGCTTCCTTCAACGTCATCCAGATCATCCATCACCTGATTAGTTGAGTAACTCGTTGGTTACGGCACGTAAACTATCTCCACACTCTCATGCAATCGCGCAATCCAATTTTGAATAATAACTTGACGACGCTCTTCCAACAGATCGTCTCGGACGAGTTCACGTGCGTCATTAAATGGGAGCCTCGAACCATTATGGACGTATAGGACCTGATTCTCTTTGTGGTATTGGAGTAGTTCTGCATTAGTCGGCTCTGCGGTCGACGTAAAACGCTGCCGGAGATAACTATCGATCCGCAGGTCATTACGAATAAGTCGATAGAGGCGTTCCTCCGTCATGCCGACAGATTTCCACGCTGTTTCAAAAGACTTTCCTGTTGAATGGTGTTCTTTCAGTTCATCAATCCGACGCTGAATTTCAGGTTGAAGCGGTTCTGAGACAAGAAATCGATCGACTTCAACCAAGATGAGAACTCTATTGACCAAACGAGAGATCACTTGAGTTTCAGAACCTTCGTTAGAGCCCATCACTAAAACCCCTAACTCGGTTACGGCTCGAACGTCCGACAACATGATTATTTGGCGGTCTACCGTAGCAACAACTTTATCGATAATATCTTGCTTTGCGGACCCAGTCGTCAAAACCAAGAATATCAACACGCAGAAAGCGCGTTGATATACCTGTCTGAGATGCCTAGCAGCACCTAGCACTTACACCACCACATGTATTCATGCAGCCACATATCAAAAAGCCTGTCCCATGCTTACGTGCAGCACCATCCGTCCTTCCTTCCGATTGCCGAATTGACGTCGATCTAATTTAAAACCTACGTCAACACGGAGCGGTCCAATTGGTGATCGGTACCGCACACCAAACCCGGCACCGCCACGGATCCGATTTACTGCCATATCGTTAACTCCCTGGAATACATTACCAAGGTCTAGAAAAGCAACCGCACCAATAGGACCTCTGATTGGAAAACGGATTTCGTTATTAATGATAAACAACCCGTTGCCACCTTGAGGAAATCCATCTTGGTCAATAGTTGATCCGTCACCGAGCCGGTCTAGTGCGAATCCACGAACTGTTGTCGACCCACCAGCAAAAAATCGTTCGCTCGCAGGAAGATTCTGAACAACCATCTCTGTTGCTTGACCACTAGGTTTAATTTCCACAATGCTCCGACTAAAACCTCTAGCGAACCCAAGCCGAAGTCCTGTTGCAAATACAACACCAGTCGACCTCGGTAAGCGTCGGTACAGAAAGCCTTGCATCAACAGCTTCGCAAAACCGACCTCGGACCCGATACGTCGACCGGCACTCTTCGCCTCAAGACTTATTAAAGATCCCCGGGTGGGTTCGAATGGATCATTGCGACTATCGCGCAGCGCAGTCCCGGAAAAAGCGGACAGACCGATCTGAGGAAACAGTCTGTCAATCAGCGGTTGATCGCTTTGATTAAAACGCTCATCAAATAAAGTATTCTGATCGAATGAATATGCACCGCTCAGGATCGCACCGGAACCAAACGACTGACGCCACTCGATATTTATACCCTGTTGCTTAAGATTGAAACTCGATCGGATAGATTGATCAACAAAAGCCGACACAACTAGTTCGCCACTCGTCTCGAACACACGGGGTTCGCGGAATGTGAATAGTGCCCGATATTCGTTGAAACCGTATCCGCTAGCCCCCCCCTTGCCAACCTGGTCGTCGTTCGGCCGAAGACTGACACGTGCAAATAAATTGACTGAGCGGTTTTTTCCCCACAAGTTTCGTCGTCCTATCTCAAAAAATCCACGGGGTGCAAACTCAAACCGCTCAACCGCACTACCACCGGTTTCACTCTCTCGCCGTAATCTTGTCCCAGCTTCAAATCCTCCACCATAGCTCAACACCGTGGCTGGCACCTCTTCCACCATTACCAGCACGTCGCGACGGGTATCACTATGGTGATTAAATTCTGCGAAGCGGATCCGATTAAACATGCCTAACAAATTCAGGCGCTGCTGACCTTCAGCTAACCGCTCCCGACTGAGTGCCTCGCCAGATTGGAAACCCAACGTGCGCCTTATGGTTTCAACGCTCACTCTGGAATGGCCACTGACAAGTACATGGTGGACGACAGCTTGAACGCCCGGATCGATAATCAAACGCAAATCGAGGCTCGTAGAATCTTCTGAAAAAGCCATGTCAACCTGCACAGAAGCATCCTCATAGCCTTGGCTGAGCAGGTAATTGAGTATCCGATCCCGGTCTCCAAGAACCCTGCTTTGTGCGTATGGATTAGCAACTTTGGACTCTAGAAGCTCTAACAACAGGTCAGTTTCCTCATCTGGAGCATTTTCCAGTGTGACCGACTGAACAAGGACGCGTGGACCTTCACTAATCGTCAGGCGGGGCGTAACGAGCAAGGAATTCACAAACGGATCTTCAGAAGCTAACAAGGAGTTCACAACTTCCGTTTTGACAGAAACTTGCGAGTAACCAGTCAGCCGGTAAACCGCGATAATGGCAGCCACGCTGTCATTAAAGGAAGCTTCCACAAAAACATCCTCAGCACGCATATCCATGATTTCCAGGAGCACGTTGTCGGACAGTATCTGGTTCCCGGTAATCTCTGGATTGGTTATCTTGTAAATTTGGCCGGGCGAAACGTGAAAGACGATTTTTAACTCTTCGTCATTTTCTTGCAAACTATAACTGGCTTCAACGCGAGAGTAACCTAACCGACGAAAATGCGTCCTGATTCGATCGATGGAATCGTCAAGCAAATCCAGATCTATAGATCCTTCTCGCGCTATCGGAACCAAAGCCTCTTGTTCTTCTGGTGATAGGACTTCGTTATCGAACTGCACCAACACAAACGGACCTGGATTCGCATGAATCGTCAAGTTAATTGATGTGTTATTCAGATCGGTGGTGATGCTATGGTTGACTTCGGCCTCGTAATGACCCTGTTCCTTCAAGGAGTCACCATACGCACTCAAACGACGACGGATCGCCAAGCGGTCAAAAGGCATTCCTACATGCAGTCCAAGTTGCGTAAGCAGCTGGTTCGACGAATCCAATGTTCTACCAGTGACCTTCAGTGAACCTACATTTGCACGCACTCCAGACTCGATTTCAAAACTCAGTGTGGCTCGACCTGACTCTTCATCAATACTCGTAACAGCATCAATACGGGCGTTCATAAACCCGTTGTCACGATATAAAGACTCTAGTAACCCCGTGGCCTCCGCGGTTTGAGTAAGAGCGAGAGATTCACCATAGCGTTCACGAACGACCTGACCAAGCCGCCTTCGTGACAAACCGAGCCCACCTTTAAATTCAATTTTTGTGACCGTGCGTTTCGGGACCACCACATACCTTAACGCTACGCCATTTTGGTGCCCGTTTGCTTCGACACGAACATCCTCAAATTGGCCAATCGTGAAAAGATGAAAAATACTGTCTCGAACTTGTTCGATCGATAGTGGGTCCCCAACACGCGTAACGAGTGCCTCTTGAAGGTCCTTAACAGTTGTTTGAGACGAGGTGCCCACAACCTCAACGGAGATGATCTGGCGATCAAGGTACGTCACGAGAGGAGCGGCCAGCAATGGATACGCCTCAAACAACAGGAGTGTAAGCCCCACCATCAAGCAGCAACCAAGGCCGCCTGTCGAATAGCTCCGCTCCACACGAATCCACGACCGCATCAGAAAGCGTGCCTTACACGAAAGTCGAGTGCGTAAGTTCGATCCTCGTTCTGAGAGAGAACCCATGAAAGCTGCTCGCTTTGATCGTACTCAAGCAGGATAAGCAAATCCTGTTCGACCCCGGTCAGAGTTCGTGAGAGAGTCGCGTAAATGCGATCAGATACACGCTTGCCAATGGTTAACCTAGCTGCTGGTCTGAGCGAAGCTGTCTCGCGCAACGCGGCATCGGAAAGCGAAGGCGTGATCTCAAACGAATCGACGCCCAACGAACTCTCTAAAATCCTCCCAAACCCAGATGAAAGTTGATCGGTCACCAGTTGTGCCGCACGCGCTTGGAGTAATTGTTGCTCCGTCTCATCAGCTGTCCGAATAGCCCGTAACTCACTCTCAGCAGGATCTCTTACATTACCGAGCAGCAAAGATAGAATGTCGCTCGACGGTAATGGAGGATCTGAACTCAACGTCGGCACGAACCGGTCAGTGGTACCAGCGACGTGGAAAACCACGCGGTAAATCTCACCGGGCACGCGCACACTCGTCTCGGCTTCCACATCGAAAAATGGATTGATTTCACGAGGATTCGTGAAATCCATGCTGCCTCGGGTTACTACATAGCGATTCCCCTCAAAGAACACCTCCCCACGGTCAATCTCCATAAAACCAAATAACTGAGGAGAAATAGGCGTACCCCGAAGTGTAAGCTCCCCACTCGATACGATTCGTGTATTCCGATCGTTAATACGCAGGGTGCCTGGCACATTCACGCGGATATCAAAATTTAAAGGAAAAGCTATTGCATCAGCAGTGGGTGCTCCAGCAACTGCAGCGCCCTGATTCAACATATCGAACAAACCTGCATTCGTTTCAAGTGTTCTGACCCATCTTGCGTCATTCACCTCAACTGCACCTGATAACACCGGATTCTCAACGGGACCTTGAAGGACCAGATTGGCGTCAACAGTAGAACGAAATTCTTCCGGATATCGCAACTGTATTTCATCACCTATAGCCAACATACTGAATTCATCTAGACGATATCCGTCTAGACTAATGGACCCGCCAAACTGCACATCGCCACCACCTAAAGTCGCCGTTAAATCGTCCATGCGTAAATTACCGTTGTCGAACGTCACACGACCGTTTACCTGTTCGAAGGAATGCGGGAGAGAGGAATGTCGCAAACGACCATCAGTAATCTCAAGAGAGCCTGACAGTACTGGTGCCTCAAGTAGACCCCGAATCTCAGTAACAATCTCAGCGTTCCCTGCACTGCGAATGTCACTAAAAAACCCTTGCAGGATCGCCAAGTTCGCATCGCCAGTGACCAGCAACCCAAAACGATCCTCACCCAATCTCACTTCACCACTGACACTCAATTCCGTATCTTCCCCTTCGAGTGTCATCTTCGAGACTTGCACCACCTCCTGATCCAAAATGATTTGGATTAAATCGTTATTACGAACTTCGTAATCGTAAAGCACTAACTGCAGTTGCTCAATGCTGGCAGTAACATTGAGCTTCGCAAGATTGCTCAGTGGACCAAGCACCCTAAGCGCCCCGCTGCCAGTCGTATCCGCAAACGGAAGAAATCGTGGTGCGAAAGCCCGCAAGAAAGGATCGAGTGAAGTGTCTGTAAATCGTATGGTCAATTCCGCATCAGCTTCCAGAGTAATGGCAACCTGTCCCGAGGCCGACACCGCCATAAGGGGTGACGCAACCTCCAGCTCGACAGATGCCTGCTCGTTTCGTACGCCAACACGACCAGTCATCGGGCCAATTGTTTCACCACGTATCAACAACGTATCAATGCGACCTTGTACGTCGTAAATTGGCCAATCAAAACTACCCGAACCACCGGCCGTAAACTGGAGTAACCCGTCCAATGGAAGTTCTGGCATTGAGACGGCGGCCACTAGGCCTACGGGAATCCGACGGCCGTCCGCGTTGAATGTGTAAGTGCCGCCCCAGTCGACATATGCGGCACCAGTGATCAAGCCTTCACGTTTACGAATTTCAATCCCATCCAAACGCACGCCACCGCCCTCATACCGCAGCAGGGCCGTTGCTGATTCAAACGGCTCACCGTAGGCAATCACCTCTCGTACTGTCGGTCGTGCAAATCCAAACGGTGCGATGTACTCACCGTATAAGTGAAAGTCTCCTGTGATTAACCCTTCAATCGGATACTCCAATTGATCGAATGCAGTCCTGAGATCTAAAACTGGCCATTGTTCTGCATTAAAGCGACCATTAAACTCTTCATCTCCATCAGTTCTCGGATAATCAAACGTGAAACGGCCATCGATCAACATTTGAGAGAATCCTTTTGTGAGAATACTCTCTGGAACAGTCGCATACCCGTTCTCGATGGTTGCTTCACCTTCCCAAGAACCCCACATTACATCCCACGCCCGTGGCTCAGCCTCGAATCGACCTGTTACGCTCGGATCGATTAAGTCGCCGGTTAGTTCTCCATCAAATGTTCCACTTCCACCGATTTCCACCACCTGAGTAGGTCGCTCAAAGACGGTCATCAAGCCAGCCAAAATACGATCGCTTTCTTGCAAATTACTACTGGTCATGTGAAACGGAAGACGTGAATCTAAACCATAGGCTGTCTGACCTTCGAAGGATAGAAACGTGTGAGGAGTGGCTAGGTGGCTACCAGACGCGACATCGATCACGCCAGAGCCGAGAGAATATTCAATCACTCCCCCAAGTGCCAGGCGCCCTTCTAGGACGTTCCTGCTGGGCGATGTATTAACAATTGTACCCATGGGCGAACGGCGCTCTTGAAGCGTGATGAGGTCGGGTGGTGACACTTCGATGCGACCAGTGCCTTCCCGGTCAGCGAAGCTACTGCGTGGCCAAGACATCTTATTCAAACCGGCAGCCCGTCCTGTAAGCGGCAAGGTATCAAACTCAAGAGAATTGGTCAGGCTGGTTAGATCTATATCGTCGTAAGTCACCTCCAGACTGGCAACACCAGCGCCTCCCTCATCCTCTGACGTTAAGGCATAGGACAACTCAAGTGTTCCGTCGTGGAACACTGCGGAGGACTCATAGATGTCGAATCCGTCTCGTCGCCATTCGAGAGACCCATGCACCTCGGAAAATGGATTGCTGTCAATCCCTAGCCGTTCGCTCGAAAACTCGCCTCGAAGATTGCGGCCACCATCGTACAGGTGAAACGTGCCCACAAAGTCGCCGTCGCCAGACAATGTAAAAACTTCCTTTGGAAAGAAAACGTCACGCAGAATGGGTAAATCTAGTTCGGATCGAACTTGGTAGAATTGTTCCGGCCAATTCATAACATCCGCTGTGCCAATCAAACTCGACTCCGTTCCATCAGTCTGCAGGTCTAATCGATCGAATATCACTTTACCGCCATCGATCTGAAAATCGGCTTGCAGTGCTGCTTGCATCGGTTCAAAAGACTGGAGCTGTACCGTGCCTCCTGAGAATTCCGCATGACCTCTGTAATCCAACATCTTGGTTACGGAAATATCAAAATCTCGTCCTACTATCCTCCACGGAGCAGCGTGATCTTCATAGGTAAATTGCCCGCGTTCCGCATGGATTTCACTTAGAGTCGTAACAAACCATGTGTCTTCGGACAGTGCCAATTCGCTGAGATCTGGAAAAGTGTGGCGGTCGCCTGGAAAACTCTCGACGACCATTGCCCAGTCGGATATTGCGACGGAATCAAAAAGCAATTCCCTGCGGAAAAGTGCCGACCAAGGCATGGAAATAACGACTTGGTCTGCGGTCAAAAATGCTCGATCCTCAAGCGTTGGGCCATTAATAACCAAATCTTCAACCAGAAATTGTCCGCGGAAAAGATAAACCGAGAGCTTGCCAATGTGGAGAGGGCGACCCATTAGTTCCGTGCCAACTCGTTCCACATGTTTGCGCAGTGCTGGACCGAGGTCTACTGTTACGGTCGCCACAACAGCAAGCGCCACCGCAGCCACGAGCCCTAGCAACACTACACGTGGGTAGCGGGTTAGCAGACGGCGGGGGCTCTTGCTCACCTTAACCTCGTTACGCTTGGTTTCAGGTCTCAACTCGAACATAAGGGTCCTTCTTGTTCCACCGTCGCCAGCACCAGACCGGCTTCGACCACGGCACCCGCTTTCACCTTAAGTTCAACAACGCGACCCGCAGTTGGTGAAGTAAGCGTGTTTTCCATTTTCATGGCTTCCACGACTACTATTCCTTGTTGTTTTATCACTGGATCACCTGCAGCGACCAACAGTTTGACTACTCGACCAGGCATTGGTGCAGTAATCTCCTGCAATCCATCGGCAACCGCTGCCAAAGTGGTGTCTGCTGTCAAGACTGATCGATCTGTGTTGAGACCAACTTGAAAGACACAACTAGATTTTTCCACGTCGACGGTTGCTCGCCGACCAGAATCAACAATAGTGACCATATGGCTCGAAAAATTCTGATCGCACAAAATCACTGACAATGACGACTGATCAAGGCGACGAGCATCTACGACATGCTGTTGGCCATTCATAGTCACGGTAAAACGATTGTCTGCTCCGACAACTCGGTCTATCTGGACGCACCTTACTTGCCCGTTGACGTCAACATCAAAGGTCATGAGATTACGCGCAAGGCCTCAACCTTGGCCTGCCGCCGCCATGCGGATGTCTTATCTCGTTGTTTCGTAGCAGCTGCATCCTTATCAAGATAGGCATGCAGAACCGCACCGACGACCGCGACCTCTTCGACTTTAGAGGTTGGCTCCATAAGCGGCTTACCATTACGCTCCGCCATCATCATGTCGATAAAATTCGTGTTGAACGCTCCATTGTGAAATGCAGAGCTTTGAAGGAGCCAGGAGAAAAACGGAATAGTTGTTTTGATTCCATGAACCTTGTATTCAGCCATCGCGCGGCGCATGCGGGCGATAGCCATGACTCGGTCGGGGGCCCAAGTAATCACTTTAGAAATTAATGGGTCGTACCAAGTAGGCACCTCAAATCCCGCAGCAACACCACTGTCATCACGAATTCCAGGACCAGAAGGTGTTCGCAGGGTTCGGATCGTCCCAGGTGACGGCATAAAACCATTGTCTGGGTCCTCTGCGTAGACACGACACTCGATGGCGTGGCCCCGTGGTGTAAGTGCTTCCACTGGATTAATGGTCAGCTGCCTACCCTGCGCAATGTGAAGCTGCCAATGAACAAGATCAACCCCTGTGATCATTTCGGTAACCGGATGTTCAACCTGTAGCCTAGTATTCATCTCCAGAAAGTAAAACTTCCCAGCCGTATCAAGTAAAAATTCAACAGTACCGGCATTAACGTAACCGACCGAACGAGCAAGCGCCACCGCAGCGGTAGCCATCTGTTCGCGTAACTCTTGGCTCACGAACATCGCTGGTGACTCTTCGACAACTTTTTGATAACGACGTTGAATTGAACAGTCGCGCTCAACAAAAGGCACTATCGCACCATGCGAATCGCCAAGCAGTTGCACCTCAATATGACGTGGCTCGACTATTTGTCGCTCCAAATAGACAAGCTCATCACCAAATACTGTTTGGGACTCGGACCGTGCCTCACGAAGCGCTGAAGTAAGACCTTCCGGTTCACGCACCACGCGCATGCCTCGCCCACCACCGCCAGCCACGGCCTTAACGAATAGTGGATATCCGACTTTCCTAGCAATTTGCTTAACCTCAATGTCGGACAGATTTGGATCTAAGGGAGTGTTAGTGCCAGGCACCACAGGAACTCCGGCACGCTGTGCCGCCTGGCGGGCCGCGACCTTACCACCCATGAGGGCAATCACATCAGCTGATGGTCCAATAAACGTTAAATTCGCATCGCGACAAGCAGCAGCAAACTTCGCATTCTCGGAAAGAAAGCCATATCCTGGATGCACAGCTGTCACATCAGCTTCACGCGCTACATCGACGAGCCGGTCGATGTTTAGGTAACTCTCTGCTGGCTCGTTAGCTCCGATTTCATAAGCCTCGTCGGCATACCGTACGTGGGGCGCCAAGCGATCACAATCTGAATAGACGGCGACACTCTGAAATCCGAGCTCTCGACAAGCACGCATGATGCGCACTGCGATCTCTCCACGATTGGCAACTAGTACTTTCATCGTGATCAAACAGCGATTGCAGATACAGGACTACTTGGCTGCGCTCGCCCATCGGCTGCTATAGCAAAACCGAGGGTAAGACCTCACATCTGCCTATTATTCTAGCACTTAAGGGCGTCGGTCAAAGTTTCTATAGGGGAATATTGCCATGTTTCTTAGGTGGATTGTGGTCCCGTTTATCGGCGAGATTCTCGAACGCTGCGATTAGGGTCGATCTCGTTCGTCGTGGTTCGATCACAGCATCAACGAAACCATGCGCAGTAGCTGTAAAGGGGTTGGCAAATTTGTCTCGGAACTCCTTGATCTTCTCATTGCGCAGCGCATCAGGATCGCTCGCCTTCTCGAGATCGCGTTTGTAGAGGATGTTCACCGCACCTTCGGGTCCCATCACGGCAATTTCTGCCGTTGGCCAGGCATAGTTAAGGTCGGTACGGAGGTGCTTGCTTGACATGACGCAATAGGCGCCTCCATAGGCCTTTCGTGTTATGACTGTCACCTTCGGCACCGTGGCCTCAGCGAAGGCGAATAACAACTTGGCACCGTGGCGAATAATCCCGCCGTGTTCCTGTTGAATTCCTGGTAGAAATCCTGGGACGTCTTCGAGTGTTAATAGCGGAATATTAAATGCGTCACAGCAGCGCACAAATCTGGCCGCCTTAACTGAGGCGTCGATGTCGAGTGTGCCAGCGAGGTGTGCCGGTTGATTAGCAACAACGCCAATCGAACGGCCGGCGAGTCGTATGAACCCTACGATGATGTTCCGTGCAAAATGCTGGTGCACTTCAAGAAACTTTTTATGATCAGCAATTGATCGAATCAGATCCAGCATGTCATAAGGATGACTTGGTGACTCTGGAATAAGATGTTCCAGCATTTCATCTTCGCGATCAGAGGGATCCATGCATTCCAAGTCAGGCGGCTCATCCAAATTGTTACTGGGTAAGTAACCAAGTAATTCCCTCACAAGAGCTAAACATTCTCGATCGTCAGCGACCGCAAAGTGGGCAGCACCGCTCTGGGAGTTGTGTGTCATCGCTCCACCCAACTCCTCCTTGGTAACCTGCTGGTGCGTAACGGTCTCCACAACATCTGGCCCGGTTACAAACATGTAGCTTGTGTCCTGCACCATGATGTTAAAGTCAGTAATCGCTGGTGAATAGACAGCGCCTCCAGCGCACGGACCCATAATCGCAGAGATCTGTGGAATCACCCCTGAGGCCAAAGTGTTACGAAGAAAAATGTCGGCATAACCACCTAACGAAAGCACGCCTTCCTGAATCCGTGCACCTCCCGAATCATTGAGCCCGACGACAGGTGCACCCATCTTGATCGCCAGGTCCAAGATCTTCACGATCTTGGCGGCATTAGTTTCCGACAGCGAACCACCAAACACCGTAAAATCTTGGGCGAACGCGTACACTGTTCGGCCATCGACACATCCATACCCAGCCACAACACCGTCACCCGGCACACTCTGGTTGGCCATACCGAAGTCCTGACACCGATGCACTACCAGCTTGTCAAGTTCATTGAATGTTCCGGGATCGAACAGTCGATCGATGCGCTCACGAGCAGTGAGTTTCCCAGCAGCATGCTGCCGTGCTAGTCGAGCATCACCTCCACCGTGTTCAGCACGTGCCTCTAAATCGGAAAGCTGTTTACGTGTATCCAATCGCTGTTAACCTTTTCCAGTTTGTGCTTTTTCCCAGTCGGCAAGGAATTGTTTAAGACCAATATCAGTTAACGGATGCTTAAACAATTTCTGGAGAACAGCCGGCGGACAGGTACACACATCAGCTCCCATTTCCGCTGCTTGGATGACGTGAAGCGGGCCTCGGACACTGGCTACCAGCACTTCAGTCAAAAATTCATAATTTTCGTAGATCTCAACGATAGAACCAATCAGATCCATTCCAGACGTGCCGATGTCGTCCAGGCGACCTACAAACGGACTAACAAAGGTGGCTCCAACCTTGGCTGCCAACAGCGCCTGTGCCGCGGAAAACACCAACGTCACGTTCACAGGAATATTCTCGGAAACCAAGGTTCGACACGCCTTGATCCCTTCCTCGCCAAAGGGCACCTTAACAACTATGTGATCGTCAATTTTTCGCAAGTGACGACCCTCTTGAATCATGCCTTCTGTATCTGTCGCCACAACCTCGGCACTGACAGGACCTTGGACCAAGTCACAGATTTCCTTGAGAATTTTGTGCGGGTCACCAGCTTCCTTCGCAAGTAATGAAGGATTGGTTGTAGCACCATCCACGATACCAAGTGGGACCAAGTCGATGAAGTGTTGCACATTACCCGAATCAACGAACAATTTCATGCTGTCGCTCCTTGGGATACACAATCATAGGCGCCCGTTTTATCAACCGTAAGTCTACCTCTAGGCAGTTGGACATTCTGAGCCTGCTCATCGCGGCGTCTCTTGAACTTGATTGGATGGGCCACTAATATTGGGGGCCTCCGCCGTATCAAGAGCCACGACCGCGTACACATAATCAACTCCAGCTATTGCGGACGTGTCCCGATAAGTCGTTTCCGTAATGATGCCGGAGTGCAACGGCTGCAGTGTCTCACCTGTTGCCTCAACCCGCAATACCTGGTACCCCGCGAGATCTGCCTCAGAACTTGCATTCCAGATTAGGTTGATTGTGCCAACATTGGCAACTGCAACCAAATTCGTGGGTGGCGCGGGTGGGAATGTATCGATAAATCTAACGCACGTTTCTGTTGACGGCGGACTCTCAATCATCATCTCGAACATCTCAACAGGCTCAGGTGTGTCAACTGACTCGGCATCAGCTGTTTCAACTGACTCCGGGGAATCAAGAACCATCTGGTTAGTCTGTTTAAGCGTTCCGATCATGTAGCAGCGCTCAAGACCAAATTCAACACGTGGATCCTGGAACTGCAAAGATTCTAATGGGGTGTCGTTTAGTGGTATCGGAACAACATGGGTCACGTTCGCGCTCTTTGCAACTTCATACACGTTATACCGACTAGTAATACGCTGACGACTGGGTTGGCCAAATTCTTCAATTGGCGCCGACCTTAAAAACGATTCTGACACTGACGCCTGCACAAGCCGCCGCGCCTCACGAGCTGGAATCCAAGTCATCGTAACAACATCGCTTGTGTACTGAACGCTAGGATATGCCGTTGAATGCGGCGGGGCCGTCAACCGCATTGGAATTGGTGCTGCCGGACTACGACGTCCTCCCCTGGTAACGCCAATCGCCGCATAAAAGCGACTTGGAGGTGGTACAAATGACGGGGACACAAGGGGGCCTTGGAGCTGCTGTAATCTTAACTGCTTCTTATCCTGTTCATTACTGCGCCTGCGAGGACTCCGCCGGATCTCTGCTAGGTCGATCGGTGTCAGCATCTGGGGTGTCAGTGTTTCGATAAACGAAATGCGCTGTCCCTGCACATACCCAGCATCTTCGATGACCGGTAACGAGGCTACTGATGGCGTATCAGCTGTCGATTCTTGGTCAGCCTCATCATCTTCAAGATCCTCTGGTTCGGGAGGCTGATGCACTTCGAAAGTTGCGATTAGCGTCGCAGAGCTTCGAAATTCACGATCGGTCAATGGCGGTTCAGTAGAGGGAAATGAATGGGCTGTTAAAGCATAGAGCTCGACGCTGCCTATGTCTGCTGGCGTACTGCCGTCTGAATTTTCAGTTGGCACATTAAAATTGAGAAACACCTCAGACCCGATCCGACGGATGCTAAAGTCCTCGACTGGTGCTGGCACTAAGCGCAGTGGCGCAAGCGGAGGTCCCTTCTTACCGCAAGCACCGATTGCAACAAGTGCCAGCGACGCGATTGACACCAACAGCCGCCACCGCGATTTGGTCACAGGATGTACCGTGATAAATCCTCGTTTTTGACGATATCCGCCAACATGCGCTCTACGTACGCAGCATCAATAGTAATTGACTTTTCAGGCAAGTCCGGCGCCTCAAACGAAATTTCGTCAAGGAGCTTCTCCATTACTGTGTGCAAGCGCCTCGCGCCAATATTTTCGGTACGCTCGTTGACAATGGTAGCGAAGTTGGCGATCCGGTCGACTGATTCGTCCAGAAATTTCAATGTGATGCCTTCAGTGCCCAGTAAAGCGACATACTGCGTAACCAATGCGCCTTGAGGCTCAGTAAGGATACGCACAAAATCTTCCTTCCCAAGCGCTTCCAATTCAACGCGGATAGGAAAACGTCCCTGCAGTTCCGGGATGAGGTCGGACGGTTTCGACACATGAAAGGCGCCAGCTGCAATAAAAAGAATGTGATCGGTGCGGACCATACCGTGTTTAGTGTTAACAGTTGTACCCTCAACTATCGGGAGTATGTCTCGTTGCACGCCTTCACGACTAACTTCAGGACCGTGACCGCCTTCTCGTCCAGAAATTTTATCGATTTCGTCGATGAAAATGATTCCCGCCTGTTCAACACGTTCAACGGCCGCGCGACCGACGCTTTCCATATCAATAAGCTTTTGCTCTTCTTCCTGTGCGAGATATTCAAAAGCTTCTGGCACTTTCATGCGTCGTTTCCGCCGATTGCCCTGAAAAATCCCGGGGAGCATATCCTTTACATTAATATCCACTTCCTCCAACGAAGAACCGGCGAGGATCTCAAACGAGGGAAAGCCTTTATCGCGAACATCTACTTCAACAGACCGACTATCAAGGCTACCGTCATGCAACTGCGTACGAAATTTTTCTCGGGTACGTTGAGCATAGTCACGGGCAGCTTCAGCTTCAGCAGTCTGCCCCACTGGCTTAACAGGAGGCAGCAGTAAATCAAGAAGGCGTTCTTCAGCATTTTGCTGAGCCTTTTCTTTGACCTGAATCAGCCTCTCTTCGCGCACCATGTCAACGGTGAGCTCAACCAGGTCACGTACCATCGATTCAACATCACGTCCCACATAACCAACTTCAGTGAATTTTGACGCCTCAACTTTCACGAACGGCGATTGCGTCAACCGAGCTAATCGTCTCGCGATTTCGGTTTTGCCAACACCGGTCGGACCGATCATCAGAATATTCTTCGGTGCAACTTCTTCGGCTAGTTCAGCTGGTAATTTCTGCCGTCTCAGCCGGTTTCTTAACGCCACGGCAACGGCCCGCTTGGCCTTATTTTGACCAATCACGTACCGGTCGAGCTCCACCACAATCTCTCGTGGCGTCAGTTTATCGATCGTCGAGCCAGTTGAGGCTGGTAAATAAATCGGCACTAGCTACGGTTCCACAAATACATTAACCCTGTCATGAACGAACTCCATCGTGCTTGGTCAGCACCCTTGTCACAATTCTTCAATCGTAATTGAATCATTGGTGTAGATGCAGATGCTCGCCGCGATGTGCATTGCTTGCTCGGCAATCGCATGCGCGTCGAGCGAAGTGTTCTGAGCCAAGGCTTTGGCCGCTGCCAAGGCGTACACTCCGCCTGAACCGATTGCAATAATTCCGTCATCAGGCTCAATAAGATCGCCAGTACCAGACAACAAGAAGGTTGACGACTTATCCAACACAAGCAACATCGCTTCTAAACGCCTGAGCAGGCGATCAGTGCGCCAGTCCTTGGCCAACTCAACGGCGGAACGTTCTAGATTTCCCCGATACTCTTCTAACTTGGCCTCGAACCGAGCAAACAACGCGAAAGAATCAGCTGCTGACCCCGCAAATCCTGCGAGTATCTGATCCTTATACAGCCGTCGAATCTTACGAGCGCCCTGCTTGACAACTGTGTTCGCAAAAGTGACCTGACCGTCGCCTGCCATGACGGCCCGTCCCTGGTGTCTCACGACTAAAACCGTTGTGCTGTGAATCATGAGTTAAAAACGGAAGGTATCAGTTCTTTATTTCGATTTATCGCGAGTCTAGTAGATGCATGAAAATACTGTCAACGTCGCGGGAATAATCAATTCTCAAGATTTCCGCGAAGCATAAGCGTCCGATCAATTATATATTCACCCAACTTGACCCAAGTTTCACTACGATGTTTGGCAAATAGGAGAAGCTTGGCATCCTGAAACAATCGGTGTTCCATCATTTCCTGCCGTGATTGATTTGCCCCCGTGTAACCCAAACCTGATTGCATTTGAAATTCGATAGTGGTCGAACCTGGCTCGAGCCCTGCCAAATCAATGGCACGGATGGTTGCACTGCCAAGCTCTTCTGGATCGTCCGTACCGTCAGGCAGCACCAAACGAAAAGAACCAAGGAGCTGAACTAAACTGACATTGTCTTCAAGCACATTATGAAGTCTAAAGGAAATACGCGGAACAAGCTTGGCCTTCCCATCTTCAAGAAGTCCTACGTCATACCACCCAGTCGTTATATCAGTAACTTCGAGTGCCTCTTTGATATCAATCGACGGACTGCATCCCGATCCAAGGCTCGTCACTCCTAGCACGAAAAGCCCAACGGGGCCGAGCCGCCGCCACCATCTAGTTTGTCTTGAAGAATGCATCAACACGAATTGTAGATCAGAATTCCCCTGTCTCAATCCGCTTTATCGCATCCTCGCGTGAAAGCTCTCCCGCCCGTAAGGCGATCAGGTCAGACCCGAGAATCTTTAGCATCATTTTCATGCCTGGGGTGTTATTCGGTGAAAACGAAGCGACAGTGGCGACAACCAGCCAGTCATCGGCACCGAGCAGGATCGCTTCGCTATGATCTAGTATGACGGCCGTCACTTCGGTCGCGATCTGAGCCGCGTATTCCGCTTGAAGATCTTCCTCACTCGCGACGCGCCGAGCACGCCGACCTCGTTGTGACCCTGTTCGAGTGGGTTCCATCGGAGATCCAGGCGGCAGCGGTCGTCGAAAGGCTAGAAGTGCCCGTTCAAAATTTTCCATTAATTGCTCGTCATCAAACGTACGCATATTCTCCCTGAGCACGGGAAGCACTTTGTCAAGATCGGCGGCGAGGCGTGCACTGAGATCTGATTGGTTCAACTGGCGAAACACCCAGTTAATACTAGGACGAAGCATCGGCACTTGAACGTCAAAAAAGACGCCATACCCATCCAACCTAAAGCCACGCGCCTGTGCAGTCCCCGCAAAATTGATCCTACTACTTGGATCAGACGTCTCTATTCGCGATGCGAATTGCTCTGCGCCATCTGTCACGGCCTGTTCGAAAACACGTTCCATGATGCGCAACTGGTATCGCGATTCGATCGGATCAGACGAAGCGACCTTCTCATTTGGACTCGCTTCCGATGAAAGAACGGCCGGATTACCCCGAGCAACCCAAGACGCGTCGGACATTTCAATCTCAACTCGATCGGGCGGGACGAGCATGTCGGGGCGAGCGTACACCACCAAGTACTGATTCAGCAGTTCGCGGGCGAGCGCTTCCAACGTTTCCTGCAAACGCTGCCCTCTCAGAAGGTCGTGACGCTTCCCACCGGTCCTCTCGGTTCCACGGTCGAGGACCATGTCGCGATACCGTGCGTTCGTACCAAGTCCTGCACCGCTTGAAGTTAAAACCACGGCATGCAGACTTGCCCCACTTTCATCGACGCTTTGCAAGACCGACTGATAAGACCGGCTACTGTAATCAACGCCCTCAGCCGTCACAACGAGAATGATAGGACGCGTTGTATTCCGACGGCTCAACCCCCGCGATGCGTTCAAAATCGTATCCAGGAGATGGCCACCACTCATGGGCCGTGGAAAAATCCGTTTGACTGCAGCTTGTAGTTCTTCAGGGTTATTCCGATAGTCAGTAACAATGGTTGGCCTGTCGCCAATCGTGAACAAGGCCATCTCGTGAGAACCAGCCATCATCTTGACAAATGATTCAAGGCCCGCCCGCAGATCCCGCAGGTACGGACGAACCGCTTCACTATTGTCGATGACCAAGGCGATTTGGAACGAGCCGGTCGCTTTCGTGACACTTAACACTTCACGCCGTATGCCATCTTCACGCACAATGAATGCATCGGCAGCGAGACCAACGACGGGATTATCTTGTTGATCCAGTACACTCACATAAATCTGCTGGTCACTAGCGGAAGTTTGGAACGACTCGGCAACAGTGCCTGCTGGTCTCGTCAACGCGTCAGCTGCTCTCATATTCACTACTAACAATGGAAGTGCCAAGACGCTTAGCGCCAACAAGGTCAGGACGTTAGATACCAGTGTTCTCACAACTACCCCCTAAGCTATCTTCCTGCCACAAGCACGAGATAATCCATCAGTTCATGATGCTGGACAACTTCTGCCTCGGTAAAGCCCTGAAGCTCTCCTAGCTGTTGGTCGATCCGCAACAAATCAGTCTGTCGTTGAACCTCGGTTTCACGTAACAACTGTGCAAAACGGAGTGCCAGTTCGCGTTGTTGACGTTGCTCGCTCTCGTCTACTAAACCTTGCACGCGTTCAACGAGCGCGTCATCAGTCATGCCGGTTCGACTACCTTCATCTCCCAGTTCCGCATTCGCCAGCGAAACCTCAGAAGCAGAAACAGCCTGACTTTCAGCAAATTCCTCTCGCAGTCCCTGGGCTAATGTTTCGAATTCCTTACGCCACTCTGGCTCCGCGTTTTCAAGTACAGGTGCGGTAGTCGGTCTTGTCCAACCTGTCCGCACGAGGAGCCCTTCCGATCCGTACGTAATCTCAAGATTAACCAATGAAACAGCCACAGCGGTTACCAGTAACGCTGCTGCAGCCAACCCAAAAGTGCGAACGGGCTGCGAATGCCACCACGGCCTAGACCCAGCATCATTACGACTGACAAGTTGAAATTGAGGTTCAGGTTCTGCTGGCGCCCACTCGGTCAACATGTTGCGTACGCCCTTCAGTTCGTCAATCTCCAGCGCACAAGCAGTACAAGTCATTAAATGACTGGATATCCATTCCCGCTCCTCTGCACTACACTCGTTATAGAGATAAGCGATGAGGACCGCCTTATTGCCACATAAATTTAATCGCTTCGAATCCATTATGATTCCCTTGCTGATAACCGATTAACACGTGATTCACTCAGTCCGGCCTCTACCCGAACCGAGGGGTTGGAGAGCCCCAATCGCCCGAACTCCCCTCGCAGTGCACTTAGCCCGTGATACACCCGCGTTTTAATTGTGCTCACCGGACACTCCAATAAATTCGAAATCTCCTGAAACGTAAATCCGTGGTATTCCTTCAGCACAACTGCTGTCCGCTGTTCCTTGGAAAGAGCTTTCATCGCCTTCGCAACCACGCCGCCTAATTCTCGACGTTCTACTAGATCTTGAATTGATTCGGATGTATCGTCGGCCGGAGCCAAATCAAGGATGTCAATACCTTCTGGTGCGGCAACAACTGGTGTTCGACGCTCCCGACGCACCCAGTCACGACACAAGTTGATCGCGATACGATAGAGCCACGACGAAAACTTAGCCTCACTCCTGAATTTTTTCAACCCTCGGAATGCCCGCAGAAAGGTTTCCTGACAAACGTCACGGGCATCGTCTTCCCGACCGATCAGGCGATAGGCAAGTCGATAAATTGGCCGTTCCCATCGCTGCATGAGCGCATTAAAGCTCTCGGTATCACCCTCAACACATCGGGCGACAAGTTCCTCATCGGTCCAACTCATCGTATCCACCAATGTCCCCATTAATGACACATCCTTGGTCGACACCTACCTTTGGGCCCACTTGCGACTTCTATAACTTTAGACGACACCAACCCTCGAAGAGTTGTCTACACTACCTCTTAAATTTTAACAAACCTTCTAAAACGATAAGTCATTGTATAAAATGACTTTATCTGTTTCCTACAATGATCCAATTATCTTCAGTTACAAAAGCCTTCGGTAATCAGGTGCTCCTAGAGCGAGTGAGCTGGCAGATCTCGGTCGGTGAACGTGTTGGTCTTTGTGGTCCGAATGGTGCTGGCAAGACGACTCTCCTGCGAATGCTTGTTGGCTCGGAACAACCTGACGAAGGAAGAATTATTTTATCGAACGACCTGAAAGTCGGTTATCTACCACAGGATGGTCTCGCTCATTCCGGTTGTACGCTCAATGAAGAAGTAAGCAAAGCGTTCCAGCCCCTACTTGATATACAGGGTGAGATGCACTTGCTTGAGGAACAACTTGGCGATAAATCAGTGCCGACTGAGGCGTATAACGAAAGGTTGTCACGATACAGCGATCTCCAGGAAATATTTCGTCGTCGTGAAGGCTACATGATCGATCTCAAGATCGCGACCGTCCTGCGCGGTTTAGGATTCACCGACAGTGAGTTCACTCATCAAACCCATACTTTTTCTGGTGGCTGGCAAATGCGAATCGCCTTGGCCAAGCTCTTACTGAGTCGTCCAGGATTGCTACTACTGGATGAACCGACGAACCATCTAGATCTGGAGGCCAGAAATTGGCTTGAAGACTATCTCAATGATTACCCTCATGCAGTGATACTCGTTTCACATGATCGGTTTTTTCTTGATGCAGTCGTTACCCGCATTGTCGATGTCGGTGCTCGATCATTGACAAACTATACCGGTAACTACACCAGCTATTTAACAGAACGTGATGCACACTTGAACCGTCTCCGCGAACGCAAGCGTCGACAGGACGAAGAGATCGCGCGGATTAAACAGTTCGTAGATCGGTTCCGTTACCAAGCCACAAAAGCAGCGCAGGTGCAAAGCCGGCTTAAGATGCTGGACAAGTTCGTACCCATCGATGTCCCGCCAGAACGGAAGCGAGTCCACTTTACGTTTCCCACGTGTCGACAAAGCGGACGTCAGGTCCTCGAATTGCAGGATGTGCAAAAGTCGTATGGCGAGAATGTTGTGGTTCGCAAGGCTGCTCTGTTCGTAGAACGTGGCAACCGAATAGCTATTGTCGGGCCTAATGGAGCAGGTAAATCAACCTTAATGCGTATATTGGCCGGAGTCGAATCGCCAGACGCTGGCCAGCGTTATCAGGGCCATAACGTGGTCACCGAATATTTTGCTCAAGACGAAGCTGACCAACTGGATGGCTCGCGGACCGTGCACGAAACGTTGGCAGCTGGAGCACCGCTTGAGGCGGTACCGACAATCCGTAACCTGCTGGGTGGATTTCTTTTTTCTGGTGATGACATCCACAAACGGGTAGGCGTACTATCGGGCGGCGAACGAACTCGGCTGGCAGTCGCCCGGATGCTGCTGCGACCAGCAAATACCCTGCTTCTAGATGAACCCACTAATCATTTAGACATCGATTCGACTGACGTGCTTCTTGAAGCCCTTGCGGCATTCAAAGGTACACTCATTTTTGTTTCACATGATCGCTATTTCGTTGATCGCTTGGCAACACAGGTTGTCAAAGTCGGCACTGGCGACGTCTTGATTTATCCGGGCAGTTATGAGGAATTTCGGTGGAGTCAGCACGAAAATCAACAACCTAGAAATCAGATTGCAAAAGGCGGATCACGGAAATCCGAACAGGTCAGTACAGGTAAAAAGCATAAACAAGCCACTGCAAAAAAACGAAAGGCTCAACGCACTGTCGAGACTCAACAGAAACAAATTGCCGATCTTGAGCGACAGATCTCTGAACTGGAAAAAACCCTTAAGCAACTTGAGTCGACGATGGCCGAACCAGGATTTTATGACGACCTGAAGGAATCTCAGCCCACCATTAACCACTACCAAACGCTCATGTGGCAAATTGGTGATCTAATGCATCAGTGGGAAGAACTCCAACTCAAGGCAGGTGTCGAACCCGTTGGCGAGTCCTAAACTGGCACACCATGAAAACTACACCGTCTAAGCACGAGGGTGCGTTTTCTTATACAACGTAAGCAACTGGGCTGCATTGACATGCGTATACCTCTGCGTTGTGCTGAGCCGCGCATGTCCTAGCAGTTCTTGAATAGCACGTAGATCGGCTCCACGTTCGAGTAAGTGGGTCGCAAACGAATGCCGGAGCGCGTGTGGACTGATACCTAACCGATCGCCGCACTCAGAAACGTATCGACGGACCAAACGATCGACGCTCCTAGTGGACAACCGCCCTCCTCGATAATTGAGAAATAACGGATTGTTTCGGCGCCGTGCAAGATTAATAACCGAAGGGCTTGTCCCCTGTTTAGAATTAATGCCAGCAATTAGTGTCGTTCTGTCTTTTAGATAAGATCGGATAGCAGCAGCGGCACTCCGATGAAACGGCACCTCACGCTCTCGTCCTCCTTTTCCCTGCACACGAACCAATCGACCATTAAGATCAATATCTTCAAGATCTAGACTCACGAGTTCGCTCAAGCGGAGCCCGGAAGCGTAGAACAACTCAAGGATAGCCTTGTCTCGTCGGCCCAAAGGCTGAGTCGCGTCTGGCATACTCAACAACCGTTCTACTTCACCCACTTCAAGATGAGCGGGAATCTTATGTTCAAGTTTGGGTGTCCCAACCAATGCGCCAGGATCACCAGCAATTTTCCCCTCAAGTCTGAGATATCGACCAAAGACGCGTATGGCTGCCAATTTTCTGGCTGAGGAAGAGCGTGAGACGCCTCGGCGATAGAGTTCAGCCATGAAAGCCCTTACTGCTAGATCCTCGAACTCACTGACCGGAACCGAAGACGATTTTCGCCCCAGTTGAACTGCCAAGAATTCAATGAATTGGGATAGATCGCTCTCATAGGCACGTACAGTGTGCACTGATACGTTACGGTTCAACCGTAAATGCTCAAGAAATGAGTGCAGGTGGTTGTACATTTACTTGCTTTCCACTATCTTGACCCCAGATAGACAAATCATCCAACGCACGTTCAGCCATAGCCTGGCGACGCATTGATCGGCGGCGCGGCCCATTAATGAGCGGCGGTAATAACCCAAAAGTCATATTGGTAGGTTGATAGTTTCTCGAATCAGCGTGGGCAACATAGTAAGCCAATGCACCCAATGAAGTGGTACGCGGTAGGATACGTGGAACCTGACCATGACAGAGTGCCACAGCATTAAGTCCCGCAATCAAGCCTGAGGCTGCACTTTCTACGTAGCCTTCCACTCCCGATATCTGTCCAGCAAAGAACAAGTCAGCACGACGCCGTGTTTGCCAAGTCTCCTGCAACACACTTGGAGCATTAATGTAAGTATTGCGATGAATCATACCGAAACGAACAAACTTTGCATTCGTAAGACCCGGAATAAGTCGGAGCACTCGCTCCTGTTCTGCCCACTTCAACTGTGTCTGAAACCCAACCAAACTGAAATGGTCAGCAGCCAAATTGTCTTGACGTAGTTGAACCACGGCATAGGGCTCCCGACTGGTATGAGGATCGACCAAGCCAATCGGCTTCATCGGGCCAAATCGCAATGTGTCGATCCCGCGACTAGCCATTACCTCAATTGGTAGGCAGCCCTCGAAAAATTTCGTGTTGTCAAAATCATGAATCGCCGCTACTTCAGCGCTCTGAACAGACTCCACAAATTTAATGTACTCTTCGCGAGTGAGCGGGCAATTCAAATAATCACCCCTGACTTGATCAGAATCAGACAACAAAGTCCTGTCGTTTTTATCAACTTCTCGATCCCATCGTGAAGCTCGGAATGCTACGTTTTGATCGATTGAGTCGGCAAGAACGATAGGACTGACCGCGTCATAAAAATACAAATGGTCTGTGCCCACAAACGTGGCGATCTCGTCTGAAAGCGAGGCTGACGTCAGAGGCCCAGTAGCAATTATTACAGGTTCCAATGGATCGCAGGGCGGAGGAATCTCATGAATCTCCTTGCGTTGGATCGTTACCAGTGGATGAGCCTCAAGTACGGACGTCATCTGATCGGCAAATTGTGTCCGATCTACTGCTAGAGCTGTCCCTGCTGGCACACTTGTTTGATCCCCGATCTTCATCACTAGTGACTTGAGTTGCCGCATCTCTGCCTTCAAGAGACCGACTGCGCTTGTAAGTGTGTCTCCCCGGAATGAATTACTACAGACCAGTTCTGCCAAACGGTCCGTTTGATGGACTGCCGTGGCCTGCTCGGGCCGCATTTCATAGAGGCACACCTCAACGCCAAGCGAGGCAGCTTGCCAGGCGGCTTCGCTCCCCGCCAGTCCACCACCAATAATATGAATCATGATCTGTTGGAAAGTAATCAATCAACTCGAAGCGGCAGGATAATCCCACCTCGATCTGTAAGCGCTCTCAGCTTGCGGTGTTACCCTTTAGACCGCAGCAAGCTCTTCACTTCTGATGTAATCACACTCGTCGTTGTCGCAAAACACTTGACGGCCGTGACGCTTCGTGGTTTTTTCAACAAGGTACTCACGCTTGCACTTCGGGCAGGCTTCGGCGAGAGGTCGCTTCCACAGCGTGAAGTCGCAATCAGGATAATTACTACAGCCGTAGAATGGAATATTTCGGCGCGTCTTGCGCTCAACTATATCCCCGCCATCTTTTGGACAACTCACACCAGTGCTTTTGAGTTTCACATACTTACAAGTCGGATAGCTGCTGCAGGCTGTAAATTCGCCGAAACGACCCTGCTTAATAACTAGTTGCGACTCACACTTCGGGCACTTTTCCTCGAGCAACTGATCAGGTTTCGCCGCGGAAAGACCCTGCTTGGTTTCAATAATCTTCCGGGTGGTTTTGCAATCGGGATAGCCCGAACACGCCAGAAACTGACCAAACCGGCCACGTTTCACCACCATTGGTTTGCCACAATTCTCGCAGTTTTCGGCCTCTTCATCCTGACTTGGCTCGGTAGTCTCTAATTCACGAGTGTTATGGCACTCCCCTTCGACCTGCAGCAAGCCCCGGTCAACCAAACTCCGCAACGTCGCCCCCGCTACGGCGTGTTCGAGAAGCACCGATTGGGCTAACCCCTTCTTGGCTTCGGCCAACGTTTCCAGTGCAAGTAATTGACGTGGCCCAATACGTCCAAGTTTCATTGAAGAGCCGCTCCGGGCCCGTTCCGCCAAATACTTTCTCGCTACCGCCGTCAGTTTGAAATCTGGATAGCTACTGCACGCAAGGAAGAGACCAAAGCGTCCGACCTTCTTAATCATCGGTGAGTCGCACTTATCGCAGACCTCGTCACTTGGCAAACCCTCGACCTTGATGTTTGGCATAGCCTTCGCTGCCTGTTCGAGATCCTTTTCAAATTTTTTGTAAAAGCTCGCAATCGTGCCTTGATAATCGGCGTCGCCACCCTCAATCTTATCGAGACTCTCTTCCAACGCCTTGGTGTACTCGACGTCGAGAATGTCGTTAAAACTCTTTAAGAGTAGCTCCGTAACAAGCCGCCCAAGATGCGTTGGCTTAAATCGACCCTCGATCTTTGCGACGTACTCACGGCTTTGCAGTACGCCAATGATCGCAGCATAGGTGCTCGGTCTCCCAATGCCGTTTTCTTCGAGTTCCTTGACCAGCATTGCTTCACTGAAACGGGGTCTGGGCTGCGTAAATTTTTGCTCAGATCTCGTTGCTTTGAGAGACAGCGTGTCACCCTTATTCAATGCTGGTAACAAGCCCTTGGTGTGTTCGTCGTCTTCGCGCGTGCCCTCTTGATCTCCTGGACCGTCACTGCTGTCTTCCACGTCCTTTGAATATGCCGAGAGCCATCCTTTAAACTTGAGCACGGAACCTTTAATCCGAAACGTATAGATACCAGCGTTGATATCCACCGTGGTGTCGTCAAAAATGGCTGGAAGCATCTGCGACGCCACAAATCGATTCCAGATAATGCGATAGATGTAAAACTGCTCCTTCGTCAGGTGTGGTTTTACTCGATCTGGATCGTATTCCATCGAAGTCGGCCGGATCGCCTCATGCGCGTCTTGTGCGCCTTTTTTTGCGCGATAAATATTGGGCTTTGCTGGCAGGTATGCCTCACCGAAGGCACTCTGAATATGTTCACGCACATCCGTTAAGGCTTGATCTGATACCCGCGTCGAGTCGGTGCGCATATACGTAATCAAGCCGACTGCATCTTCGCCAGGTAGCTCTATACCTTCGTAGAGTTGCTGCGCGATCATCATGGTCCGCTTTACTGGCATCTGCGAAGCTTGCTGCAACTTACTTGTAATGTACGGTGGCGCCGCCTGCTTTTTCCTAGCCTTAGTCCCGACAGTATCAACAATAAAAGATTCATTTGTAACTGCCTCAACAATCGTCTTTGATTCAGCTTCATTGAGAACCTTGACAGTTTTACCGTTTTTCTTCTGTAGTTTCGCCTCAAATTCCGGCGGGACTGGACCAATAAGATTTGCAAAGATGTGCCAATACTCTTCGGGGTTGAATTGTTCAATCTCGTGCTCACGATCGCACACGAGTTTAAGCGCGATCGATTGAACGCGGCCAGCACTAAGACCACGACGCACCTTATCCCACAGTAAGGGACTCAGTTTGTACCCAACGAGACGATCAAGAACACGCCGTGCTTGTTGCGCGTCCACCATCCGTTGATCGATTTCTACCGGATGTTTGAGTGCTTCCACTATCGCTTTTTTGGTGATTTCGTTAAACATCAAACGATGCACGGAACGCTTCTTTCCTCCAAGTTCAGCCGCTAAGTGCCAGCCGATCGCTTCACCTTCACGATCGGGGTCCGTCGCCACATAAATGTCAGTAGCTACCTTTGCGGCTGCACGAAGTTCCTTGATGACTTTTTTTCGGCCCGGAATCGGCTCATAAACCAGTGTAAAAGCTTCATCCACGTCCACGCCAAGCTTACTCTTCGGTAAGTCGCGGATGTGTCCCATTGAAGCGACGACCTTGTAACTCTTGCCTAGATATTTATTGATGGTCTTCGCCTTAGCCGGCGATTCCACCACAACGAGTGATTTGGCCATAAGTCTTATATTCACGAAAATCGGCGTGAAAGTTATGACACACCGACTACGTTTCTAGCAAATACGTTACCATTATCCAATCAGCAGAACGAAACCAGCCAGTTCAAGAACTTCCCACCGCTATACTGCGTTTAAGGCCAAAACATTAAGCAAAACCTTAATCTAAGGCCACCCCAAATAAATTTGAGGCTTCTTCATAGATCATCGACCACTTGCACTAGAACCTTTGCTCTAATATCAAAATCACGTAATTTCTCCAATATTAAGAACTCTTCTAGCAATCCTAGGGCGACAAGCCCAGAACTTCATCCCATTGGTTTGAGCTAGAAGTGAAGGCACCCTGCTAAATCCATCACCTTCTTGGTGATAGATCACAGTTGAGCGAATCACCCTGCTTGCACTAGCACGTACCCATAGTTATAGTGAGCCAGGGTGGTTATGGATAAGTCATTGATCCACCAACAAATTATGTAAGAACCGCCCGTAACTAATTCCCGCAAGGAAGGATTTCCCATTGACGATAAGGCAGGGCATGCTGTCGGTAGGCTTCATGCTGTTACTTTGCACTTTAGAGGTGCAGGCCGATGATCGGTCAGATGCTAAACAACAAGTGGAATTTGGTATCACAGTGGCCGAGCGAGGATTATGGCGAGAAGCCACTTATCGGTGGCAACGCGCTGTCGCCATCGACCCGACCTATGCGGCCGCATGGAATAACCTCGCCGTAGCACACGAACACGAAGGCGAGTTTGAATCAGCTCGTGAAGCTTATGAGCGTGCGCTGGCATTGGAACCAAACAACCTCTCGATCCAACAGAATTACGAACTGTTCAGGGAAATTAATGACCGCACTCAACCGTAATAAGCTCCTACTTAGCCTTACACTTGTTTGGTTCGCTAGTGGATGCGTCACGTCCTCACTGTCAGAAGTGATGATCGAAACACCCATTAAACCAAAACTGGACGTGAGTTCATTTGAGCGGGTGCTGGTGGCAGGCTTTGTGGCCGGTGGTAGCCAGGAACTGAATGCGAATCTCGAAACAGTCCGATTGCTTAGAAGTCAACTGCGCATCCAAGACTCTATGCAGGTTGTAGACGCAAACACTCTCCTGCTTAACGAGCTAGTTGAACAACAGATTGCGACAACCCGACGGACTCTCGGGGAATCGATACCACTTTTACCGCCCGATGAGATCACTGAAGAACAGGATTTCATAGCTTACGAACGCGTATTTACTGATGCAGACTTTTGGCAACGCCTAGGTAAAGAACATCGGAATCCTCTCATCATCACTGGTACGGTTCTATTTCGCCCGCAGGCGCGCACGGGCTTCGTAACTAGAGAACAAGAAACCTATGACGCCTTCGGTCGCCGACAAGTGCAACCAACTAGAACCTACAGTGAGCGACAAGGATTTGTTTTAAGTCCGAAATTTATTTTCATAGACGGCCAGACAGGAACAGTCATCTATACCGAGTCTCACCGAGAAGAAATTTTGTATGACTCGCAACAGAACACACCTCCACTGTCAGGGTTTTTTGAGTTAATGGATCGTATAATTCCAACTTTTCTCAGTTCCATGAGCACTCAGACAATTCGTGGATCACGAACATTGCTTAGATAATATTGAATGGCGGCAGCAAAACGCCGGAGGATCTGAACAGGCAATTAGCCACCGTTTTACGAAAGGGACCTTAGCAAGTCGTGCTCATGACTGCGTTGCACCTGATTAAATTAGGTGTTAACCTAATAGATTCATATAGTTGATTATGGGGCCTCTAGAGAAAGCCTCGATAATTTGAGCAGTAAGGAGTAGCAAGCTTGTACGCAATTATTAAAAGTGGTGGCCGGCAACTTAAAGTGGCACCGGGCAGTTTGGTTACAGTGGACCGACTACCCGATGACCCTGGCCAGGAAGTGAACTTCGATCGTGTGCTGCTCGTCGAAAAGGACGGCGGTGAGATTGTGGCTGGAACACCTTACGTTCCTAATGCGAGTGTATTAGGAGTTGTTGATGCTGAAATCCAAGGGCCAAAAATTCGTGTGTTCAAGAAAAAGCGTCGTAAGGGATACCGGCGCACACAAGGACATCGTAGTATCTTGACGCGCATTCGAGTCAAGGACATCATCGTTAAATAAACGTTCCGATGAGACCTTCGAACCACAGATTTAGTCATGGCACATAAAAAAGGACAGGGAAGCTCTCGTAACGGTCGTGACAGCAACGCACAGCGTCTTGGTGTGAAGCGATTCGATGGGAATATCGTGACTGGTGGCTCCATTCTTGTTCGCCAGAGGGGACGCCGATTCAGACCGGGGCTGAATGTCGGCGTTGGAAAGGATGATACGATTTTCGCCAAAATTGATGGTCGTGTTCGCTTTCAAGATCACGGTCGACGGGGTCGGGTAATTAGCGTACTTCCTACCGATTCCTGATTGACGAAAAGCATCCGTATCATTTGGTTATAATCCTAGGTTAATTTGGACTGCGTGCGAATTTCTTCATGTTCGTCGACGAAGTCGACATTCAAGTAACGGCGGGAGATGGTGGTCGAGGCTGTCTAAGTTTTCGACGCGAGAAGTTCATTCCGCGTGGAGGACCTGACGGAGGTGATGGTGGAAACGGAGGCTCGATCTTTCTTGTCGCAAGTTCTCACGTTAACACACTGATTAAATATCGCTTCCATCCAGAGCACAGAGCACGACGAGGGTCTCACGGTGAAGGTTCAAACCGCTCAGGTCGTAACGGCCTCGATATTGAATTAGAAGTTCCAACCGGTACAACAGTCTTAGAGCAAATTGATCAGGATTACCACCAACTCGTTGACCTGACGGAGGTAGGCCAGCGTGCCCTCATAGCACGCGGTGGTCAAGGAGGTCGAGGTAACGCCCGCTTCGCAACGTCGACTAATCAAGCTCCTCGACGAACAGAACCTGGGCAACCTGGTGAAGATCGTCGACTGAAATTAAAACTAAAACTGTTGGCGGATGTTGGGCTTGTAGGGTTTCCCAACGTAGGTAAATCTACACTTATTGCACGTCTCTCGGCTGCCAGACCCAAGATCGCCAATTACCCATTTACGACACTATCACCCAATCTCGGCGTTGTAACATTGTCGGACGACCGGGATTTCGTTATGGCAGACGTCCCAGGACTCATACAAGGTGCGCACCGTGGATTAGGACTCGGACAGCAGTTCTTAAGCCACCTCGAACGAACAAAAGTTCTCGTTCACATAGTGGATGTTTCCTCGGAATCAGGACGAGATCCAGTTCATGATTTCGAAATTATCTGCCAAGAACTTGAGCTATTTGTTCCGCCTACCACTGAAAAAAACGACAATCGACTAAGTGCACGGCCGAAGCTTGTGGTCGCTAACAAGATTGATGTGCTGGATGAACCTGATCGACTCGCCCGTCTGAGCAAAAACATGGCCGAACGAGGAATCTTACTCTTCCCTGTTTCAGCCATAACTGGCGAAGGGTTGCCAGCTCTAGTTGAAGCGCTTTGGCAAATGGTTAAGCAGTAGACTTATGAACGATCAAACTAGAGTCGGTATTTTTGGCGGCACTTTCGATCCAATTCATTTTGGACACTTACAGGTGGCCGCCATTGCACAGAGGGCCTTGCATTTGCATGATCTTCTGTTTCTACCATCCCACGTACCGCTACACCGAGGCTCCCCTCCCGTTGCCCATCCTGAGCATCGTCTAGCAATGATCAAATTGGCGCTGCAAAATCGAGCTGGTTTCCATGTATCGGAACTGGAATTGAATTCACCAGGGCCCTCCTACACTTCCAACACTCTGCGGCGACTCGCCAACCAAGGTTATACGCCCCAGCAGCTGTTTTTTGTCATTGGCGCAGACGCATTCTCAGAAATATCCACGTGGCGAGGTTATCCCGATATCCTAGATCAAGCACATTTCATAGTGGTTTCCAGGTCTGGACATTCAGTTGTGGAAATCCTTCGTCGTGTCTCGGGCTTAGATGACCGGATCAAAGAAATCCCGGAAGACCCCGCATTACCCGTGGACATAATACAAATGAAATTACAAAACCCGACGGTCTTTTTTGTCCAAGCTGCGACTCCAAACATCTCGTCGAGCAGCCTGCGCCGTCAGATGGAGATCGGGGAATCCGTAGAGGGATTTATTCCCCCTGAAGTCTTGAACTACATCCGTCAACAAGACTTGTACGTAGTCTAGGAAAAAACAGTTTTAATGACCACTAAACAGAACGAACCGTTCACCACTCACGTGACAACTCACCTGCCGGAATCAGTTAGACAAGCTGTCGAGGCAATGCGCGACAAGAAGGGTACTGACGTCGTGATCCTTGATTTTCGCGAGACTGAAGTCTTCACGGATTTCTTCGTCGTGTGTTCAGGACAACACGTCAGACAAGTCAAAGCGATAGCAGACAGCGTCGCTGAACACATGCGGACACAGGCCATTAAACCAACACATGTCGAAGGTTACAATCGTGCAGACTGGGTATTAATGGATTTTTTTGATTTTGTAGTACACATTTTTACCCCAGAAACTCGGTCCTTCTATTCATTGGAACGCCTATGGGCCAGTGGGAAATGTCTATATGTTGACAATGATAAACTTGGATAACGATTAGGAATCTTCGGCACGCACTTCGGGGTTACCCGTACTCAAGAGAGACGCAAGTCGTAACGCGACAGACGAGAAAACTTCCTCGGCAACATCTTCCTTAGATTGCTCACCATCCACACGCACCCACGTCTCTTCTAATTGCTCAAGATAGCTCTTGCGAACTCGACCAAGCAAAGCTAGGTCACGCTCGTACCGGTCGCGACCAACTGCCTTCCGCCGAGCTGCAGTTTCAGGCTTGATGTCAAGAAGCACTGTCAGGTTTGGCTCCGGTAAGAAGCGCTGAATATCAGTCAACCATGCAGGATCCAGGTCTTGCGCTGTACCATAAGCAATGCTAGACGCCACATACCGATCGCAGATGATTACAAGACCGCCAGTCAACCATCGTTCTAGGTCGCTCCGACGTTCATATCTATTCGCAACGTAGAGCAATTGCATCACATCGCTTGGGTAATCTCGCTCACCCTGCAGCGCCCGAGCGATCTCCTCACCAATAGAGGTCCCGTAGTCTGGAAAGGAAACAACTCGTGATTTATTACCATTTTCTCGCAATCGGTCACGCAGCAGTTGTGCCTGAGTCTCTTTTCCACTTTGGTCGAGGCCTTCGAACGCTATTAAAACTCCTGCCATGTGTGCTCCTATAAACAATGGAACTCGTCAGTCAGCATGCCCTCAAGTGACTCACGGGATTTAATGAGTCGCCATTGTTCTCCTTCGACCAAGACTTCAGCTGGCCGAGGTCGACGATTGTAATTCGATGACATCGTGGAACCGTAAGCACCCGCATCAAGAATTCCAATGACATCTCCAACTTCCAACGGCGGTAAACAATGATCCGTGCCGAAAGAATCACTGCTCTCGCAAAGCGGTCCAACAACATCATACATAGTACTTGACCCACTCCTGGCGACTGCCGGTATTAGGCGATGCCGAGCACCATACAGGGCTGGACGCATAAATTCGCTCATGCCAGCATCGAGAACAGCAAAAAACCTGTCAGTTGACTGTTTCTTGACATCAACCACCCGTGAGATTAACGCGCCCGCAGGACCCACAAGCCAGCGTCCTGGCTCAAGCAACATCGTTAAATTAGAACCGTGAAATTCGTCGATTAACATCGATACATAGTCAGCAATTTCGACTACTTCTGATCCATCATGTGAAATTCCTAGTCCGCCACCAACATCTACATGCTCCAAGACAATACCAGACTGGGCGAGCTCCTGAGCTAAGCCGATCAGCATGCGTGTCGCTTGACGAATTGGTTCGATCTTTACAATCTGAGAACCGATATGCGCATGGACACCGACGAGCTTCAATTCTTCTCTGCTTGCTGCTTCACGATAAATCGTTAAGGCATCTTCAATGGGAACACCAAACTTGGCGCGTTGGATGCCAGTCGAAATATGAGGGTGGCTGAGAGCGTCGATACTCGGATTAATCCGAACAGATACATTGGCTATTAGTTTATGCCCGCGTGCTATCTCCTGAATCCGCGCCAACTCCCCAGGCGACTCTACATTGATTGTCTTAACGCCCAGAGAAACAGCCTTGAGTAGTTCATTCGTTGTTTTACCAACACCCGTGAATACAATTTCTTGTGGCGTGTATCCAGCCCGTAAAGCCACTTCCATCTCTCCACCTGAATTGACATCGACAGAGGCCCCTAAGCCGCGAAGCAACTTCACGATGCCGAGTGTTGAGTTTGCTTTCAAAGCGTAATGCACAGCATGCGGGTATTTTGACAATAAACGAGTTAGCTCAAGGTACCGACGACTGATTTCGTTAGCACTGTAGACGTATGAAGGCGTTCCAACTGCATCGGCAAGATCGACCAAGCGCACACCATCGCAACTCAAGATGCCTTGATAATCATGAAATCCGGTCATAATCAACAGTTGTATATTATGAAAACGCCTACCATCTGGAACAATCGATCACGGCTGACAAACTAGCGCTTCGCCGCACAACCCCAAGATTACTAGGATCTAAGGTTGAAATCGGCCAAGGTGGAGATCAATTGATTCGAGAACCGCAGGTTGACTGTTCAATAAATCGTATCCTGCGAAGAAAGTGAACCACGGTTAACTGGTAATTTGAACAGGTCGCTTCGCAGGAAGTGCCGCAGAATCCGCAATAAGGTTTTGGTCCGCTGGGGCTTCATCGATTTGCCAAGCGTTAACATCTTCAAGGACTTTCGCAGCGAAAGCTGTATGGAGTTTGTGCCCGCCACGATGTGCTACCACATGTCCGATAATAGGATAACCAAGCAACACTAGGTCGCCAACCACGTCAAGAATTTTATGCCGAACAAACTCATCTTCATAACGCAGCACGCTGTTCAAGACACCTGTTTCACCAAGGACAACAGCATTATCAAGTGATCCTCCGAGGGCCAGTCCTTGACGTCGCAGCATCTCGACTTCCTTCAGAAAGCCGAAGGTGCGTGCTGGTGCAATTTGATCAATGAAAGCTGTTTCATCTAATGGGATCGTCCGAGACTGATGACGTAATAATGGATGATCGAAACTGATGCTGTAGGTCACCTTAAACTGCTCTGCAGGGTACAAAGCGATCCGCTTATCTCCCTGGTCCAAGGAGATCGCTCGCAAAACCCTTAGGTAACGTCTTGGCATGCCGAGTTGTTTTATTCCAGCTTCCTGAATCAAATAGACGAACGGCGCAGCGCTGCCATCCATGATCGGGACCTCTGGAGAGTTCAACTCAACCACCACGTTATCAACACCAAGACTCACCAGAGCAGCAAGCAGGTGTTCGATGGTGTCGACTGAAGCGGCATCACGCGAGAGACCCGTCGCATAACCCGTCGCATAGCGGATGCTCGATAAATTTTCAACAGTGGCAGGTATTTCTAGGCCACCAAGGTCGAGACGCTGAAAACGAATGCCGTAATCTGCTGGGGCCGGCTTCAGTGACAACGTAACCTTATTGCCGGAATGCAGGCCAATGCCGGCGCAAGAAACAGCTCGTCGTAAAGTTCGTTGCACGGTCATATCTTTTCAGTTCATAACTATATGGCTTTTACCAATCTACTGTCATGTATTGTGATTCTTTTGGAATTATCGGTCAAGATAAGGCTTTTAAACAGTAGGTAAACATGCAGGTTAGAAGCATGATTTTGCTATTTTTTGAGTGGTAGTCACGCATCAAACGACTTTAACTGCTCGATTCTGGTCACCATAGAGAATCTTCGACAAACTCGCCCCCGTAAATGATTCGGGGTTCTTACAAATAACCTCAGGAGGCCCTTCAGCTACAATCCGCCCGCCCTCTTCACCGCCTTCTGGACCTAGGTCAATGACATGATCAGCACATTTAATGACGTCTAAATTATGCTCAATAACGATTACCGTATTACCTTGATCTACAAGTTTATTAAGCACGTCCAATAGTTTCCGCGTGTCTTCAAAATGGAGTCCAGTCGTGGGTTCATCCAGGATGTATAAACTCCGGCCTGTTCCTCGACGTGCTAGTTCCTTGGCGAGTTTCACTCGCTGTGCTTCTCCTCCACTCAAAGTAGTCGCCGACTGGCCAAGCTTGATGTAACCAAGACCTACATCTTGCAACGTTCGAAGTTTCACTTCGATGGGTGGAAAATTTTCAAGGAATGGAAGAGCCTGATCGACAGCAAGCTCTAGAACGTCGGCTACGGATTTACCTCGATATTTAATCTCTAAAGTCTCACGATTGTACCGACGACCTTTACAGGATTCACACGTTACATAGACATTAGGCAGAAACTGCATTTCGATCGCAATCACTCCGTCACCCTGACATGTTTCACAGCGTCCACCCTTGACGTTGAATGAAAATCTACCCGGGCGAAAACCTCGAGCTTTCGCTTCAGGTAACATTGCAAACAACTCGCGAACAAAAGTGAACAGCCCCGTGTAGGTTGCAGGATTTGATCGTGGCGTGCGACCAATCGGCGATTGGTCAATCTGGATGATTTTATCGATGAACTCAGTGTTATCGATACGATCATGCTCTCCAGGTTTGTCAGAGGCCCTGTACAAAGTCTTGGCCAACGACCGATAGACAATGTCATTAACAAGGGTCGACTTACCAGAGCCGCTGACTCCAGTAATGGCAGAGAAAACACCCATGGGAATTCGGACATCGATATTTTTGAGATTATTGGCTCTGGCACCACGTACACACAACGCACCACGGACCGCTTGCCTTCGTTTAGATGGACACGGAATGTTTCGTTCGCCACGAAGGTACTGGCCCGTTAGAGAATTACTTTTGTGATTTAGTAATGCCTCAACTCCACCTTGAAAAATCACTCGGCCACCATGTTCACCGGCACCCAGTCCAAGATCGATTACATAATCTGCCGAGCGGATTGTTTCCTCGTCATGCTCGACAACAATCACGGTATTCCCTAGATCACGTAGACTGGCAAGCGTCTCAAGTAAAAGGCGATTATCGCGCTGATGGAGACCAATCGAGGGTTCGTCAAGCACGTACAGCACACCAACAAGCTTCGCACCGATCTGCGTTGCAAGTCTTATGCGTTGACCTTCTCCTCCTGAAAGTGTTGCAGCACTGCGGTCGAGCGCAAGGTACCCAACTCCAACATCATCAAGAAATCGTAACCTTTCAAGAATTTCACGAATGATGCGACCACTAACTAAGTGTTCACGATCAGTTAATTCCAAGTTGGAAAAAATATTAATGGCGTCAGATATTGCCAAACGCACATACTCAGAAATCGTACGTCCCTTAACTGTCACTCCACGACTGTGAGGTTTCAATCGCTCACCTTTACACGAATCGCATTTGAGAAGAGCGCGGTACGGTTCGAGTGTTGTTTGATCGGAAGGGTCTCCTTCCTCGTAACGCTTCCGCATATTTGTCACAATACCTTCGAACCCATTACTCGAAGACTCGCGTTTGCGCGGAACGTTACTTCGGCGATGTTTTCCTTCTTTGCTATCAATCTTTCGTGAAACCTCTGGACGACCGTAAAACAGTAATTCCTTCATCTTTTTAGGTAAGAGCCGAAACGGTTTGTCGAGAGGCACATTGAATTTCCGGTTGATACGACCCAGCGCTTCGCGAACCAGTTTCTTGTCTCCCTGCACCCAAGGTTCGATTGCGCCATCAAGTAGTGAACGTGACGAGTCAGGAACGATCCGCGCAGGATCGAAATCCTTTACCACACCAAGGCCTTGACACATTGTGCAAGCGCCATGTGGAGAATTAAATGAAAACGCGCGAGGGGTCATCTCAGGCATACTGATGCCACAATATGCGCAGGCTAGCACTCTCGAAAATAATCGGTCTCCACCGTCGTAACTATTAATGATGACAGTATCATCAGCTAGTTTGAGCGCTACTTGGATCGATTCACTGAGTCGCCGCTCCAGACCCGGCTTCACAATCAATCGATCTACAACTACTTCGATGGTATGTTTCCGACGACGGTCAATTTTTAGGTCACTTTCAAGTGCCTTCAACTCACCATCAACGCGCACTCGAGTAAACCCTTTACCTCGCAAAGCGGCCAGTTCTTTCTTGAATTCACCCTTCCGTCCTCTGACAATCGGTGCAAGAATGTTGACGCGCTCACCGTCTGGATCAGCTTTCACCAGGTCGATGATTTGTTCTACCGATTGGGAGGCAATCTCTCGCCCGCATTGCGCACAGTGCGGTACGCCAATACTAGCGAAGAGTAATCGAAGGTAGTCGTATACCTCAGTAACCGTGCCAACAGTTGACCTCGGATTAGACCCTGTTGTCTTTTGCTCAATTGAAATGGAGGGTGACAGGCCGTCTATTGCATCAACGTCAGGCTTCTCCATCTGTTCAAGAAACTGACGAGCGTAAGCCGATAATGATTCAACATACCTGCGTTGTCCTTCAGCATACACAGTGTCAAATGCTAGTGACGATTTCCCTGAACCAGAAAGTCCAGTAATGACAACGAGTTGATCCCGTGGGATGTCAACGTCAATATTCTTGAGATTGTTAACGCGTGCACCGCGTACGGCGATTGTTTCGTGTGACATGTCGCACGGTCAGGCTGTTCTTATCAATGCTAAACCTTAATATTTTATCACCAACTTCCTAGACTTTATTCAACTGTTCAATGTGCCAGGATACGAAAAGTCGGCCGCAGCCAAATTAACAACAACTAACGAGACCTGTCACTCAAGTTAAACGTCTAAGTGATACGCAACCTCATTGGATGTCACAACGAGGCCACCGCTAGGGTTAATGGCTACCCCAACCAATTCCGGCGCAGTCAAAACCTGCTCTGTCTTACCCTGATCCGTAACACGGTAAAGACCACTAGCACCAGCAAGCGCTTCAACGATGTAGAGTGTCCCATCTTTATCAAACGTTAATCCCTGAGGCCGACCGAATACAGTATCCAGAGGCTGGACTTCGCCTTGTCTATTTATACGATAGATGGTATCAGTCGACGAAAGAGTTGGAGCCGATACGTATAAAGCCTGATCGTTAGGTCGCACTGTAAGGTGAAAAGCTGCAACACTAGCTGGCAGCGAAGCGAAGACAGACTTCTTGCCGGCTTGATCGACTTGAAAAATCGTACCAGAACGATCACCAACAAACAAAGTGCCATCACTATCAAATGCCAATCCAGTCGCAACGCCGAGATCTGTCGCAACCGTCTCGACCTGTCCCGTTGGCGAAACACGGTAAACAGTCCCCTCAAAACGACTCGACACATAAAGTTGATCGAAGCTATCGAAAACCATTGAGGTAGGATTGGCAATGCCAGACACGAACGGTTCGCGATTTCCATTTGGTGTGACACGAAAAATAGAAACTGGCGCCTGGTGCCCACGAGTCCCACTAAAAGTCACGTACAAATTACCAGCACGATCAAAAACGGGACTGTCAACTTGATGTAAACTCGTGGCAGCCGGCGCACCGATGTTAATCTCAGCCGTCGCTGATTGCTGTCCACCAATCGTAATCAGCGCTCGGCCAGTCGGCACACCTAGAGGCACCAAGACCCTAAGCAGTTTTGACGATGCAAATACAATTCTGGTGAAAACGTCACCGATTCTGATTTCCGGCAACTCTCCAACTTCATCAAGAAAACCTTCACCCTCAATCGTGATACGGCCTCCTTCGATTGCCCAAGAGGGACGGACAACGGTCATGTTAGCTAGCTTATGAGGCATGCGAGTGGAGAGATCTCAATAATGTAGATCCGCAATTCAAAATCAAGTGATCGATTCAAGGATCTTCAACTTCAAGAATCGTCTAATTCGATGTTCCAGTAAATGTAATCGCGCCAGCTTTCTGGAGTTTCACGGAGACCGACTGAGATTCTGATAGCCGGTGTCCGTGTGGGTCGTTTAGGCATGCGAATCAGTCGCATACCAGCCTCAACTGGCGTCCTGCCGCCTTTACTTCGATTGCAGGAAATGCAGCATGTAACAATATTCTCCCAATCCTTTCGTCCACCCTGCGCAACCGGAACGATGTGGTCAAACGTAAGATCAGTCGACGGTGGTGTCTGCCCACAATACTGACAGGCGTGGTGATCCCGAGCGTAGATATTCGCACGGGAAAACGGAACCGTGTCGAAACGCCGCTTAATCTTAATATAACGAAGAAGTCGAATAACTGATGGCAGCTTAATACTAAACGAGACCGAGCGAATCTCACGATCGTAGACCGAAACAACTTCTACTTTACCTTGACATAAAAGCGTGATGGCTTTCTGCCAGTTCACCACCTTCAGTGGTTCGTATGTAGCATTAAGTAGGAGGGTTTGTTCCATACCTAAACATCACGATCCGACGGGAATCTGTTGACTAATCAAGGCGATAGCCTCTCGTATCTGGTCAAGGCCTTCAGGACGAACCGGTAGTAACGGGTACCGGGGAGGACCTCCATAATAACCAGTAAGATCCAAGGCCGCCTTTAACCCTGGAACTCCATAAACGGTTGTAACAAGATTCGCAAGTGGGGTCAGTTGTCGCTGCACGACAAGAGCTTGGTCTAACTTGTGCTCTTGAACTAACTGTAACAACTTAACGCAAAGTGCAGGTTGCACGGCAGCAAGAGCCAGAATACCTCCTATGGCACCGACACAAAGACTGGCAAAAAACGTCGGTGCTGAACCCACCAAAACACTGAAGCCTGGACTCGCTTGAACAACTAGATCGCCAACCTGCTCAATGCTTCCACCAGACTCTTTAATTCCGATTATGTTGGGATGCTCCGACAACTTGCCAACTGCGATTGGTGACATGTTGACGCCAGTGGCTGCCGAAAAATTATAGAGTAGAACTGGAATCGGAGCTGCATCTGCAACAACCGTATAGTGCCTGATCAAAGCTTCCTCAGTCATTAATCGCTTAAAAAAAGATGGCGTCCGGACGAGTACAGCATTTGCACCCGCGTCCGCAGCACGACGCGTTGCTGTAACTGTGGCACGAGTCGATTCTCGCCCAGTGCCTGCAATTACCAAACGACTCTCTGGCATCGCACTTCTGGCAGTCGCAATCAGTTCGTCTGCCTCGTTATCGTTGACTTGTGCCGACTCACCGTTAGTGCCAAGCACAACGATTCCAGCAAGGTCAGTCTCCATCCAGCGCGCGAGATTATCTCGTAGAGCACCAAGATCGAGTTCGTCGTCGACAAATGGAGTTGGTATCGGTGCAAAGACTCCAGAAAAATTCACGTAGACTCCTCTGCAAGCAAGTATCCCAACGCTACAGGCAACACGAAGGACTCGGAAGGTCCAGCATTGTATGGAGACCTGGCGAAGCTTCCATGACTTTTGGAATTGAATTCACAGCAATCGACGCAGTAGCAATGTCACCGGGCACACCGCCACTTATCTTCATTGCAATTTTAGGCGAGCCAGTAATGCTAACGGAGTCGTATGATTCCGGAGCACCGAGATAGGCTTCCATATGCAATTTGATCGCCACACGTCCGGCCCGATAGCCTACTCCATCTTGCAGGATTCCACAGACGTATCCTGGTCGCACAGTAAGGAACTTACTGGTTATACGTTTACTGGCAATTTTAGGTTTTATCGTATCGGTCACCCGATCGATTTTCCACCCAAGAGCATCAGCAATCATTGAAATTGATTCCGCCAACCCAACATGTCGAACTGTGCCCTCTAAAACCTTCGCTCGAAACTCTGCTCTAGTCAGACCGCAACCAATCTTCTGCTGAAAGGGTAAGCGGCGAGTGCTCGCATCCTGAACCCGATTAACTCGTATACGATCAACTCGCTCACAAACTCCAGTCAAAGATATCGGTAGAGCATCCATCGTGAATCCTGGGTTAACTCCCGTGCCCAAGACGGCCACTTTAGATCGCTTCGCCAACCGATCAATGCGACGTGCATACCTAACATTTCCGGTGACCGGATAAGACAACTCTTCAGACGTCGACACTATCGGTAATTTAACTCTGAGAATCGTCTCAATTTGCGCCGTTACCTGCTTTAGCGACGAACTGGTGCACAAAATGACCGCGTCAGCCTTCACACGGCTACAGGTGGAACCTATGTCGGGATCGACCGTGACACCAAGTCGACGCCCAACGCCAGCTAACAATCCAACGTCGTGGCCAATTTTTGATGGATCTATGTCAACGGCTCCCACCACCTTAAAGCCTGTTCGCGCGACCATTTGCCCAAGAACAGCGTTTCCAATCGGCCCGAGACCGACCTGTATCACACGAATCGACATTAACTGTTTCTCCCACGCTTGTACGAGAACGCACAAAGCATATTGCTAAAGTATTCTTTAAAATTACTATTATACGATGATCGACTGAATTCTGGCCTTACCCGAGCTCTGTTATTGAGAATGGTGTAGCATGCCTCAAGATTGATCGGCCATAGAAGGAAGCACGAAGGAGACTTTCAATGAAGTGTCTCAGTTTAATGATATTTGGCATGCTGCCTGGCATGATTACCCTAGTCGCGGCAGATTTAAATATCGAAGACCTTAATGTTAGGCATTCGATTTCAGAATTACTCCAACCGGTCTCCTCTGCAGACTCGGAGCAGCAGCCAGTAAACAGATTGCTCCTAGCATCACCGACTGGTCGATACTCTGCTCGAAACGCGAACTATGACATCCATGTCCGTCTGGATCCCGATACCCACATGCTGGAAGGCCGAGAACTACTAACGTGGCGTAATGACTCTGGACGAGCCACCTCCGAACTACAGTTTCATTTGTACTACAACGCCTGGAAAAATACGAAGTCGACGTGGATGCGAGAGTACCTGCTAGCACGAGGTGAAACTTTTCTTTCTAGACCACCAGAAGACTGGGGATGGATTACCGTAACAAAGATTGAACTTCCAGCAACAGAGAATACCGCTGCCATTAACCTGACGAGTGCCGCTCGTTACATTGCTCCAGACGACGATAATAAGGATGATGAAACTGTTTTGTCGGTACCGCTACCGGATCAAGTTGAACCTGGGGAAACGCTCCAAGTGGAAATTGAATGGAAGTCAAAGATTCCACGAACATTTTCTCGAACTGGAGTGGTCGGAGATTTCTTTTTCATTGCTCAATGGTTTCCAAAAATTGGTGTTCTAGAAACTTCTGGCTGGAACTGCCATCAATTTCATGTAGGCACAGAATTCTATGCTGATTATGGCGTATATGACGTTCGTGTCACCGTACCAAAAGGTTGGATAGTCGGTGCGACAGGAGTTAGGCAGCGTTTGGAAAATAACAGTGACGGGACAAGCACACACCAATATGTACAAAAAGATGTTCATGACTTTGCGTGGACCACGAGTCCAAATTTCATTGAGCGAATCGAACGTTTTGAACACGAGAGTTTACCTGACGTCGAAATGCGCCTACTTCTGCAGCCCGAGCACGAGGGGCAAGCGGAACGCCATTTCAAAGCCACGCGTACTACTCTGACGCGGTACGGCGAGTGGTTCGGCGCCTATCCTTACACCCAACTCACGATAGTGGATCCCGCATGGCAGAGTGGTGCAGGCGGAATGGAATACCCAACCTTGTTTACGGCGGGAACGTCTTGGCTTGCACCGAGCAAGGTAACCCGACCTGAAGGCGTTACCATTCACGAAGCTGGCCATCAATTTTGGCACGGGTTAATCGGTAACAATGAATTTGAATATGCCTGGCTGGATGAAGGGCTCAATACATTTTCCACCGCTAAGGCAATTGAGGCAGAAGGCTTACCTAATTATCATTCTGCGCGTTATTTTGGAGGCTTCCTTCCTTACGTCTTTAATGATATTCCACGCTCCAGAGCCACAGATGGTAACCGTCTGAGTGGCTATCGCACCGCGGCTCGTTCAGACGCTCAATCGACGCCGACCTTCCAATACTGGCCAGGCACTGGCGGCGCAATCTCATACAACAAGACAGCATTGTGGTTGCACACTCTGGAACGCCATCTCGGTTGGGAGAATGTTCAGACAATACTTTCAACTTTTTTTTCCAGATTTAAATTCAAGCACCCACTGCCTCAAGATTTCTTTGCCACGGCAAATGAGGTTGCAAATGCGGATCTGAACTGGTTTTTCGATCAGGTGCATCGAAGCTCGAATGTATTCGATTATGGTATCCAACAGATAGGAAGCCGACCTCAGGGTGGTCGTGGCTTTTCAGGAGATGGAGAACCGATCTTCACTGATCGCAGTAATAATGAGCAGTTTCAGACGGATGTAGTGGTACGTCGATATGGTGAAGCAATCTTTCCGGTCGATATCTTAGTGACGTTTACGAACGGTGAAGAAGCACGAGAGACATGGGATGGCGTAGCACGATGGAAACTGTTTACTTATCAGCGTGCCGCACAAATCTTACAAGCCGAAGTCGATCCGGATTCCGTTTTACTTCTAGATCTGAACCGAACGAACAATAGTAAAACCATGAAACCAATGACAAACATCGCTACTACCAAATGGATGCTCAAATGGATGACCTGGCTGCAAGATGTAATGCTTACTTATGCGTTCTTTGTATAAGTGAGAAATAATCACACAGAGACAAACAACAAGACACAAAGTTATGACGATTACCCAAGTGTTCTACGACGGCATTCAGCGGGTAAAAGTGGCACCGGCCATTTTGATCGGGATTTTTCTGGCAACCCTGATCTTAGCCCTTCCACAAGGACTTATCCTGCGTGACATGCTGCGTACGCATCTGGGGGATAGCTTGGCGGCCGAAGCTGTTGCAACTGGTGTCAACTTCAACTGGTGGCAAGAGTTTAGCGCCCAAGCAAAAGGTCTTGGCGCTACCTTCTCTCCAACAATCATAGGGTTTGCTGCCGTACTCGATAATATTAGCGACTTACTTGATAATCGATCGCTGACGACTGCCGTCGCAGGCATCACTGTAATCTATCTGGCGGTGTGGACTTTCCTTCTTGGAGGCACACTGGATCGTTATGCTCGCAATAGACCCATCAGGACTGCAGGTTTCTTTGCAGCAGCAGGTATATATTTTTTCAGATTTTTGAGACTGGCAATCATTAACTTGGCAATCTATGCATTCATGATGGTCGTCGTGCACAGTTGGCTATTCGATAATCTTTACGAATGGTGGATACGAGATCTCAACGAGGAACGGACGGCCTTTTTTCTACGAACACTACTGTACGTCGTATTTGTCTCAGGTCTTGTGATCTGCAACATAGTATTGGACTACGCTAAGATTCGAACTGTGGTTGAAGACCGTCGCAGTATGATCGGTGCCACACTGGCCGGATTTCGTTTCGTTGTAAGACATGCCCGCCGTGTTATTGGTCTGTACTTCCTAAATTCCTTGGTTTTTATTGGGATATTAGCAAGCTATGCCATCTTCGCACCCAGTGTTGGTGATGTAGGGGGCTCAATGTGGTGGGGGTTTTTGATTAGCCAGGCATACATACTGGCTCGCCTATGGATTAAACTCGTCTTTCTCGCGAGCCAGACGGCTTTGTTCCAAGCGGAACTTGCTCATGCTGGATACACAGCGGCGCCGTTACCGATCGCACCAGACTCCCCTGCTGCGGAAGCTATCGCCGGGAGAACACCCCGCCAATAAGATGAGAAAACGATGAGCGTTGATGCTGACAAGATTGCCGCCTGGATCAAACAACAGGTAGTGGCATCCGCTGCCGATGGACTTGTCGTGGGACTAAGTGGCGGAATCGATTCTGCAGCCGTTGCGCGACTATGCCAAATCGCCATGCCTAATAATATTCTTGGAGTTCTTTTGCCTTGTCACAGCGATCCTCAAGACGAAGCTGACGCCAATCTCGTCGCGCAGCACTTTAAGTTACCAACTATCACCATAGAACTTGAGAAAAGTTATGATTCTCTACTTAAGCAACTCCAGGGAACCCTTGCATCTCAGACCGACGGCAGCAGAATGCCCGAAGCGAATCTAAAACCTCGTCTACGTATGACTTCACTTTATTTCGTGGCCAACACTTTTAACTACCTTGTTGCTGGTACCGGAAATCGGAGTGAGCTTGAGATTGGATATTTCACTAAATACGGTGACGGTGGTGTAGACATGCTACCGCTCGGCAATCTATTCAAGGATCAGGTGCGGACGTTGGCCCGTGAACTTGATATCCCAACTCCAATCATCGAAAAAGCACCGAGTGCTGGACTGTGGCTCGGCCAAACTGATGAAAACGAAATGGGCTTCTCCTACGCGGATCTAGAGTTGTATCTGCGTGAGAACTCGAAAGAATTACCAGTCGAATTGACGTCTCGTATCGAACATTTGATGCGATCAAGTGCACACAAACGGGTTCTCCCGCCACGGCCCCCGGAATTTGACGAATAAAATTTTAGGTGGTGAGTTGCGATGTCGAAGAATCGATAAGTCGTCGTACTGTGGCAACTATATGCGTCGTAGAAATGCCATAACGATCAAATAATTCATCAGGTTGTCCACTTCTTGGAATATCCTTGACAGCCAAGCGGTGGACCTGAATCCCGAGAGCGCCCACAGCTGCACTAACAGCATCGCCAAGGCCACCATTAACATAGTGATCCTCGACTGTAATGAGGGCGTTACCGGTTTGACGAGCTGAGTCAACTAAAGTCGCGACATCGACAGGTTCAATCGAATACGCATCAATTACACGGACCGGAGTCCCGGCCTCCAAAAGTTCATCGCTGGCTTTCAGGGCTTCAAATACGGTTATTCCCGCGGCGACGATCGTGGCCACAGCCAATGGCGCATCTCGTATCACCTTGGAACCACCAATCTCGAATTTCTCATCGGCGCCATAAATAACAGGGGTTGCAGGTCGAGTCGTTCTGATATAAACCATACCCTTATGCGCCGCCGCCGCCATAACGAGTCGCTCGGTACTCATCGCATCACAGGGATACAGCACTGTGCAATTAGGCACCGCACGCATCATCGCAAGATCCTCAAGCGCCATTTGTGATGGTCCGTCTTCGCCAATTGACACACCGGCATGCGAACCAGCAAGTTTTATATTCAAGTTACTAATACCCGCCATACGAATAAAATCATAGGCACGCGATAAGAAACATGCGAACGTGGAAGGAAATGGAATTGCACCTCGGCTAGCAAGTCCCATAGCGGCACCAACCATCGCCTGTTCAGCAATGAAAGTCTGATAAAAACGAGCACCGTGCGCTTCCTCGAAAGCGTTACTGAATGTCGAGTTGCTCACATCCGCATCGAGCGCAACGACTCTCTGATCAACGGCTCCCAGAGTCGCAAGTGCGCTCCCGTAGGCCTTTCGTGTCGCCACCTTGGCATCAGTGTCGTACTGCGGCGTTAGGACGTTCGCGTCATTCGCAGGTTGCATCGTCTCGGCAGGCAACACGGATGGTGAAGGAATCTTCGGAGTAACTAATCCAGCTGTCAACCGTGCTTCAAGTTCCGCAACGGCACGATCAGCCTGGTCTCCTTTCTTGAGCGCCTTACCGTGCCAGTTGTCAAGGCCCTCAAAGATTGACACCCCTTTACCTTTCAGCGTCCGAGCCACAATCATCGTGGGACGATTTTTGGTTCGGCGAGCCTCCTTTAATGCCTTAAGAAGCGCGCCGATATCATGCCCATCAACGACAATGGCATGCCAGCCAAAAGCAATCCATCGTTTCGCATACTCATCAACATCGTGACCCCATTGAGTCTGACGGCTTTGACCCAACGCGTTCACATCGGTCACGGCACATAATGAGTCAAGCTTGTGATGTGCCCCAACCTGTGCGGCTTCCCATACTGATCCTTCCGCTGATTCTCCATCCCCAATCAGCGCGTAAGTCCGATAATCCGAATTAATTCGCCTCGCATTCAGAGCAATGCCTACCGCGGCACAAATACCCTGCCCTAACGAACCTGTTGCTACATCAACGAACGGTAACCGTGGAGTTGGATGGCCCTCAAGGTCGGAATCGATACAACGAAGCTTCGTTAATTCTTTACGGGAGATTACGCCGGCTTCAGCCCATGCAGCATACAACAACGGGGCCGCATGTCCTTTCGACATCACAAATCGATCATTTCCAGAATGTTGTGGATTCTGCGGATCAAACCGCATCTCGCCAAAAAACAAAGTCGCCACGATGTCCGCTGCGGAACAACAACTGGTCGGATGACCGCTACCAGCCGCAGTTGTAGAGCGAATGGAGTCAATGCGAAGCCGTGTGGCAATATTTTGCAAAGCAGGAACTAAAGAAGCACTATCGACCGACACAACTCACCTCCAAAACAGTAGTCTAGGCTTTACTGACCATATCGTAGTACTCAAACAACTCAACTGTACACTACGCAGCTAGTATCTTCTCGCTAAGATCATTCTGAGTAAGGAACAGCCTGTTTACTCTGACCAGTCAATTATAATAGGGTCATGCTTTTCTTACGCTATATGTACGTTTTGACGCTTGCTGTGTGGCTTGGAGGCATGATTATCCTGGGAGCGCTGGCAGCTCCAGCAACGTTCGACACACTCCAAGCGCGAAACCCCTCTGGTGGCCGTGTGGCTGCAGGTGCTGTCTTTGGTGAAATGTTAAAGCGGTTTCATCGGGTGAGCTACGTGGCAGGAGTGATTATGATTGCGTCCCTGATTGGCATGGCTGCTCTGGGACAACGTCCAACAGATTTCGGCGTCCGCCTCGGCCTGTTGTCGATCATGCTGCTACTGAGCCTAGGCTCTGGAATGGTGGTAGCGGAACGTGTCGAAAAACTGCAGCAAGCCACTGCTGTGCCGATCAGTGCACTACCCAGTGATGACCCAAGACGACAACAATTCGCACGACTGCATGGCCTGTCGAATCTCCTAATGATGATGAACGTCGCAGGAGGATTGGCACTTGTCTATTGGGAAGCAAAAGGTTGAACAGGAAATTGCTCACACCAAGGTGTTATCGAGCCCATGATATAGTGCCTTCGTGATGCTTGACGAAGTTACCCAAGCTGTTCTTTCTCGGGACGAAGTTGTACGTTACCTGCGCGAGTCGCATGAAGGCGGTAAAGCTGACACCAGAGAGCGAATTCACGCCTATCTTGAAGAACTGCGAACAACCCAGCGAATACCCTTCTATCGTGCTCTTAAACATCCGCTGTACCCGATATTTAGAAAACTGGATTTGTGTCCAGAACACGTCGATATTCCAGTAGCAGCCACGCGTAAGGGTCGAGTGATCTATGCGTCGAATCATAAAAGTCATCTCGACTATTTAGTGGAACCAGTGGTGCTCGACGACCACGGTATTCGTCCACCGATTATCGCAGCCGGTATCAATCTGTTTGGTGGTCCACTAGGTTTACTGCATCGCCACATCACTGGAGCAATGCCCGTTCGACGCAATACCAAAGATCCTGCGTACTTGGTGACGCTAAAGGCTTATGTCGCGGAACTGCTACAACGGCATGATCTCTTAGTTTATCTTGAGGGCGGTCGTTCATATAACGGTGCTATGAAATCACCAAAGACAGGACTACTCCATGCGGCTCTGCAGGCAGATCGCGAGAATATGACTGTCGTACCAGTCGCGATAGCTTATGATCTCGTGCTCGAAGATCAAGTACTAGCCAAACAGGGAACGAAACGCTCTCAACGTCCGTTTACTCGTGAGTTAACTGAAATGGTTCGTTACGGTATGGGGTATCACTCACGTGCCTTTGTCACCTTTGGATCTCCAATGACGTTACATGAATGGAATCCAGAATCACGTCGATCAGTCATGGATTTAGCCAAACTGATTGGTGAGACAATAGGTAAGTTGCACAAAGTACTGCCGACCGCACTCCTGGCAGCAGCGCTTCGACCCTCTATGTTAAAAAACGATTTAATTGATCGAATCGATGGACTCTTGAACGAGTTGCGTCAAGCAGACGCTAATTTGTCAGTAGCGAGTGGTGCCGAAGCCCTAGAACAGGCAACTGAACCACTAGTCACACGAGGCATCATCGTGGTTGAACACGATCGTTATCGAGTGCGTGAGCGCACTGTTCTCCGTTATTACGCGAGAACAATCAAGCATCTGCTCTCGCCAACAGGACATGTCACACATTGAAGCCGAGTCGATCCATTCCCCGTCACGTCTGATATGATTCCTGCATGCCGCAGATAGATAAAGCGGCGCCTCCGCCGTCGCTCACGGATCTCAGTCGGGCTCTAAAGACTCCATTTGTCCCTATTTCAGCAGATTGGTTTCTAATGGGTAGCACGACCGGACAGGCGGACGAACGCCCATTACACCGTGTTTGGGTCGATGCATTCGAAATGGCTGTGTATCCCGTTACGCGGGCACAGTATAAAGAGTTTCTGCAATCATCCAAGCAGCAGCCATTGCCTCGGGACTGGCACAATCCGCTCTTCACAAGTCCAGACCAGCCGGTCGTCGGTGTGAATTGGTACGATGCGTGTGCTTACTGCAGATGGTATTCGACACCGAAGAAAACAGTCAGACTTCCAACTGAAGCGGAGTGGGAACGTGCGGCACGGGGTGGACATCAAGCTCGCGAGTATCCCTGGGGTGATTCAATACCTGACTGGGTACCAATGAACGGGCATGGTCCGATCCAGGCCCCATGGACTGTCGCCCATGGTGAACCGAACGATTTCGGCCTTTATGGAATCGCAACAAACATCCACGAATGGTGCGCTGATTGGTACTCTGGTGATTTCTATGCAACTTCTCCAGCATTTAATCCCGTAGGTGCATCAACCGGTAAGCGACGAACCTCAAGAGGCGGTGCGTGGCGACATGCTCAAACCATCAGCCGAACGGCCTCGCGCAGTCGACTCGATCCCTCATTTCGGTACACGGACTATGGGTTTCGTATTGTGAGAACCGTCTAACAGGTTACATAACATGAGCGTGTTCGAAAAATCGAGAGCTATCTCGCACGCCGTCCACCAAGCCGGTGGCCGAGCGTTAATCGTTGGAGGCTGGGTTCGAGATCGCCTACTCAAGCGACCGTCAAAAGATCTTGACCTAGAAGTCTACGGGGTTTCTGCCGAACAACTCCGCCAGCTTCTTTCCGCATTCGGACAGGTCAACACAGTTGGCCAAAGCTTTGCCGTTTTCAAAATCGACTCGATGGACGTGTCCTTGCCACGACGTGAGTCTAAAACAACGGCTGGGCACCGGGGTTTTGAGGTTATTGGAGATCCTAACCTACCTATTAAAGATGCCTTTCGGCGTCGTGATTTCACCATTAACGCAATCGGTTGGGATCCCCTTACCGATGAATACGTCGATCCCTTTCATGGACGAGATGATTTAACGCGGGGTCTACTCCGCGCCGTAGACGAACGAACATTTGGAGATGACAGCCTTAGAGTTCTACGAGCGGTCCAACTGGCTGCCCGATTCGAATACAAACTCGACCCACCTACCGCTGACATTTGTCGTGCCACTAAGCTAAACGATCTCCCAGCAGAACGAGTCTGGGGAGAGTTCGAGAAGCTTCTAATATTGGCAACTCACCCTTCGCTAGGGTTTTGGCTCGCACTTGAAATCGGCGTAATCGAACAACTATTTCCAGAACTTCAGGCGCTTGTAGGATGTCCCCAAGAACCAGAGTGGCATCCAGAAGGAGACGTCTGGAAGCATACGCTACTCGTCATCGACGAAGCCCGTCGGCGTATCGACGGATTGCCTCGCCCATGTCAACTCGCAATCATGCTCGGTGCGGTTTGCCATGATTTCGGTAAGCCCGCGACCACAGCTCGCGTCGATGGAAGAATTCGATCTCGGAATCACGAACAGGCCGGTCTAGGACCCACGCAGGCTTTTTTGGATCGGCTCAAGGTGCATTCGGTCGATGGTTTCGACGTCCGTAGACAGATCGAGGGTATGGTTGCATACCACTTAACACCAGGTATGTGGCATAGGAGCCCAGAAAAAGTTGGCGACGGGGCTTTTCGACGACTAGCTCGTAAAGTCGACCTTGAATTACTAGTTCTCCTCGCGTCAGCCGATTGTCATGGGCGTGAGGGTCATTTCGATTGCTCGGCTATGGAGTGGTTTGCATCGCGGGCACATGAGCTCGGAATTGAACATGCCCCTCCAAAACCACTGCTCAAGGGTCGACACCTGCTGAGTCTCGGATTGGAACCCGGACCAGACGTCGGAAAAATTCTCAAAGGGATCTACGAAAAGCAGTTGGATGGGGACGTCACAACCTTGGAGGAAGCTTTGGCTGAAGCGACACGCTCTTTGAGAAAACCTCAGTAACTAACCTGCCAGTGCTACACACTTCATAAGTGTTTCCGGAGCCATGTTTCCACCAGTTAAAATCGCAACCACACGTTCACTCGAAGGAAATCGGCCTTCGGCCGAACGATTCAATACGGCTGCAAACGCTGTCGCGCCGCTTGGTTCAACCACCAGTTTTGCCCGCCTGTGCAGCCAAACAACCGCCTGAGCAATCTCACGGTCAGAAACCGTAACGAACTCATCGACGAATGCCTGCGCGTGTGCGAACGTCAGGTCACCCGCACGAAGAGGCAATAAACCATCTGCGATACTTATTGCAGTTGGTAGTGTAATTAAGGACCCGTCGTCAACAGATTTGCCCATTCGGGCGGCACCATCAGGCTCAACGCCAATAACCCGCACTGACGGCTTAATCTGCTTGATGGCCGCACTGGCACCGGCAGCCATGCCGCCGCCGCCAATCGGAATAAACACGGTTGTGACCTCCGCACATTGATCCATGATCTCAAGGCCGGCTGTACCCTGACCGGCAATAATCGCAGGATGATCAAATGGCGGAATGATCGTTAAACCTTCGGATTGTGCTTCAGCCTCGGCTCTATTTTTTCGATCAGCCGACGTTGTGCCTTCAAAAATAACCCGTGCGCCCAATTCCTTAACACCTTCCACCTTTATTTCAGGTGCCGTCGTTGGCATGACGACCACGACTGGAGCATCGACAAGTTTTCCAGCTAACGCGACGGCTTGCGCATGATTTCCAGACGAATAGGTGATCACTCCTCGCTTTTGCTCGTTAGGCGACAGCTGTGAAACCATGTTGTAGGCTCCACGAAATTTGAAAGCGCCAATCGCCTGAAAATTCTCGCACTTTAACTCAATAGTCGTCTCACTATTTAACAATTGGACCTTTAGCAATGGTGTCAGTTTTGCAACACCTCGAATCCGATCAGCTGCAGCCTTAATAACATCCAAACTCACGAGATCTGACATTCTTTAATCCTTCCGGTCGGGCACGATAAAAGCAAGAGACGACTATTACGTCAGTATAGTAATGTACTCTTGTTAACAAAACGTCTTCCCGTGGTATCAATCACAGCACGTTTTTTCCAGACCTGTATACTGAAGGTTATGTGGTTAAGGCTCCACCTGCGTCAACTGACTGCAGGCCTGTCACTCGCACTTTCATTGGTCATTGTGAGTAATACCCAACAGGTCCTGAACGCACAAGAAAGAACGCGAATTGGTCCGTTCGTCATAGAACTGAGCGGAGTCTTGGTAAAGAATGGACAGAATGAGCAGGTTGCTAGTGACCGCAGTCTGAATCCAAAAGAACTGCCGTCGTTAGGCCTTGGCGTTGGTGCCGGCGCACATTGGTATCCACTCAAGATTAAGAAGTTTACGCTGGGCCTTGGTGGACAATTCCTGATGTCACGTGGTTCCAGCACCCCGATGCCAGACCTGTCCACTACTGTTGTAAATGAACTTTGGCCCCCAACTGCAGAACCATCGATCAAAACCCGCTTTCAAGCTTTCTCACCGCAGGTGTCGTTTAACTTCGGTGGAACGAGTGGATGGAGCTACATAAGCGGCGGTCTGGGAAAGGCAAGATATAGCGTAACAAAAGAAATTGCCAGTCGCTGGGTGGAAGAAGCGGCAGACGTTGATGATCGCTGGCTGAATATGATCAATTATGGCGGGGGCGGTCGGTGGTTTGCTAAAGAACACTTGGGCTTTAACATCGACCTCAGGTTCTACCAGATAAGCCCTCTTGCGGCCAATGATAAATTCCTCGGATTACCACGTCAGACTGTTGTGATTTTTTCTGTTGGAGTCTTGTTCAGATAAATCAAGTCTTCATATTAATCTTTAACAAGTTGATCTCGCTCTTGGGTTTCAAGGTACTGTTGTGCCTGTTCGATCCATGGCTGTTCGGAAGGCAACACGTAACTCGGAAGCGAACTCTCCTGTTCAACAATTTCTTGCATAATCTGCCGCGCTTCATCTCGCCGACCTTGTTTGTCGAGAAGCGTAGCAAATTGGAACATGGGACGAGACCGAGACGAGGTGCGTGTCAATTCTTCATATCGATCGCACGCCGCAGCATCCTGTCCAGATGCTAGAAGAGCATCCGCCAGGGATTCAGTTGCCATCCCATAATCATGCTTGGGATCAACTTCGTACACCTGATTCAAATGCACTACAGCTTCCGCGTGTCGGCCTAGAGTCGCAAGTGCCTTCCCCAAACGATATCTGGCATATATATCTTCCTGGTCACGCTCAAGTCCACGACGGTAATAAGTTACGGCCTTTTCCATGTCGCCATTCTGCGCATGGAGATCTGCAAGTTCAAATAAGAGTGCAGGAGCAGGATTGGTTGCTATGTCCTTCTCAAGCTGAATAAAGCGCTCATCATCCACGGGCCGCTCTACGTCAGAATGTTTTTTTGTTAGATTTTCCTGCCAGCTCTGCTCAACGTATTTTCGCTTGTCGTCGACGTACCCTTCTGGCAACTGTAATGGACCGAATCGTCGCCCTCTTAAAAGCTCGCTAATCATGTAGCCAAATGCGCCGAGTGGACCTAAAAACAAGACTGCTAGAATCCAGAGCCAATTTCTGCGCTGCCGTAGACAGTCACTAATTGCCCAGAATTGAAAACCGAAATTCAGAATCGCCAGCACAATAATAAAAGGATTCATCGTTCTATGAGGACTGGTTAGACAAACAGTTTTATAAGGTTATCGGTATTATTCGCATTCAACGATGGTATCTACTAGTTACCGTAAAACAAAATTCAAAATGATAGCAACCAGACATTCACCTGAAGCACGCCACTGCTTATACATCATAATGCAGTCCTGCCTTCCAACTCACTGTTCTAATACGTAACAGAAGATAATTGAACCTAGGCGCTTACTTCTATCACCAGCCGAGGTTAATTTATTAGGAATGTTGCAGATTGCCTCACCTTATGCAAAACTTGATGAACGGATGAGCAAAGAAGACCTACTCGATGTGCAGGGCACTGTCAGCGCAGTGCATAGTGGCGGCTTATATCGTGTTCAGTCGGACGCAGGACACGAAGTGTTGGCACAGTTAAGTGGTCGAATGCGTCGCTTCCGAATAAGAGTAGTCCCTGGCGACCGCGTCACGGTAGGTGTATCACCGTATGACCCAGCTCGCGGAATCATTACCTTTCGTGCTCGCTGACCCAAATCTGCTTCATTCGCTAAATTCCAAAGCCAGTTCAAACCACTCGCCGTTCGGAGCTAAAGTCCGGTAGGCCTGCCAGTGCGGTTTGGCATCTTGTGAGCGTCCCAATTGCTCAAGAGTGAGTGCTAGATAAAAATGCGTGTCGGCGTAGTCAGGATTGAGTCGCACGGCAGCTTGGTAACAGGTATTCGCCTCGGTGAACCGCCCCAAATCGTGATGAATGTTCCCAAGATTGAAATACGCCTCAAAACAGTCCGGATCAAGATTAATCGCGCGTTCATAGATTGCTTGCGATTCGATAAACTTGTCTTGAGCGTAGTGAAGATTTGCTAAGTTCACGAGCGCTGGAACTAAATTGGGATCAAGCATGAGCGCTTGACGATACGCCTTACAAGCTTTCTCCTTGTCAACCGTATTACCCTCGTCGAGGCGAGTTCCTTCAGTGAAATACCGAGCTGCCAAGACAGCTTGAGAATGCATCGAGGAAGAATCAACCCGTCCCACATCAGCATCTGACGTCGACTGCAATGGCCTTTTCGCCAACGTTACGACTTTTGCTGGTTGACTGTGAGTGTTTAATTCACCTTGGAAATCGAACGTTAATTGACCTTCTCGTTCTGCAACTAATGATTGAACAATGACCCGAAACGCCACTTTGCGCTCTAAATCAATACTGACCTTTTTGACGAGGGCAAGATCTCGAAAGCCGTAGTATCGATCGGTATTCGTACGCGCTACAGTTTGAACCAGCTGGCATTTTTCCAAATAGCGAAGATGATCTTCTCTCAGATTCGAATAGCGCGCTCGAATTTCTCGCACACTATAGAGCTTCTGCCGAAGTGCGACCGAAGAGGGCACGCCACTGAGTTTGCAAAAGACTTCTTCAGTAATGATGTTTATGCTGTCTGGTGACTTCGCATTGGCAGTTTCCGCGAGTTTTAATTTATTGCTCTTCTCGCTCACCTGCGCAGAATCTACACCAAGGAATCGACTAGACTTGGTACGCCCAAAACCTTCAGCGCCCACAACCAGCATCGTTGTACGAGATGTCACATCACTTGTGACTTGCCCACCCAAGCGCTGCACGAGCTCGCAGGCCTCTCGACGGCCAAGCGAAGAGAGCTTCCCTGTAAATACAACGACTTGATTGGCAAAGGGTGACTCTGGACGAACTTGGTTATCGGGAACAGAAAGCATCGTTACAAGATGATACTCATCACCATTAGAACCGGAAAGAGTTAATGAATTTAGTCCAACCGCCGCCGATAAAGACTGAACGACAGTAGCACGTAATAGGTTGGAAAGAACAGAGTCGTCACCAACAACCACCTGCGAACCTCAGGCACTTGCCAAATTGAGAACAGCATCAATGCGGCCCAGACGAGACCGAGAAAAATCGTGAGTCGACGTAAGGTTGGAGTACGCGACGGATACACATAGTTTACAGGTATAAACACCATTACAACCAACGCCAGCAAGACTCCTGCAGTTATGCTTGGAGGTAACGAGGCAGCATAAAGATAAAACACAACGATGTTCCAGTAGGATGGAAAACCTCGAAAGAAATAGTCGGCTGTCTTCGCATTCCGGTGGCTGAACCCATATGCACTACTCAAAATCATGGCACTAGCCAAAAGGCCGTTCCAGCCAGGTGGTACCAATAAGATTGCATAAACGAAATACGCCGGGACAAAGACAAATGTGACGTAATCAATTATGGAATCAAGCAGGACTCCGTCGACCGACGGTAAACGCTGGTCAACCTTAACCAAGCGGGCCAGCCAGCCGTCAGTGGCGTCAACTACAACAGCAGCATAAAGCCAAAGAAAGCCTTCACGCGGTGTGCCTGCAACAAAGGCATGAAGTGCCAGCAATGCAAAGACGGCCCCTGTGGCAGTGTAAAGATGGGTAGTCCACGCAACGCACGAGGTAAGGTAGGAAACTGGTGTCGGTATTCGAAATTTTTCTGGCATCTAAGAATGAATAGATCTCAACAACCACCAGATACAGAAACGTCGTTTTAGATGTTAGGTATTGGAACCCACTTTTCGACTTCGATGATCTGCCAACCGTTTCGTTCAGAACCCACTCGAAGGCGGAGTTCATTGAGTTCAGACTCTGTCAGACCATCCAGACTAGTTGTGACAAAGAAGGGGGTTTCGGGAGAGGCCGTTACATCCCAGCGTCGCAAAGGTTTACCTCCAGCCTCCGACCCAGTTAAAAGTTCCAGACTCTCCTGCCAATCACTGACAGGACATAAACCAATGATCACACGGTGCGCATCAAGGACAATCCTAAAGCTGATCGCGACATCTTCATCAGCAAAGGTTAGTCCGCGGGTTTGCTGGTAGGGATACATTAGTTCTGTCCACTCGATGAAGGCCTCAGGTGCGAGTATCTGTCGTTCGTTTGGATAAGTCCGACTAGTCCCACCCCACATCTCAACATAGCCAGCGCCAGGCTCTTTTGAACTCATTGGAATTCGGGCCTGATGGTACCCGTAGGTCCAGACATCTACCCCTGGCGTTTTGTCGGAATCAAAAACGCGGACTATTCCCTCCTGGGTATCGTGAGAGTATGCGCTGTAAAAGCCGCCTGTCAGACCGTCGGCCATTAGATCGCCCATTTTGTTCCAGCCACGAATAAACCTGAGGGGATTGTTGTGCCAGGCCTGTGGACTCGGACCCAAATTCTCCTGCCACTGCTTGTTGATTAAGATTTGATCCGTGGGAATTATAAACTCGGTCCGATCGGTCAACACATTCTGCCCACCAGGCACCCACTGTGGATTGATCCAGTGTGCGTACTCAACCTGTCGATTTGTAGTATTTGCAATACGGATTCTCGTCTCAAAAGAAGACTTGTTTCGCACAATAGAAACGTCCACAGATTCTTGAAGACCCGTCTTTGGTTCAAGAACCTGCATACGGACGGATTTACGGAGCGAAGAATCCTCGGTGATTTCCCATGACCAGGGCATCGCCCAAGTGGTCCCATGTTCATCGCCAGGCAGCGTGTACTCGATACCACCGATCCAGAGCCACCAACCAGTGGCGTTCGCTGCTCCACCGACCGTGACCACATCATTTCTCCAAAGGGTTTCATGGCCGGTCGGCTTGTACACAAAGGAGTAGACTCGTCCCATCTCAGGTAACAGTATCAACCTGATATATCGATTTTCCATCAGCACAGCTGTGTGGTCTTTCTTAATGATCCGTTCCTGATCAACTTGTTGGAAATCAACGTGCGGATAAGGATCGCCTTCGCGGTAGTAAACCGCTGGTTCGTAGTCAACCTGCGGGATGGTTAGCGTGATTGTGTCAAGCAAGAAGATATCGTCTCCGAGCTGTGCAGGTCTCGCGGATAAATACCCACCCGTACCACACAACACAAATATTGCAGCTATCGTCGTCTTTCGAGTAGTGGCGCGTGTAACAAACTCAGGAAAATAGGAGAACATGTCGCCGACAGTTAGGGGAGAGTTCCAAGGTAATGCCGAGCCCATAATTGAGATGTGTCAAGATCTACAGCACTCCCAAGGCTCACTGCCGCCGCCTCAGACAAACCGAGGGCCGACTGGGCAAACCCGAGTACTGAGAGGTCTCTTGCGCGAAGGGCTGACTCGGAAAGGCGTGTCCCAAATTTCGCAAAGAAGTCTAAATCCTCTTCCGTACGAGCAAGTCGAACTTCAATGATAGCTGTTATGGCCTCAAGCGCTTGTCGAGCCTGATCGACCTCACCCAATTGCTTGAGTGCTAGAGATTGGTAGATCTGCGTGTCCAACCAGCGGCTCGTCCCTGATTGATCTGCGGCTCGTCTAAAATACTTAGCAGCTTCATCATTCGCACCTAGCGCTTGATGCGCAAGCCCCGTAAAGTACGCCACCTGTGGCGCACGCCGGTCGTTGCTTGGACGTGCAACCGATAAATTTTCTGGATACTCGGAAGCTCGATTAAAGTCTTCTAGCGCTTCCTTAAACTGACTATTTGTTAACCTAACCAATCCTCTCAAGAGATGCGCATCCACAAACACACTGTGAACTCGCCCTCCTCCTTCAGCTACAAAGAACTGGTTCGTCTCCAGCACCTCAATAGCCATTCCGTATTCGCCAGCCAATACCTGAACAATTAAAGCCCGGAGCAGACTGTCACTTCGCTGCTTAAGGATTTCCAAATTCTCTGAAACCATATCAAGCCGTTTGATAATCGGCGTATTAGCTACCTCGTATAATTCATCAAGTTCGACATAGAGGCGTGTGTCATCATCCCCATCCAATGCAATCGCCTGCTCATAGCTCTCGATTGCCGCATCGACATCTCCACGCATCTGATAATAAGCCCAGCCAAGATTTCGATGAACGGTCGAAAAGTCCTTGACCAGGGACCGTGATTGCTCCCAGTGGATAATCGCTCGGTCAGGTTGGATCTCATACAATAAGTTTCCTAAATAATAATGTGCCCGATCGTCGTTGGGTTGAAAAAGAAGTGCCTGTTCCAATACATCAATGCTCTCCAAGCGGAATGGAAACCCATAATCGGTTGGCATCGTGGCAGCCCGAGTGTAGGCAATCCTCGCCTTTTCCCCATCGCCGGATTGTTCGTAGAAGTAACCAAGATAGTAATGGACCAACGGATAGGTGCTAGCAAAAGGCACTTCCGCAGCAACCAGCCGCTCCAAGACAGTAATTCCTTCTTCCCAAAGCGCTGTGTTGCCATAGTCGCTGGCAAGTTCAAGGTAAGTCTCGGCGTCGTCCCTCAAAGTGGAACTAAGCCTCGCATCAAGAGCAGTTACGTCTACACCGACAGCTTGAAGTATCAAAAAATGCTCATTAAGCGCAAGAACGTCCATCGGGTCAACGGCCAACGTCCTTAACGCTGTCGCAGTTGCTTCGTCCAGGCGATTGAGTTTGCGGAGAATAGCTGTTTTGAGACCGAGCGATTTCGTGTCATGGCTGTTAGTAGATAGGGATTGGTTAATCTCATTTAACGCACGTTTCCAGGCACCGTCACGCATCGAGAGTTCAGCTAATTGATAAAACGCGGCCGAGTGAAACGCAGCATCCCAAGAGGCACGGTAGAATTGCTCGTACGCCTCATTGAATCGCCTCTGCCCACGCAACGCCAGTCCAAGCTGGTACTCTGCCTCCGTATCACCAGCCCTGACATAACCAGCTGTTAAGCGTTCCAGCGCCGTGCGTAGATGACGCTCAGCATCCTTAAACAATCCTCGCTTGTTCAGATTTGCACCAACAATGGTATTGACTCGGACATCACCAGAATCACGTCGGAGAGCTTCCTCGTAGTACGGCTCTGGCGGCACAAGAGGGCTGTGCATCTGCTGCAGGCGAAGCCCCGTCAGGTATAGTTCATCGACTGTGACGATTTGCTCTGGTGACCTTGGTGGCTCAACTGGTTCAGGCAGTTCCGGAGTTGAAACAAGGTCTCGTGGACTGTCACTAATCAAGACCAACCCTGCAGCATCAAAAAGAGTGACCGCTACATCCGTAACGGTCGTATCGGCCGGTAATTCAATACTAGCGGTAAACGGATCGCCAGGTCCGATGGAGAGTGCTTGATCGAGTAGCACCTTGTCCCCGCTGACAAGCACGGCCCGAGCTTCGTTATGGTAGGTGGTCGAGTTAAATCCAAACCATGCTACATCGTCGGTAACTTTCAGATTGACCGCAGCTTGAAGATTGGCTTGGGTAAAACCTTCGATACTGCGGACAGGGTACCAATAGTGAGTAACGGATTTTACCTCTCGCGATTTGATCCAGCTGTAATCAGGCTGATTGTCAGAGAATCCTCCAACCATTAATTCAGCGTAAGGGCCGTCTTCGTCCGTTAGGATCCGATCCCACAAACTTCCCCGGTCCCCGGGACCCCACTCCCAAAGTTTCGTGCCCGCCATAACGTGGTGGTCACCAACGTGGACAACACCCGCGTTCTCACCGTGGTCATATCCGCCCGAGAAGTCTTCAGCTAGATTCCAAGCAAAAAACGAGATCGGTTCAGGATGATTCGGCCACCGACTGAGATCAACCCCTTCATAGTCGATGCCTTGATAAGCACTGAGTCCAATCGGCCAGTGGATAAAATCATTCTTCGAGTGATAGGTCGCCATTTGCACACTAGGCGGAAACAACACTTCGTAATCATCATCAGCGTGGACCGCCACGTTCGCCCAGTAAAGAATCGAATGAGCCTGAGAAGTCCGGTTAAAAAACTTTACTGTTGTTTCGATGTACGAACGGTCCGGGTACAGGGTCAATCCGATAATCCAGCGCATCCGATGGCGCCGTTCGGTTTCTCCAATCCAAACCGTCTTGCTGCCGTCAGCATTGTCCTGAAGAGCATAGTCGACTGGCATGAAGGTGGTATTGCGATGATGATGAAACACGCACCACTCTATTCCACCAGAAATCCAAGCGCCCAACATGCCAATGAGCGCGGGTTTAATAACATTTTGTCTATAAAAGAAATCATAACCATTGGTTTTGTCAGTGGCCGTGAACAATCGACCACCTAGTTCAGGTAACACGACCAGTGAAAGGTAATCGTTTTCAAGATGCAGAGCCCGATACGTCTTGTCCTCACGAATCCGCGTTACCTTGTCTTGAAACGGGTAAGGGTAAATCTTCTTCTTGGCTCCTTGATACACTTCATTCCGGAAAAACATCGGATTTGTATCTGGGGGATCCACACGATAAGTCGGTAATGTGAGTTGCTCCTCCCAGACCTTTACGACTCCAGATTCCGCAAGTGATGTTTCCTGCACTGAGGCCGCTTTCAACGCTTCTTCAGTAAAACCGAGCCAACTCATTACTAGTACACCAGCGAGTAACAAGCGCGGATACCTCAGTCGACTCAATTCGCTAGACGTAATTCGATTGTCTGGCTTATACACTCTTCACCTCACCACTCATCTGCTCTTGTTGATAAACCGTAAGGATTATAGGTCAAACACTGCAACACACATGTCGAAGTCTTAGACCACTCGGTCGGAATGCGAATAAACATTGTAACTGTCATCGCGAACAAACCCGATCAGCGTGATACCAGACTCTTGAGCTAGTTGGATTGCCAATGTCGATGGAGCCGAAACGGCTGCAACGATAGGAATACGAGCCAATAACGCCTTCTGCACGATTTCAAATGATGTCCTACCACTCACCATTAAAGCGAAGGTTGCAAGCGGCAGTCGTTCGGTCAACAGCATGTGACCCACGACTTTATCGACAGCGTTGTGACGACCCACGTCCTCCGCTACATCAACGAGTTCACCAGACGCTGCAAAAAGTCCAGCGGCATGCATGCCACCAGTCCGCTCAAACGCTTCTTGGGTTTGGCGCAACCGGAAAGGCCATCGAAGGACTGCGGCGCCCTCCACGTCCCAAGTCTCGGCAATTTCTGGCACTTCAGCTTGCAATGAATCCAATGTGACCCGGCCACAAAGACCACATGACGAATTCATTACAACTTGGCGCCGCTCCTCAATCCGAGATACTGGGAACGCTCCTTGCAACGTTACATCGACGATGTTCTTTAAGTTGGGTGTGTCCGGATCCGTACAGTGACGGATCAAGCTAATCTCATCTAAGCCATGAACAATCTGCTCCGATAAAAGAAAACCCGCGACGAGATCATGATCGCGCCCAGGAGTTCGCATAATAACCGCGAACGGTTTGCCAAAAATCCTGATCTCCATCGGCTCTTCGGTCGCAGCGTAATCACGACGGGCGTCGCGAACACCATTTCGAACACGAGTTACCTCAACCGGACGTGATGTCGTGAGCATGATGGACCAGCCGCTATTAATTCAATCTCCAATAAGCTGAATGACAACCTCGCGATTACGCGGCCGCGTATCGCACTCCACGAGTGTAACCTGCTGCCAAGTTCCTAAGGTCAACGATCGATCAGTGAACGGAATTGTGACTGACGGACCAAGAAGTGCCGCTCGGACGTGACTAGACCCGTTGTCATCCCCCCAACGAAGATGGTGTAAGTATTCGCCCATCCGAGGGGCCAGACGCTCGCAAGTTTCATTGAGATCACGGATAACACCAGATTCAAATTCCAGAGTCGTTATCCCGGCAGTCGATCCCACAACAAAGACCGTCGCGATGCCATTAGCCAAACTAGAGTCGGCTAACGCCGCCGTCAGGACGGATGTGAGGTCGTGCGCATCTCCCTGACCAGAGGTCTCAAGGGAATGCCGAACGGTGACCACCATGAACCTCACCGCCTATCTAACTGCGGTGAACATAATTTCTACCCGTCCATCACTACTCACGAGACCCGTGCCCACTGCCGCGCGTGCCGGAAAGTCCTTCCCGATTGCCTCAACGTAGGCTACGTTCATCTCGCCCCACTCGCTCATGTCAGTCAGGTAGACGATGCCATCAACGAGATGCTCAAAGCCAAATCCGGCAGCATCGAGGGTACGCCCTATGGTAGCCATTGTTTCTCGCGTTTGAGCCTGAGTGTCAGTCCGAGTCTCATCGTTCACACCAAGCATCCCAGACAAGTAGAGTCGGTTCCCAACTCGAACAGCGTGACTAAGAATCGGACTTACCCGACCAGGAGTGCCATCGGGGTTCGGGCGAATGATCCGCTCTCTTTCTCCCTTGACCGCAACGAGCGTGATTCCAAGGGGACTAGATCCAGGTCCATGCGCTAGGACAGTAGCTCGAGCTGGTGGAAAATCTGGCCATTGTTCTCGGTACGTCGCATTCATGTCCGCAAACATGTCGAAGTCACCAAGAAAAACACGGGAACTCACCACGTTGGCTAGCGACATGTCTGCTTCAGCCAACAATTGGCGAGCAGCCTCGAAGATTGCTTCTGTTTCGGCCTGAATCCCACCCTCTACATTCGAGTTGTCACGATAGTTTCTGCCGACCAAGTGCGCCAAGAATAACGTGTCCCCTGACTTAATTGCATAACTGTACGGATTAGCGTTTTCTGCCCAGTCATCTGGTTTAATGATCGTGCGTTCTGCACCAGGTTTAATCGCGACCATAGACACCTCAAGGAGCGCATCGGGTGTCACGAAGTCTGCCTGAATAGTTGAGCGTGTTGGCGGCTCAGTCGGCCAGTACTCTCGAAAAACCTCATTCATCGCCTGAAAATCACTGGTGTCCTTCAAATAAACTGTTACGGCGGCAACCCGGTCGAACCCTGCACCAGCTTGCTCAAGCACCTGACCTAATCGCTCAAAGACTGCATGTGCCTGCTCTGTGAAGTTCCCCTCTCTCGACAGGGAACCAGACAGGTAGATAAAGTCCCCAGCGACCACAGCAGGACTGAACGGCATAGTCGATGCCGGGTCGCGTCCGATGATCTGCTTGCCTCCGGATTGCGCGCCCGCCATCTGTATATTCAGAATACCGATACAAATACCAACAGCTGCGAGTGTCGTAATTCGCATGAATGGTCCTCTCAGAAAAAACATTAAATCGTAGTGTCTAGATGCACAATTTTAGACACCTTATCACTATTAACAAAATCTTTTGAAACTACCTAGTTATCGAACCGAGCTCAGAACGGTACGCAGCACTGTTCGAGACTTACTCAATAATTGGCTATACGACAAAGGTGAGCCGTGCAAGCCAAGCCGAGGCTGACCCGTCTTCCGGAATAGCTACAGTCACACTAAAGTGCTGGATGTTGCATATGCCACGGCGTCGCTCGTTCAAACGCCAATGCTGCACGCAAAATAGTGGCTTCTTCGAATAACCGTCCGGTTATCATGAGCGACACTGGCATCTCATCAGCAAATCCAGCCTTAACAGCAATGGCTGGGTGACCCGTGAGGTTAGTAATGCCTAAACTGTTACTCCGCGATGGTGAAATAAAGACATCGTACTCGGACATTAAGTCATTCATTCGCCGCATCAACAATGTACGAGCGCGCTGCGCGCGAATATACTCAACTGCTGGGATAAAACGTGCGGTTCGGAACGTGTTGGGCCAGGCATTCGGTTCTTGCGATGTGAGGCGATCGATCCCACGGCTACGTGTGAGATCATCAAACGCGGCGGCGGCTTCCGCAGTTAGGATAAAACTAATCGCATTTGTTGGAAAGTCGGGCATCTCGATAGGATCGAGTACGGCACCAGCGCCGCGTAACGATTCAAGGGCTGCCGCTAAGGCAGGCTGCTGCCCCTCCCACCGTTGTCGACTCTCCTCTGACGAGTTCGCTGGTGGTTCTTCAAACTCCCGTTGGATATAACCAATCCGTAGATCGGCTAATTGGCCATCTGGACTCCAGTCGAAGGGCGCATCAATCACCGAGTTATCGCGTCCATCTGATCCATAAATCTCATTAAAAACAAGCGCACAATCTTCAACGGAGCGACACATAGGCCCGATCTTGTCCATAGTCCAACTAAGAGCCATCGCACCGTATCGGCTCACGCGACCGTACGTCGGTCTCAGCCCAGTCACACCACACGCTGCCGATGGTGAAATTATCGACCCGCGGGTTTCAGTACCAATAGAAAATCCAACGAGTCCTGCAGCCGTAGCAGCGCCGGGGCCAGCTGACGAACCACTTGAACTCCGCTCTAGGTTCCAAGGATTCCGAGTCGATCCACCAAACCAAACACCGCCACGAGCGAGCGCACCCATCGAAAGTTTTGCGACTAGAACAGCACCTGCCTCGTTAAGTCGTTCGACAACTGTTGCATCATGATCAATCACTTGGGTTTCGTAAGGTTTTGCTCCCCAAGTCGTGCGAACTCCTTTGGTTGCCAACAAATCCTTCGCACCCCATGGAATTCCATGGAGTGGTCCGCGATTTTGTCCGTTACGAAGTTCTGCATCGGCACGCGCCGCCTGGTCCAAAGCGAGCTCCTCAGTCAGTGTAACCACACACTTCAAAGAGTCGCCATACCGCTTGAGCCGGCTGAGGTACATCATCGTCAGCTCTGTCGACGAAATTCGCTGTTGCCTAATTAGTTCCGCGAGGGTTGTGACTGGCAGAAAAGCAAGCTCTTCCACCGGTGTCCCAACAGGAGGCAAGGTCTGCTTTGAAAGTGGTATGGTCGCATGCGGTGTGGCTACACCAGTCAATGAATGCCCAGCGAGTGGGGCCTGAAACGTCACAGCCGGTTCTGTATTGGTTGGAATCTCCAGCGCTCGCAGGTCGTCGTAACGTTCCCTGTTACGATCGAGTCCATTGAGCATCATCATGTGCTCATCGGCAGTGAAGTCGAGCCCGGAAAGTTCTTCGGCGGCAGTGATTGCTTCGGTTGCCACCGTCGGTTGTGCTGCTGAGTGTGCAGTAGCTGGAACAGCCAGACCGGCAGTTATGGCTGCGGGTGCCACACCCAAAAAGCTGCGACGATCTAGTAATCGTTGCCTACCCTTGCCGCTGTTACGTACCATCGTGCCTGCTCCTCTCGAAATTGGACATCGCATTTCCTATCATGCTGATGTCGCCACCGACCCACACTTACAGGGTATGACGGTATATAAACGGGCTAGCCCTTGCTCCAAGAGCCCGGCAACAATTTAGTCACCCTGGAGACTGCGAACAAAGATGACGAGGCTCCAGCGCTGATCTTCCGAGAGTTTACGTTCCATACCACGCATAGGTCTCTTGCCTACGGTGATCTTGTAAAAAATTTCACCATCGGTCATCCGTTCACGGGCAGCCTCCGGGGTGAGATCTGGAGGCGCTGGCTTGATACGGGCTGTGGCGGGTCCATCACCCTTCCCTGTCTCGCCGTGACACATTAAACAGTTTTTTCTGTAAAGCTCAGCACCTTCTTCGATCAGATCATCGCTAGATGTCAGTGGATTCTCGACCGCTCTCTCTTCCTCAGGTACGATCCACGGCTCACGTTCCTGAGTTACCGTCCCAACTAGTACCCCTGTATAGAGGATGGCGACCAACACTAATAATTTCTTCATCGATCTCCCTCACTTCTAAAACTGCCGCAACTCGAACCAAATCGCGGGAACCGCACCGTTGAGAATCCTAGCATAGTGTCATTAAAGCCTGGCTTCCGCAGTTTCAGTAAGCTCAGCTTCCAGTTCCGTCTGATCTCCTTCCTTGATCTCCCAAATGGAGACAAGTGGAAACAGTTTAGCGAAGACGATATAGAGCAGCGCAAAGCAAGCGAATTGGGCGGCTGTTAGAGCGATTTCAACTAACGCTGGACTATAAAGGCCACCATCATGCATGAACTCTGAACGCGGGTACGACGCCGAACTGATCACGATAATAAATCGCTCAAGCCACATACCTATGAGAACTGCACACGACGCAATAACCGTACCAATGATGGTTCGGGTCCGTTTAAATGAAAGGATGCAAAGGGGAATAACGAAGCAGCAAGTTATCATCGTCCAAAATGGCGTCGAAAACGCTCCTGACAGCCTCGAAGTCAAAACCGCAACTTCGTCGGGTTCGTTTCCGTACCAGACAGTCATATGTTCAGCAAACGTGAAGTACAGCCAGAGGCACGCCATCGTTAACATGAGTAGGCCTAGGTTGTTGAAATGAATAGGCCTAAAAAAAGGCTCGAGATGAAACGCCTTGCGCAAAATGGCCATTGCAATGAGTAACGCTGCGATACCACTGAAGATGGCGCCGACCACAAAATACGGTCCAAAGATCGCACTATGCCACATAGGTACAAGGGTCATGGCAAACACCCAAGAAACAACCGTATGCACAGATACGGCGATAGGAATGATGGCGACCGCCATAAACCCAATGGCGCGTTCAAGTAGTTTGTGTTGCTTCGGTGTCCCCTGCCAACCCAGCGATAACCACCTATACAACCATCGCAGCCGAGGGCTCCGATCTCGCAATAAGGCCAGATCAGGAATAAGCGGCAGATACAAATAGGTGATGCTCCCCATTAAGTACACCGATATACATGCAACATCCCAAATCAGTGGCGACAACGGTTGTGGGTGAAGCATCGGTATGTAGATTAACTCCGGTCGGCCCAGATGCCAGAGGACATTACTTGTACCCATTAAGAGAGCAAACACAGTAATGGCTTCCGCTGCTCGTGTGATGGGGCGTCGCCATTCAGCGTCTGTTAGACGCAAGATTGCCGATATCAATGTTCCAGCATGACTGATTCCAATAAAGAAAACGTAGTTTGTGAGGTAGAGGCCCCAATAAACTGGCTGGTTCATGCCAGCGACAATCAGGCCCTCTTTCAACTGGTGAGCCCATTGGAAACCACCGAATGCGATGACCGCAAGCAACATCGCGACCACGATCCAGAGTTTCCGGCTAGTTTGAAAAACTGGCCGGAGCAGTGAATCTTCAATCGCTTGATTGCGGTCCAACGCTTCCACGCCAATCCCCTTCCTTAAGGTAAAACACCCGAGGCCCGGTACCTAGCTCTTCGAGTGGACGTTCCGCGCGCGGGCTCTCAGATAGTTTCGAGACCGCACTTTCCGGATCATCGAGATCACCAAAAACTATCGCCTCAGCCGGACACGCCTGCGCACATGCTGGTTGTACGTCGCCGTCAGCTATCGGTCGATCGCCTTCTCGCGCTTCATCTTTTGCGCGGCGGATTCGCTGCACACAGAAAGTGCATTTTTCCATAATGCCCTTCCACCGAACTGCAACATCTGGATTTATGGTCTGCTCAAGCGGTGCATCCCACTTGGGCGTACCCCAATTAAAGTAACGCACGGTATAGGGGCACGCTTGGGCACAGGCGCGTGTGCCGATGCACCGTGGGTGAATCTGTGCGTTGAGCCCTTCCGGGTTTTCGTAGGTCGCAGAAACGGGACACACACTGACGCAAGGAGCATCGTCACAGTGCACACAGAGCACCGGCACAAAACGAGTCCGGACGTTAGGAAATTCACCTTCAACGTGTCGCTCCACTCTCATCCACTCAACCGCTCGCCCAATAGCAGCCTGTTCTGGACCAGCGGGAGCGACATTGTTTTCAGCTCGGCAAGCAACCACGCATGCTTCACATCCGTCACATCGATCTAGGTCAATCGCCATCCCCCAAGTCGGCATGATTAGCCTGTCTCCTCAATTTTTATCACTCGCACAGTCGTCGCCTGAAGCGGCGCTTCAAACAAATCACTGCCGGTGGTCGCCTGCAACAGTGAAAACGGATTTACACCACGACCGCGTGCGTACCGTCCGTATTCACCGTGCCCTTGACCTGCAGAAAGCGCCACAACGTCAGGCCTTAAACCTTGTGTTACCTGTGCTCTTACCCGAAGACTGCCCGTATCAGAGGTAATCTCTACAAGATCGCCGTCAGAAATGTTTAATTCGGAGGCAGTGGACGCATTTAATTCCACAACAGAACCCCATCGCACACTTGTCATAGGGTCAGCCAGTTCCTGTAGAAACGGTAGGTGTGCACTGCGTCCGTCACCGAAGGCCGTTGAAGGATAAACGTGCAACGTAAACCGCGACGTATCTCCTGCAGCAGTCATGTCCAAACCGATTGATTCAAGTGCAGAGAGTTCGAAGCGGTACAGTCCATCCGACGTCAGACAGTCAGCGTTTAAAGCGACATCCTCGTCCCACCACCCACCGGCAGCCAGCGCTCGAGTCCAAAAACGCCGCTCGGTCGATTCTGCAACAGAACCACGAGAGGCCGCATGCAACCCGGACCATGCTGCCCGAAGCGCCTCCTCATAAGAGGCCCAAGGGAAAGCCTCGGCAACCGTTCCTCCTAATCCGGCCGCAACCCGTAGCAGGACGTCAGGCATCGACATTGTGTCGTACAGTGGGCGACTGAACATTGGTGCCGACAAAGTGGCCACAGGAATACCAACACTCGGTGATGGAACATCGTCATCAAAACGTTCGAACGGAGTAGATTCTGGCAAGATAAGGTCGGCCATCTGAGCCGTGTCGTCAACGAACGAGGTAAAACATGCTACGAATGGAATCTCGGAAAGGAAGCTATGAATCCCCGCCGATAAAGGCAGTGTGTGTACTGGATTCGTGTCCGAGATTAGTAAGGCTCGAATACCTGACGAAGCGTCACTCTCTTTGGTCAGGTTAGCGAAGAGTGCTTCTGGCGCTGGCGCAACCGTTTCCAATGACGGCCACTCTGAGAAGGGTGGATCTTGGTTAAAAAAGATTCCACCTTTCTTACCAAAGCCCCCAAGTAGGGCATTCAGATGATCCACAGCAACAGCGGTACCAAGTCCTCTTGGACCAGTTACCGCAGCATCGCCAGCGATAACAATCGTCGGACCATACATCGCCATTTCAGTCGCGACGCGTTCTAACGTTTCAACTGACACCCCTGCCATTCCTGCAACAAGTTCTGGTTCAAAGTCAGCCAACACCCGAGCGCGAAATTCTTCAAAACCGCTCGTGCGATTCTCAATGAAACCTGTGTCGTATAGTTCATCCCGTAAGATCACATGTGCCAAAGCCAACACCAAAGACGCTTCACTACCGGGTCGTGCTGGTAACCATTCATCGGCTGCGGCTGCGGTGGTAGATAAACGTGGCTGAACAGCAACCAGTTTGCCCCGTCTCCCAGGACGTCCTTGACGAAGATGACCAACGCCGCGACCAAATCGGACAGGCGAACGAGAAGCATCGAGGACCGACGCCCCAACGGTCACAAGATAGTTCGCGTTTTCGAGATCATAGGCAAAAAATTCTTCGACACCTGTAGTCAATGCATGCGCACGGAGTACTGCACCGTCACCGAACGGTTCATGCACCAAATGGCGTGTTGCTTCCAGCGTTGAGGTAAAACGTCGGACCATATCTAGACGATGTCCACGCAAGGCACCAGTTAGAAAGGCAAGCGTATTATTAGGATCCTCTTGAACGGCAGCCAGCTCCGAGACCAGTCGTTCAATCGCGTCATCCCAAGAAACGTTACGCCATTGACCTGCACCACGTGCACCCTCTCGAATAAGTGGTCCACGAACTCGGTCGGGATGGTACATCGCCTGCGGCAGCGCCTGACCACGAGCACAACTGGCTCCACGAGAAATTGGATGCGCCGGATTGCCTTCAACCTTCACCAGACGTCCATCCATCTTTCGTGCCAATAACCCACAGCCGCCAGGACATTCAACACAATTGGTCGGGTGAAATTCCTCAACTCCAGGAATGAACTCTTCCTCCGGAATGAGGATTGGAATAATCTGATCAGAACCCGGTGGTGCACACGCATCAAAGAGCACCCCAGCCGTACCAGTTACAACCGTATTCTTTAAAAAATCTCGTCGTTTCATTTATGACACGTCACGCAATCCACTGAGGCCGCCTGTTCCTCGTGGCAAGTCAGACACCAATCCATGTTATAGACCATATGCTGCACGGCTCGGTCACTGGTGCCAATCTCACCGTGGCAAGTTTGACATTCAAGCTCCGCCCGCACGTGCCATTTGTGGCTGAAATGAGTGTACTTGGGAAGCTCGTAAAGCCGAACCCAAGGAATTTCTGTTCCGGCATCGGCGAACTCGAATATTTTTTCAAGATCGGCAGTGGGCTCTTCCTCGAACATGAGTGAATGACAGTCGACACACGTTGCAACAGGAGGCATCCCAGCTACGTCATAATCTTCGTAATAATCATGACAATAGGAACAATCGATTTGATTTTCAACGTGTATCCGATGAGAAAATGCAATTGGCTGGTCCGGGCTTGCCCCAGCTTTGGAACACCCTGTAAATACCATGCAACTCAGCAGCAGAAGGATGAGGCTTGGCAGCAACCGACGTGTTGAATATTCCCGTGTCATTGAGCCGTTAACTATAATTCCAGATATTGCTACCGCTATGGCTCTCGCAAGCCAGCCGATGCAGTATTGATGAAGGACCTTACAACACTTACCGTTAAAACTTAATAAAAATTCATCCCGACGCGATTTGTTGCGTACGATAAAAATTAAGCCGGACAGACCATGTCTTGGCCGCAACACTGTGGTGACTTGACCATTCCATGCCCATCAGGGCACTTGGACACATGCACGGACTTTCCATCATCCAATGTCACTGTGTCGTGAGCAAGTTCCTTCCCACAGGTTCCACAGGTCATCGTTCCAACGCTCATGCCACATTTTTCGCAAGTATAGGCTGCCATTTCTTCATTCTCCTCTTGTTACACGACTAAACAAAACTCGCCTTTTTCAATAAATCCGTTTTCACTGGCTGTCACAACTAAAACATGGATGGGATGTACGCCTATTTGGCTCCTCAGGCTGGACTCGAACCAGCAACCCTCCGGTTAACAGCCGGATGCTCTACCATTGAGCTACTGAGGATCGTAATTCTTAGTCTTCACACATTATAAAGCGTGTGTGGCACTAAAGTGTGCATGGTAACGGAACCCGCAAGGTACCGTCAATCGATACTCACTTCTTCTGTTTCTTATGCTTACCAGCGCTTGTCTTTCTTAACTGCACAAAAACCCCAAGGAGACTCAAAACGAGCCAAGCGAATAAGACTGCACGTTCCTCCGAGATTCGTTTGAGTACTTCTAACGTCCGTACCTCAGCCTCCGTGATATTGACATGCCCTAAAAGTGCAATGACCGCAACAAGGCTGAGCAAAGCCCCCGTAAACGATGTAACGAGAATAATTACATACCGTTGAAACACCATTGCCAGGAAGACACCAACGATGGCCATCAATATAATGACCAGAAGATGGGGATCATCTGATCGCTGGGTCCAGACTAAATGGACAGCCAACACTCCAAGGCCGGCGCCTGCAACGGCCACTCCTACAAAGTAGACAGCAAGGAATAGTGCCGCACCGATGAGGCCGCCGATGATGGTAGCGGTAATGACCATCCAAGTTTCTGGAAAGTTCAAGTTCAGTTGACTAACAAGGACGACACCTGTAACTAAGCCGTAGCCCAAGAGTATAAAACGGAACAACCGGTACCCAAGGAAGCAGGCCAAAAATCCGCCGCCGAGTAGTATGATGGCCACGGGCATGTGGAAAGTGTCAGGAAACATTGCCATAGATTATGTAAGGGGAGAGCACCCAGTCGCAAGCAGATGTCTTGCACCGCGAAGCTGGGTGATTATAAATATTCCGTCGTCTTAGATGATTAACCAAACACAGCCATCGTGAGATGACTCCCTCGAATATTTTGGCATATTTAAGACGAACATTGCCGTTTCGCACGCTCGTCGTTCTACTAGGACTGGGCCTCTTCATTTTCATAGTGCGCCAAGCAGGCACTGCTGATATTTACTCAGGCATCGCCAATGTCGGGTGGGGATTCGCGGTCATCCTTGCACTCGCCGGACTCAGATACACGCTACGGACATTATCGTGGATTCACTGCTTTAATGGACCACGCAAGTTGTCTTTTACACAGGCATTTCCTGCAATTCTCGCGGGTGATGCGGTCGGAAATATTACACCACTCGGCCTGTTGGCAAGTGAACCCACTAAGGTTTTCCTCGCTGCTGATCGAAGCATGATAGGAACAGCAACCGCAGCACTCGCAGTGGAAAATTTTCTTTACTCTCTTTCAGTCGGAATCATATTCGTGTTCGGATTTGGAGCGGCTTTGATTCAATTTGAGGCGCCACCAACATTATGGATTATGGGTGGCGCAACACTTCTTGGGTTGCTCGTCATTTTAACCGTGATCCACAGCATCCTCTGGAAGCGTGTCCTAGTCGCTAAACCCGCCCTAAACTGGTCAGCGCAATATCTGCCACAAACAAAATGGCTCGAGTTGTGGCTTTCGCGCCTAAAAGCATTTGAAGTACGGATACATGATCTGTATCCGAGAAGTTGGACCGGAGTTATTACTCTGACGTTGCTATATACGCTATTTCACATCGCTGCGGTCGCTGAAGTAGGACTCGCCCTAGCGCTTATCACGGGCGACACCCCAAGTTGGCTTGACGCACTACTGTTAGAAACGGCGAATCGCTTTATCACCATTGCATTTAAATTTGTGCCTCTCAGAATCGGCATCGACGAGGCTGGCACGGGAGCCTTCGCTGGCCTACTCGCCTTCGGTGCAACAGTTGGTGTCACCCTAGCAATCGTTAGGAAAGCCCGGCTCGTGTTCTGGTTCGCAATCGGCATTGCCTGCCTAACCCGTCACGGCTTATCAATGCGCACTTTTATCGACACGATTAAGAATGAGTCACCTTTGCGCCTAAAACCATCTTCCGCAGATGCAGTCATCGCAATTATGGCTCGCTCACCCCACGCTGATATTCACAATGTCAAGACGAGACTTTCTGGGATGGTCCCTAACCTTCGCGATCGACTGGATCTCTACACCGCCTTTCTCACGGATAGCGTGCGGCCCTGCCGCAACCTGACCGGTGTATCCACCTGCATTGCCTACACACCAGAAGGCGGCTCAACAGGCTTCGATCAACTTGGCATCCAGGTTGATCAATTGCTAGAGCAACGAGGAAAGACACTTGGCGAGCGAGAACGCAATTTGTTTCACACTTTGTTCGAGCAGGGATTTCAGCGCGTCGTGATTATCGGATCCGACCTGCCAACACTACCGTCAAATCATCTAACCGAAGCGTTGGATCAGCTAAAAGAGTCGAACACGATGGTGATCGGCCCTGCAGAAGACGGCGGTTATTATCTGCTGGGACTCACAGTCCCTGCACCTACCCAAGCACTTCCGGATTTATTCACAAACATTCGCTGGAGCACACCGTGGACGATGGACGACACTGTAGCCGCAGCGGCACGATGCGGGTTACGTGTGCACACTCTGACGGCTTGGTATGACATCGATGATGAAATATCCCTACGGCGGTTGCGCAAGGAACTCGCGGACCCCCTAAACAGCGTGCAAGCGCCAGCCACTACAACAATCCTGAATCGCCTTTTTGGCTTGGCGAAATCAAAGCCTTAATTTTTGATTTCCGTGGTTACAACAGAACACGATCTTCTATCCCGGGACGTCTATCAATAGTCCCGTCTTCCCTCAAGCGCCTTGTGCATTGTCACTTCGTCTGCATACTCCAGGTCGCTACCCACGGGGACGCCCATCGCAATCCGTGTCACGCGGACATCGTGTGATTTAAGCAACTTGGCGAGGTAGATAGCAGTTGCTTCTCCTTCAACATTCGGATTGGTAGCCAAGATCACTTCATCGACCTGATGATCGCTCACCCGCGCTAATAGTTCCTTCACTTTCAAGTCATCAGGTCCTATGCCCTGAAGTGGCGATAACGCCCCCATAAGCACATGGTATGTACCATCAAAATCTCTCGTTTTCTCAACAGACGACACATTATGGGGCTCTTCCACCACGCAAATGAGACGCTTGTTGCGATCCGGGTCGGCGCAAAATCGACATGGCTCAACGTCGGTGATATTAGTGCAAATTGAACAGTACGTTATTTGATCCTTCACCTCACGAAGGGCGTCACACAACTGCTCAACGTTATCACGTGGATGTTTGAGAATGTGAAACGCTAACCGTTGCGCACTTTTCACACCGATGCCTGGCAACCGTTGAAGCTGCTCGATCAACACCGCTAGGGGAGCGAGTTCGATCATCCCATCAGCCCTGGCATCTTCAGGCCACCCATGAGGCCACCCATTTGATTTGTGACGGTCTCATCGACTTTTCTCTGTGCGTCATTCACGGCCGCAACGATGAGATCTTGGAGCATGTCGACATCTTCCTTCGATACAACTTCAGGATCGATAGTTAACTTTATTATTTGCTTCGCTCCGTTCATCACAACCGTCACCATCCCGCCGCCAGCGGTGGCCTCAACCTGAGTCTCAGCGAGTTGCTTTTGCATACGTTCTTGCATTTGCTGAGCCTGCTTCATGAGTTCTTGAATGTTCATGACCTCTCCATACCTCAGATTTTTTTTACATTTCGAATCTGCGCTGGCAACACATCTAGCATCTCTTGCACAGCGGCGTCGGCCATAGCTTCTTTTTCAAGGCTTGTGTCCATCGTCTCTGAGCCCTGTGCAGCCGGGTCTTGTAGCGGCGAGTCCCCTTCTGCCCCACCCGCGCTCTCGTCAGGGTCGACCTCTGCTTGCTTCGCGACGACGACAATCTTACGATTCATTATCTCAGTCGCTTTGGACTCAAGCCAACTGCGTTGTTGCTCAAATTGTTCCTGGAGCGTCCGATGAGTAGGCGAGAAAACGAAAGTGACTCGGTCGCCGCTCACCTCGATCTGTTTAGCCTGTGCTACAACCGTTCCATAAAAGAATTTCTTAGCGCTCTTGATCGCGGTAAGAAGCGCATTCTTAATATCAGTCGGTTCCCCGCCATCTTCGACAGACGCAGTGTCTCTTGGCGCCACCACCTCATCGGGTTTCGCTGTCCTTTTTGTGGGCACCCGCTTCGAGGACGATGCTGCCGGCCGGTTTGATGGTTTCTTCTTACTTATAGAGGGTAAAGATGGTCCTGACTGAGACAGGTTCGGAACATCGTTGACGGGGCTACTTGCCGGCCGGCCCGCCTGTAGACCTTTCATGAGTTCGGTGAGGGGCACTAACTTGCGCAGGTGCACCCAGCGCAATAAGGCCATTTCCAAATGGTAGCGAGGTTGAGCAGCGCTGCGAATCTCAAACTCCGCATGGGCGAGAACTTCAAAGCCACGCATGAGATCTTCACGAGAAAATTGTGCCTGCAGTGCCTGCAGTCGATCGCGTTCGTGTTCTGGAGCAATCTCTGGATCATCGATACGCTTCGAATCAATGCCCAAGACCAGCAGATCGCGACATAACCGAGCTAGCTCTCGACAGACCAACTTTAGGTCGTACCCGGATTCCACGAAAGAACCGGCCAACTCGAATAGTGCTGATGCGCGTTCAGCGGCCACTGCCGTAAACACGTCGAACAGCAAATCTCGACCGACCAACCCAAGCACCGTGGACACTTCATCAGTTGTAATCTTTTCATTGGCGAACGCGATGACCTGATCAAACGAACTTTGTGCATCCCGCATACTGCCATCCGCTGCACGTGCCAATAACGCAATGGCTGCCTCGTCGATTTGAATTTTCTCCTCCGCCGCAATCTTGCGAAGCTGTTCACTAATCACCTTGGCGCCAATGGTGCGAAATTCGAACACTTGCGAACGGGACAGAATGGTATCGGGAATTTTGTCGAGTGCAGTCGTTGCCATCATAAAGACAACATGCGGCGGTGGCTCTTCGAGGGATTTCAGTAATGCGTTAAATGAACTACTGGATAATTGATGGAACTCATCGATCACAAAGATTTTGTAGCGATCGCGAACTGGCATGATCGCCAGGCCAGCAATAATCACTTCCCGAACCGTATCGATACCGGTGTGCGTCGCGGCATCAAGTTCGAGGACATCGATATCCCTACCTTCCGCGATTTCCTTGCAGACGTCACATGCGCCGCACGGGTCCGGCGTCGGGCCTTTTTCGCAATTCAAGGCTCGTGCCAAAATTCGAGCCGTCGTTGTTTTACCAACACCTCGTGGACCCGCAAAGATGAATGCTTGGGCAATGCGATCGCTGACAATCGCATTCCGCAGGGTCTGGGTTACCCCCGTCTGCCCAACTACGCCTTCAAAGCGTTGAGGACGCCATCTTCTGGCAAGTGCTTGATAGGACATGTTTACAGTACGGTTTACTTATATGTGGACGAACGGCCATCAGTGTAGCGTGCAGCATACAACTCGATCAAGTTGACTACGTGAGTTCTATCACTGTGGTAAGCTCAATCGCGTTTTGTACCCTTTTACGCATAAACGATTTATAAAGTTACGTCGTTGAGTAAGGAGAGATGTCCGAGTGGTTGAAGGAGCACGCTTGGAAAGCGTGTGTAGGGGTAACTCTACCGTGGGTTCGAATCCCACTCTCTCCGCCACCATTTCTTGGTCCATTTTTATAATGATAAGAAAACGTGTTCACCGATTCGCTCTAACACTGCTTTTCCTAGCGCTTTCCACAACCATCTTCGGACAAGAACCACCAGCTCCGACTACCGACGAGAACAATCAGGCGCTCCGTATTTTTCTCGACTGCAGTCGGAGAATCTGCGATGACGATTTCTTCCGCCAGGAAATCACCTTCGTGAATTTCATGCGTGATCGTCAGGACGCTCAAGTCCATGTACTCGTGACCCGTGAAACGACGGGTGGAGGGGGTCGCGCCTATACGATGGACTTTATTGGACTGGAAACCTTCGAGGGCCTTGACGATCAACTTACGTTTTTCGAGGCCATGCATGAGACGGATTACGAGATTCAAGAACGATCAGTGCAGATGCTCCGGCTGGGTCTCATGCGCTATGCGGCCGAAACACCCTTGGCCGAACAACTCATCGTCGAACAAGAAAACGCTTCAGAACGGCCTGTGATGAGTGCGCAACCGGAGGACGACCCGTGGAATTTTTGGGTCTTCCGCGCCCGGTTGGAAACCCGACTGGACTTAGAAGAATCTGAAACGTCCAAAGAGTTTGGTGGGTCCCTCTCAGCGAATCACATCACGGACGATTGGAAAGTGAATCTTGGCATTTGGATTGATTATGACGAAGACTCGTACCAGTTGAGTAATAAAAACAAGTTACTCAACATCCGCCGAAACAACGCTATAACCGCAAGATTTATTAAAAGTTTCGGAGAGCACGTCGGCCTCGGCTTCGGAGGGTCGGCTGTTTCAACGACGTATCGCAATCAAGATCTCACCGTTCATCTAGCACCAGCCATTGAATACAATTTCTTCCCGTACTCGGAATCCACACGCAAGCAGTTCACCGTCAACTATTCGCTTGGATACACCTACTTCGACTACAACAAAATTACCCTTTTTGACAAAACAACAGAACAACGTCCGAGTCACGGCGCAATGGTCTCGCTCGACCTGAATCAACCTTGGGGTGAAAGCGGCGTGACCATGGAGTATCGGCAATTTCTGAATGACACTAGTAAGTATCGGGTTGTGGTATTCGGACGGTTTGATGTCCGGTTGTTTCGAGGATTCTCGTTCAACGTTCGGGGTGACGCCTCCCTCATCCGTGATCAAATTTTTCTTGCGAGAAGCGGTATCACTGATGCGGAGATCCTGTTAAAACAACGCCAATTGGCCACCGACTATGAATACGGCCTCCGGGTTGGCTTTACCTATACCTTCGGATCAATTTACAACAACGTCGTCAATTCACGGTTTGGCGGTTCGAATGGCGGATTTATCCGCGCGTTCTAAGACTCGTCAGACCGACCGAAGCCGCGACAAGACTCGGAAGGGAATGGACAGAAGTTGGTCATCCCCATCGCTCGATGAAGCGCTGGCGCACCAATCTGTCAAGGTCGGGGTAAAAGTCCGAGTCGACTTCGAAGAATTGCAGAAACTTTTCGACGGAGTCGATCTTGGGGTCGTCCTCGCCCTCGCCGTCCATTTGTAAAAATTCTTCAAAACAATTGTCCTCGCCTTCAAACAGAGGCTCTGCATTCATCAGGAAGTCATACAGTTCACCGAGGGTCAGCGGCGCTGCGGACTTTCGGTCAGTGGGTTCGTGTAGAGCTTCTTGACCTATTTCGTGTTGAATATGGTAGTGAATATCCGACCCTACACGTAGTCCCCAGACGTCCACCCTAACACTGACATCAAAAGGATGGATTATATTAACGCCGGTCGTGACGGAAGCGACGATCTCCCCCCATTCAGTTCTGGAAGCGACGATCTTCCCCCATTCATTAATATGCCCAGATTCGATGGGGTCATGGTTATTTTCATCAAGCTCTGGAAACGAGGAGGGGGCTTCGGGTCGAAATAACAGGTCAATCGGCTCAGGGTTCATGGGAACATCTTATGGGATTCCCGTGGACGAAGGAATGGCGGAGAGGGTGGGATTCGAACCCACGTGCCGGTTACCCGACAAGACGCTTTCGAGGCGCCCCCGTTACGACCACTTCGGTACCTCTCCGAAAACATTTCAATCCGCGAAAGCTTGTAAATAGGCATCTAACCAGTTGCCACATGCTTGTTGCGCCGTTCGCGAAAAAACTTCTGGAGTAGTTCAGCACACTCCTCTTCAAGCACTCCACTCACCACAGTCACGCGATGATTTAAGGCCTTCTGGTCGAAAGCGTGCATCGTTGACTGGACCGCGCCGGTCTTTGGCTCAGCGGCACCATACACCACCGTTCCAAGCCGTGCATGGATGATGGCACCCACACACATCAAGCAGGGTTCGACCGTGACATAGAGCGTGCCACCGGTGATCCGGTAATTTCCGATCGTGCGGGCACTTGCTCGCAAGGCAACTACCTCCGCATGAGCAGTCGGATCGGATGTCGAAATCGGCTGATTGAAGCCAGTGCCTACCACCTTGCCATCGACAACTACGACCGCACCAATTGGCACTTCGTGTTGTGCGGACGCTCGGTGTGCTTCGTCCAGCGCGGCCTGCATATATGCTTCATGCATGACGATCATGTGGCGCGCCCTGCAGGATTCGAACCTGCGACCTCCTGGTTCGTAGCCAGACGCTCTATCCAGCTGAGCTAAGGGCGCGAATCTTAAGGGAACCGTGTCACATAGGACAGAGTCCACTCTCAAATCGCTAAGTATAACATGCGGTTATTGATACAACTGGTGCTGGATTGACCAGCTGATACTGATGCAAGACTACGGACGCATCAGTCCATGTCCAACAGGCAGCAGGCCTGGCAACTCAATGGGGAGTCGACCAGTAATCGGAACGTCTCCAGCAAGAGCCCTCACAGCTGTACGTTCTGCCCGATCATAGAAATCGTAGGTAAGAAGCACAGCTGGCAAATCTGGTAGCGCCATCGCGGTATAGGGACTTCCAAACAATGTTGCAGCGTATGGCTGATCGTATCTTGCTGATGTGGTTACTAGATCCTGCAGCAACGACACGAGCGGTGGTGCGAGCGTCATGCCGCCTGGGCGAGGAGTTGTGCGAACAAAAATCGACGCAATGATTGCATCGTAGCGACCAGCTGTACTTCGCACCAAATCCAGAGTCGCCGGCAAAGTCTGATTTGAAAGCTCGATGGCTGTCACATTGGCCCAGCGAGCCTTAAGTTCGGCGACAAACGTGCGACTCGGCGCCGCGATTAACCACCCAGACGGTCGATCAAGAACCGATAAATACAAGACGCGTGCATTCGGAGCGATCTGCAACGGAATTTGGTTTCTTGCGTCGGCGATGAGCGTGACAGCCGCTTCGCTGGCACGGTTCGCTACTTCAGCGTGAACCCGACCACCAAGCGCAGCAGGGAGTGCAGCAAGGTCGACCATTCGAGTTCGATGTAAGTTCACCGCAGTCTTCGCGCGAAGGACGCGGGCGGCGGAAGCTCGCACCTGCGCTGGGTCGATTTCGCCACGTTCCACGGCCATCCGGATAGCGTTAAAGGCTTCAGCTGGATCTGCAGAGTGCACGAGCACGTCATTCCCCGCCTGAATGGCCCGAACAGCGGCGTCACCAGAAGACATGAGTGCCGTAACAGCACCCATCTGCATTCCATCGGTGTAAATCAGGCCGTCGAACCCAAGTCCCTCGCGGATCCCTTTCATCACAATTTCTCGACTCAACGACGCTGGCACGCCAACGGTCGGGTCCAAGGCTGGAAATTCAATGTGTCCTGTCATGATGCCGTCAGCTCCCGCCGCAATACCGTCTCGGAACGGCGGCCACTCAACACGCTCAAGTCGCTCACGTGGATGACGGATGATCGGTAGTCCGACGTGGGAATCTACGTTAGTATCGCCGTGACCTGGGAAATGTTTAAGGGTCGCAAGCATCCCTCCGGCATGAAGACCTCGCACATAGGCGGCAGCCAGCCGGCCCACTGCTATAGGATCCTCACCGAACGAGCGCGTATTAATGACTGGATTGTCCGGGTTGTTATTGACGTCGACGACCGGAGCAAAATTGAGATGAACGCCGATTGCCCGAGCCTCCAGTGCTGTTGTCCGACCTGCCTCGTAAGACAACTGCTCGTCTCCACTGGCACCAAAAGCCATCGCACGTGGTAAGACAGTCGCACCCGCCAGGCGAAAGCCTACGCCAGCCTCAAAATCAGCCGCATTTAACAATGGCACCTTCGCAACGGCTTGCAAACGATTCAACATCGAAGCGGCTGCTAACGGCTGGCCGAGAATTACAGATCCGTATGTTGGATTAAGCAACACGCCAGGCGTTGGCACACGTCCACCAAAGACGAGAAAACCACCCACATGATACTCGCGCACAAAACGAACGAGCTCGTCATAGACGTCACTATCACTACTGGTATAGGTGCCAAAAAATGACGGCATGATCAACTGGCCGATTTGCTCATCCATCGACATGGTCTCGAGCGTCCTGTTCACCCAAGTTTCAGCTGTGCTGTCGACTTGGCCCCCGTTGTGAGCAGTGACTGAAGCGGCGAGTGCCGGCAGGATCATCACAGCCAAAAGCCCAATAAATCCTCGTATCACATGAGTCGCTTTGCTAAGCATGAAGCCGATGGTAAATCGAATTTAGTCCCGCCGCAAACCGAGACGTCATTCTAATCATTGTTTGGGCCTGTATAATTAACTCATGGGACACCTTGAGCACCGTAAGGCGGCACCCGCTACTGTGGATTGTTACGTTGTAACCATTAGTGACACCCGCACCGAAGAGACCGATGCGGGAGGGCAAGCGATTATCGATTTATTGACCGAAGCAGGCCACGTCATACGTGGACGGAAAATTGTGCGTGACGAACCAGATCTCGTACAGGTGACGGTCACGGAACAACTGAGCTCCTCGTCTGTCGACGCCATTATTACAACCGGTGGCACTGGTATCTCGTCTCGCGATCAATCATACGAAGCGATTACAGCTTTCATTGAAAAGCGTGTCGATGGGTTTGGCGAATTGTTCCGCTCGCTAAGTTACGCAGAAATTGGATCTGCGGCAATGCTAAGCCGGGCATTTGCGGGAACAGCGCAGAAAAAGATCATCATCTCCTTGCCTGGTTCTGAACATGCTGTCCGTTTAGCTATGACCAAACTCGTGTTGCCGGAACTTGGACACCTTGTACGAGAGGCCTCCCGGTAATCAAGAACCAAACCGCGAACACATTATGTCTGCAGCCAAAATGCGGCCCATCCGTGAGACTATTTCGTTAGTCGACGCGCTTCGCATCGTAGAAGGGGCAACTCCACCACTCAAGAGAACCGAACAAGTTCCCCTCCACGAAGCGGGTGAACGCATCCTCGCCTCCACCGTGAATTCAGACACCCACGTGCCACCGTTCGACCGGGCAGCCATGGACGGCTATGCCGTCGTGGCGGAGGATACCTTTGGGGCTAGCCGACAGCGACCACGAAGCCTGGAATGTGTGGAAAAAGTCTATACCGGCACGATTCCAACCCGATCGATTGAACGCGGTCAGTGTGTCGAAATCGCGACTGGCGCGCCAATGCCTGAGGGCGCTGACGCGGTGGTCATGGTTGAGGAGACGGATAAAACCGAAGACAACAACATCGCTATCATGATCCCCGTCTATCCTCTCCAGAACGTTGGACAACGAGGTGCCGACATCACGCCTGGACAAACACTGGTAAAGGATGGCGAGCAGCTCACTGCTAGTCGTATCGGCGCATTAGCTGCCATTGGCGTATCGAGGGTTGAAGTGTACGAAAAGCCCCGTGTGGCACTACTATCCACAGGGGATGAAATTATCGAACCCGGCCAAGTACTCGCACCCGGGCAAATTTATGACATCAATCGGTTCACTCTTGAAACCTTAGTTCGCAGCCACGGTGGTCTAGCCGTACACCACCCCCCAACCGCAGACACGCTTGATGCGTTAACTGCAACCATTAAATCCTGCTTGACGCACGATTTCTTGGTGTTTTCAGGAGGTAGCTCGGTTGGTGCTCACGACTTGATTGTGGACGTCCTACAGCAACACGGTGAAATTCTGTTCCACGGAATCGCTGTCAAACCAGGTAAGCCCACTGTATTTGGACGAATTGGTACCATGCCAGTTCTCGGTATGCCGGGATATCCCACATCCTGCCTCTCAAACGCCTATATGTTGCTAATCCCTATGTTGAGGCGAATTGGCAGACTCCCCCTGTACCATCCACGGACGCTGACACTTCCGCTCGCTGAACGGATCGTTTCAACAACGGGACGTCACCAATTCTATACAGTGCGCGTCACCGACGGCATGGCTATGCCAGCCTTTAAAGCTTCAGGCGATATCACCAGCATGTCGTTAGCCGATGGGTACGTCGAGATTCCGGCTCAAACTGATATCGTTGAAAAAGGTGAAGTGGTCGATGTGAAATTGTTTTAAAGACTACCTGAGACCAATTTGGCGTTCGTACTCCGGTTCGAGTTCATCCGCTATATGTAAATCGAATATTGCTGCAGTACGACGGTACGCACCTCTAAATTCAGTATGACACCGGTAGCAAACGGTGATGTCGCCCAATCGGCGATAGACGACTAGATCAATCAACGCAGCAACACCTAATACTCCGTATGCGACGAGATCCATCTCAAACCAATAGAATCCAGCACTGATTAGCGCCCCAATGATCACGATGGTTAAACCGAGCTGGGGGTTGAAATCCTTCCTGATATAGAAGTCTCCACCTTCGCAAAGCGGACACCGATCGACTTCGTCATCATTCTTTACACCATTAGTGAACGTGAGGTCGAGAGTGCGACCACACCCGCCGCACACAATGGAGGTCGAAGTTATATCCACTGTAACAGGGAGTGCCGATCGGCAGGATGGACAATGAAAAGTTACTTCCACATGAAAACTTTCAGTGCAAAATATTCGATCAATTTACAGTGGCACGCCTGTTGAAAGAAAGAGGTACTTGGCAAGAATTTCACCAACCATGACTGTAAAAAAATCGACATAGAGAATACCGGTTGCCGATTGGGTCGAGCGAATTTTCGCTGTCTCCCAAGTAAGATACGCCAAAACACTTGGTCCGAGTAAACCAAACAGAACGCGCTGCCAGAAGAAAATACCTGCAACCGATAGAACGTAGCGCTGAAAATTGAATCCCAGTCCTGACTCCAAACTCGCCACCGCAATGTATACCGCTACACCTACGACAGCAATACGAACAATGGTAGAACCGATATGAAACTTAACGATCTTCTGGAGTAAGGAGACGTCCATGGATGGCAGAACCAGGTACCAGTGCCCCAAGATCATCGCCGTGCAAGTGCCACCCAGGAGGGCAGCCGAACTCGCAAAACTCGCTACAGCTAGTACCGGCATTGAGACCGGCTGTACCAAAGCCACGCCGAAAGCCTGCGCAACCAGCATCACGCCGCTGGCAACAACGGCCGTCCATAGTAATCCAGGCTGCAATGCTTTGGCCATCCGACCAACGGTGATCCAAAACAAAAGCAGTGCACCTGTTGCGGTACGCAGTGCCAGCGCCGAAACACTATTCCAGACATGCCCTGCATCACCAATTCCTGGGTCGAACGCGAGTCCGATGACTAAAAGTACGACAGCTAGCCCGGCATTAAACCGAAAGAACTTCACGCCGGCTGCACGAGGCACCAACAATAAAGTCCAGGCGATGCCCACACCCAGGTGCGTCAAGAAAAGAAACAGAACTAGTGAAAGCGACATGCTTCAGCACCAGAGGACACGGGCAAACGTATGCAAATCGAAAGGAATCAAGTAACAGTAGAGTGTGCCCTATACGAATTCCAGACTGCGACCGGTCCGAACAGTCTTTTTAGCCGAGGCGCAGATTCACTGCGGTCCAGTTAATAACGTTCCAGAACGCGCCAACGTACTCCGGACGCCGGTTCTGATACCTTAGATAATAAGCGTGTTCCCAAACATCCAACCCAAGAATTGGGTTCTTCCCCTCCATCGCGGGGTTATCCTGATTCGGGGTACTCATAATTGATAACGTTCCGCCGGAGGCTACAACCCAAACCCATCCGCTACCGAAACGACCCAGTGCAGATTTTGTAAACTGCTCCTTCATAGAGTCGTAACTACCGAACGAAGCGTTAATCGCGTCTCCAACGTTGCCATTTGGATCACCTCCCGCATTCGGTCCCATGATCTGCCAGAACATCGAATGGTTCCAGTGTCCACCACCATTATTCCGAACAGCAGTCCGGATACCTTCAGGCACGCTATCGAGATCACTCACTAATTCATCAAGAGTCTTCTCTGCCAGTTCAGGATGCTCTTCCAATGCAGCGTTCAATTTCGTCACGTACGTTGCATGATGTTTGTCATGATGAATTTGCATCGTCTGTTCGTCAATATGTGGTTCGAGTGCATCGTAAGCGTATGGTAACGGTGGTAGTTCATGAGCCATAAAAATTCCTCCTTCATACGATCGCCACGTGACGATCAAACAATTCCAAAATATTGGAGTTTACTGGATCGAAAGCATCCGGTCGAGCGCAACGCGTGTCCAGCGCTTATGATCGTCTGGTACAGACACCTGATTACGTACTTCACCATTCACCAAGCCTTCCAACACCCAGCACAAGTGATTGGGTGATACGCGGTACATCGTCGAGCATAAACATCCGAGTGCATCTAATGTCATCACGGTTCGGTCGGGAGCCAGCTCTTGCGCGAGCCGGTTCACTAAATGAATCTCAGTTCCAATACCCCAAATCGAACCCGCGGGACTCTCGGTAACCTGGCGAATAATGTGTGAAGTCGAACCAACCTCATCCGAGGCTTGTATAACCTCCAAAGTACATTCTGGATGAGAAATAATCCGGATGTCGGGATGTGAAGCACGGAGTCGCTCGATCTGTTCTACCGTGAATTTGGTATGCACGGAACAGTGACCCTTCCATAAAATCATGCGTGCAGCATGCAGTTCTGACTGTTCTAAGCCACCCCACGTAACATTAGGATCCCAGACACACATTTGCTGCAACGGCACGCCCATACCAAATGCTGTGTTTCGCCCGAGATGCTGGTCCGGCAGGAACAAAATACGCACACCACGATTCCAGGCCCATTGAAACGTTGCTACCGCATTTGAAGACGTGCACACCGTTCCACCATGTTGCCCACAAAACGCTTTTATCGAAGCTGCGGAATTCATATAAGTCACAGGAACTACGTCGTTAATCCCCATTTCTGACAGCTCATCCCAACAAACTTCAAGTTCATCAAGTACAGCCATGTCAGCCATGGAACAGCCAGCAGCTAAATCGGGAAGGACAACCTTCTGGTGTTCCGCGCTAAGAACATCAGCGCTTTCGGCCATGAAATGAACGCCGCACAACACGATAAAATCCGCTTCCCGTCGAGCAGCGGCTACTTTCGCAAGCTTAAATGAATCGCCAGCATCATCAGCGAACTTGAAAACCTCGTCGCGTTGATAGTGATGTCCAAGAATTAAGAGTCGCGCGCCCAGCGTGGCACGCGCAGCACCAATACGGACATCAAGCTCTTCTTCGGATAGCCCGAGATAGCGGTCTGGCAGAACTTGCTGATCTGCCTGCTCTTCGACCTCATTCAATAACTGAACATTCATCACTAACCTACTGCTCTACTCGAGTCGGATGGATTCAGCTCAACGTCACACTTTGTGAAATTTTTCTCAATATCAAGATACGAAAAAGGCCAGTCCCACCATTCTGCCCGTCTGACTATTGTCCAGTGGAATCTGACTTAAATAAATTCTAGCACAATTACCAGTGGGCTCAAGCTGACTCCGACACTACCTTGTATAAAGTGTCACGCTCTATTGGCTGTCGTTGAGCCGCGCGGATGAGGTGACTGATGTCCTCCGTTGTCATCGCTTCAGGCGTACTCGCACCAGCCATGTGGTAGATCTTTTCCTCCTGAACTGTACCGTCAAGATCGTCTGCCCCAAACCATAAAGCGGTCTGCGCGACCTCGATGCCAGTCGCAATCCAAAAAGCCTTCACATGCTCGATGTTGTCCAACATGAGACGTGCAACGGCATGGACACGCAAAGTGTCGGCAGCTGTCGGTGCCGGTAACTTTCGCATCTGATTGTTCTCAGGATGAAATGCTAAAGGGATGAACGCTTGAAAACCACCGGTCTCATCTTGGAGGGTTCGTGCACGCAACATATGATCAACTCGCTCTTCTAGTGTCTCGATGTGTCCGTACAGCATAGTTACATTAGAGCGTAGACCCAGTCGATGTGCTGTGCGATGGATGGCAAGATACCGATCAGTGCCACATTTGTCATGACTGATCTTGCGACGAACACGCTCCGCAAAAATCTCAGCGCCCCCACCAGGGAGTGAACCGAGACCGGCTTGCATTAATTCCCAAAGGACGTTCTCATCTGTCATGTGATAAAGATCTGCAAAAAATGCTATCTCTACGGCAGTAAAGCACTTTAAATGCACGTCGGGACGGATGCGCTTAAAGCCGCGCAAAAGTTCTGTGTAGTACGAAAACGGCAGGTCTGGGTGCAGGCCATTCACGACATGCACTTCCGTCAACGGCTGCTCACGTCGTTGACGAAGCTTCTCCCATGCTTGCTCAAGGGTCATCGTGTAGGCATCCGCATCGCCAGGTTTGAGTCGCGCGAAAGAGCAAAATAGACAGCTAGCCACGCAGACATTCGTCGCTTCGAGTCGGATGTTATGGTTGAAGTATGTGCGAGCTTGGTGACGACTTTCTCGGGCGCGATTCGCCAGCCATCCTACTGCGAGCAAATCTTGACACTCAAATAGTTTGACACCATCGGCTAAAGCGAGCCGTTCACCGGCGTCTAGCCGATCCGCGATAGTGAGCAGGCCGGATTTAGCGAGGCGTGTACGCATTATTTTATATACGGATTTACTCCTTATAGATTCTTATCATGCCACGAGTGTTGTGCTCACTGAAACACCTAGATTGGCCGTGCTATACTCAGGCCACAATTCGACGCTTCCCAGTGGCTGTTGGGAAGTGGGTGAAAATCCCACACGGTCCCGCCACTGTTAGCGGGGAGCGAGTCAGCGTTGTGTTCTTGGCCATCAGAACATCACTTGTATAAATCGGTTTGAGGCCGACTCATATGAGTTAGAGGTGGACACCAAGAGCCGCCACTGTGCTCAGAGAAAGCATGGGAAGGCGTAGTTGATTCGTGTCGATCCGCAAGTCAGGATACCTGGCTACTGGGCTTCGTCCTTTCTGCCTGTTGGACTTGACTTAAACAGGTAGGTTCGGCGCGTGGTTACGCCGAGAAGGAGCCCATGTCGCACTTTACACCTACCAGACAATATTTTTTGACCAGCCTGCTGGTTTTCCTGGGCTTGTATCAAATGTTGGAACATGGCGCATCGTTAGGGTTATCGCACTGGACACCCAATGTTCCTAGGGAGATCTATATTGCTCAGTATCGTTGATCTATCGTACTCGTACGGTGCGCAACCCGTATTACAAGACATCACTCTGACCATCCAGCCAACCACAGTGGTTGGCATTCTCGGTCCAAATGGGTCAGGCAAAACCACCTTACTGCGATTGTTATCAGGAATGCTGACACCGCCCAGCGGACGGGTAGAAGTGAATGGCGTTAACCTGCAAAACATTCCCCGGAGTTTATTGGCAAGACAGATGGCAGTCGTGCCTCAAGAAACCCACGTAGCGTTCGATTATTCGGTCTTAGAAATTGTTTTAATGGGACGTTATCCACACCTGCAGCCATTCGAAACTGAAGGACCTAACGATCTAGCGATCGCGAGAACGGCCCTCGCCCAAACCGGCACTGCAGCATTGGCCGATCGGTCCTTCATGACACTGAGTGGAGGAGAAAAACAACGGGTTATTATTGCGAGCGCCCTAGCACAGTTCGGACACTCACCTGTTGATGTTCCTGTGGAATTAGCACCAGAAATCTTGCTCCTGGACGAACCGACCGCATCACTCGACCTCGGATACCAAATGGAGATCGGTGCAACACTTCGGCAACTGAACGCTAATCGTGGCATCACGATGATCGTTTCAACTCATGACCTCAATTTCGCCGCTAGCATTTGTCAGAATGTGGTTTTGCTGCGCGATGGTCGAATACTAGCTGCAGGTGAACTGGACGCTGTTCTTAATCCCAAGAATATTTCGCGACTCTACGACGTTGACGCGTCGGTCGACCGCCATCCACTAAGTGGTCAACTCAGCATTGTGCCATTCAGGCGACAGTTACCGTCCTCAGTCGCATCGCAATATTCTTCCTCCAAAGAATCAATGTGATCGTGCAGTAATTCTAAATGCGAAGCATCTGATGATACTGAACCACAACACGAAAGCCTCTCAAGGAGCCTCAACCGAGGCGCAACCCCCAATTCGATGGCGACTGACCGTCACGTGGCTTAGTTTTGGAAGCCTCATGATTCTCACTTTACTCATCGCACCTCTCATTGGACCGACTTCAATCACATTTAGTTCAGTAATCGACCGTTCGCTTCCCTTCGTCGAAAATGTCGACGCGCAAATCTTTTTCATTGCCCGCCTACCACGGGCTCTGACTGGAGCACTCGTAGGTGCTTCACTCGCTGCCGCGGGCGTTGTATTCCAAGCACTACTTCGTAATCCCTTGGCAACGCCATACACCCTCGGAATATCTGCAGGCTCATCGCTTGGAGCGATGTTGGTGATCACTTTTGGAGCTCCTGTCCTAGCAAGCGTCATCCCTGCGTTGCCACTTGCCAGCTTTCTGGGTTCACTTATGGCAGCTGGAATTGTGTACGCACTGGCTACTTTGCGACACCGTGATTTATCAACAATGGTCCTGCTTCTTGCCGGTGTTACGATCAATTCATTTTTTTCATCCGTAATCATGTTCGTTCAGTACTTGAATGACTTTACCCAAACCTTCCAGACGGTAAGGTGGCTGATGGGCAACCTTGATGTTAGTGGCTATCAGCCAATTCTAGCAGCGCTACCGTTTACGTTAATCGCGTTTATAGGGTTCGCTTGGCTACCCAAGTCATTGAATCTACTTACACTTGGTGTTGATAGTGCAGCCTCGCGGGGCGTGGACGTGCTGAGAACTCAGCGTCTCGCCTTCTTGACTGCCTCACTGGCTACCGCCGCAGCAGTCTCTCTTAGTGGACCGATTGGCTTCATCGGCATCGTGATTCCACATCTCGTGAGACTGCTTGTCGGTGCGGATCATCGCATTGTGATGCCTGCTTCGGCATGCCTTGGTGCTTCATTTCTCGTAGCATGCGATGTAGTAGCCCGTACGGTGATGGCGCCGCTCGAACTACCCGTTGGTATCATCACGGCCCTCATTGGTGGGCCATTCTTCCTCTGGCTACTGGTACGACGCCAATGACAAGAATTAAGCCAAGAAGTTCTTCGATGCGAAGTTATAGATGCGCGAGCCTTGCACTTTTATTTGTGATCTCTTCTACCACGGTCACATCACAATCGTCTCCACCACAGCGAATAATTTCTCTGATTCCAGCAGTCACGGAAATCTTGTTCGCCATCGGTGCAGGTTCTCAGGTAATTGGTGTCAGCAACTATGATGTCTATCCGCCGGCCGCCACGCAATTGCCACGCGTGGGTGGGCTTGTCGACCCTGCTGTCGAAACTATCCTGTCATTACAACCAGATTTAGTTATCGCCTACGAAACACAATTCACCCTAATCAAACAGCTAGCCAACGCAGGTATTAATGTTTCCAGTTATACACATGGCACGCTTGACCATATCCTGGCAGGGATCCGTTCGCTTGGAGTGCAGACTGGCCACGCCACCAGAGCAGAACAGGTCGCAAGACAGATCGAATCAGATTTACAGGGAATTAGAGCAAGAGTCGCTGGACGTAATCGTCCTCGTACGTTGCTTGTTTTTGCTAAGGAACCTCTATCAATCCGCAATCTATTCGCTAACGGTGGAAAAGGGTTTCACAATGAAATGCTTGAAATAGCTGGATCGAAAAACGTTTTCGCTGACACAACGCGTCCATCAGTACAGGCTAGCACGGAAACGATTTTAGCTCGGGCTCCAGAAGTCATAATCGAAGTTAGAGCGGGCAACGCCCTAAAACCAACAGATATCAGAAGAGAGCTGGCCGTATGGAACCTGCTTCCATCACTTCCCGCTGTTCAAGCAGGACGCGTCTACTTTCTGCAGGGTGCGGATCTCGTCGTTCCAGGTCCGCGGATAGCAATAGCAACCGAACGCCTAGCTCGCGCCTTGCACCCAGACGCATTTAAACAATAGTCGGGCATTCGACGTGATGAAAAGGATCTGTAGAGTCTAAGTAAACAGACTATTTAATAAATTCAACATCAATCGGCTTTGGAATCAGTCCACGCTCATAGGCCGTATTGAACAAGTGCCGGACTGCAGTTCTTCCACGCTCGCCATAATCGAGGGTCAGATCATTGACGTACATACCTACAAATGTATCTGTGCGCGTTTGATCGAGCCCGCGTCCGAACTGCTGCGCGTACTCGATTGCCTCAGGGCGATGGGACATCGCATAGGCGATGCTGTCGTGTAACATGCTGGATACGCGCTTCATGATAGGAGTGCCGAGGTCGCGGCGAATGATATTTCCGCCAAGAGGTAAGGGGAGACCGTCTGTTTCATCAGCCCACCATTCTCCTAGATCAACAATCTTGCGTAGGCCGTCATCAGCATAGGTTAACTGGCCTTCATGAATGAGAAGCCCAGCATCCACTTCGCCACCTGTTACTGCTTCTTCGATTTGATCGAATGGGACTACAACATATTCAAATTCTGGTTCAAGGAGTTGTAGTACCAAATACGCAGTCGTTAAGGTACCTGGAATCGCAACCTTTGCCCCCTTGACGGAAGATGGACCTTCTGGAGTCGTAACGACAATCGGCCCATACCTGTCACCCATACTCGCACCGTGTGGAAGCAGAGCATAACGATCCGCTAAATGCGCGTAGGCGTGAAACGATACCGCCGTTACTTCGTATTGTCCCTCGAACGCCGCTCGATTTAAGGTCTCGATGTCGTCAAGTACTTGTTCAACCTCAAACCCGTCAGTAACAACGTTCTTACTAGCTAAACCGTAGAACATGAACGCGTCATCAGAGTCAGGACTGTGGGCAACTGTTATTTTCATGATTTTGAACTCATACAACTTGGTATCAATCAGCAGCAGTGTTAGACGTCATCATCAGTTTCTTCTGTATAAGGATTCGACGCACGTTTAACCACAATAGTGAGACCAAACAACACTATCAAGAACGACGAGCCCAGACCTAAGTAAAGTCCTGGAGCAGCGACAGCTTCAATTGACCCCTGACTGGTATTACCGCCAACCAGGGCAGAAGCCTGCTCAGCCGCCCAAGCACGTTCAGTCGCCATTCGCACCATCAGTCGCTCGACCACAAATAAGATCCCGAAGGCAAGCAGTCCTACAACTAGTAACGGATGTCTGGAGTTTTTTCTAGTAATAAGACTCAGCGCTGCAAGCACTGTAGCCGATAGCCCAAGCCCCGCGATCCAAACACCCGACATGCCTGGAAAACCACCCAAGTTGTTTTCACCAACTACTACCCACGGTAAGAATGCACTCACCGTAAGTGTTACACCAGCTATCGCAGCCACATAATATCCCCGCATCGGATCGTGGCGAGCCGTCTGCAGGAACGCTAATAGCCTCACGAACATCAGTGTACCACGCAGTTACCATACTCAAGAGAAACTGTTGAGCGGAAGTAGCGTGAAATCATTGGAAAGTTAAACTCAGCTTTAGGTCTCAAACGCTAAATGACTCACCGCAACCGCATGAAGAGGTTGCGTTAGGGTTCTTGAATACCAGTGACTGCCCGAGCATGTTCGCATCACAGTCAAGCACAGTGCCATCCAAGAGTGCATAGCTCTTGGGATCGACAAACAC
>Ga0315318_10000003_pt1 | contig 99798 bp, 81 predicted proteins | sample M1200m3416metaG_FD_203703 | JGI IMG/M metagenome (GOLD analysis project Ga0315318, IMG submission 203703) | Ammonia-oxidizing marine archaeal communities from Monterey Bay, California, United States - M1 200m 3416 | ecosystem: Environmental > Aquatic > Marine > Coastal | place: USA: California... | reverse complement strand
TCGACTGCCCCTTCCTCGATCATCAAGCCATACTGAAAACCTGAACAGCCTCCACCCTGGACAAAAACACGCAACCCAGCAGTTTCCTTTTTTTCCTCAGCCATGATCGCCTGAATCTTTGCTGCTGCACTAGCGGTGACATTCACTACGTTCGACATATGAATAGGCCCTCCTACCTTTACAGTAAATTATAACCGGCTGGTAGCCTTTGCTTCAAGCGGCTGAAATTGCAGCAGGTCAGCAACAGACGCCGACTTTGTTAGCTTCCCAGACCGGCGAGTTGATGGCCAGACGCGGCTTCGATCTCATGATGTAGGCTAGCACCATGAGCATCCATTGTAACGATCGCAGGAAACGCTCGAACATGAAGATGCCACATGGCTTCAGGCGTCCCAAAGTCCAGCAACGATACGCCATCAACCTGCTCGATCGTACGGGCATAGAACTGAGCAGCGCCCCCTATCGCATTGAGATAAACCGCACCGGTCTCCTTAAGAGCAGCCAGCGTTTTATCCCCCATGCCACCTTTGCCAATCACAGCCTTAACACCGTATCGTCTCAGGATTTCACCTTGGTAGGGTTCCTCGCGAATGCTGGTCGTAGGCCCAGCCGCGGTGATCTTCCAGCGATCGCCATCCCTTACAACCACTGGACCACAGTGATATAAAGCAGAACCCTGCAGATTGACTGGGGGGTCGTGTTTCATCAGATACGCATGAACTTGATCCCGTCCGGTGTACATCCTGCCAGTAATCAGCACTACATCACCAACATGCAGCCCTCGAATGGTTGCATCGTCGAGCGGAGGATGTAGAACGGTTTCACGTCCAGTTAAAATCGAGTTTCCAAGACCGTCCGCCACCATCGGAACCGTTGGTTGAGCCGGATCTCGATACATCCATTCACGAATCATGCCGGTCTCACCATCCAAGATGAGACCTAAACGTCGAAATGCCCAGCAATCGTACGCGACTGAAACAAAAAAACTTGCCGGCAAACGATTGAGCGCGCCAATCTTGCACCCAATCAAGGACACATTCCCGCTAAATCCCATCGTCCCGATCCCAAGATCGTTAACTGTTGTCATGATGGATTGTTCTAGATCTGCAAGGTGGGTATCCGAATTTGTGTCATCTAGCTTCCGGAATAACTGCTCCTTTGCATGCAGGTATCCGGAGGTGCGATCACCGCCAACGCACACCCCCACCGCTCCTGGACTGCAGCCTTTGCCTTGCGCATGCCAGACGGCGTGCAGGATACATTTACGTACGCCCTCTAATGTGCGATCAGCTTGACCTAAATGTGACAAGTTGCAGGGCAACGCATACTGCGCGTTCGTGTTTTCACAACCCCCACCTTTTAACAATAAGCGGACTTCGATATTCGGAGACTCCCATTGCTCGAAATGCACAATCGGAGTACCAGGTCCGAGGTTGTTCCCTGAATTTTTTCCTGTAATGGAGTCAACGGAATTTGGCCGAAGCTTTCCCAGTCGAGTAGCTTCAACGATTGCATCTTTAATCTGTTGCCGTAATTCGATTTGATTCACGCCAACAGGTACACGGACCTCGAAGGTCGGCATCCCAGTATCTTGACAAATTGCTCCTTCATTCTGAGCAGCTTGATCGATGTTCGTCGCGATAATATTGAGGGCCTGTCCTGAGCGAGTGTCGGTCGGTTCAGCGGTAATAGCTCCAGATATTGCGGCTCGGACGTCTGGCGGTAAGTCCGTAGCCGTCTGGACTATTAGCTGAAGGATGCTGTTACGGAAGTGCGGCAACATAAGACTTATTTCACGACCATTATCGCGAACATCGACCTATCGCAGCCGACGGCAACCAAAGTGCCGTCCGCAAAGTTTTCTCTCGTCCCACCACCCTATGTAGCCAACAAGCGCTCCACGTACGCTGATAATTCCTCGTACGGCAACGTCCCTGGGTTATACAGTTGTACAGTTCCTTCTCTGTCAATAATGATCAGGGTCGGGGTCGTGCTCACACCAAAATCGAGAAAGTTCTGGTGGCTCACCGGCACACTCATCCAAGTTGGAATCGGAAATCGCTCTTGGTACGCGCCTTGTAGATACTCGAGCTCTTGTTCGGGTGTAGCGTCCTGGCCTCGTGACATATAGCCATAAAGCTGTGTCGGCCCAATAATCGCAAGATTTTGTTCACCGTACTCTGCATGTAACTGCTCTAAAATTGGCAACTGCTGCTTACAATCTGGACACCAATGGGCCCAGAAAAATGCCACAACGACCTTGCCTTTTAGATTCTCTGAAGAGACCGGTGTCGATTCGCCGAGATAATGTTCAACATCGAGTGAAGGGAAAGGTTGCCCCTTCAGACTGAGCAATAAAACGTTCTTCTGGATACGCGTCTCCAGGCTGCTTCCTTTGTAACTCTCATGTGCACCACGTAGGAATTCCAACGCACCCGCCCGATCTCCCTTTGCATCCAGCGCTCGACTGAGCACTTCTATCCCGGCTCCCAGCGCAGTGGGAAGTTGAGATTCTGCATCCAACGCTCGATCGCTAAGTAAGACGACACTCCCGTCGTACGCCTCACGTGCATATTGCTCGGCTATATCCCACTGCTCCGCGAAACTGGCCCCACGCCCGAGCCAAGAAGCAGCCACAAGCCAACCCGTTGATGCCTGATCGTGATGGCTGCGTTGTTGCTCGATCAGCACGTGAGCCTGCGTAACTTCTTCGGCCCACGCCATGTCACGCATCTGCCCTATTAGCGCGGTAATCTCGATTGGGGAAACGCTAGGCGCCTTTGATTCGCAAGCTAACGTCACTATTGATGCCATCAATAGAACCAAGCCCGCAACTCTCTTGATTACCATCTATCAGTCTCCCTACTTTCAATTACACTCGTGCGTTCAAGATGTCGAAAAAAACCAAGTCATCTCTGTTCACACGATCCCTTAACGTCGGATGCTCGAATTCCCGATCATCCGAGTTAGCACAGGCAGAATCGCAGCCGCGAAGCCAAGCTTGATTAGGTCCACAAGCACAAATGGGTAAAACCCAAACCCTAGCGCCGTACCAAAACTCATCTGAGTCCATGGACTCCAGGTTAACCAAGTGACACCACCCGCAAAGATCAGGCAGAGTCCGACACCCATCGAGATGAACCGGGTTAGAAAGTATTGGTTGAAACCTCGTTCAACGAGAGCTCCTACCGCTAGAGCAGCTATCGGATAACTCATGAGGTAACCGGCTGTCGGACCGAGCAGTCGTCCCAGACCTGGCATGAGCAACGGACTTGCCGCGAATGCCGGTAGCCCAGCAATCCCGATGGCCAAGTAAAGCAACTGACAGCTAGCACCCAGACGTGCACCGAGCACGGCGCCACTTAGGAGCACGATCATCGGTTGTATCGTCATTGGCACGGGTGTGAAAGGCAGTGGCAAACTGATTTGTGAAGTTGCTGCAGTGAGCGCCACAAACAGAAAAACAGTGGCCCACCGTATGGCAGTGATAGGCTGATGTACGGCAGTAATATTCGTTACCATAGCGCGAGGGATATCCATTCGAGTTAGGATGTTTGACATCCAAAGATTAGGCATTCTGGAATTGTAACGTATGAGAACCGCTCTCACAATTGCCGGCAGTGATTCTGGTGCTGGAGCCGGAATCCAAGCCGATCTCAAGACTTTTTCGGCTCATGGCGTGTATGGAACGAGTGCCATCACCGCCATTACAGCACAGAACACTCTTACCCTAAGTGACACGGTAGTGCTAACGCCTAAAATTGTGACTGCGCAGATTAAAGCAGTAGTTGAGGACTTTCAAGTGGATGCGATCAAAATAGGAATGCTTTCGACACGCCAAATCGTCAAAACCGTTGCAGCTATAGTAGCCAAATTGAATATCAAGAACGTTGTCGTTGATCCTGTCATGCTAGCAAAAACTGGGAACCGTCTTTTGGATGATGATGCAGTGGTTGCGGTTAAAGAAAATTTACTTCCTTACGCTGCGGTTGTAACACCAAATGCAGTAGAAGCAGCCATTCTGGCAGGAATTACTGTTTCATCATTAGAGAGTGCCCGTGAAGCGGCTCGCCGCCTTCACGCCCTTGGACCAGCCACTGTAGTCGTTAAAGGTGGACACCTCGATACTCCGGAAGCTATTGACCTACTCTATGACGGCAAGGAGTTCACTGAATTCGCTGGACCAAGACTGACATGCACTAATACCCATGGCACCGGATGCACATTTGGTGCTGCAATTGCCGCAAACTTGGCACTAGGTTACCCAATCCAGCAATCCGTTGCGCGAGCGAAGGAATACGTGGCACAGACTATCCGACACGGCTTACCGCTTGGCCAGGGACATAACGTTATGTGGCACAAGCCCACCGATGAGCCCGTTTAAGGTTCCGGTTCCGCAAGGAAAGATGCGTGCCCGCTTGAAAGCCTCATGACAGGCAACCATGCTCGACTTATCGTTCTCGTTGGCAACCTTGTAGTCTGTGGGCTTGGCTTCAACTTGCAGGCTCAAGAAATCGATCCGTTCACGCTTCGAGGGGTCAAGACGTCCTCTCCACCTACTATCGATGGTCTCTTCACGGCAAACGAATGGCAGGATGCAGGCCGCGCAACCGATTTCATCCAATTCGAGCCAAACCGCGGAGAACCATCCAAATTTCAGACCGAAGTTGCGGTGTTGTATGACGAGGCGCATCTTTACATCGCCTTCGTCGCGCATGACCCTGAACCGGTGATGGCGCAGATGACCCAGCGCGACGCGGAACTCTGGAACGACGATTCGGTCCAAGTCTACCTCGATACATTTCACGATGGCCGTTCAGGCTATTTCTTCATGACCAATGCGCTAGGCACCCAACTTGATGGTCGAATCGCCGAGGATGGAAGAGCGAATGACGACACATGGGACGCCCCGTGGCTATCAGCGACGCAACAAACCGATTCCGGTTACATTGTTGAAATTTCAATTCCGTTGAATGCGTTGCAATATGCCTCAGGCACCAACACGACTTGGGGTATCAACTTTGCCCGTAGCAGACGTCGGACTCTAGAGCGTAGTTACTGGGCAGGACCGGTCGACCACTGGGGTCGGATGTCGCAGGCTGGTGATCTTATCGGGCTCGATGTTCAACCGCCAACACGTCGCCACCAATTTATTCCCTATACATTGTCGCAAGTGCGAGAGGGACATTCCCCAAACGCGTCACTAGGATTAGATGCCCGATATGCCCTCACTCCGCAAACTTCGGTCTATATGACACTAAATCCAGACTTCGCGACTATCGAAGCGGACCAGGAAGAAATCAACCTGACACGTTTTGAATTAAACCTGACCGAGAAACGACAATTCTTTATCGAAGGACAGGAATTGTTTGGACAGCGGATCAGGACATTCTATTCCCGTCGAATCGGCGACATCTCTGGTGGCGGAAAAGTTCTTGGCACTCATGGAGGCTGGAGCTTCGCTGCATTATCCGCCCGAAGCAATCTGCAAACTTCCAACGATCGTGCAGACTACACGGTCGCTCGAGTACGGCGTGATGTGGCAACACGTTCGAACATTGGCTTCACGCTAGCCAACCGATCCCAAGACGGACAACAACAGGGATCCGTCGAGATTGACACCAACCTATTCTTCACCGACACCTTCGGCTTCACTGGGCAGTTCGTCAAGAGTTACGGCAAGCACGGAACCGGCACGGTCGCTTTCTTTGCTCGACCATCCTACGACTCCCCAACCGCACACGCCCATGTGAGATTCACATACTTGGGCGATCGAGTGGCCGACAACATCAACGCGATTGGTTTTATTCGCGATGATGATCGTCGGGAGATTGACAGCGCTGCCTCAAAGACATTCTGGATTCGCAGCGGACCACTGGAACGATTGCGGTACAATTCAAACTACAACATCTACTGGGGACAGAGCGGCACCCTACGCAGTTGGAAGGTCGACGAATCACTCGAATTTGATTGGCGCAACCGCTGGAGTACTGCTGTCAGTCACACAGAAGAGTTTAAGCAGTACGAAAAAGATTTCCGAAACCGACAAACTGAAATAGAGATTGGCTACAACACACGCTCCTATCAGTCTGTGCGTGGTGGCTACTCATTCGGTCAAAACTTCGACGCCGACTTTCAGCTTTGGACCGCGGCCACTTCCTATAAGGTGACCGAAGAGGTCTCGGCCGAATACGAACTTCAGCGACTGCATCTCGATCCGGACCCGGAAAACAAGAGCACCTGGGTCCACGTCATCCGCGCCAACCAGTTCTTCACTCCTGATCTATTTATGCGTGTGTTCTTCCAGACAAACTCGGCAATCGATCGGCGGAACATGCAGGCGGTCTTCGTCTACAGATACTTACCGCCGTTCGGCACCCTGCAGGTTGCCTACCAGCGTGGGACCGCAGAATTCGGTAAACGGTCGAACCAGGGACATACGTTGTTTGTAAAGATCACGACTGTCTTGTAGAAACGAAAACGGCTCTTTCAACTGGAGAATTCAACGCGGTCCATGGAGAGTCGCTCGGTTAACTGGCAATTCGCACTTTCCCCTGTATTTTGGGCTTCCACAAAAGTGAACGACCGGCCAGGGACATGGCCCAGTGAATCATTTTTGGCGAAGTTGATAAGCTATACTTGAAAATATGGTTCCGTCGTTGTTTTTGATTACGACAGTCGAACTTAACCTCATCGCACTTATGGACGCTGTTTCGACTGCAGCTAGTAAGCCGAGTGGCGAGGGTGAGTCACTACAAACTGGAGCGATTGCGACATTCCTAGGTGTAGTCCGCGGCGAAAATCTTGGTCGTCGTGTACTGCGGCTAGAATACGAAGCTTATGAACCGTTGGCGGTGCGAGCCTTCGCCAGAATCGGTGCAGAGGTTGCTGAACGGTGGCCAGCGATTCGGTTAGGGATTCACCATCGAATCGGTCGCCTAGAAGTTGGCCAAACTAGCGTTGCAATTGCGACATGCTCACCACATCGTGTCGACGCATTTGCAGCTTGCCGGTACAGCATCGAGCGCATTAAACAAATTGCACCGATATGGAAACGTGAATTCTTTGAGGGTGGAGACGTTTGGATAGAGGGTGCCACCGCCGACCCTCATAATGAAGAGGCAAAGGCCGAGGCGTTTCGACGAGCATGCGCATAAAGGTTTATTTGTTCGCTAGACTCTGCGATATCGTTGGGAATAACGAAATAGAACGAGAAGTACCAATTGGAACAACGGTCCGTATGCTTTGGGATAATTTAATCGCTGATTTTCCTAGTCTAGAAGCATACGGTGAATCGTTGTCGAGTGCCGTGAATGCAGAGTACGCGCGTATGGATGTCGTATTAAATGACGGTGATGAGGTTGCGTTTCTGCCCCCTGTTTCAGGTGGTCAGAGCGCAATGTAAGAGCTCCTCGTTGCTCAACTCAACGAGATTTTAACCATGTTTGACAAGCTGACCGAAATTGAAGAGCGCTACGATGCTCTAACGGCGCTTCTTAGCGAACCGAAAGTGCAAGCTGACGCTAAGACTTACCGAATGCACGTAAAAGCGCTTGCCGAAATCCAACCATTGATTGAACAATTTCGGCAATACAAGGACGTAGCCAAAGAAATCGCACAGGCTGAGGAATTAACTAACACAAGTGATGACGAAATGCAGCAGCTTGCACAACAGGAACTACAGACACTCAAATCTCGTCAGGAAACACTTCTGGAACAGATTAAAACGCTACTGATTCCAAAAGATCCGAACGATGAGAAAAACGTGGTTTTGGAGATTCGAGCTGGTACTGGCGGTGATGAAGCGGGGCTGTTTGCTTCAGATCTCTACCGGATGTACGGGAAATATGCAGAAGGTCAAGGGTGGCGCCTGGATGTTCTTTCGGCTAATGACACGGGTGTTGGTGGGCTGAAGGAAGTGATTGTACTTATTGAAGGCCGTCGCGTGTACAGTCAATTAAAGTATGAGAGTGGCGTGCATCGGGTACAAAGGGTCCCAGCAACGGAAGCAAGTGGTCGCATTCACACCTCCACCGCAACAGTCGCAGTACTTCCGGAAGCAGAAGAAGTCGATATTCAGATTGACTCCAAAGATTTGCGTATCGACACATTTTGTTCAAGTGGTCCAGGTGGCCAAAGTGTCAATACCACCTACTCGGCGGTGCGGATCACACATCTCCCCACTGGAATGGTGGTATCCCAACAAGATGAAAAATCCCAGATTAAGAATAAAGCTAAGGCAATGAAAGTGCTGCGCGCCAGACTCTATGAACTTGAACTTCAGCAACAGCAGGCGGCTATCGCCAAGGATCGCCGCAGTCAAGTAGGGACCGGAGAACGATCAGAAAAAATCCGAACATATAATTTCCCTCAAAGTCGGATCACCGACCATCGCATCAATTTTACGACGCATCAACTTGCGAATATTTTGGACGGAGACCTCGCTGAAATCATCAATGCCACAACTACGTATTACCAAGCAGAAAAACTTAAAGATGCGGAAACTCTGACTACGGACTAATGACAATTCATGAACATGTCGTAGCTGCACGCTCACGCTTGGAACACGCTGGTATTGAAACAGGCAACGCCGGCATTGACGCCGAAGTCCTTGCCCGACACGCACTCGGATGGAATCGGGCGTATTATTTCTCCCACCGTCACGACGTGCCGCATCTCTCATTTGATTCTTGCTTTGAAAACCTGATAGCTCGTCGTGAGCGTCGTGAGCCACTTGCTTTTATAACTGGTACTAGAGAATTCTGGAGTCTTCAATTCGACGTCTCCGAAGCAGTTCTGATTCCTCGGCCAGAGACCGAAATCATCGTAAGGACTGTCCTCGATACAAACCCGGATCGCACAGCTTCCCTTCGAATTGTAGATGTCGGGACAGGAAGTGGATGTCTAGCTGTTTCACTGGCAACTGAATTTCCAAATGCTCAGATTCTAGCCACCGATGTGTCGAGTGCTGCTATTGAGATCGCAAAGAGGAACGTCGCCAAGAACGACCTGGCGGATCGCATTGAGTGCCGTCATACCAGTTTCCTAGCTGGTGTGGAAGAGTCAATCGATGTCGTTGTCTCCAATCCTCCATATATTCCGACGAATCATCTTACGGACCTTCAGTCGGAAATTCGAAATTATGAACCCGAGGTAGCACTAAACGGCGGCATGGACGGCCTGGAAGGATTTCGTGCACTCCTTGCCCAAAGTGAAATCAAGTTGGCAAAACAAGGTTGGCTGTTTTTTGAGTTTGGATTTGGTCAGCTGAACGGAGTTAAAGCACTCACAAAGGAGCATGAGAATCTTGAACTGGTCAACGTTGTCCATGACCTTCAGAAGCTTCCAAGGGTCGCTGTTCTCCGCCGACGATAATCTTTATGCCAAACACAACTAGCCCTGAATGCCTGTTCTGTCGAATTATTGCTGGTGAATTACCCACGACTTTCGTCTACCAAGACAGTCGACTTGTGGTATTCGACGACATTAATCCACAAGCGCCAACGCATGTGCTTATCGTTCCACGCCAACATATTGCAACATTAAATGATCTTCGCAAGGACGACGACGGGCTCGTTGGCGAAATGACCAGGCGGGCAGCCATGATTGCTAGAGATCGCGGGATCTCTAGCGCCGGATATCGTACGGTATTCAATTGTAATCAGGGCGCAGGTCAGACGGTGTTTCACATCCACTTGCACTTACTTGGCGGACGTTCGCTCACTTGGCCTCCAGGCTAGCTGAGAAGCGCGGCCTTACCGTTCTTCAGATCGTCGTAGTACATACCAACCTCGACCTGCAACTCGATCGAGAACGAAGTCAACCGCCAAATAACCCTGACTGAAGTAGGTTTTGAACAGTTCTCGAACGGTCATCCTCCAATGTTTCGCCAGTTCAGGCACTTGAACCTGCATATTGCTGAAGTCTCTTGGAATCTCCAAATGGAGTTCAGTCGAACCAGACTCGAGATTCACATCCTTACAGGCTAACCATCCGTCGACAACTTCCGTTTCATTTAGGAATTCATTAGGTATTACAGCTGATTTGGAATTCGCAGGTCGCTCGCTGCCAGCGACTAACTGCTCCACCCGATCGGTCCTGACCCACCATTCAGCGATCAGGCGATCTGTTGGCGTGCCAGAATGCAGCGGACTACTGGATTCCCCATAAATATTCTCTTTGTATTCCGAAACAATAACACCCAGTTTGCAAAAATTCAGATGGGCGTTCATCGCTTGCAAGGGATCGAATGTCCACTCGATTAGATCAACCCCCATTTGTAATGCGCGTACTCGCTGCTGGAACTTCAACTCTTTTCCAATTCCTGCACTGCGGTGATGTTCAATGACTCCAAGCATGTGGGACCACTGCGTTAACTGACCGCGGCGGACCCCGGGCAACGAATAAACGAAGCCCACCATTTCGCGACTTTCATCAAACGCTCCAATCAGTATGCCCCCGCGTTTAACGTTCACCGCTAGAATGGGAACAGGCACAACATCTTCCGCGTCCGTGTATTCCCAAACCTGCTTTTCCAACTCCACCACCGATCGAAATTCTTCTAGTGATGTTAAATCTTGATATTCCATCGATTCCACCCTCACGGAGTCCTAACTGAGACCGTAGTTGCCTCTTAGAAATCTGTTGCTGTCAATACTTCTAGTCACAGGAGCATTATACAAGTCGAGTATTGGTCAACTGCGTAATGAGACGCGTAACTTGCACTACAATGAATAAGTATACGGAAGTTCCCCGGTCAACTGTCTGGGCGACAATCACTATTCTCGACGAAACGCCTAATGCCGAATTGGAAATCGACACTTAACCTGCCTAAGACTGCCTTTTCGATGAAAGCCAGTTTGCAGACTGCTGAACCGGACGCAATTGCACGCTGGGATTCAATGAAACTCTACGAGCAGATTAGAGCTCGCCGAGCCGGCGCGCCAAGATTTGTCCTTCACGATGGCCCACCATATGCAAATGGCCACATTCACATTGGAACGGCTTTAAACAAAATTTTGAAGGACTTTATCGTCAAATCGAAAACGATGGCTGGATTCGATAGTCCCTACGTTCCAGGCTGGGACTGTCATGGTCTACCAATTGAGCTCAACGTAGATCGTGAGCTGGGTTCCAAGAAGCGCAGTATGAGTGTGGCCGATATTCGTAGAGCTTGCCGTAAGTATGCCGAGAACTACGTGAATCTCCAGCGTGAAGAATTTAAACGACTTGGCGTCCTAGGTACGTGGTCAGAACCATATTTGACGATGGCATACCCATACCAAGCGGCCATCGTGCGCGCTCTCGGTCGTTTTGTCGAAAAGGATATGGTTTATCGAGGCAAAAAACCAGTACATTGGTGTACTCACTGTCGAACCGCTCTGGCAGATGCGGAAGTTGAGTACAGCCAACACACCTCTCCATCGATCTATGTGGAGTTTCTACTTACGGAAGAAAGCTCCGCCACCTTAACAACTCGCCTACCAGCGCTCGCAGGTCAAACCCTGTCGGCGCTTATTTGGACGACAACGCCATGGACCATTCCCTCAAATCTTGCGCTAGCATTTCACCCTAATTTCGACTACGGAATTTACGATATGGACGGTACCGCGGTCCTTGTAGCTGACAGTCTTGCAGAGAGAATCAGTAATGAGATCGGCCGATCACTAACGAAACGTCTTGTGACTATCAAAGGTAGTCATCTTGAAGGTCTTCAATTTCAGCATCCTCTCTATGATCGCGAATCAGTCGGGGTTCTTGGCGAATACGTGACCCTTGAGCAGGGCACTGGGGTTGTACATACTGCTCCAGGGCACGGTGCAGACGACTTCAACACTGGTGTGCGATACAAACTCCCAACCTATGCCCCGGTTGATCCCACTGGACATTTCACTGACGACGTCGAGTTGTTTGCCGGCCTACAAGTCTTCGAGGCAAATGGAAAAATTGAAGAAGCTTTAGCAGCGAATGACCGCCTTTGGCATCGGGATACATTTGAGCACTCGTATCCTCATTGTTGGCGATGTCATACGCCCGTAATTTTTTTGGCGACCCCGCAATGGTTCATTGCGATGGAAACACGGGGACTTCGTAGCCGTGCACTTGATGCTGTCTCTAAAGTGCAATGGTTTCCAAACTGGGGCCAAGACCGAATTCACAACATGCTGACCGCCAGACCTGATTGGTGCATTTCACGCCAGCGGTCCTGGGGTGTACCCATTCCAGCCTTATATTGCACCGCTTGCAATGAGGCTACTCTTACAACCGAACTCATTGAATCCGCAGCAAGTGTCTTCGAGCGTTACGGTGCAGACGCCTGGTACGAACGAGATCTTAAGGAATTCTTGCCATCGAATCTGAAATGCACGGGTTGTGGAGGGCAAGAATTTAAACGTGAACGTGACATTCTCGACGTCTGGTTTGACTCAGGATCAAGTCACGAAGCCGTACTTGAACAACGCGACCTTGGATGGCCGGCTACTGCATACCTAGAAGGTAGTGATCAGTACCGTGGATGGTTTCATAGCTCACTGCTCGTCGGACTTGGAACCAGAGACGCGGCCCCGTACGAACAAGTCATTACGCATGGATTTGTTGTTGCTGAGGATGGAAGAAAGATGTCCAAGTCGCTCGGAAACAACATTGCACCACAAGTGGTGATCGAACAGAGCGGAGCTGAAATTCTTCGGCTGTGGGTGGCAGCTGTTGACTACCGTGAAGACATGCGCATTGGTGAAGAAATCCTTGCGAGAATCGTCGAAGCCTACCGTAAGATCCGCAACACGCTACGTATTTTGGCAGGTAATCTCTCAGACTTCGACCCCGAGACGGACCTCGTTGCGACAAAGCAATTGCAGGAAATTGATCGGTACGCGTTAGCTAGGTACGCTGATACGGCCGGCAAGATTACTGAAGCCTATTCTCGATACGATTATCAGACAATTTTTCACACACTTAATACCTTTCTCACAGTTGATGTCAGTGCCTTTTATATCGATATCTCTAAAGATTTACTGTATACATACAGCAATAACCATCCGGCACGTCGCTCGACGCAGACTGCCATCTATCACATCGCCGACGGAATCGCTCGCCTCATTGCACCAATTCTGCCAGTCACTGCTGACGATTACTGGCGTGTCCTACCCGGCCAGCGAAGCAGTTCCGTACATCTGGCTGATTTTCAAGAAAACTTTGGACAATGGCATGACCAGCAACTCATCGACCGTTGGCATCGCCTAATCAAGATGCGAGAAGTTGCCAACGTCGAAATCGAAAAGCTGCGAAAACAAAAAGTTGTTGGTACGTCGTTGGAAGCTTTGGTCCATGTGACCGCAGGTGGAGAGACATTAGCACTGCTAGAACAATATCGTGAAGTGCTCGATACATTATTCATTGCACAAGTTCGACTTGAATCTGACGCTAATCTTAAAGTCACTAACAACAATGATGACGTTCCAGCTGGCCAAGTTTTTGGTGAAGCGTTCCAATTGCAGGTCGAACGAGCCGAAGGAACACGCTGTGAACGTTGTTGGCGCTACGTGTCAAACGTCGCAGTCACACCCGAAGTAGAAGGCTTATGTACTCGATGTGTGGAAATGTTAAAAAACCAGTAACGTGCCCCTAAACCAATGGTAAGCAACATTCTCAAGCCTACTCGCTGGTCAGTATTCAGCCAATTGTTTCAGCATTTCAAACTTATGTCGTTCATTATAGTCGCGAGCACGATACTGCTTGATTACGCAACAAAACTCTTCGTGCATCAACTGATACCTCTCCATACCAGTGTCAATTTGATTCCAGGATTCTTGAACATCACTCACGTTCGTAATACCGGTGCGGCGTTCGGTATTCTGAATGCAGTCGATTTTCCGTTTAAAACATCAATAATGATCGGTGTCGCGCTCCTAGCACTTGTGGTGCTGACCTTGTACGCCTACAACACAAAGCCGCAAGGGACTTTTGCACGGATAGGATTTGCGCTCATCGTTGGAGGGGCAATCGGTAATCTCATTGACCGAGCCAGCACTGGATATGTAACAGACTTTATTGATGTCTTTTGGGGAACATATCATTTCTGGGCGTTCAACATTGCAGACGCTACAATTACCATTGGTGCGGTATTACTGCTATTAGACACAGTAGAATCGGAGTGACATGTTTCCAAGATTGCTCGAGTTGGGCCCGATCACAATCTATTCCTATGGTGTCCTTCTGGCCGCCGCTTATCTTGTCGGCCTAAAACTCGCACTAGTTCGATCTCAAAGTCGAGGCTTAGATGCCAATAAAATGATGGACCTTGGCATCTACATTATTATTAGTGCCCTCGTCGGCGCGAAGGCGATGCTGTTGATTGTAGATTTTGACTACTACACAAGTAGTTCAGCTCAATTCTTATCATTGATTAGATCAGGTGGAGTGTTTTACGGGGGTTTACTTGTATCGGTGATCGTTGCTTTCTGGTTCCTCAAAAAACACCGAATGAACACTTGGAACGTGTGTGACGCATTCGCGCCTGGAATTGCACTTGGCCATGCAGTGGGACGCCTGGGGTGTTTAATGGCCGGTTGCTGTTACGGTAGTCCCACCGATCTGCCTTGGGGCATCACCTTTACAAATACGTTGGCGGCAGCCAATGTTGGGACTCCCCTGAACACCCTTCTGCACCCGACACAACTCTATGAATCGTTTGCGGAGCTTACTATCTTACTCATCCTAATCGGCACTGAACGAAGAGGATCGAGATTTGCCGGGCGCACATTCTGGTTGTACATCGTTTTGTATGGTCTCTCAAGATTTGTGATTGAGTTTTACCGTGGAGATCCAAGAGGTATGGTGTTCGATCTTCTGTCCACGTCGCAATTTATTGCGACGTTGCTCGTTCCACTTGGTAGCCTGATGCTGTTCTATCTATTCAGAACAAATAGTCCAGACATCCCTTCCACAAGAGGACGTCGTACCCAAACAGCGTAAAACTTTACGTTTCGGCAGGTGAAGATTCCATCTATCCTGTGAGAAACGATTTATTGGGTGAAATGTCGACTAGCCAATACGTTCTTGAGTTGCCAGTACCTGATGATTACGCCAATGACAGAGTTGACCTTGTGCTCGCTGCATTGCTACCAACATTTTCTCGTGCTCAAATCCAGCGACTGATCAAACAGGGACGAGCACAGATAAATGGTAAGGTGGTGAAATCGAGTTCTGCAGTGCAACAAGGGGCAACCGTGCTGCTCACGGTGCCTCCCACAGTTAAAGCAATCCCGAAAGCAGAAGCCCTACCGATTACGATTATCCACGAAGATCCTGACATCGTCGTCGTTGATAAACCAGCCGGCATGGTTGTTCATCCATCAGCTGGGCACACAGACGGAACCTTGGTTAATGCCTTACTGCATCATGTTAAGGATTTAAGTGGTGTAGGAGGTGAAGAACGACCTGGCATCGTACACCGTTTAGACCGGGGTACGTCCGGCGTTATGGTTGTCGCCAAGCACGACCAGGCGCATCGAGAATTGAGTCGTCAATTTCGTGACCGTGAGATTAAGAAAGAGTATCTAGCGCTTGTGTGGGGTCAAGTGCAGGCGGGCAAACGGATCGAGTTGCCAATCGGCCGAGACAGTGTGCAGCGCAAACGGATGTCGATTCGGGGACGCCGGGTACGAACTGCGATCACCAAAATCATCTCGGCGGAACCATTCAAAGGTGTCACGCTAGTCCGTGTAGCTATCACGACGGGGCGCACCCATCAGATTCGAGTTCATATGAAGGCCATTGGACATCCTGTCGTTGCTGACTCACTCTACGGAGGCAAACGTCGCCATCTGCCTCACCATCTGCGCGTTATTGGACAACTTGATCGCCCGTTTCTTCACGCAGAAAGCCTAGCTTTCACTCATCCTCGTGATGGGACACGCATGGAATTTCGCACCCCACTACCCGAGGATGTGAATTTTGTGCTCACAACGCTGAAGCAACCTACCTCACCGCCTTAATCAGCGTTTGTAACAGCTACGACAATTTCTTCAGTTGTTCGGTCTCTTTTGTGGATGTGGCAGGCACAGTCGACGCTTCTGGCATAAGGGCCATCTCTAAAATTTCCTCAATGGTAGAGACATAGTGAATCGTCATTTCGTTCCGTAGTTCTTCTGTCAAGTCTTCCTTAATATTCTTCTCATTCAACTGGGGCACGATCACGCGCGTAATACCTAGTCGCCTAGCAGCCAGCACTTTTTCTTTAATACCACCAACAGGAAGAACGTTTCCAGATAGCGTGATCTCCCCTGTCATGGCCAAGTCGGCTCGTACTGACCGATTTGTCAACCTTGAGGCAACAGCCGTCGCCATGGTCACACCAGCAGAAGGACCGTCTTTCGGAACAGCCCCGGAGGGCACGTGCACATGAAGTGAACTGTTTTCATAAAAATTCGGATCAACACCGTAAGGACCGGCATTGGCACGAAACCATGACAACGCTGTTTTTGCAGATTCTCGCATCACGTCTCCCAATTGACCGGTCAACGTCAATTCTCCCTTACCAGACATCAGCGTTGCCTCTACAAACAGCACCTCGCCACCAGCTGGTGTCCATGCTAAGCCAACAGCCACACCGGGATCCTTAGTGCGATTTGAGACTTCCTCATCATGAAATCGTGGTGCGCCCAGCATCTCGACTACGACTTTCGGCGTGATTGAAACGGGCACCTCGTTACCTTCTGCCCACCGTCGTGCGACCTTACGACATAATGCTCCTATTTCCCGCTCAAGGTTCCGCACACCAGCTTCACGGGTATACCCACGGATTACTGCGCGTAAAGCAGCTTCTTCGAACGTGATTTTCTCAGACGTCAAACCATGATTGAGGACCTGTTTATCGACAAGATGTTCTTGTGCGATCGTGAGCTTTTCTTCTTCAGTGTAGCCAGGCAATTCAAGTACTTCCATCCGATCACGTAACGCTGGTGCCACTGGATCCAGCACGTTAGCCGTCGTAAGAAATAGCACTTCGGACAGGTCAAACGGCACGTCCAAATAATGATCACGAAAAGTATTGTTCTGTTCTGGGTCTAACACTTCAAGCAGCGCCGAAGCGGGATCGCCTCTGAAATCGCTTCCCAGTTTGTCGATCTCGTCGAGGATAAACACAGGATTCTTGGATTCTGCTCTTCTTAGTCCCTGCATAACCTGACCAGGCAGTGCACCAATGTAAGTTCTCCGATGGCCTCGAATCTCTGCCTCATCACGCATGCCCCCAAGGGATACTCGGACAAATTTTCGATCGAGAGATGCGGCGATAGATTTCGCCAGCGAGGTCTTTCCTACACCAGGCGGCCCGACAAAACACAAAATTGGACTCTTGACGTCTTTATTAAGTTTACGAACTGCAAGATATTCAAGAATTCGATCTTTCGCTTTTTCCAGGTCCGAATGGTCATTGTCGAGCACAGATTTCGTACGCTTAAGATCAATGATCTCTTCTGTACGTTTATCCCAAGGAAGTGCAACAAGCCAATCCAAATAGGTGCGTGAGACTGTATATTCGGCTGCAGCAACTGGCATTTTCGATAAGCGATCAAGTTCACGGATCGCTTCCTTGTGAACAGAGTCTGGCATGCCAACGGCATCAATCTTGGCACGAAGTTCTTCTATTTCCTTTGCCTGATCGTCACCTTCTCCTAATTCTTTTTGGATGGCTTTCATTTGTTCACGAAGAAAATAGTCGCGCTGGTTCTTCCCAACCTCAGATTGCACCTGTGATTGGATTTTTGAACCCAATTCCAGAACTTCGAGTTCTTTAATCAAGATCCTATTCAACACATCGATACGTGCATGTACATCAAGGGTCTCTAACACTTCTTGCTTGACCGCAGTAGTAAGCGTTGTCAAGCTCGAGGCTATAAAATCGGTCAGCTTTCCAGGCTCATCAACATTGGTAGAGAGTGTTTGTAAATCATCGGATAACAGAGGAGACAGTGACACGACCTGTTGAAAGTTCGTCTTAATGTTGCGTTGCAACGCATCAAGTTCTAGATGATCGCGCTCGGTTACCAACTCCGCTGCAGACTCTACCTTTGCCTTAAGGTAAGGATGCGCGGTCGTCAGACTAATCAGACGTAATCGTGAGAGACCCTGGACAATTAGCCGCAAGCTACCATCAGGCAACTTAAACATCTTGTGAATGTGAGTGGCCGTGCCAACTTGATACAGATCGTCTTGACTAGGCTCTTCAGTCGAGGCATCACGCTGGGTGAACACACCAATCAGTGAACCGTCATTCACGGCATCCTCGACGAGCCGAACGGAGCTTTCACGTGCAACCGCAAGTGGAATAAATGAATTGGGGAAGAGGACGGTATCCCGAAGCGGTAGCACAGAAACTTCTGACGGAATCTCTGATTCCTGCGTGCTACCGAATAACTCATTAACGGTCTTGAGTTCAGGTTGATCGCTCATCTGCGACTCTCCGCGGCCCTTCGGGCCTAGGGACACTTCAACCCGACCCACGCTGGCACCAATCCCTAGAAATAACCAGCGCAACACATCAATTCGACGATTCAATAAAGGTTTTCAACGAGAATTCACCGTGACTTTGAGTCATATCGTGATCACGCCGCTCGGCTATCTCGTTCAACTCTTCGCAGTCTTTACATCGAACCGCAAACGGAAGCGCTCGTAACCTCTGCTCGGTAATTTCACCGCCGCACTCAAAACAGTAGCCATAGGCTTCCTGTTCTAGTCTGGCTAGCGCATTGTCAATTTGCGTGAGCGTTTCGGCCTTCATTTGAATTAGCGCGAACTCAATTTCACCCTGAATATCAGCTTCTGAAGTTTCGACGTCATCGAGAACGCCTTGCATGACAGCACCATTGCCTTCAGCACGAACGTCACGCATTCTGTCAATGACTTCGCTCATAATCTCACGGCGCCTGTCTTGCAGGATCCGCCTCAATTCTTCATACCGATTTCCATTTATTTTCGTTCTCACCATCAAACTTACACTCCTTCATGCAACCACGAACTACTCAGCTTCACCCTGGAAACGCCATGCTTTAAGTCTCAAGTGCCAATTCGCACCAGCAGCCAAGGGATATCCACCTTGCTTGGCAAGGCCTCAACCCAGGGGCGTCTCCTCTTAACTAAACAAAACACAAGACTTTACACAATAAATACACATCCGTCCAGCTTTCAGGCTATCTAATCCGTCTGAGGTTATAGACGACACAAAAGCACTTCTGGTTTCTCACATTAGATTCATCGGCAAAAAGAGGCTCACCTTTAACGTAAACAGTCCAATTTTTTACAATTTTTCCTAAAAAAATGCCAGACAGGGTAATTAAGAGAAGGAGTGCAAGAAACCCGCAACTTCCTGGTTCACATTAATGCTCAGATGTTTCAGGAAGGTTGCGTTTCGGTAAATTATCTGAAATGCCAGTCTCTGGATACTACTCTCAGTTGACCCAATGAAGTTGAGTGTGCCACGCTAACGTCATTCCAATGCCAGCGAACACCTGTCCATCCTGTGAGCACCGTAGGGGTCGTCGAGCATGTCCGGCACTCGGTAAAGCCATCTGTTCTCACTGTTGCGGTACCAAGCGTCTGACAATAATTAACTGCCCGCCTGACTGTGGGTACCTTGCCTCAGCTCGAACTCATCCACCAGCCATTATTCAGCGAAGACAACGCCGTGAAGCACGCCTGCTAATTCCACTAATTCGTGATTTAAGCCCCCGACAACATCAACTGTTCTTTTTTCTACAGAGCCTTATTGACCAATATCGCCCAACGGCAGTCCCTCCCTTGTATGACATGGACGTAGCGGATGCAGTCGCCGCACTTGCGAAGACTTTAGAAACCGAAAGAAAAGGTATTATCTATCATCACAAAGCCACATCCCTGCCCGCTCAGCGCCTGGAAAGTGAACTCAAAGTGGCACTCGACAAGCAGCGTGATGATGCTAAAGTGCCCATCGACAAAGACATTGTTATAGCACTTCGGCGCACCGAACAGGCAGCCAGACAGGCTAAAGAAGCATTAGCCGGCACTGACACGGATTACCTTGAGTTAATCCAACGGGTGGTTCAAGACTTGGCATCAAAATCTAAACCAGCGGCCCAAGAATCGAGTCAGGATTCGAGCGGTGAACCCTCTAGGTTAATCATTCCAGGATCATGACCTAAAAGTCTTCCTGCTCGTGGGAAGTCAACACCCTCCAACAGAAAGTACACGTGATATACTGAAAAGTCGAATAGTCAAGAAAGCGGGCATCGAGAATAGGCTCGCGTGGGGAGTTATCGAGATGGCAAAGCGATGTCAAATTTGCGGAAAGGGTCCGGCATTTGGACGAAATGTCAGTCACGCACATAACGTCACCCCTAGACGGTTCCAAGCGAACATCCAGCCTGTTCGCGTCGTCATCAACGGCGGAATAAAACGTCTGCGGGTCTGCACCCGATGTATTCGTTCGAATAAAATCGTCAAAGCCGCATAATCACGAGCATGCGAAAGCCAATTACAACCGACAAAGCCCCGCAGGCCATCGGACCATACTCCCAAGCAATCGCAGCAGGTCAATTGCTGTTTCTCTCAGGTCAGACTCCTTTAGATCCTGCGACAGGAAAATTAGTAGACGGCGGTATAGCCGAACAAACTCACCGTGTCATGTCGAATCTCCGTGCAGTTCTCACTGCGGCTGGAGCATCATTTGACAACGTGGTCCGAACGACAATCTTTCTTGCTGACATGAACGACTTCGCAGCAGTGAACGAAGTATACGGAAGCTATTTTGAAAATCCGGCACCAGCTCGCGCGTGTGTCCAAGCCGCAGCACTGCCTATGAAAGCTCGCGTTGAAATCGACGCGGTCGCGCTTCTTTCCTAAAAGGCTGACGCTCGTTTAGGGAATTGTTCGTTCCACATCCACCACTCCTGTCACCTTTCGAACAGACTTAAAAACACGCTCTAGGTGTCGGAGGTCACGAATTTCGACTGTAACACTGATAAGTGCCTGTTGGTCCTCTATGGAACTAGCTTCTACATCTTTGATATTCGTGTCGATCCGGGCGATTCGTGAACTAACATCGGCCAAAATTCCTTGACGATCTTTAACCTGTACGGCAATTTTAACAATGTACGGTTCGGAATCTTTCGGCGTCGCACCCCAATCGACATCAATCCGGCGTTCCGGATCGTACAGGAGATTCATCACATTCTGACATGATGACGAGTGCACGGAAATACCCTTTCCGCGGGTAATGTAACCAACAATTTGCTCACCACGGATAGGATTGCAGCATCTAGCTCGAAAGACCATGTGATCGTCAAACCCGGGAACTGTGATGTGCTCTTTACCAGACCCAAATACCCGTTTGACAACCGAGGTGACCGGCCATACCTCCTTCTCACGAAGTTGATCCTGAGGTATCAGTTTGCTTAACACTTGATGGGCCGACACCTTGCCATACCCAACTGCGGTAAACACATCATCGATTTTCTGCATGCCGAAAGCACTTGCAACTGTCTTCATGGCATCATTCTGCAAGCCAGATTTAAAGTTGACGTCAAACCGTCGAGCTTCACGTTCAAGCAATGTTTGTCCAAGTTCTGAAGCTCGAGATTTTTCTTCGGCATGGATAAAATGGCGAATCTTGTTCCGTGCACGTGAAGTTACAACAAACGATAACCAGTCACGACTTGGGTGACGTTTCTGGTCGGTAAGAATTTCAACGATGTCGCCATTCCGCAACTTTGTACGCAGTGGCACCATCTTACCGTTCAGGCGAGCGCTGAGGCACTGATGTCCGACATCCGTGTGGATCGCGTAAGCAAAGTCAAGGACCGTGGCACCACGTGGTAGAGCTTTCACTTCTCCACGTGGAGTAAACGAATAGACCTCTTCTGGATAGAGGTCTACTTTTAAATTTTGCATGAACTCTTGAGGGTCTCGAATCTCTTGTTGCGATTCGATCATCTGACGAAGCCATAGAAAGTATTGCTCGTCAGGATTTGCACCAGTTCGACCTTCCTTATATTTCCAATGGGCAGCGATGCCTTCCTCAGCGATCCGATGCATTTCTTTGGTGCGAATTTGCACCTCAAACACAAAACCGCGCTCACTTACCACTGAAGTGTGCAATGACTGATAACCGTTGTGCCGTGGCATCGCAATAAAATCCTTAATGCGACCAGGCACAAGCGACCAAGTATGGTGAATGATTCCAAGTGACGCATAACAGTCTTTGACACTATGTGTAATTAAGCGCAAAGCAACTAAGTCATATACCTGGCCCAAATCGATTCGTTGTCGTTTAAGTTTTTGATGGATACTGTACAGACGTTTAGTCCGTCCTTCCAGCTTGTCAAATGGAATCTGTGCGTCGTTGAGCTTAGTCTCGATCGTTCTCTTGAGTTCTTCAATGGTTCCCTCATCAGCACGGCGACGATCTTCAACTCTTTCCTTTAACGATTCGTAGGGTTTTGGCTCAAGGTAACAGAATGCCAGTTCCTCTAACTCATTCCTGACTTTACTCATCCCGAGACGGTTAGCGATCGGAGCATAAATGTCTCGCGTTTCTTGTGCGATACGAATACGACGCTCTTCAGGTAGGTGACTGAGGGTTCGCATATTGTCCATTCGATCAGCCAATTTCACGAGAATTACGCGAATGTCATCCACCATGGCCAACAACATTTTGCGAAGATTTTCTGCCTGTCGCTCTTCGCTAGAAGAAAACGGGATGGCGCCAAGTTTTGTAACACCTGCGACGACTTGTGCAATCTCCGTCCCAAACAGTTCTTCAATCCGCTCGACGGTGGTGAGGGTATCTTCAACGACGTCATGTAAAAGGCCCGCGGCAATCGCAACAACATCAAGATGCATCTCGACGAGGAGATTAGCGACTTCCAATGGGTGCACTAAATAGGGATCACCAGAATCTCGAACCTGACCTTTATGTTCATCAGCAGAAAATTCGTAGGCGCGACGCAGGAGATCAAGGTCAGCCTCGGGATTGTCAAGCCGAACCCTTGCGATGAGATCTTCGAATTGGACCATGAAAAACGTTTTCTATGCAATAAGATACGACGTAATTACTCTCATTCTGCCCGTCATTATGCCATCATTACAGAGGGCACGCGAAACCGGTCAAGATTACTGGTACGATACTCAGATACTCAAAAAGGCCCTGCCCCAAAGGGCAATTATGGCGAGCCGCGAATAGCATGCTTGACGGGTTGTTTTTAGGTTAACTATACTGATTTTTCCTATATTGTTGAGGGTAATCGAAGACAGTAGTCGAAGGGGGAATTCATGGATACGCGATGGACGAGGATGGTACAGCTGGTAATTATCGCTGGCCTAGGTGCATCACTTGCTGGCTGTAATTGGTACAGCATGTTAAATGCAAAGAAAAGTATCAAAGCAGGTCACCAGTTATATCAGGCTCAAGAATATGAGCGGGCAGTTGTAGCCTACGAAGAAGTGGTAGCGGACCCCGGAGCGTTTGAAAAAGATCCAGATCTAACCACGGCGTACTTTTACCTTGGAAACAGCTACGATAATATGTATCGGCCAAGCAGGAAGGGTGAGCAAGAAAATGACGAGTTTCTAATCAAGGCCGTCAAGAACTACGAGCTAGCCGCTGATCTTATCCCAGATCCAGGGCTGAAACAGTTGTCTATGCAATACCTCGTGGCATCCTATGGCATTGATAAACTGAACGACCCTGGCCAAGCCGAACCGATTATACGCAGGATGATTGAGGGAAATCCTGAGGAAACGACGAACTACTTCGCACTCGCTAGGTTGTACGAAGACTCTGGCCTGTATGACCTGGCTGAAGAAACCCTTGTCAGTGCTCGGGATATAAGGCCGGAAGACGCATCTGTGTATCTGCAGCTTGCGGGGTACTACAACCGACAAGGTGAATTTGAGCAAACGATGATTGCGTTAGATGAACGTGCAAATCGTGAGCCCAACAACCCTGAAGCATATTACACAATCTCGACCTACTACTGGGAAAAAGCATTTCGAGATTTCAATCTGTCAGAGGAGGAAAAGGCACAGCACGTCCTCGACGGTCTTCTGGCTATTGATAAAGCCCTTGACCTCAAAGATGATTACATGGAGGCGATGGTCTACAAGAATATCCTGCTCCGTATGCAGGCCAACGTGACAACGAACCAAGAAGAGCAAGACGCGTTAATTGCTGAAGCTGATGCACTTCGTGATGCTGCTGAAGAAATTCGTCAAGAGCGCGCAGCTGGAGTCGCCGGCTAATAGTTCTCAACCTATTCCCTCTTTAAGACAAACGAGCCACCTCCCTTTCGGGGGTGGCTCGTTTTTTTGCTTGCTGCGAACAGCTTCTCCGCTTAATTCCGGATAATCCGATAGAGATGGCCTCTATCCGCTAGGAGTATCAAGGCGCTCCGAGTGGATAAGACATCACGAAGTCGTTCACCGATATAGATGGTTTCGCAATATACCACCTCACCCGTTGCAGCGGATGTCCGACAACGATATAAATGCCTGCCTTTGAGGGACGTCAGCAGGAGATCTCCAATGTCTGCCTCGTTAAACCAACTGTCAAGTGACGCCGTTCGATTTACGTCCATGTCAGAAACCGCGGGTGACGGCAACCAGACATAGCTGGGAGCATCGAATTCACCTACCGAGTTGTTCCCTGGTGAGGGATACCCACTCAACGTGTATTCCGTTCCATAGGACACCAGAGGCCAGCCAAAGTTCGTCCCATGAGCCGCCACATTCAGGCTGTCTCCACCTTTTGGGCCCTGGTTTGCAATATAAATCTGGCCGCCGGCAATAGCTAAACCGGCTGGATTTCGAAATCCCTTACTCACAAGCCAAGGAACATCCTGCGGGTTGGCTTCCACGCTCATCACGCTGTCTTGATCCAGTATTGCTGGACTTAGATCTGTTTCAGGTGTTTCTGTTTCTAGAACCAACTTGCCATCGCGAACACTGAATGCTGAAAGTGTGCCAAATATTGACCCCTCAGGATGTTCCACTGACACATCACCGACGGCAAGGTACAACGTGCCCTCCTCCACATCCCCATCCAACCAGAGTCGGCCAGAGAGTGTCCCATTGCGGGCCATAGTTGCCGGGACACACTCATCATCTGCCCAGAGCTGCTCTGGCACACTGGTTCCTTGTTCACCCCCAGCCCCACCAGCCATTGGCACCGTGAAGGCAATGAGTGCGATGCGAGTGCAGTTATAGGGTTCTGTGTCTGCAATGGCATGCGTGGCAAAGTAGCGTGCGGTGGTGTCAGTCGTGGATATCAGCTTCACGTCGCGAATGCCAGTTCCAGGATCACCGGTCGCAGTAATACCGTCCAGCGCGATACGTCGAGTGATGGCCAGGCTAGCCTCATCGTAAACAAGGACCATTCCACTGCGCGTCACGAGAACAAACTCTTCATTGGTCAGTTCAGCAAGAGCACCAATATGGGTGCCTCCCACCGCTCGGGTCACGTTTCTCAGTTCCCCAGACGCCGTGGATCGAATTCGAAGATTGAGCAGATTTGTTTCCTGAATCCATGATTTCTCTACTGAACGCCCCATCCTCCATGTGATTTCATCACTTACAGCAATCAGCGTTGACTTTGTAGAGCGCAAAACCTCTTGCAGGGCAAGACGACTGGACTGAAAGAAAGATCGGTCTTCGGCAATGACTAATGATCGCCCGCCGCCAATCTGCATCTCATAACGAATACCGTATTCATCATCAACGAAGAGCAAACCTCCAAGCACGACACCGATGAACAACAGTGCAATAACACTCATCGCACGCCGTGACGGCAACTTCCTCAAGGTGCCGTTGAACCATTCAATTAGTTTCCGTGTAAACATTAGTGATGGTTGCTCCCTATTTGTGGAAAACTCAGGCAGCCACTGTCAGCAGACCCTCTAGATACGATACAACAAGACGCCACTGGTAGAGTGGGCAAGTAAAATTTAGTATGGAATCGAACAGAATGAACTCACGTCGTCGTGAAATTTATAGCAGTAAGCGTGAATCCCGTTGCTGTACCCGAAGAACGGCGATAACCGAAGGTTGGGTTAGTTCCCACCACCGACGCCAGCGGCCCGGCGCATACCTTCCGTGACAATACCGACCTTCGTAACTCCAGCGCCCTTAGCGGCATCGATGACCTCAACGATCTCACCATAGCGCAACCGTCCATCCGCAGCGATGAACATGGTCTTATCCTTTCGCTGCTCGAAAATATTACGCAGGCGATTAGGTAGATCACGCGGGGTCACATCTTGTTTGTTCACAGATATGCGACGATCGGCGGTGTATTCCAACACAATCTGGCTGGTATCAGGACGAGATTGCTGAGCGGCTCGAGTCTCGGCCGGAAGGTTAATATCAACGCCTTTTTGGGTCAGAGGAAGGGCCGCCATGAAAATGATCAGCAGCACGAGCAGTACGTCGATCATCGGTGTGACATTCATGTCACAACTGGGTGCCAGCGCTTTTGTTGGTACAAAGTCTTTATCACTTGAGTGCGAAGCCATTATTGCCCTCCCGCCATTCCAGACCCAAGCCGACGATCAACAATGAGACCCACATCCTCAATGCCCACGCGTCGCAACTCGTCCATCGCCTGCATGATGGTTGCGTAGGGCGCATCCTCATCACCCTTGATCAAAACGACCTTTTCACCACCCGCATCTTCAATCGCTGTATTAACCCTACTTAACAACTCATTCTCAGCCACCTCGACTGAATTTATATAGAAGCGCCTGTCGGCTGTAATCGACAGGATGGTTTGCCCTGATGTTTCTGGCTTGTCAACGGTGTTGGAGGCCTGTGGCAACCGAACATCAACACCCTTCTGTAACATCGGGGCGATCAGCATCATGATGATCAGCAAAACAAGCATGACATCAACCAGTGGCGTGACATTAATGTCAGACTTTACGCCAGCTTTGGCTCCACCTAGATCCATTGCCATAAAACGTTCTCCTTCGCGCTCTACCTGTGTCTCTCGTTAGTCGGGCATGGTCGACTCACACTTTACCAGCCCGACCCCTCAACTACACAGATGGTCAGATTTACGTAGTCTTCTTAATAAAGTAGTCAATCAGCTCTGACGATGAGTTGTCCATTTCAACCTGAAAATATTCAATTTGTCCGGTTAAGTAGTTATAAAACCAAACAGCCGGAATCGCCACGACCAACCCAAGGGCGGTCTCAACGAGGGCTTCCGCAATACCTGCCGAGACGGCACCGATACCACCAGAACCCGTCGCCGCAATACCAACGAATGCGTTGATAATACCAACGACTGTGCCCAAAAGACCGACGAATGGAGCAGTAGAACCAATCGTCGCCAATGAGGCTACGCCTTTCTTCATATCACTTGACGTCAACGCGGAAGAACGCTGAATCGCCCGACGAACGGTGTCCAGCAAGTCCTCTCGTCCGAGACCACCGCCACCTTCCGTCTGAAACTGATATTCGGATAATCCAGCCCCGACGACCTTTGCGAGGTGACTGTATTTATATTCCTTCTTGTTCCCAATGGCGATCGCATCCTTTAAGCGCCCATCTTTAAGGTGCTTGGCTACTTGGGGAGCAAACAGCTTGGACTGGTCCTTAGCCTTTTTGTACGTGAAAATGCGCTCAACAGCTACGCCAACCGACCAGAAAGACATAATAAACAATATATACCCGATACCCTTGGCCACGAAGCCCATCTGCGACCACATTTCGACTAAATTCATGCCACCTTCCATTGCCCTGCCTCCCGTTCTAAGTTAGTTCACTTATTTGTGTGGCTACTGTCTGCCGCACGCATCTCACTCTGATTCACATTAACCTGCCAGCGTAAAGTTTACGGTTACTGTCATGATAACCGGCACCGGCACACCATTAAGTAGCGTCGGGGTGAACTCCCATTGGTTCACAGCTAGAAGCGCCGCAGGATTCAGCAACGGAATACCGCGCAAAACAGTCGCATCCTGGACACGCCCATCAGCTCCAATTACTGCTTCGATAATAACGATACCCTGCACTCGAGCGGATTGCGCAATGGGCGGATAAATCGGCGCCACGTCACGCACTTTTGTAGGCGGCCGAATGTTTCCACCGACACGGATAGGTGCAGCTGGAGGAGGAGGTGGTGGTGGTGGTGCTGACGGTAAACCACCCACAATGCCGCCAACAACGCCGCCGGCCAGACCACCCTCAACGCCACCCACAATGCCCTCATCAACCGTTATGCCGGTCTCTGCAGTTATCTCCTCAGGAGCCTCAACCGGAGCGGCATCTGGCATCACGTCAGGCGGTGGAGCCTGCGGCTCTGCTGCCGGTGGCGGAGGTGGTGGAGGAGGAGGTGGAGGAGGTGGTGGTGCTGCCACAAATGCCATCATCGATGGCGGTGTTGGTAAAATATCCGCTGCCATTAAAGGAATGATGACAACCGCCCCAACAATTACCACATGAAGCAAAATCGATAAGGGCACTGTGTACCACTTTTGCGATCCCACCCTTATGGATGGATTCGAAACTTCACCAAACATCTCACGTGCCAAGGACGACCTCCTGCCTCATCAAAGATTTAGACCGTACAAGAATGTCGATTATAAACAGACCTCAAAACCTCTGTCAACGAAGCGTTTGTAGCTGTTTCGAATTCGAATTCAAACTCTTGACGCAATAAGAATCACTGCTAAATTATTCACACTTCATTGCAAGTATATTGTGGACCATGTTTTCCGCAGATGGCAAGCTTTTCTGAACACAATTCACCATTTTTCAAACACAAGTGGTGCCTTTTCGTATGAACTCAAGCTCCAGCTTTTCTGAACCATTAGCATCCGCCCTATTGCATCCACATAACAACAAGCGGGGCAAAAATCACCGCGACAATGGTCATAAGCTTGATCAAAATATTCAAACTCGGGCCGGCGGTATCCTTAAAAGGGTCACCCACGGTGTCGCCAATCACCGCTGCCTTGTGTGGTTCTGATCCTTTCCCTCCAAGGTTCCCTTCTTCAATATATTTTTTTGCATTGTCCCAAGCACCGCCGGCGTTAGCCATCATAAGCGCCATTAACACGCCAGTCACGAGTGACCCGGCTAATAAACCGCCCAGACCAGCAACACCCAAAATGTAACCCGTCACAATCGGAGCGATGACTGCAAGAAGGCCCGGTATCACCATTTCCCTAATGGCTGACTTTGTAGAAATTTCTACACACCGAGCTGAATCAGGCTCAGCCTGACCTTCCATCAAGCCTTCAATTGTCCGAAATTGTCGCCGGACCTCTTCGATCATCTCATTCGCCGAGCGGCCAACAGCATTCATTGTGAGCGCTGAGAAAATGAACGGCAGGGAGCCACCGATAAACATCCCTAGTAAGACATTCGGGTTCTCCAGACTCAAGCTGATTAGCCGTTCACTGAATACGGATATACCACCCGCACCAGCGATTGCCGTATCAGCCGTTGCCCGAAATGTACTAAACAACGCTAAGGCCGTCAGAGCTGCCGAACCAATCGCGAAACCCTTGCCGATAGCGGCGGTCGTGTTACCCACTGCATCAAGGGAATCTGTTCGTTGACGCACTTCTGGTCCGCATCCACTCATTTCAGCAATGCCGCCTGCGTTGTCTGCCACTGGCCCATAGGCATCAACCCCAAGGCTAATCCCTAAAGTCGATAACATGCCGACAGCGGCTATTGCGATACCGTAGAGGCCAGCCCACTCGAAGCTAACAAAAATCGCAACACACACCACAAGAATGGGCGGACCACAGGACATCATGCCAATGCCGAGACCTGCAATAATGTTCGTCGCTGGACCTGTTTCCGACTGCTGAGCGATTCGCTGAACTGGCGCCAAGTCTTTGGCTGTGTAGTACTCGGTCAACTTGCCAATGATGACGCCTGCGACCAGACCAGCAATAACGCAATAGAGGACGGCATACGGAATACCCAAGAAAACAACGAGTGCACTCGCGCCGAGCACGACAAGTACGGACGCAGTGAATAACCCTCGGAATAATGCACTTTGAATAGCTTTCTCGTCTTTCGTTCTAACCGTAAACGTGCCCAGAATAGAACATAGGACACCGACACCGGCAAGCAGAACCGGAAAAAGCACTAGCGATCGCTGAACAACGTCAAACGATTCTGCCTCAACGCCCCACAGTTCCTGAGCGGCGACTGCCCCAAGTGCCCAAGCCAGCGCAATCGAAGAAATAATGCTGCCAACATAAGATTCGAATAAATCCGCACCCATGCCAGCCACGTCTCCGACATTGTCACCAACGCTGTCAGCAATGGTTGCAGGATTTCTCGGATCATCTTCTGGAATACCGGCTTCAACTTTGCCTGACAGGTCACCAGCGACGTCCGCGGCTTTGGTGAAAATCCCGCCACCAACTCGAGCAAATAAGGCGATAGAGGAGGCTCCCAGGGACATTCCAAAAAGCGATTCAACAGCCAAGGCGCCTTCGCCTTGAAGTCCACCGAAAAATGCATACAACACCGTAATGCCGAACGTTCCAAGCGCCACGACCGTCAAGCCCATGACGGAACCGCTTGAAAACGCAATTCGAAGAGCTGCCGCTAAACTAGTGCGCGCGGCTTGGGTAGTCCGCACTGCCGCAGCAGTGGCCGTCCGCATCCCAATCCACCCTGCCGTCGCTGACAAACATGCACCCACAAGAAAGGCTATAGCAGTTGACAGGCCCGACCGCGGCAAGAACAGAGCGAGCACGATAAACATGATCGCAACGAAACCCGCCAGCACGGTGTACTCAACGCGGAGAAATGCCATCGCACCACTGCGAATGAGTGCTGCGATGCGTTGCATCCGTTCGTCGCCAGGATCCTGCCGATTAATGATACGAGTCAACACAAATGCGAACGCAACAGCACATAGCGGCGCACCAATTCCAAACATCCAAAACAGTTGCTCTTCCATCAAATCCCCTACGGTATGAAAGTTGAGACGGCTTTATTCGCCGTTCACAAACGTAAATTAAAGACAGTCAATTATTTAAACCACCAACATTAGCGTGAGGCACGCAACTCGTCATCTAGTGCGGTTCCACCAGTTAAGAAAATTCTAACACCTTGCTGCACGTCAATATCTGGATATTCAGCTAGATTCGCATCGTAAATTCGTACATCACCGAGATAAAGATGATTAGTCGGGACGTAGACCGCCAAAAGCGACTCCCGTCCACGACCTCGATCCAGTATGAATTCCTTTGTGAGAAAGCCAAGGACATATCCTCGTTCAGGGTCCTCTATGAGCACAACCCGTTTAAATCCGTATTTATTGTCTGGTGACAAGGCTGTCGTCAACTGCTTGACCGGCGCGTAAATCGTTCTGAAAACTGGGATTTTCAGGAGGTAAGTTTCTACCTGTTCGAGCACCCGTTTGCCAAACACATTAGTGGCCAACGTGCCTATGACAAGCAGGCCAAGCACTGTAATGAGTAGCCCCAATCCCGGAAGTTCTTGTCCCCACCATGTCGCAAATAACGGCCCCATAAAGCCGTCCACAGCCCGAAATATCCACACAAAGGCGGTCACACTCACCACGAGTGGAACGGTGACGAAAAATCCCGCAATCAGCGAACGGCGAAACCATTGCATAATATGCACACACTCAAGCGCCTGTACCGGTGACTCGTGCGACCTTCACGCAGCTAAACCAGCAACCAGACGACGACCAATCCCGCTAGCACCATTCGATAATACGCGAATACATCAAGTGAGTGCCTAGCAAGATACCTTAGAAAAAACGCAACTACTATATACCCCACGATCGCAGACGTAAGCAGTCCAATAATAAAGACTTGTACTAGGTCACCAGTAAAGTCTGCTATTTCGAGTTCAAGACTTGTCTTGGCGACCGCCGCGAGTATCGCTGGTATTCCTAGCAAGAAACCAAATCGAGCTGCTTGGTCACGTCGAAACCCTAACCACATTCCCACCGTAATCGTGGCAGCCGACCTAGAAACTCCTGGCACCAGTGCTGCAGCTTGTGCCACACCTATGGCCAACGCCTCCAACCATGTCAGCGAATCCGCATGGCGAAATTTTACCGCTAGACGCTCAACCACCCACATGGCAAGTCCACCCAAAACTAAAGTCACAACTACGACCGACGGGTTCCTCAGCGACTGAGCAATAACATCGCTGAAAACGAAACCAAGGACCAAGATCGGCAGCGTGCCAACAGCAATCATGCAGACACGATGAGTGTCTGGGTTGTGCGATGGCTGGAGAATCTTCGGTAAGGCTTTAACCATTGCCAAAATGTCGTTCCGAAAATAGACCAAGACAGCCACAAGTGTGCCTAAATGGCATGCGACGTCAAACGGGAGTTCATTTCGGCTAAGTTCCCACCCAAAGACCTCGCGCGCAAGGATGAGGTGCGCCGAACTGGAAATCGGTAAAAACTCTGTTAATCCTTGGATGACGCCGAGCAGCGCGGCCTGTAGATTAGTCACACGAAGGAGTTAGTTAAGATCCTCGCTTGCCCTGGGACTTTCTCGTGCCAGAAGCGGCTCTTCCTTGAGCGGTCGTGCGGCGCTCACTAATAAAAATAGCAATTGCCGCGGCAATAAATACTGTTGAATACGTCCCACTTAAGACACCGACGAGCATCGTAAAGGCAAACCCTCGCAACACTTCACCGCCGAACAGGTATAAGGCAAGGACCGCAAGTGATGTAGTGCCTGATGTGATGATTGTACGGCCAAGTGTTTGGTTGACGCTCGTGTTCACTACAAGCTTAAGTTGATCACGACGCATGGAACGAAGATTCTCACGGACGCGGTCAAAAATAACAATCGAATCATTGACCGAGTAACCAGTAATCGTGAGAATAGCCGCCACTATATTCAGAGACAGCTCGTATCCAAAAAAAAGTAGAAACGCGAAAGTGATTAAAATATCGTGAAACACCGCTATGATTGCGCCCACCGCGAACGTGAAACGAAAACGCAAGCTGATGTAGATCAGGATGCCAGCCAGCGCAACCAAGGTGGCGTAAATGCCCTTCTGTTGCAGATCGCGACCGATCACGGGGCCCACCATGTCCGTACTTAACAGTTCATAAGTACCCAAGTTTGCTGCTTCAACCGCTGCCATGACCGCATTTGCGCCCTCTTCGAGAACGCTACCTTCTTCTGACGCAATCTGTGGAAGCCTAATGAGAACTTCATTCGCCTCGGGATCTCCATACGACTGAACAATTTTCTCACCTTCAACATCTGTAATAGCGTTGCGCACGTCCTCTTCAGAAACGTCCTCGGAAAATCTAATGACGATAATACTTCCACCTGAAAAATCGACCCCGAGAGGCAAACCACCACGTGACCACATGGTGCCGATCCCAGCTAGGATAACTAGCGATGAAACTGAGAAGGCCAGCCATCTCCACCGAAAAAAATTGTAGTTAGGCTTATTGAAAATCTGCATATCGACTACGACGTCTTCCAGAAGATAGTCAAGGAGCGGTACCGCCAACCAAAATTAAAAACTACGTTGCTCAGATGCTCAACCTCTCTACCTGCCGCCGGGAAAGAATGGTCTGGAACAGTGTTCTCGACACAAACACCGCTGTAAAGACGTTGGCCAGTAGACCAAAAAAGAGTGTGGTGGCAAACCCACGAATCGGTCCTGTGCCGAACTGGAACAAAAAGGCAGCCGCAATCAACGATGACACGTGCGTATCCACAATCGTTAGAAACACCCGATCAAAGCCGGCCGCCACTGCAGCTCGCGGACTCCTAGATGATGCGAGTTCCTCCTTAATTCGTTCAAAGATTAAGACGTTGCAGTCCACGCCCATGCCGATTGTGAGGATAAACCCAGCAATGCCTGGAAGTGTCATAACCGCGCCTAGATAAGACATGAACCCTAGCAAAATCAACAGATTCATTCCCACTGACAAAATCGCATTAATGCCAGACAGTTTGTAGTACACGAGCATAAAAAATGCGACCAACGTCAACCCGGTGAGCGATGCTAGTACGCCGGCGCGCACCGAGTCAGCACCGAGCGTCGGACCAACGGTTCGCTCCTCAAGATACGTCAGCGACGCGGGCAACGCACCAGACCTGAGTACTAGACTTAAATCGGCAACTTGTTGTTGCGAGAATGCACCGGTAATCCGTCCTTCGTCGGTAATCCGAGAGTTAATCATTGGTGCAGAATAGACGCGACCGTCGAGAATAATCGCTAACTGTCGACCAACATTCTGCCCTGTCACATCTCCAAACTTACGGGCCCCTTCACGATTTAACGAAAAGCTCACAGCTTGTTGATTATTCTCATCGAGGGTTGGACGTGCACTCCGCAAATCTCGCCCGCTCACAGCCGCAACGCGCCGAACTATGTAAAAAAGGTTCTGTGGCATGGCACCAGGACTCACGGTGTCATCAACACCAGAAATAATCTCCATACCAGCGGGAACCATCCCACCGTTCGCCTGTAACAGCGCTTCGCGAGTCGCTGACGGTCCCTGCTCTACGATCTTGAACTCCAACAGCGCCGTTGAGCGAATAATCTCCTTGGCGCGTGCAACATCAGTCACACCCGGAAGTTGCACAAGAATTTGATCCCCACCCACACTGTGTGGAGCTACAATGGGTTCCGCAACCCCGAGTTCGTTGACACGTCGTTCGATCGTCTGCAAGGCTTGCCGAACAGCTTCCTCGCGCAAGGAAACCGCCATGTTTGGTCTAAGCTCGAATGCATAGCGACCGCCTGCACCGGATTCCCGTGTGAACAGAGCTTGTAATTGTTCGTCGGCCACACGTCGAAATTCGGCATCCTGCTCCGTGGACACCCCCTCCACATGAAAGCGTGAGGCAGTGTCTGAAGCAATTTCACCGACCGCGATATTCTGGGCTGACAATATGGACCGCAACCGCTCTTGACTGGACTCGGTTTCCAGGCGCAGGGCATCATCGGTCTGCACCCGCAAGACCATGTGCACACCTCCCTTTAAATCAAGGCCGAGCCGAACCTTTTCTTCAGGAGGATAGACGGACCATCCGGCCAATGCCACCACCCCAAGAATCGTGATGATTTTCCAACGAAGGTTGGTCTGCATTATGTGCTCCGACCTATGAATTGTTGGAGTCAGGAACGACCGGGTCCTGCCCTTGGTGTCCACCAACCGCCGCGCGTGACATGTCTACCCGCACCTTATCAGCAATTTGAAGCTGTATGGTGCGCTCGTCATTCAACTTAGTGATGGTGCCATGTAGACCGCTCGTCGTAACGACCCGGTCACCAACCTTCAAGGAAGTTTGAAATTCCTGGACCTTCTTCTGCTTCCGTTTCATCGGCAGAAGAATGATGAAATAGAAAATCGCCAGAATCATCGCGAACGGTACAAACTGCACCCATACTGGACCACTATCAGCAGGAGACGCCATGGCGAGTAATTTGGAAATATCCATAACGAAAATCAGTATCGATTAACTCATCTAACTCATCGCTTCTTGTGATTCCCGCCCGGGCGTGCGGGGGTAGATCAGGCGGAACTCATGTCTGAGCTCTTCAAGCGAGCCAAACATGATAGCGTCCCTAATTCGTCGCATAGTGTCAAGGTAAAAGTGAAGATTATGCAACGTGTTAAGGGTTGCTGCAGTCATCTCACGTGTGACAAACAGATGCCTCAGATACGCACGGGAGTGGTGACTGCAAACTTGACACTGACATGTCTCGTCAATCGGTCTGTCGTCTTCCTTGTAGCGGGCCTGTTTGATATTCAGGCATCCTGTTGAAGTAAAAAGTTGTCCATTCCTGGCATTCCGAGTGGGTAAAACGCAGTCGAAAAGATCGATTCCACGTGCAGCTGCTTCCACTAAGTCATCAGGCATGCCAGCGCCCATTAGATATCGTGGGCGATCTTGCGGCAACTGTGGTGCCGTCTCAGCGACAACGTCATACATAAGTTCATAAGGTTCACCAACACTCAATCCGCCGATTGCATAGGCATCGAAACCCAAGGACACCGTATGTTCGACACTGCTAGCACGTAACTCTTTATAGATACCGCCCTGTATGATGCCGAACTGTGCCTGTTCAGGATTTGGGGACTGCGGGTCAGACTGACCCGCCTCGTGGGTCTGTAATGATACGAATCTAGTCCGAGCTCGGCTAGCCCACCGCAAGGTCCGTTCCATCGCTCGGCGAGTTGCCTCAACTGAACTAGGGTATGCTTCACACTCATCAAACACCATCGCAATATCCGAACCTAAGCGCCATTGAATCGTCGCCACATCCTCAGGTGTTAAACGACATTCGCGACCGTCAATATGTGATTGGAAGGTAGCACCATCGTCGTTAATTGTGCGTCGGGACGCCAAACTAAAGACTTGGTAGCCTCCACTATCTGTCATGATGGGCCGATCCCATGCCATGAAACGATGGAGCCCGCCTCGTCGGGCTATTAGCTCAGCACCAGGACGCAGGTACAGATGATAGGTGTTCGCCATCAACATCTGCGCGCCAAGTTCTTGCAAGTTACGTTGCGTCACAGATTTCACGGCACCTCCGGTCCCAACTGGCATAAACGCGGGAGTTTCGACAATACCGTGAGCGGTACGCATTTGTCCTCGGCGGGCAGCACCTGTGCTATGCAATACCTTAAAATCGAACATGCGGCTCATTGACATATACTAAACGAGAGTCAGACCTTCACACATGTCACAAACCATTTTTTGAGGTTTTTGATCAGTGACTCAACTTCGAATAGGTGTAGTGTATGGCGGACGATCGCGCGAGCACGAAGTGTCTCTCGCGTCAGCTGCTTCAGTCATTAGCCATCTCGATCCATCTAAATACGAACCAGTGCCGATACGCATTGACCGTGATGGACGATGGTTTTTCGACCACCAACCACCAACGGCCACCTCAGCTGAACAAATCATTAAGGAATCCAGCCAAGGCCACGATACGGTTATCGACCCACAGAAACCGTACCCATCAGGAGTAAACCTGACGGGTAGCCCAACACCATTGTTAAGTGGTCTCGAATTGGACGTCGTTTTCCCAGTCCTTCATGGACCATACGGAGAGGACGGTACAGTCCAAGGCCTACTAGAAATGGCCGACATTCCCTACGTAGGAGCTGGAGTCTTAGCTTCAGCCGTCGGCATAGATAAAGCCTTCATGAAACAGCTATTTGCGGCAAAAGGACTACCTCAAGTGCTTTACATGGTCGTTCTTGCCCGTACATGGAAAGCTGATACCTCCGGGGTGCGTACAGAAGTGGCCAAACGACTTGGGCTTCCGGTCTTTGTTAAACCGGCGAACTTGGGGTCCAGTGTTGGCATCTCAAAGGTGTCTAGTACCGAACAACTCGACGCAGCCATTGAACTGGCCTTCGCTTACGACCGAAAGATCATCATAGAAAAAGCTGTTCCTGATGCACGTGATATTGAGTGCGCCATTCTTGGTAACGATGAAACAGAAGTCTCAGTTCCTGGAGAAGTGATTGCATCTCGTGAGTTCTATGATTACGAAGCGAAATACCTCGACGACTCATCGGAGCTATGTATTCCAGCGGCACTGGATCCTGCTACGATTGATCAGGTGCGGCAATTCACAACTGACGCGTTTCATACGATCGAATGCTCTGGAATGGCGCGAGTAGATTTTTTGATCGCTCGAGCGACTGGACAACTTTTTATAAACGAAATAAATACAATTCCAGGCTTTACTACTATCAGCATGTATGCAAAGCTTTGGGCGTCGAGTGGCATTACTTATTCAGAACTGCTCGATCGATTGGTTCAGCTTGCACTTGATCGACATGCAGTAAAAAGTGAACTAGGTAAGAACGTGCCATAACGTAGTAACGATTGCATGCAGGCTGTAGGTCGAAGAGGGCTAAAGTGAACGACGTTTCGAACCGACATGACTTAAGAGATGGTTCAGTTTTTGACATTGTGTGCACTTTATGCTTGACAGTTGATTTTTCTCGTCAATAATCTACATCTAGTATGATGTTTTCGCGCTCAATCTACCTATTGTGATGGCTTGAATAGCTTGAGCTGATACAGATGGTCCATTAAAGGAGCGTTAAATGGCTAAAAAGAAAGCTAAGAAGAAGAAGGCAGTCAAGCGGAAGGCAGCCAAGAAGAAGAAGGGCGCCAAGAAGAAGTAGCATCGAATTGTTTTAGGGTGTCGTTTGGCACCCCTAATTTTTTTGGATTGATTGGTAGACGTTTTACAGAGATCACTGATGTAATCGGGCTTTAAAATCTCCGGATGAAAGGGGGGATAACAGCTAATGGCAAAGAAAAAGAAGAAGGCAGCCAAGAAGAAGAAGGGCGCGAAGAAGAAGTAGCTCTTCAAATTCAACGACACTAAAGGGGGCACTAGTGGCCCCCTTTAGTGTGTACAACGCTGTAGTAATCTTCTTGACGAAGCTTGAGTAAGGGTTTTAACGGCCGGTCAGAGAGATGCCATCCCACACGCGTGTGCTGCGGACCAGGTCCCACTGCAACAGTCGATCAACAACTTCCATACCAGCTACAACCCTTCCTAAAACCGTGCGTTCAGCATCGATTAATGGCTGAGGTGCAAGAGACACGAAAAATTGCCCCGCCCCTGATTCTGGCGTGTCAGCGGCTACTCCAACAGTCCCTCGAAGAAAACGATTTGGTCCAATTTCATCGGGGAGAGTTAAATCATGTCCACCACGACCATCTCCTCTCGGGTCACCGCCCCGTAAGAATCTGGCTGCTACAATTTCGTGAAACGGTAGCCCATCAAAGTAGCCCCCTGCCGCGAGTGTGGCAAAGCGCTCAGTAGAAACCGGCGCATCGAGTACAGCAAGTTCGATCTGAATTGTTCCTTTATCAGTCTCAAAATACACGTGTGGTGACACAACCGGGTCAGAGAGCCTTATGGCTTCCTCAATCGTCACTTCACCAGCAGGACCAACCTGATCGCGGTATGCCGTACCAGGGTCGAGAACAAGTAGCCTGCTAGCAGCCGTAACGCGTACCCTCCAATCATCGTCAGTCAATGCGGTCTGAAGCGCCGCGACCGCCTCTGAGCCGCCATATTCGGCAAGCGCATCAACAATGGAGATTCGTGCGATCGAAAAATCTTCGCCTAGACTCGCCAAGTAAGCGGACGCCAGTAACGGCACGCCGTCTTGGAGCTTCAGGATACCCACCTGCTCCGCTGCCACACTCCGGATAATCACATCATCATCCTTTAACATTTCGCGTATCGTCGAACCAGCTTCTGGTACACGAAGGGCAACCAGGGACGAGAGAAGACTTGGAATGACTCGTCGATCCGTATCGTTCAACATCACTTGTAATCTCGGTATCGCAACATCGGGAGCCATCGACTTCAATATATCGACCAAAGCTGCACGCACACTCCAATGCACATCCTCATCTAGACCCGAAAGCGCTAACATAAATCTTTGCTCATCGAGAGACGCTAGGCCTCGCAATGCAGCTATTCGCATCGAGGGTGATGGATGAGTCAACACATCAAGAAACAAATCAGCAGCATTCGCTGCACGTCGTTCGCCGAAAGCAACTAAGATTTCGAGTTGAACCAGTGGATCAATATCAGGGTCTCGTAACAAGGCCATTAGTGCGGACTCAATTCTGGTGTCAGTTGAACGAGTCAAAGCACGTACAGCCGATACGAGAACGTGAGAATCGTAACGTGACGGGTCGAGCAGTGGCAGTAAAATTTCCACGGTTCGACTATCTTCCAATGCCCCGAGCCCACGCGCCGCGAAGGCGACCGCATAACTTCCCTGTCCTTGCACAAATTGCCGCAGTGGTTCGTAACTGCGCGAGTCTGCGAGATGTTGCAACGCCCAAGCCACCGGCCACCAACGGACGCCCAGTTCTCCAGCTGGTGACAGTACAGCCATGGCAAGTGGTTCGTAGGCATCTAATACGGCAAGAGCGGTGACTCCCATTCTGAACGCCTCAACCTCAGGTGATTGAGGATACGTGAGATCATCCTGTGGAACCTGGCTAGCCTGTGTGGTTACGACTTGCACCATCGCTCCAATAGCAGGTGCCGCCTCACGCGCATCCAGTCGCGCCAAGGCTTCAGCGCTCCGACCGCGAGTGAGCGGGTCGACATCGGTCAGAGCCAGCATCAGAGACTCTTTGGCCTCTGGGTCAGCAAGCAACCCAAGCGCGAAAGCAGACATTTGCCTCACGTCAGGATTCGGATCAGTCAGAGCATCTCGTAAAGGTGGACCGCCAGCGATGAGCCCCACTCTTCCGACCGCCAGAGCGGCGCGGCGGCGCACTCTGGGGTCGGTGTCACGCAACAACTCGATTAGACCTGGCATGGGTGCTGCGTCACGATTTGCTGGTTCACGCCCCGTGTAGTCAAACAAGGACTCTGGAGCTGGTAACAGCACCCGATCATGCTCCAGCACGATGATGGCTGCGATTTTTTGTTGACTCGTTAACGCCGCCGGTGGCACGACTACTGAAGGGCCTGTCGCGCAATTCGTTAACGTCAATGTGATAACGAGAGAGGTAACCAAGGACGGTAACCCCAAAAAAGACCAGCAGTCATTCCTAGAGCAACACTGGCAGTTTGTCTCGAGCCTTATGGCATTATCAGTTGACCTTGTCATGCCGTAAAGACGACCTTACGTTTGGTGGCTTTCTCCAGTCTCTCTTCGACCACTTCCACACCGATTCCAGGCTTCTGGGGGACCAGAATAGTGCCGTCTGGCCTCACGGTGATTGGCGGGTCGACAAGGTCAGGATCAAAGTAACGAGCACTGGCCGCAATATCTCCTGGCAATTTGAAATTCGGCAATGTCGCCAAGTGAATGTTGTGCGTGCGGCCGATTCCACTTTCCAACATGCCACCGTGCCAAACAGGAATGCCCTGTTTGGCACACAAATCATGCAACCGAATGGATTCCGCAAAGCCACCGACACGCCCAGGCTTAATGTTGATGATTTTGCAAGCCCCCGCAGCTATCGCTTCTGCCGCTATTCCAACCGTGTGAATCGATTCATCAAGACAGACTGGTGTCCGAAGGCGAGACTGTAGATGCGCATGGTCCCGCACATCGTCATACTCAAGCGGCTGCTCGATCATCATTAAATCAAATTCATCGAGACGTGCTAGATGGTCAGCATCCGCCAATGTGTAAGCGGCGTTAGCATCGACCATGAGTGGTATTGACCCGAAGTGTCTTCGTACAGCTGCCACGGCTTCAATGTCCCAACCTGGCTTGATTTTAATTTTGATCCGGCGATACCCAGCCGCTAATTCTGTTTCGATCTTCTTTACAAGTTGATCCAGAGAATCCTGTATGCCGACTGATACACCAGACGCTATCTCCGTTCCTTGACCGCCTAAGAGTTGCCATAAGGGTACGCCAGCAATTTTGGCCGAGAGATCCCAACACGCCATCTCCAACCCAGCCTTGGCCATGTTATGACCCCGAACCCGCTTCATGGCTGGGAACACATCCCGCGGGTCCGTAAATTCGACACCCAGCACCAGTGGTACAAGGTAATCCTCAAGGAGATGCCATTCGGTTTCAGTCGTCTCGGAACTGTAGTAGGGAGTGCGGTCGGCGACACACTCCCCATAACCAAACAGGGAGCCATCGTCCACACGAATCAGGACGAATTCTTGATCGTAAACACGTCCGAAACTCGTTTCAAAGAAATGAACCAACGGAAGACGGATAAGACGGAGTTCAATGCGGTCAATCTTCATGAAGGCTTGACGGTACGGTACGTCCAACCCGTACGGATGTGGCAACAAAAATATGGCTAGTGCATGCCCCCGCTACTCCAAACGCGGACGCAACATCATAACATGCGGTGGTCATGTGCTCCACCCAGGCAAAGTAAGCCGCAGCGGTCTTTTATTTCCCCGAGGACTGCTATACTGCGCGGCAAGTTGAATTTCCAACACATCGCAATCGCGGGACCCCTAGAGGCTGGAAAGTCAGAATTGGCTGCCCGACTAGCCGTGCGTCTTAATGCAACAGTTGTGCATGATGAAACCACGGAAAACCCATTCCTTGAGGATTTCTACGCTGGCACCCCAGGTGCAGCTTTTCAGACCCAACTATTTTCCCTACTAGCCAGGCATCGGCAACAGATGACCCTTCGACAAACTAACCTCTTTAGCCAAACGACAATTTGTGACTATCTATTCGACAAAGACAAGATTTATGCCTATTTAAATCTAGATGACAACGAACTCTTTATTTACCAGCGCCTCTTCGATTTATTAGTTCGTGACATTGTGCCGCCCGATATCGCGATCTTTCTTCAAGCACCTCCCGAAGTGCTTTGTGATCGGTTAGAAGAACACGCCCGCCATGACCCTGAACTGAGTCTTCCAGATACCGACTACATCCGAGAACTGTGCGAAGCCTATAACCATTTTTTCTTTCACTATACAGCTACGCCACTACTCGTCGTCGAGACATCCCATTTCGATCTCGGTTGGACTGACGAAACAATCGATGACTTAATCAAACAATTGGAAGAAATGACTGGAGGAACCCGGTACTACGTACCACGGATAGAACCTTGACCTCCCTGAAGAGAGCTTTTAAGCTCTTATTAATGGCGTGGTTCAAGAGAACTCGAAAACCGATCACAGCTTCAGCTGACAGAGCTGACCGAGTGCCCAAAGGCCTCTGGTTGAAGTGCCCGGCTTGCAGTCAGATCGTTTTTAAAAAAAATCTAATTGCCAATCTCAGCGTGTGTCCGAAGTGTGATTATCATTTTCGTCTAACTGCACGTGGGCGCCTAGAATCCCTGTTCGACAACGGTGAATGGACTGAACATGATCGCGATGTGTCTTCGACCGACCCTCTACAGTTCAAAGATACAAAATCGTATGCGGCTCGTCTAAAAGCAAGCGCTTCCTCAACAGGCTTGTCGGATGCCATCATCGTAGGCGTTGGACAACTCCATGGACAGAACGTTGTGATTGCTGCAATGGAGTATGGCTTTATTGGCGGCAGTATGGGTGTCGTTATGGGCGAAAAGATTACGAGGGGTATCGAGCATGCCCAAGCAAATCAATTACCGATGGTAATTGTTTCATGTTCGGGTGGTGCGCGGATGATGGAAGGAACTTTATCGCTAATGCAAATGGCTAAAGTGAGCGCTGCTTTAGCATGTCTCGACCAAGCTCAACTGCCGTATATCTCGGTGTTGACGGATCCCACCACCGGTGGAGTCACGGCGAGCTTTGCTATGCTTGGCGACCTCAATATTGCTGAACCACACGCACTGATTGGATTCGCTGGACCACGTGTGATTGAGCAAACGATTCGACAGAAATTACCAGAAGGTTTCCAACGCAGCGAATTCTTACTGGAACATGGCATGCTCGACGCTATAGTGGATCGTCGTGACCTGAAAGCTATGATTTCAAAAGCACTTCGGTTCATGCAAACAAATCCACCTACACAAGCAGACTCGCAAACGACTGAGACCGATACGGCAATATCAACTTTATCGGCAAATCCTCTAGAAACCGCAACCGGACCAAACAACGGTTAGGTTGACCGGACTGTAGGCGAACACTCCAATCGCCTCGCAATGTATCTCAATGAATGCTGACCTAGATTTCCCAATCGACATAAACCAATACATCCATCAACTAGAGGGGTTTGGTGTCAAACTGGGACTCAAGAATATTCAAGTCATTTGTGAAGCGCTTGACCATCCCGAACGCACTTTTCGGTCGATCATCGTTGGTGGAACAAACGGTAAAGGTTCGGTAACTGCAATGGTCGAGCAGGGGCTCCGAAAAGCTGGACATCGAACAGGCCGGTACACCTCACCTCACCTCGAAACACTGGAAGAACGATTTCTGGTTAACGGTCGTTTCGTTTCACGAGCAGAAGTAGCTGACACCCTTCAACTAATTCGAACATGTGTCGAAGACTTAATCCTGGCCAAACAGCTCGATTCTCAGCCAACCTTTTTTGAAGTGATAACAGTTGCAGCTTTTGAATTGTTTCGTCGTAACAATATCGAGATAGCCGTCCTAGAAGTGGGGTTAGGCGGCCGGTTTGACGCTACGAATATCGTGACACCAATCGCTGCTGTAATCACATCGATTGAGTTAGATCATCAGGAACAACTCGGCAATACAATTCAGCAGATTACTATCGAGAAAGCCGGTATTATCAAACCAGGCATTATCGTCATTCTGGGAGACGCTAAGCCAGTTGTCGTCAACAAAGTAAGGCAAACCTGTCATGCTAGAAACGCGCGCTGCATAGAAGCCTCCATCGGAGTAATGATGACAGCCCACCTGGATGACGGACAGACTGAACTCTCACTTACCACACCGAAAAATAAATACGGGCCAGTTTCTTTAGCCTTACGCGGCCGTCATCAGGTAGATAATGCTGTGGTAGCCGTCCGTCTCCTCGAAGAGCTATCTGAAACTGGAATTGACGTGCCTACTAGTGCTATTTGCAGTGCACTCTCTGAAACGGTGTGGCCCGGAAGACTAGACCTTCGCATCGGTCGTAAAGATAAGCGGATTCTACTGGACACAGCGCATAATCCCTCCGCTATGGCAGCACTGGTCTCCTATATACGTGAAGTGTACCCGGACGGACTACCAATTGCCTTTGGGGCGATGCAAGACAAAGACATCGATGGCATGATTACAACTCTTGCGCCATACGCTACACGTTTTGTCTGTACCGCCACTCGACATAAACGAGCTATTCCTTCGAGCACCTTAAGTCAAAAAGTTAAACACTTAGTGCCATCCATGAGCGTTGAAACAAGCTCGACCGTTGCAGAAGCCCTTGACCGTGCGCTGATTGGATCAGATACCGCATGTATCACAGGGTCCAATTACGTCGTCGGAGAGATAATTGGGTCACTCAGAAAGACTAATGAGCAGGGCTCGTGATGATACCATCCAATTGGTTGCCGGTCAGACGGATGCGTGTTAAATTTACGTCCTACTTTGTTGAGGCATCATGCCGCTGGGTTCGACACATTTCGGCGCAGCCACTAAGAGTGGTCACCAAATGACTCGCTGGCTGATGATGTTACTAACGGTCACGGTGTTATCCGCGACTTTTAGTCAAGCCCAAACTCTTCCAGGCTACAACTCCCGCCAATTCCGCATCGAGCGTGTCGGAGAGAATCATGTCCGTCTTATTGGAGCCGTTGAGATCGAACAGGAAGATTGGAAGTTCTACGCAGATGAGCTCGAGCTCTTTACTGACACCCATGAACTTATCGCTTCTGGTAACGTCGTCTATGCTACCGCCACGAATCGAATTGCCGCTGAGCGTGTTGAATTTAACACGGAAACCAAAACGGGCACCTTCTATGTCGCGACTGGAACCGCCTCGATAGGTGGTCGCGTAGAGCGAAGCCTCTTTGGCACTCAAGAACCTGATGCCTATTTCTACGGTGAGAGTATCGAGAAAATAGGTCCTGACAAGTATCGGATCAACCGCGGTGGCTTCACCACTTGCGTACAACCGACACCTCGTTGGGAATTAACGTCGGGTTCGATCATAGTCAATCTTGACGACTACGTAGTTCTCAAGAATATGGTCCTCAACGTCAAAGGCGTTCCATTGTTTTACTTGCCAATAATGTACTATCCGCTTCAGGAAAACGACCGAGCAACAGGATTCCTGATGCCGGGATTTGGCTCTTCGACCTATCGAGGTCGGTCTTTGAGCAACGCCTTCTTCTGGGCCATCTCACGAAGTCAAGATGTGACCCTTATGCATGACTATTTTTCTGTAGCTGGACAGGGCCTGGGTGCTGAATATCGTTACATCTTAAGTCCAGGTTCGCAGGGCACTGTTCAAACTTACTTCCTGAACCAGCCAGCAGTATCCTATCCTGGAGTATCGACTACGACAGCCGCAAAGGCACTCTCAAGTACAAGTAAGCGAAGTTTTCAGATCAATGGCAACGTATCTCAGTCAATCGGCTCGGCTGTTCGGATACGAGGCCGCGCCGACTTCTTCTCAGATGTAACAGTGCAACAGACGTTTCAAACGAACATTCTCCAGGCGACTCAACGTTCACGTCGAGTCGCTGGGAATGCTACAGCCAGAGTAGCCGGATTCAACACAAGTACTACCGTCGATTGGGCCGAAACATATTTCGGTGATACGCAATCCACTGTAAATGGTGCCCGCCCTCGCATAAGAGTGTCGAGCGGGGAAAAACCCATTCCAGGCTTGCCGATCTATGTTTCATTATCCAGCGAGTATGCAAGCGTCCTGCGCCAGGGCCTTTCCAAAAAGTACGACGCAGATGGCCTTCCCGAAGTAAAAAAAATAAGCCACAGTACTTCTCGATTCCATATCAATCCAACAGTGCGGATACCCTTTACCAAGTGGCAGTTCATGACGCTCAATTCCTCAGTGTCCTGGCATGGGACATATTGGACGAAGAGTTTTGATTACGAATCCAAAGAACAAATTGAATCAGGGATTGACCGACGCTATTTTGAATTTTATTCACGGTTCACGGGACCAGTCTTTTCGAAGGTCTGGGATACCCCCAACAGCAGCTATGCCGAACGCTTCAAGCATGTCATCGAACCAAGCGTTTCCTTTCAACGGACAACAGCAATTGATAACTTCGATGAGATCCTGAAAATTGATGGCATCGACTCCATCACGGGGGGTAGAACCAGAATTAGCTATGGAGTGACAAACCGGTTTCTTGCTCGTCGTCGCGTGCAAGGTGATGCCCGTGAAGTGCTCAGTATTGCAATGCTACAAAATTACTACACAGACGCGCAGGCGACGCAATACGACCGAAGGTTTAGTACGAGCTTCAACGGAACGGCTCCTGCGAAACTCACACCAGTATCGTTGATCGTCCGTGGCAGTCCAACCAACCAAGTGAACGCCACATTAAGAACTGAATACGATACGCGCTACGGTGCTTTTCGGACAATCAGTGCGGACGGAACAGTGTCCCTCGGTGAGCGGTTTAGAACGACAGGTGGTTGGAGTCAGCGACGATTCGTCGAAGGGTTATCAGGGTTTAATAATCGAAATAGCCTGACTCACTTTATCAACTCCGCCACTACATTTAAGATGCTCGATAACCGTGTCGGTGGCGTCTATAATTTTAATTACGACGTGCAACGGCGACGATTTCTACAGCAACGTATCCTTGCCTATTACAATGCACAGTGTTGTGGCATCACGGTCGAATATCAGTCATTTAATTTTATGGGTCTGTCCCAGTACTCCACCTTCCGTAATGCAATTTTGGTTGATCGTCGATTCAATATTTCTTTTACCATGGCAGGTCTAGGAACATTTTCAAACTTTTTCGGTATCTTTGGCGGAGCTGGACAGCAATGAAGGGATTAATTTTAAGTGGGGGCAAAGGCACCAGACTGCGACCCTTAACCTATACAAGCGCTAAGCAATTAGTCCCAGTGGCAAATAAGCCGGTTCTATTCTACGGCATCGAGGCCCTGGTCGAAGCGGGCATTCGGTCGATTGGAATCGTTGTCGGTGATACCGCCGATGAAATTCGTGCGGCCGTGGGTGATGGTTCACCCTGGGGAATCGACGTGACCTACATTGAACAAGATGCGCCACGCGGTCTCGCCCATGCAGTCTTGATAAGTCAGGACTTCATTAAAGATGATCCGTTTGTCGTGTATTTAGGAGACAATTTACTGAATAAAAGTATCCGCCCATTCGTCCAGCAGTTTGTCAAGGAACGTCCTGCGGCGCAGATTTTGTTGGCCCATGTGCCGGACCCGCAGATGTTTGGCGTGGCAGAATTGGACGGCAATCGAGTAATTCGACTAATTGAAAAACCCGCGAAGCCACAAAGCGATCTCGCGCTAGTCGGAGTGTATATGTTCGGAAGTGAGATTTTCGACTCAGTTCAACAAATCAAACCGAGTTTTAGAAATGAACTCGAAATTACTGATGCGATCCAGCACTTAATCGACAAAGATCTCATCGTCACCCCCCATATCGTGGACGGTTGGTGGAAAGACACCGGAAAACTGGAAGACATACTAGAAGCCAACAGGCTTATCCTTGAAATGATGGAGTCTCGTATTGACGGAGAAATTGACTCAGACTCTAGGATTGAGGGTAACGTCATAATTGAAAAAGGCGCTCAAATCAAGCAATCTACGGTACGAGGCCCTGCCATTATTGGAGCACGCACTCGGATCACTAGTGGCTACGTAGGTCCGTTCACATCAATCATGAATGACGTTGAAATTACAGACTCCGAAATTGAACATAGCATAGTGATGGAGCACAGTATCATCAGTGAACTTGGTAACCGCATTACGGATAGCCTAATCGGACGTAACGTCCGGATCTATCGGCAGCCGGTCAAGCCGTCGGCGTACCGTTTCATGTTGGGTGATAATTCAGAAGTTGGAGTACGTTGATAAAAGACGATCAAACCTATGCCATAAATGAGGTCACATTATTATGGTCGAACCAAAGCCTTACAGCCAGATCACGACACAAAGCACACTGATCGAAGGTGTCAAGACAAAATCTCTCAGAGTTATTCCTGATGAGCGTGGTTGGCTAATGGAGATTCTTCGATCTGACGAACACGATCTTTTCTCGACGTTCGGACAAGTATACGTGTCTGCCACCTATCCCGGGGTTGTCAAAGCTTGGCATTACCACAAAGAACAGGTGGACAACTTTGCGTGTGTGAGTGGAATGGTGAAACTTGTACTAGTAGATACACGACCAAAATCACCCACCGAAGGCACGGTCAATGAATTTTTCATAGGCGATAAAAATCCGACACTCGTACAGGTACCGTGCCTTGTTTATCACGGCTGGAAATGTATTAGCTCCGGACCGTCGTTAGTCGTCAACGTGCCATCAACTCCATACCGACATGTCGATCCTGACGAATATCGAGTCGAAGCACATGGAGCGTTGCCTTACGATTGGACCCGAAAGGATGGTTAATGTCCTTGTCACGGGTGGTGCGGGATTCATCGGTAGTCATTTCGTTAAATTCGGACTGAAACACCATCCTGATTGGCAAGTCACTACGCTCGACAAATTGACATATGCAGGTCGTCTCGAAAATCTGCAAGATATTAAGAATGACAACCGGCACACATTCGTACATGGTGATGTCTCGGATTCAAAAATCACAGCACCGCTCGTAGCCAAGGCGCACATTGTTGTACATTTCGCTGCAGAAACACACGTCGACCGATCGATTCAAGATGCTGGGACTTTTATTGAAACTGATATCTACGGAACGTTCACACTACTTGAAGCAGCACGGCAATCGTCACAATTGCAGCGATTTGTGCAAATTTCCACGGATGAGGTATATGGAAGCGTGGAGCGCGGAAGTAGCCTCGAAAGTGATGCGCTCAAACCTCGCAATCCGTACGCTGCAAGTAAAGCTGGCGCAGAGCATTTGGCTTACAGTTACTGGGCCACTTTTAAAGTTCCGGTGATTATTAGTCGCGCCTCGAATAACTATGGACCCTACCAATTTCCGGAAAAAGTTATTCCACTTTTCATAACGAACGCATTAGACGAACAACCTGTTCCATTGTACGGCGACGGGCTAAACATACGAGATTGGTTGTACGTTGAAGATCATTGCCGAGCGCTCGACATGTTGATTGCGAAAGGGATCAATGGAGAGGTCTATAATATTGGGGGCGGAAATGACGTTCGCAATATTGACTTGACCAAGAATATCTTGTCCATGATTGACAGACCGGATTCGTTGATCACGAAAGTTCCTGATCGACTTGGTCATGACCGTAGGTATAGCCTTAACACTACAAAAATTCGTAATCTAGGGAATTGGAAACCGGAAGTAGAATTTTCGAGCGGCCTTCAAACAACCGTGAAGTGGTACCAAGATAACGAGTGGTGGTGGCGACCATTAAAAGATGGTGTCTAAAGCTATCGCAATTACCATCGCACGCGTCTCTATTGCAATCAGTGTGAATAATTGTTGCAAGGCGTACTCTTAATCATTATCCCATCGAATCACTAGCACTTCGACCATGACCAAGATGACACATGGTGTGCTTGTTACAGGTGCAGCTGGTTTCGTAGGAAGTCATCTTCTCGATCTGCTCTACCAGCATAATGAGTCCCCAGTGGCATGGTGCCGACCGCACGGTGCACAACCGCCTCACAATAAGCAACTTCTAACTCAGAACAATCCGTCTATCGAATGGAAATCGATAGATTTACTCAATCGGGAAGCAGTTGAACATGCTATCGCTGAACTCCGCCCAGACATTGTGTATCACTGCGCCGGCGCTCCGCATGTGGGTCAATCCTGGAACAACGTGCATCAAACACTCCAATCAAACGTGCAAGGCACGCATAATCTACTCAAAGCGCTTCGAAAGTCTGATGTACGCGCACGTATCTTAATCCCAGGTACAGCGTTGGTGTACCAACAATCCCAGGAAGCGATGACAGAAGAACATCCGGTAAAGCCTTTAGATCCGTACGCTGTCAGTAAATTGGCGCAAGAACAAGTTGGCCTATGCTTTGCCAACGAAGGAAATGGATCTGTAATAGTGACGCGATCCTTCAATCATATTGGACCTCGGCAGGCATCAGTGTTCGCCCTCTCTGGTTTTGCCAGAAGGATTGCTGAAATTGAAGCGGGTCAAGCTGAACCAATCATTTTCGCTGGAAACCTCTCAGCGAAACGAGATATCACTGACGTCCGGGATACAGTGCGAGCCTACTATGTATTGATGCAACAGGGTGTGACCGGAAGAATTTACAATGTGTGTTCTGGAAAAACCTGGTCGATCAAAGAACTTCTCGACCTTCTGCTCGAAAAAGCCAGTGTGCCCATTACGGTGAAGATCAAAGGAGACCGGTTACGACCAAATGACGCTGCTGTGCTACTCGGGAACCCAAACCGCATCCGAAACGAACTGGGTTGGAAACCAGAAATTTCCATCAGGAACACTATTCACGACCTTCTTACATATTGGCGAGGGGTCATTAGTTGATTTCTAGATTTTTCGTCCTGTTGGCCTGAATGGCACAAGTAGCAACTTGCTGGCTTAACGCCATGAGCAAGGCCAGAACGAAGGACACCCCAAGTTTGGTGTGCCCTGCTTGTCAGCAGTTCACACCAAACCACACGGGGCTTAGAAACCTGCAACGAAGATTGAGGAACGCTACCCTACTAATATGGTCGGGCAGGAGGCATTATTCTGCCCCACAGTGCCACCATGAAGATAGCGACCGCCATACCCTGGATACCAGTAGCGAGATCACCAAGTACATGGTTAACCCAATGCCCAATCATCGGTATTTCATTCAAGCTACCAGCAATGGTTGGCAGCGCAATTGCCACCAGATAAATAACCATACGCTGCGTCACTTGTCCTGCATCTTCGCTCATCGCTCCTGCTACGAGGCCTAAAACAACAAGGACAAGGCCCCAATAAGCGAAGGGGATTTGTTCGATGTTTGCCAAGATTGCAGAAACAACAAGAAGAATCGTCAATATTCGGGCCGTGCTCATTGGTCTCCTCCGTTTGTTAACAAAAAATCAAGAAAACTCACGAAAACGAACCGCCGAGAACTAAACTGCGTCAAACAATAACAGAAGTGAACCAGATGTCTACTATAATCTACATCTAGTATGATGTTTCTTCACCTATCCTACAGATTGTGACCTAGTGTCATGGTCTGACGAGAAAATACCAACTTTTAGGAGAAACAAAAGCGAAAATAGGTAGGTGTTAATATTATTCGGTGTCTTTCCGAAGCTTCGTTATTTAATGACTGCCCCATCCTCTAGTTGCTGAATCAAACCAGCAATTAGTGCAGCCCGCCAGGGAAGCTGATCAATTAAGACATGCTCGTGCAGCGCGTGCGCTCCCTGACCGACCGCACCAAGGCCATCGAGTGTTGGGATTCCATGAGCCGCTGTTAGGTTGCCGTCCGAGCCACCACCAGTGCTACCCTCCGAAAGTTCACGACCCATACTCGCGGCTACACGTTGAGCCATCTTATACAAACGAATCACGGAAGCACTTCGTTCTAGAGGAGGGCGGAAGCTGCCTGAGACCTTGACAGTCGTGCCGGCAATCTTCGACTCAAGCCTGCGCAGGAAATCCTGAACCTGTAAGGCATCGGTTTGGGTCGGAACCCGAATGTCAATAGAGGCACGCGCTTCATCTGCGACCACATTCGACCGACTACCCCCTTGTATCGTGCCGATATTAAGAGAAACTCCTCGATCGTTATCCCCCAACGATTGGAGTTCGACAACCTGTTTAGCAATTTCATGGATGGCACTCGCCCCACTACCTGGCTCTATACCAGCATGTGCTGCAACTCCCGTAACAATCATTTCGAACTGACCGCACCCTTTGCGACTAGTCTTTAATGCCCCATTTGGTAACGACGGTTCCATGACAAACACCGCCTCACTACGGTCAGCATGATCAAGGATGGCCTGACGGGATGTCTCGCTCCCAATTTCCTCATCCGTGGTCCACAACATCACAATCCGCCGACCTATCGAGGTGACATTATTGTGCAGCGCACGCACAGCAAGCATAGATAGGGCAATGCCAGCTTTCATGTCATAGACACCCGGCCCAAACAAACATCCATCAGCCTGCCGAATGGGCATCCGTTCCAATTGTCCTACAGGCCAGACGGTGTCGAAGTGACCCAAGAGGAGCACCTGTGATCGTCCTTCTCCAAATTCTGCTACCAGGTGATTCCCGACATCTGGTTGAGGAATCTGACTGACCTTCGCTCCAATTTCACAAAGGCGATCATGTAACTCAACGCCACATCGATCAACAGCCTTTTTGTCCGTCGAGGGAGATTCAAGAAGCGTTAAAGCCTTAACTGTCTCTAAAAGCCACTGCACCTGCGATTCGCAAAACTTTAGATGATTCTTGATGTCATCATCATATGTTTTCATTCATATCTCCGTTCGGCTTGCGTCTGGTTCAAAGTCACCCGATAATGTTGACTTGTGGAAACGCATACCTGTACCACAGTTTTGGTAGTCCTAACTAGCGTGGTAACCATCGCCATGCAGCCAATCCCTCGACCATTTCCTCGACCCGGGAATACAATAACGGAGAGCTCTCTGGAGGAACCACAGGTACAAGCTCCATTAGACGAGACCCTCGCAGTATCAGCTAGTGACATACCATCCGAGGCAACACTCGGATTTCCCATTTATCCCAATGCAAATTATCTCAGATCGTACGATGCTGGTCGTGGGCAAAACTATTACCTATTTGGAACCAATGCCACGTACGAGGAGATGGTCAACTATTATTCAATTGTACTCAAGGAGCGAGGGAACCGAGTCTTCGAGGCACCACGAGTGCACATGTTCGAAGTGGGTCGTTTCAGAGAAGATCGCATGGCGTTCCCCCCGGGTGTCACGATAAAAGATTTCAGCTGGAACGGATCTCTTGGCTACGCGAACCCTACCCGACAATCCGGTGGGCCAAGTCACTACATTACCGTGATTCAAATCGTGCCAAATCCAACAACATCAATACCGCAATAAAACATAACGTCGCAGACTAAGGTTTAGCCACGTAGAGTTCCGATTGCTCCTTGAACTCCTCAGATTTTTCGTTCATCCCAGCCTGAAAGGCGCTGTTATCGTTAACGCCTCGCGATTTAGCGAATTCTCGAACCTGTTGAGTGAGTTCCATGCTGCAGAACTTAGGGCCACACATCGAACAAAAATGCGCAACCTTCGCACCCTCCGCCGGCAGTGTTTCATCATGGTAAGCACGGGCTGTTACTGGATCCAGGGCTAGATTGAATTGGTCTTCCCATCGAAATTCAAATCGAGCTTTTGAAAGGGCATCGTCCCAAGCTTGAGCACGGGGATGTCCTTTTGCTAAATCAGCCGCGTGGGCCGCAATCTTGTAAGCTAGAACACCCTCTTTAACATCGTCACGGTTCGGTAATCCAAGGTGCTCCTTAGGTGTAACGTAACAAAGCATTGCGGTTCCATACCAGCCGATCATCGCTGCACCGATGGCTGATGTAAGGTGATCGTACCCAGGAGCAATGTCAGTAGTCAGAGGACCAAGCGTGTAGAAAGGAGCCTCGTCACACCAGGCGAGCTGATTCTCCATGTTCTCCTTTATAAGATGCATCGGTACGTGCCCAGGGCCCTCATTCATCACCTGAACGTCGTACTCCCAGGCAATCCGCGTCAACTCACCCTGCACCTTTAGCTCTGCAAACTGTGCCTCATCATTCGCATCGGCAATAGATCCAGGACGCAGTCCATCACCCAAGGAAAATGCAACGTCGTAGGTGCTGAGGATTTCACACATCTCCCGAAAGTGTGTGTACAAGAAATTTTCCTCATGATGCGCCAAACACCACTTTGCGAGAATTGATCCTCCACGAGATACGATGCCTGTCAATCGCTCAGCCGTCATCGGAACGAACCGTAACAGCACACCGGCATGAATAGTAACGTAGTCCACTCCTTGTTCAGCCTGTTGAATCAGCGTGTCACGGAAGATCTCCCACGTTAGATCTTCGGGACGACCACCGACTCGCTCTAAAGCTTGATAAATTGGCACGGTGCCAATCGGAACAGCGGAATTCCGAATAATCCATTCTCGAGTTTCTTGAATGTTTGCGCCGGTAGACAAATCCATGACAGTATCGGCGCCCCACATCGTTGCCCAACGAAGTTTCTCAACTTCTTCCTCAATCGAAGAACCAACCGCCGAGTTACCAATGTTTGCATTAATCTTCACGAGAAAGTCTCGCCCGATGATCATTGGCTCGGATTCAGGATGATTAATATTTGCCGGAATAATGGCTCGACCTTCGGCCACGGCTGCACGAACGCACTCTGGGTCAAATCCTTCACGAATCGCCACAAATTCCATTTCGGGCGTGACAAGACCACGGCGTGCATAGTGGAGTTGCGTCACCCGCCCAGTGCCTCTTTTGACTGCCCTACCTGGAAACATTCCTTCCAAAGAACTCGGAGACTGAACATGGCCGACATCACCGCGATTCGCAATCCAAGAATCACGTAACGCTGGCAATCCCTGTGTGACATCACATCCTTGAGGGCCACTGGTGTCATAGACACGGAGGGCAGATTCACCTTCTTCTAAGGCGATCTCGCGCATCGGCGCTTTCACCGATCCCTCACCAACGTATACCTTCCGAGAGTTGGGATATGCTTCAGGATAGTCTGCTGCCCCAGACACTACAGCAGCTGTTTCATCCGACATGTTCGCACTCCTCTATCATGGTTATCTCCGCATTATTATTGTTGCAAATGCCGCGACCGACTCTCTGGACACTGCGGGCAACAACTAAGCGAAAAGTATAACTTCACTAGAACCAAATCTAACGGGAACCAGACAGAAATACCCCTAGACCAGCTTGAACCGGAATCAGACTCCAAAAGCAACCTCTCAATCCGGTAATTAAGGAATGCCCAGAAGGGCATAATCAACACTATAACATGGGGTCTAAAATGTACTATTGCTATAGTAATATTGCATTATGCGGGTTGTCTTCAGAAACGAGTTAATCCGTCCAGACTGGCTTTACCCTCAATTAATTTTCTAACCAGCTGACAAATGACTGACCCTGTCGACCTAACTGCCAGTTCTAACGCTCGACTACAGCCCCTTTCGGCAGTCGACCCAGAAGTGGCTGACGCCCTGCAGAGAGAGCTTACCCGCCAGAACAACGGGCTTGAACTAATTGCTTCCGAGAACTTTGTTAGTGCAGCTGTAGCGGAGGCAACCGGTTCCATCATGACTAACAAGTACGCGGAAGGCTACCCAGGTCGTCGCTACTATGGCGGTTGTGAATTGTACGACGTGATTGAAAGATTAGCCGTTTCTCGAGCACAAGCACTTTTCGACTCGGAACACGTAAATGTTCAGCCACACTCCGGAGCTCAAGCCAACATGGCGGCTTATTTTGCTTTACTCGATCCCGGAGACACGATCTTAGGCATGAACTTGTCCCATGGTGGCCATCTCACACATGGACACAAGCTTAATTTTTCTGGCAAGATTTACAATGTCGTGCCCTACGGTGTTAGACAGGAAGACGAGCGAATTGATTACGATGACCTCGCCAGATTGGCAGATGAACATCGCCCTCGACTAATCATTGCCGGTGCAAGTGCTTATCCGCGAACAATTGACTTTGCACGCATAGCAAGCATAGGTAAAAACGTTAACGCCCATGTTCTAGTTGATATGGCCCATATTGCTGGTCTGGTTGCAGCTGGTATACACCCAAGTCCAGTCCCTCACGCAGACATAGTAACTACGACCACACACAAGACGCTCCGCGGACCACGAGGTGGACTCATCTTGAGCCGCACAGACTATGCTAAAGCGATAGACAAGGCCGTGTTCCCAGGCGTCCAAGGCGGTCCACTGATGCATAGCATCGCAGCCAAGGCGGTATGTCTCCTAGAAGCTGCGCAGCCTTCGTTCCAGAAATATCAGCAACAAGTCGTAGCTAATGCACGTCATTTAGCCGAAGCGGTTGCGCTGCAAGGGTTCCGTCTGGTCGGTGGCGGTACGGATACGCACCTTTTTATAATTGATGTCTCAGTCAGAAACCTTACGGGGAAAGCAGCAGAGGCAGCGCTTGGAAAAGCCAATCTTACAGTCAACAAGAATACGATCCCATTTGATTCCAATCCCCCACTAGTCGCAAGCGGGATTCGCATAGGAACACCAGCGGTTACTACACGAGGCATGCGGGAACCCGAAATGGACTTAATCAGCGAATACATCGGAAGAGTTTTGTCCGCACCGGAAGATGCCCGTGTCGTGGATGCCGTTCGCATAGAGGTCGAGGCACTGTGTCGGAAATTCCCTCTACACCCCGCACCACTCGGTTAGCCGATCACGTTGCAGATGCGTTTAAGGAAGGAGGTGCCTTAGCGCGCTCACTAAAAATCTTCGAGCAACGACATAGTCAAACGGAAATGTCGACCGCCGTTGCAGACATCCTCGATGATGGAGGCATTCTGATTGCTGAGGCTGGAACGGGCATTGGCAAGACACTTGCGTATCTCGTTCCCATTATCTTAAGCCGAAAGCGAGTATTGATATCGACAGGCACGAAAAACCTTCAAGAACAGATTTACTTTAAAGATCTCCCAGCATTACAAGAAGCGTTAGGTGTGACATTTACGTCTACCTACATGAAAGGTCGGGCCAACTATCTCTGCTTGCACCGTTTTGAAGCCCAATACCAAAATCCAACTCCTCGGTCAGCTACTGATGATGCCTACCTGACCACGATTAAGAAATGGCTTGCGGTAACCGAAACTGGCGACCGAGCAGAACTAGAAAATATCCCAGAAGATCTACCTAGCTGGAATGATATCTCCGCTACCAACGAGAACTGTATTGGCCGAGAATGCACTCAATTCGAGGAATGCTTTGTCACCCGAATGCGCCAACGCGCTTCCGCATCAGATTTGGTTATCGTCAACCATCATCTCTTATGCGCTGACGCTGCAGTTCGTCAAAGTGCATACGGAGAGGTTATTCCAACCTGTGACTATGCTGTCATCGACGAAGCACATCAATTGGAAGAAATTGCCACTCAATATTTTGGGCTCTCCGTAAGCAACTATCGTTTTGACGAACTGGCTGGTGACACTGATAGATTCCTGAGCGGCGACCAGGTAATCAGTGCAGAAGAAAAAGATGAACTGCAAAAGATTGTTCGACGAATCCGTGAACGCACTCAGGATTTCTTTGCCGGAGTACTTAGTAGACGGAACGAACTACTGGGGACTTTCGCAAATAAGGCCGGCGAAAGGATGCGTGTTTCAACTGAAACTTTCGAACCGATTGCGGAAAGCGGACTTGCGTTAACTGGGATTCTTGGAACACTTGAGGCAAACCTCGCTCACTTGGATTCATCTGAAGAAGAAGTGGAAGCACTCGCGCGTCGCGCGCGCGAAATTAAGGAACAATTGCAATTTTTACTTCAAGCAGACGATTCAACCTACGTCTTCTATCTGGAAATGCGTGGTCGCGGACTCTTTCTTCGGGCAGCCCCAATCGATGTGTCGTCAATTGTCCGAGAATTTCTTTGGGGTCGGATGAACGGAATCGTGCTGACTTCAGCGACATTGACGGTTGACAATTCGTTTGACTATTTCTGCAACCGCTTGGGAATTGATGACGCCCACGAGATCAGGTTTGCTTCAGAGTTCGATTTTACACAGCAAGCCATCGTTTACCTCCCTTCACAGATGCCAGACCCCAGAACGCCTGACTTCCCCGAAGCAGCTGGACTGGAGGTGATCGAAATTTTAAAACGGACAAAAGGTCGCGCATTCGTGTTGTTTACAAGCTACGCCAACCTGCGACTTGTTCATGCAGTAGTGAAACGCTCCCAACTTAACTTCCCAATCTTTGTTCAGGGCGATACACCTAAGTTTTCACTTTTACAAGATTTTCGATCGACACCGAACGCCGTTTTGTTCGCAACAAGCAGTTTCTGGCAAGGCGTGGACGTGGCCGGTGAAGCATTAAGTTGCGTCATTATTGATAAGTTACCGTTTACCTCTCCTAGAGATCCGATCACTGCGGCTCGGATCGAAATGATCACTGATCGCGGGGATAATGCTTTTACCACCTATCAGATCCCGTTAGCAATTCTGGCCCTACAGCAAGGACTTGGTCGACTTATTCGAAACAAACGTGATCGCGGAGTATTGGTTATTCTCGACTCAAGAATCCACACAAAAAGTTATGGTAAGAGGTTTCTCGCGTCACTACCGCCAGCACCGTTGACCTCAGAAATGGCTGATCTTGAACAATTTTTTGCGATTCAGTCTTAAACTCAGATCGAAGGACGTTAGACCTAGCTTGTGCGAAATATTTAGGTATAAACTAGAGGGAACATTTGTATCAGCTTTCATGAAGGAGTTCGCTATGTTTCGCTCAACTAATAACTATGGGCTCAGGTGCGCCCTTACCACTCTTTTGTTGACCGTCGTATGTGCGACGTCAAGTTTTAGCCAGTCGACCGGTATCCTTAGAGGCGTAGTCACAGGTCCCGATGGCGTAGGTGTGCCAGGTGTGAAGATTGTTATCACGGGACAGCAGCGACCAATCAGAACCTTTGAGACCGAAACCAATGAAGACGGTCAGTACCGCATGATGGGTCTTCGTGATAGTCCGTACGAAGTCACGGCTACTACAGAAACTGCAACCGCGATGGCCGTCTTTACGATTCGTGGCGGTCAAAACCTCACGGTTGACCTCGACCTTGGAGCCTCCGCGGCAGCAGCAACAGCGGCCCTCTCAGAGGAAGACCTAGCCAACGAAGCGCGACGGGAAGAATTGTCCCTTTCATTTGAGCAAGGGGTCGCCGCAAGCGCAGCTGGAGACTATGTCGCAGCGATTGAGCAATTCGAAGTTGCCCTCTCGATTGTGGATACGTGTTACTCCTGCTATCACAACATTGGTCTTGCACACGTCGAGTTAGGTCAAGTTGATGAAGCCGAAGTCGCATTCAAGGCAGCTCTTGACTTGCGAGCTGATAATGCGGCCTCTTACACCGGCTTAGCTGGCATCTACAACTCGCAGCGCCGATTCGCCGAAGCTGCTGAAATGAGTGCTGAGGCAGCCAGACTTTCTGGTGGCGCTGCTGGTGCAACTGACCCGGTTGCTGTGTATAACCAAGGCGTCATCTATTGGAACGCCGGGGCATTTCCTGAAGCCAAAGAGCAGTTTGAACAGGCCGTTGCGCTGGACCCGAGCAATGCCGATGCCCACTATCAATTAGCAATGGCCAGCCTGAATCTTGGCGATATGACTACTGCCGTGGGAGCGCTTGAAAAGTACATTGAGATCGCACCAGACGGACAGTACGCCGACCAGGCGCGAGGAATGGTTCAACAGCTGAAGCCCTAACATGGCAGACAGCCATGTAGGGAAAGCCGACCACCAATCCGATACCGATTCCAGCTCCAACGTAGAATCTTCAATCGCTGAAAATCTCAACGAGGTGAGGAGCCGGATCCATCGGGCAGCCACCCAAGCAGGTCGAGATCCAGCCGAAGTACAGCTAGTCGCGGTTTCGAAAACTTTTAGCGCTGATCACATCAGAGCTGCCGCCACTGCAGGCCAAGTTGATTTTGGAGAAAATCGGGTACAAGAAGGGCTACAGAAGTGCGCCCTCCTACGCGACCTCCACATCCGATGGCATCTAATCGGACATTTGCAATCGAACAAGGCTAAAAAAATTGTTGAGCCTTTCGCGTGGATTCACTCAGTGGATAGTGCTGATCTACTAAAACGCGTGGATCGGATAGCATCAGAAAAAGACGCTCGGCTGGAAGTCCTTATTCAAGTTGATCTCGCCGGCGAAGCCACGAAACACGGAGCAACACCGGAAGAACTTCCCGATATCCTTACTACAGGTTTAGAGTGTCAGGCTGCACAAATTCGCGGGTTAATGCTCATGCCTCCCCTTGACGAACCTGAACGTGTTCGACCATATTTTCGTCGACTGTATGACCTGCGCAATGATCTACTACGCAAGGGTTACGACTCTCGAATGCTGCACCATCTTTCGATGGGTATGAGTCATGACTTTGAAGTCGCCGTCCAAGAGGGGGCAACCATAGTCCGTGTGGGATCGGCCATTTTCGGTGCGCGTTCACAAAAAAAGAACAACGCCCCGCATCGCTGATTTGAAACCTTGATCCAGAGAGCGCATAGCCAGACAACAACACCTGAACGCTCTAAAGAGACCGGGTTCCCTATCTAATCTGTTGCAAAAGACGTTCCCAGCGCGTACGGGTGAAAAAGTGCGTCGCAACTGAGGCTAGCCGTTGGACCGTTCCAGTCAAACTGGTTTGCCGATAATCTTCCGCGTCGCTTCTGTAAGACCAGTAAATTAAGAGAGCCCGACCTTTTACGTGCGAGGCCGGTAAGAACCCCCAGTAGCGACTATCCTGCGAATTCTCACGATTGTCGCCCATTACGAAATACTGCTCAGGCGGAACCGTCACCGGACCGAAGTTGTTACGTGGATCAAATTCATTATTTATTATTCGACCGCCACCAAAATCAAAATGATACACATAAGGCTCTTCGAGAACCTGTCCGTCAACATAGACTTCCCGATCGCGAAGCTCGATTATATTTCCAGGTAACCCAATTACACGCTTAATAAAATCTCGCTCTGGATCTTCTGGGTATTTAAAAACGATGACATCTCCACGTTCAATCGAATCTACGGGTAGCACGACTCGTTCAGAGTCTAGCGCCGTAGGGCCAAGAACAAATTTGTTGACCAGTAAATGATCGCCAATTAAAAGATTTTGTTCCATAGAACCAGTCGGGATCTTGAATGCTTGCACAACCCATGTGCGAATGAATAACGCTAGGATCACTGCAACAACAATGGATTCTATATATTCACGAAATGTAGATTTATTAAATGAAGACATTTTTGGAAAAACTTAATCAGCATCAACCTTCAACACTGCAAGAAACGCCTCTTGAGGAATCTCGACCCGACCCACACGCTTCATCCGACGTTTACCTTCCTTCTGTTTTTCGAGCAATTTACGCTTTCGGGAGATATCCCCACCATAACACTTGGCCAGGACGTTCTTGCGAAGCGCCTTCACTGATTCGCGGGCGATAATACGTTGACCAATTGCTGCTTGAATAGCCACATCGAACATCTGTCTGGGAATCAATTTTCGCAATCTGGCTGCCAAAGTTCGGCCACGCAAGTAAGCCATTTCACGATGAACAATCACAGACAAGGCATCGACAGATTCCCCATTTACTAAAATATCCAATTTTTCAAGAGGAGATTCCCTATAACCCGTCACATGATAGTCGAGGGACGCATATCCACGCGAAAGTGTTTTTAAGCGATCATAAAAATCGAGCACGACTTCATTAAAAGGTAATTCATAAGTGATGAGAACTCGATTAGACGACAAGTACTCCAAAGACTTCTGAACTCCGCGTTTTTCCTGACAGATCTTCAAGATAGGACCAACATAGTCAGAAGGAGTCAGGATCAACGCCTTAATGATCGGCTCCTCAACCTTCTCCACGGAACTCGCAGTTGGAAGCTTACTGGGATTATCGATTTCCTCGATAGTCCCATCTGTCCTCGTTACGCGGTAAAGCACACCTGGAGCGGTCGTTACCAAGTCCATGTCAAATTCACGCTCAAGCCGCTCCTGAACAATCTCCATGTGAAGTAATCCCAAAAACCCGCACCGGAAACCAAAACCAAGAGCCAAGGAAGTTTCTGGCTCAAAAAAGAACGCAGAATCATTTAGTTTGAGCTTCTCAAGAGCGTCTCGCAAATCAGCGTATTGATGACCTTCCACCGGATACAACCCAGCAAACACCATGGGCTTAACAGTCTTAAAACCGGGAAATGGAGTTGTGGTGGGTCTGATAGATTCCGTTATAGTGTCACCGATCCTAGCGTCACTTACACGTTTGATACCGGCAGTTACAAATCCGACCTCTCCGACACCAAGTTCCTCAACCAACTCTGGCTTCGGAGAGAAGACACCAACTTGTTCAACCTCGTAATCTTGATTTAACGACATAAGACGGATTGCACTTTTCGGACGTAACGAACCATCAAGCACGCGTACTAACACCACAACACCTCTATACGCGTCGTACCAGGAATCAAATATTAACGCTCTCAGTGGACCATTTGGATCACCGCTAGGCGCTGGCACATGTTGCACAACCGCCTCAAGCACATCACGCACTCCCGAGCCGTTTTTGGCACTGACAAGAAGTGCCTGCTCCGCGTCAAGACCTATAATTTCATTAATTTGATGTCGAGCTTCATCAGGCAAGGCTCCCGGAAGATCGATCTTGTTAACAACAGGAATGATCTCTAAGTCACTTTCCACTGCAAGATAAGCATTTGCCAAAGTCTGAGCCTCAACACCTTGGGAAGCGTCAACAAGCAGCACCGCACCTTCACAGGCGGCCAAGGACCTAGTGACTTCGTATGAAAAATCTACATGACCCGGTGTGTCGATCAAGTTCATTACATAATCATCACCAGCTTGTGAGCGATACGATAGACGAACCGCTTGTGCCTTAATGGTAATTCCCCGCTCACGTTCAAGGTCCATCGAGTCGAGCACCTGCGCTTCCATTTCACGTGGCTCCAGCGCGCCGGTAATCTCCAGTAGCCGATCGGCTAAAGTTGATTTACCGTGATCGATATGGGCGATGATGGAAAAATTCCTAATGAACTGATGTTTCATGACCGACCTTTGAATTATATGGCACGCCCGAAGGTGAATCCTGTCGGACAAGCGAGGTCGAAAGTCTGATTACCACAAAATCCGATTAGCGTTCGTCGAGCATACGAAGGGATCGTGGGTGTGCAGGACCAGTATACTCGGCCCGAGGTCGGATGAGTCGGTTGTTTGTCAATTGTTCCAAGACATGTGCAGTCCATCCAGCAACACGACTGACCGCAAACAGTGGCGTAAAGGAATCGATCGGAATACCGAGCATGTAATAGGTAGTAGCCGAGTAAAAATCTACATTTGGTGAAAGGCCCTTCTCACGCTTAACATATCGTTCGATACATTGCGACATATTGAACCATCGCAAACGATTCGCCTGCTTTCCAAGATCGGCCGACATCCGTCGAAGATGAGTTGCACGAGGGTCCTCTGTTTTATATACCCGATGACCGAAGCCAGGAATTTTTTCCTTACGCTCCAACTTGGCATGAATAATCTCTTCAATGTCGATATCGCTCGCGTCTTCACCAATCTCTATTAACAGTCGCATCACGTTAGCGTTTGCACCACCGTGCAGTGGCCCCTTCAACGTTCCAATGCCAGCAACAATTGCTGAATGCATATCAGTTAAGGTTGCGGCGGCAACCCTGGCGGCGAATGTAGATGCGTTCAGTTCATGGTCGGCATGTAGCACCAGAGCGATGTCGAGCGCCTTGGTAGCTTCAGGCGTAGGACGCTCACCAGTCAACATGTAAAGAAAATTAGCAGCGTGGCCCAGTGCTGGATCCGGGTCTACAGGTGTGCCACCAGATACCAAGCGAGCATGGGTTGCCACCAAACTACCGATCTGTGAGGTTAATCTAATAGCTTTTCTTAAATTTGCTTCGCTGGATGAATTGTCTGAATCCGGATCGAAATGGGAAAGTGCGGAGGTCACGGTACGTAATGTAGCCATCCCATTGTCAGGTGGTAGAAACCTAATCATCCGAAGGATGGATTCGGGAAGTGTTCTCGCACTCACCATGTCTGATTTCATATCACCAAGTTCAGCACGCGATGGTAGGCGTGCGTGCCAGAGCAAGAAGCAAACTTCTTCGAATGTTGCACTGGCGACAAGGTCATGTATGTCGTAACCACGATACGACAGCACTCCACGCCGACCATCCATGTAGCAGATCCCGGATGTCGTCGCGACCACGTCCTCCAATCCTGTTTTAGTCTTACCTCGCATTGTTATCTAGAATATGATATCAGTCTGCGGTGTTATTAGCTTGGGCCGCTTTTTCGGTCACGACCAACTAACACAACTAAATGTGGTCATTGTGAACCATTCATGACACCTCAAGAACTCAAGGCATTATTACAAGACGTCAGTAAAGGGAAGGTCAATACCGATAATGCCTACACGTCTCTGCTCAATGTTTTGAGAGAAACCCCTTATAAAGATCTAGAGTTTGCGCGAATCGACCAGCATCGCTCCATCCGACAAGGATTTCCTGAAGTCATTTTTGGTCTTGGTAAGACACCGGAGCAAATCGTCGCCATCGCAGAGAAAATAATTGATGCAGGTCAGGAATTATTAATTACACGCGTGAATGAAGCCACCTATAAGGCAGTGTGCACAATAGCCCCAAATGCACTGTTTCATCGCGAAGCCAATCTCATCAGTTTGTCTATTTCGAATAAACCATCAGGGCATGGCGTGGTCATGGTTGTGACTGCTGGCACATCCGATGTTTCCGTTGCAGAAGAGGCCGCTGTATCAGCTGAAGTGATGGGTAACCGGGTCGATCGTTTATACGATGTCGGCGTGGCAGGACTCCATCGGATACTTGCTGAAACCAAGAGACTGTCTACCGCGAAAGTCATTATTGTCGTCGCTGGAATGGAGGGAGCCCTACCAAGCGTGGTCGCTGGTCTCGTCGACGTACCCGTCATAGCTGTACCAACAAGTGTGGGCTATGGAGCGAGTTTCGGTGGTGTCACCGCACTCCTGTCGATGCTGAACAGCTGTGCGATGGGCGTCTCAGTGGTCAACATTGATAACGGTTTCGGCGCTGCATCCAGCGCAAGTCTCATAAACCACTTGGACAAAACATGATAATCGCCCCTATGCTCAACCAATGTTCTATACACAGTCGCATCATCTCGCATCAATGCTAATCCGGATTACCAGATACCTCCTTACGCAAGCAGCTTGTTCCTTTTGACCTATTTTTAAAGCCTTTAAGGACGGTCCTCATACAAGGAACCCATTACCTCTAGATCCGATAATGATTAACCTCACCTCAAGACCCTAGGAAACAAGAAATAGCAAGTGGTCTTCGGTTGTTCCACTGGCAGCATGGTGTTAAAGTTAAGGGTTCAGTTCCCTGCCATACCAGTGTTTGGAAGCGGGAACCTGAGATCTCCGGCATCATTCAATTCCATGAACCTTAGCACCCTAAAGGCGCTCGAGTTCGACCGAGTTATCGATATTGCTTGTAGTTTCGCGGTGACGTCACTCGGCGCTGCGCAACTCAAGACACTCGTTCCTCAGAGCGACCCAAGACAAGTCGCGACGACTTTGGCGGCGACCACGGAAGGTGTTGGTTGGTTAAGACTGGAATCATTATTTCCTCTAAAAGCGCCTACTGCTTTAGAAAAAACACTTGCTGTGTTATCAATCGAAGGACAAATCCTTGAAACCCAGCAACTGCTTGGATTCACCGAATACATTGCTTCGGTTAACGAAGTGCGGAAAGCGATTTGCACACTCCCTCGTAAAGCTTTTCCAATCTTGCACTCATTGGCGACACAAGTCAGGCGGTTCGATGCCGAACTTAAACGAGTCAATCAGTTAATCACTGCAACAGGAGAAATAATCGATAGTGCAAGCCCCACGCTAAAAACAGTTCGCGAGCGACTTCGCACACAACGTCGCCATCTCCATATCACGATGGAATCCTACATTAGCAACAAAGAAACAGGATCATATCTGCAGGAAAATATAGTAACCGACCGCAATGGACGCTTCGTCTTGATAGTAAAAACAGCACATCGAAAAAACCTGCCAGGAATTGTCCATGGCAGTTCCAGCAGCGGAGCAAGCTTGTTCCTAGAACCATTGAACACGGTTGATATCAACAACGACATTGTGGCGTTAGTTGAGCAAGAACAGATTGAGATTAGAAAAATTCTTCTTGAACTCACTGATATTTTCAGAGAGCGATCATCTGATTTGAATCAGACTATCGATGCAATCACGAAAATCGATGTAATCCATGCCAAAGCGTGTTTCTCGAAACTTGTGGGTGGGATTGAACCAACACTCTCAACAGATGGCACGCTTGAATTACGTTCGGCCAGACATCCACTACTAATGCCAGCCGTAAGAGAACGCCTCAGGAATGCTGGCCAGACCACTGTTGATCAGAGTTCAGTGAACGAGCAAATCCCCTCCGAACCTGTCCCAGTCAACCTTTTATTAATTCCACCCATCACCACCCTTGTAATAACCGGTCCGAATACGGGCGGTAAGACTGTCGCACTAAAGACAGCGGGTTTAGTTGTACTCATGGCCCAAGCAGGACTTCACGTCCCAGCCGCGACAGGCTCGCAAGTGCCTGTCTTCCGTTCGATGTTTACTGATATTGGTGACGAACAATCAATTTCAGAAAATTTAAGCACGTTTTCTTGGCACATTACGAATATTGCGGCAATGGATCGATCTCTGACCTTTCCAGCATTACTACTTCTGGATGAGATAGGTGCTGGTACCGATCCTGCGGAAGGTGGAGCACTCGGAGCAGCGATAGTGGACCATTTTCGTCGGCGAGGTGCACAGGTCATTACTACGAGCCACTACGAAGCACTTAAATCATATGCATCCACGACTGATGGAGTGACTTGTGCTGGTTTTGGGTTTGATGCAAAAACTTTTGCACCAACCTACGTGCTACGTTACGGTTCCCCAGGACGAAGCTTGGCACTCGAAATTTCAGCTCGGCTAGGTTTAGCGCCCTCCATTGTCACAGCCGCAAAAACTCGCCAGACTGCACTTGAAATCCAGCTTTCTAATCATTTAGAACGTCTTGAACAGGATTTACGAACACTTGATGACGAACGCCATCATGTTGCTCAAGTACGTGATCAGCTAGTTAATACAGAAATGGGATTGCGCGCCCGTGAAACTGCTCTTACCAAGCAGGAAGCATTCATTCGTGCTGAGAAAAAACGAGGCGTTGATACTAGTGTCCGAGAAGCTAAGCGTGAAATCGACCTGACAATGCGGGAATTCAAGAAAGAAATAGTCACATTAACAAAGGCTGCCTCCTCTGGGAATTTACAAGATATAACTACTGGAATTCAAGGAGCGGCACGTGTAACTGCTCGAAAAACCATAGATGCTATTTCGAATCGCTTTCAGAATATCCGCCCAAACATCAAAACCGAATCTACCTTTGAACGAAACAACAGGACAGCGCAAAGCTTCTCTGTCGGAGACCATGTCATAGTAGAAAGTATGGGGTTTGAGGGAGTCATTACAAACGTCGCACAGGATAGTGCTGAGGTGGATATTCAGGGCAAGCGACTTCTGGCGCCTCTAGGAGACCTTCGAATGATAGACCAAGGATCACAGAAGTTCTCACCTCCGACGAAAGTGAGCATACAACTTCCAGAGTTGAATGAATCGTTAACAGAACTGAATGTTATCGGTTGCACAATTGATGAAGCACTGACGAGAACCGAGGCATTCCTGGACAAAGCGTTATTAGCGGATCAATCGAACCTGCGAGTGATTCACGGACATGGTACCGGTCGGCTACGGAGAGCCATCGCTCATTTGTTAGATGATCATCGAATCGTTGAACGATATTACACAGCGCCGCCGGAAGAAGGCGGTGGTGGCGTAACAGTTGTTACACTAAAGGACTAGAGAGACTGGCTAAGGTAAATCGATCGACCTGAATCTTTGAAACATAACATGGGACTTTTTCCGCAGAACTTCATCGACGACTTAAAGGCACAAGCGGACATCGTGCGGATAGTACAAGATTCTGTGTCGTTAAAGAAGTCGGGGGCCACCCATAAGGGTTTGTGTCCGTTTCATGGCGAAAAAACACCATCCTTTCATGTCAACTCAGATAAGGGATTCTTTCATTGCTTTGGTTGTGGTGTAGGTGGTGATGTTATTAAGTTTCTAGAACTTCGAGACAAAATCACATTTCCTGAGGCCGTACGGCAACTGGCCGCCCGATCAGGAATGACTTTACCTGATAAGCAGGACAACGCGGACCCCGCTGCTGACGCGGAACGTGAAGCCCTTTTGAAGATGCAAGAAGTCGCCGCGGAATATTTTCGTGAATGTCTCGCGGACAAGTCAGGCGCACGAACCAAGCGACAACTCGAAGACCGAAGTCTGACAGCAGAAACAATTAAAGCGATTGGATTCGGGTTCGCTCCGGGTATGCGAGACGGCCTCACAAACCGTCTAAGGGACCAAGGATTTTCTCAACCGTTAATGTTACGAAGCGGTTTAGTTATACAAAAAGAGTCAGGGCTGCTGTGCGATCGATTTCGAAATCGACTGATGATTCCAATCTGCCGGGAAGGAGGATCAATTATGGCGTTCGGTGGACGGGCAATTGATCCTAACCAGAAACCAAAATACCTGAACTCGCCAGAAACACCAATTTATTCCAAGGGGCGAACACTGTATGGACTTCATCTATCAAAGCAGGAAATTCGAAAACGGAAATATGCCGTACTAGTTGAAGGCTATTTTGATTTTGCCCAAGTACTGCAAGCTGGAATTACTCCAGCAGTCGCGACTTGCGGTACTGCCCTGACGTCTTACCAAAGCCGATTATTGCGTCGTTACACATCAAAAGTAGTGTTGAACTTCGATGCCGACACCGCAGGCCAAGCGGCCGCAGCAAGATCTGGAGAATTGCTAATCGCCGATGGATTTCAGGTGAATATTGCAGTGCTGCCAGACGGCGAAGATCCCGATACATTTATTAGGAAGCAAGGCGCAGAACGTTACATGGAAATACTGCGCAATTCACGGCAATACTTGGAATTTATGCTAGATCGAGCGGCCGCTGATTACGACTTTACCAGTGACGATCAGCGCAGAAAATTTTTAAATCAAATGCTAAACGTCGCAAAATCCATTCCAGATGCTGCAACCCGAGACCAGTTTGCGGACCGTCTGGCTCACAAAGCACGAGTGATGGAAGAAGTAGTACGTCTCGAGATTCGCAAGGCGGCCGTTGCTCGACGCACGATCGTTGAAGAGCAAACTTTACCTGATAAACCTGAAGTCAGAACGGCGGAAAAAGGGTTAATATGGGCGATTGTGCATGAGCCAGAAACGGCACTCAAAGCTCTTTCCGAGCTGGATGACAGGGATGTTGAAGGCCTCGTTACGGGGGCACTGCTTCTCGGCGCTCGATCATTTCAAGGGTGGCCAGTAAAAGACGTTCCTGCAGCTTTCATGGAACGCTTAGGACAAGAAGAGAAATCGGTCGTTTCAACGATAGTAGAGGAAACAGACGCTCCAGCTCATGCTGCTGATTGCGCTCGAACCCTTAAGCGCCAGAGGTATGAACGCGAACGAGCTTTATTACAGGAAGAAATAGACAAATTGCAAGAGCACGGCACAGCAGAAGACCTGGCCCAGATAGACGTACTCTGGCAACGAAAAAAAGATCTGCTGTCGCTCATCGAAACTTTAACTCCCTGAGTTCTTTAGATCAGACTTAGATTGGTGAGAGAGGAGAAACCGTTGGCTATTGAAGAAAAATATGACGAGATTAGGCAGCTTATTGCAGTAGGCAAGGAAAAGGGATTCCTTCTTTATGATGAAGTAAATGAATTGCTTCCAGCTGAAGTCACATCGTCTGACGAATTGGACGAAGTGTTCGCCCTTTTCAATAGTGCCGGCATTGAAGTTGTCGACTCAGACCAAAAAGTTCGTCAAGAAAAGCCCTTCGGCCGACCCGATGAAGGTCGAGATCAAGTTGAACTTGACTTAACTCCTGGAACACTCGACAAAACTAACGATCCGGTTCGAATGTATCTGAGGGAAATGGGGACAGTTCCACTGTTAACACGAGAAGGTGAAGTCGCAATTGCAAAGCGAATCGAGCGTGGGAAACTGATGGTAATGAAAGCGATTTCCCGCACACCGACCGTAGCAAAGCACATTATTCACATGGGGGAACAGCTGAAGCTACATGGCCTCGGCGTTAAGGACCTCGTCATATTTAAAGAAGAGGACGTGACCGATGATCGCCTTGCGAACAGAGCTCGACAAGTCCTCAAGCAAATTAGCGGCGTTCGTAAAGCCAGAACTGATGTAATCAAGCGCGATGCCAAGTTGAAAACAATCTTGAAGCGCGACAAAAAGCGCTACCGTCGAGCAAAAGGAAAATCTCTTCGCGCAAAAATCGAATTATCGCGATTAATCAGGAAAATCGAATTCACTGAACCTGTAAAACAAAGGATGATTGAACCAATCGTAGAATCTGCGCAGGCGGTACAACGCATCCAGCAAGAAATCGACAGCTTAGAGCGTCAAGTGAAATCCACCAGTAAACGTAGCCGCCTAAAAGAAGAAGACCGCAAGGCTGCTATGCGCCGTTCGCGAGAAGTTAAAGCGGTAATGCGGGAAATGATGATAGAACTTGAGAGCACGCCCGACCAACTAGACCAGACACTAAGAACTATCGACCGAGGCGAAATGAATGCCGAGGCAGCAAAAAAAGAACTGGTTGAGGCTAACTTGAGACTTGTAGTATCGATCGCCAAAAAATATACGAATCGTGGCCTTCAGTTTCTCGATTTGATTCAAGAAGGCAATATTGGCTTAATGAAGGCCGTTGATAAGTTTGAATATAGACGAGGCTATAAATTCTCGACTTATGCCACATGGTGGATCCGCCAAGCTATTACGCGAGCAATCGCTGATCAAGCTAGAACCATCAGAATTCCTGTGCACATGATTGAAACAATCAATAAGCTAATTCGAACTTCGCGAGCATTGGTTCAAGAACTGGGTCGGGAACCAAGTTCTGAAGAAATTGCTGACCGCATGGACGTGCCGGTTTCGAAAGTGCGAAAGGTACAAAAGATTGCGCAGGAACCCATTTCTCTGGAAACACCTATTGGAGAGGAAGAAGATAGCCATCTCGGAGACTTCATTGAAGATCGACAGGTTGTCTCACCTGCTGAAGCTGTCATTAACGTAAACCTTAAGGAACAGACCGATTACGTTTTGAAGTCATTAACTCCGCGAGAGGAGCGAGTGATTAAGATGCGGTTTGGTGTTGGAGATGGTAGCGAACATACTCTCGAAGAAGTCGGTCAAAGTTTCGCAGTTACCAGAGAACGGATCCGCCAAATCGAGGCAAAGGCACTACGTAAGTTGCGTCATCCATCTCGAAGTAGAAAATTGAAGGCATTCCTAGAAGGAAGGACCTAGAAAACCATCACATACGGATACGGGTTGCCGATTGTGATGGTTAAGAAAAACCTAGGGCCCATAGCTCAGCGGTCAGAGCCACCGGCTCATAACCGGTCGGTCCCAGGTTCGAATCCTGGTGGGCCCACCATTTCTGCCCTGCAATACAGGTTCCATTTGGCAACTCAAAATCAAAATAGCAGTGAATCAAACCTCTGGGTCGACTTCAGTGAACGAACCTGAGACAATACAGGATTATGTCAGTCAGTAACCCACCGAGAAGGCAGAGCCCCGTTAACGTTTTCGAGCATAAGATATTGAAATTTACTCCTAGACAGGGAATCGTTTTAAGTTTCTCCGGTTGCAACGTTCACATTGTCCGATGTTGTCAGATCTCGAACACTTAATTCGGTTACAACAAATCGATACTGCGACCGAACAACTTCGGCAGCGTATCGAAGCCATTCCTTCACAACTCGCCAGTTTGCGGGACGCCCTTGAAAAAAGTCAGGCCACATTAGTGACCGTCCAGAACACTCTTGCGGATAACACGCGCGTCCGCACCGATGTGGAAAACGACCTCGCAGCCGCACAAGGTCAGCTGAGTAAGTTCAAAGACCAGACACTGTTGGTCAAAACGAACCCAGAGTTGTGGGCGATACAAAAAGAAATTGCAACTTTTGAAGATAAAGTGCGTCATGCTGAAGATCAAATTCTTAGACTCATGCTGGCTGCGGATGAACTTACATCTAACGTAAGAGAGGCAGAAGCAGCTTTGAGAGCCGAAGAGGCCAGAACGAAAAAAGAAGCCGCTGCATGTGAGTCTGAAAATGTCAAACTCCAAGCCGAACTACAACAGAATACAGATACTCGTTCGACAGTGGCTAGTACCACTGATTCGCGCGCCCTTGCGCTATTTGAACATATCTCAAACCAGCGACAGGGCATCGCTGTGGTGGAAGCCCGGGAGGGCCTCTGCTCATACTGCAACGTGCGCCTACGGCCGCAGGTGTTTAATGATTTAAGGCTCAATAATGCATTAATTCAATGTGATAGCTGCCAACGAATTCTCTATTTCCAAGAGTGAAAGCATAGTAGTTCAAGCGTTGCACTATACCCGTTGAGATCATATCTAACGTGAATTACATTGGCGCATTATTTCGACACCTAGCTGAATCATGGTAGTCGCATATATAGACGGTGGATCACGTGGTAATCCAGGGCTAGCAGGCTATGGAGTGCGCATCGAGCGTCCCGATGGAACTCTGTGTGATGAATTGTATGAGTCGGTCGGTGTCGCTACGAATAATGTAGCTGAGTACCGTGGTCTTCTTGCAGCACTGCGTTATATTCTAAGCCACGAAGATCGAGACGCAATCATTCGTTCCGACTCACAGCTACTGGTACGCCAGATGCGCGGAGAATACAGGGTGCGGCATAGTGGCCTGCGCTTACTTTATAAAGAAGCCTGCGAATTAGTCGACCAGCTTGGCCAAATCAACTTCGAACATGTACCAAGAGAAATGAACGTAAACGCAGACCGTCTGGCTAATTTAGCCATGGACCAAGCTGAGACAATTACTGATTAACAATCTAGAGTGTTTGCTATGAGAGTAATCGGTACTGGTTTAGATGCCACAGACATTCCTCGAATTGAACGAGTGTGTTCACGATTTGGAAATCGATTCTTACACCGTATCTTCACGAAACACGAGATCGAATATTGCCAGAAAAGACGTAACCCAATACCGCATTTAGCTGGACGTTTCTCGGCAAAGGAAGCGACCATGAAAGCCCTCGGCACGGGTCATTCTCATGGCGTACTTTGGCAGGATATTGAAGTCGTCAGACAAGGAGGAGCGCCACGAATCAAATTGCATGCGGGGGCTGCCAAGCATGCTAAACAGCTTGGTGCGAATGATATCCTCTTGACGATGACGCACTCAGACACGCTCGCCCTGGCCCAAGTCCTTCTGCTAGGTCCTTGATGTTTCAATTCTTCTATTTCAGCACTGGCGTAAGCTGAATCGTCTCAGAACTGACATTTCTTGGTAAGGTGCTTTCACCATGCAGAGATTTCTCCATTTCTGAACGAAAAAACGACTCCTTTTGTCCGCCGTCGATGATATCCCATGGCAAGGTCAGGTCTTTACTCCGGTCGCGAAGCACCCAACCATCAGCATCTACTTTCGTCGCCGCAAGCGCCGCTCGCCAATCACCACCATTAGAAGCCGCTATCTCGATAACCGGAGCAATGCGGCGATCTCCAAGCGACAGAAGTGCTTGATAGTATGCCTGTCGGTCTGATTTTATGTTGACGTACACGTTCGAAATACTTTTCATGAGAGATCGAAGACGTTTCGCGCGTCGAGCGATTGTTGCCGAAGGAGTCATCGGTAGCCACTGATATGCGGTTCCAGGCTTCGGCACAAAAGGATTCACACTCGCCGTAATCCGTCCGGAGCGTCCACGCTTCCTACCATGTTTCAACATTACGTCTCGTATCTTGAGTGTGAGATCGCGAATGGCTTCCAAATCATCGTCTGTTTCAGTGGGAAGTCCGATCATGTAGTAAAGCTTGAGATTTTCAATGCCAGACGAAAAAATAAGATCAGCCCGATCCAAAATCTGCTCATTTGTAATGTTCTTATTAATGACTCGACGTAATCGATCCGATCCAGTTTCTGGAGCAATCGTCACGCTCCGTTCACCGCTTTCGTGAAGTAATTTAATAATTTCTGGAGTAAGGTCATCGAGGCGTAATGAGGCTGGGCTAATCGTGTAGCCCATCCCAAGCAATCGAGTCAAAATCGTTTCTATTTCTGGATGATCACACAATGCAATCGAGACCAGTCCAACTCGATTGGCATACGTTCTTGCTTCTTCAGCCAGCGACAGGATACGCTCCGTGGGAAACGCACGAACCGGAAGATAGTTATAACCTGCCCAACAAAACCGGCACAGTTTGGCGCAACCTCGCACGACCTCAACGAGAAATCGTGAGCCAAATTCTGTCTGTGGCGTAAAAATACCAGTGTGGGGGGGGTCGAGAGCTTCAGTGGTCTTCACAGCTGCTTTATGCACAGTGGGTGGCGCCCCTGTATTTACATGTGGAACCCAACGTGCAACAAAATTATCTTCACCATAGGACACATCATAAAAGGTAGGAACATAAAAGCCCCGTTGGGACGCGAGTGTACGTAGGCCCTCACGGCGACTGGCCATGGATGCAGCCTCAACCAAATGAGGCACCAACACCTCACCCTCTCCTGCTGCCACAACATCGATAAACGGCGCAAGTGGTTCTGGATTCAGGAAAGTAACCGCACCGCCAAGAACCACCAAAGGGTGACGCTCGCCACGGTCCTCAGCGTAAAGCGGTATACCAGACAAGCGTAACAAAGTCAGGACGTTGGGATAGTCCCACTCAAAAGATAAAGAAATTGCCAGCATGTCGAAATCACCGACATACGACTGGGACTCAAGTGTAAGTAATGGGGTTCGAGATTGGATGGCCGTCTGTAATGCTTGTTTTGGAGGAAGAAAGGTGCGTTCACAGACAACATCTGGGTCCGCATTAAATAACTTATAGACCGTCTGGAATCCTAGATTAGACATTCCTACGTGATACGTGTTGGGAAAAGCAAGCACAACACGCAACCGACCTCCGAAAGGCTTTTTGATGCAGCCTCTTTCAAGAGATAGTAGGTGTTGAAAATCTAATCGCTGCTGCCAAATAGACATGCTCAAGCGGAGGTAACAGGAACACTGTTTGCGTAGGCGCACACGCGCTTACTAGGGCTAACGGCAACTGCGACACCTTACTCGTGGTGGCAGTACATCAAATTACTGTATCACGTCAAGGTGAACATCCTGGAGGAGTTCCAGCAGGGCAAGCTATGTCTTTATAGGAGTCTATTGTCCACGGTCCGTTTATCGACGCAGGCACTCGTATGTTTCAGCCTCGATAGTCGTTACCTGAGGTTCGCATTGACGATCCTGTTCTTTTTGCACGTGATGGGCGTTGTAATTTATTCGTCGTCTCTGTTGCGCGTGCGTCAGATCGCGATGCAGAATAATTTTGAAGATCAACAGGCGTAGAGTTGGAGCCTTGCGCGATAACCCCGCCTTCAAAACCGGTCGCGATTACGGTAATTTTGACTTGTTTACCCATCTTGTGATCAATCACAGCACCAAAAATAATATTGGCATCTTCGTGCGCAGCTTCATGAATAATACCTGACGCTTCCCCGATTTCGATTAACGACAAGTCAGAACCACCCGTGACGTTAAACATGACCCCGTGTGCCCCTTTCATGCAATCATGCTCCAGTAATGGACTCGCAATAGCCTCGTTAGCTGCATCACTGGCTCGCGAATTACCCTCGCCAGTACCGGTACCCATAATAGCAACGCCTGCCTTGTGCATTATCGTCGTCACGTCAGCAAAATCGAGATTGATGAGTCCCGGCACAAGAATCAGATCAGAAATACCTTGCACTGCCAGACGCAGCACATCATCCGCCTTTGCAAAGGCCTTCACGAGGGATGTCGAACGACTAGTACTTGTTAGCAACCTCTCATTGGGTATCGTGATGACTGAATCGACTACGTCTTTAAGAGCATCGAGTCCACGCTCAGCTTGTAACGCACGTGTCTTTCCTTCAAATCCGAATGGTTTAGTCACAATCGCAATAGTTAAAGCGCCAAGCTCACTAGCTAAACTAGCAATAACTGGCGCTGCACCGGTTCCAGTACCGCCACCGAGACCAGCTGTAACAAACACCATGTCTGCCCCATCAAGTGTTTGCAAAAGCTTTTCGGTATCCTCTAGAGCGGCCTGACGGCCGAGGTTAGGATCAGCGCCAGCTCCGAGTCCTTTGGTTACCTTATGACCCAGCTGTAGTTTCGTCGGAGCCGAGTTACCTTTGAGAGCTTGGATATCTGTATTTGCCGCAACAAAGTGAACGCCCTGCAACTCTGACGCCATCATTCGGTTAACTGCATTTCCTCCACCACCACCGACACCTATTACCGAAATCTTCGCACCCTCGCGATTCCCATCAGCCAGGGTTATACGTGAACCCGGCATTGGCGAATGCTTCCCATTACTGTCATGTGTTTGCAGTTCAGTCATAATTCATTCTCCAAGACTCACTAGATACCCAATGACCCTAAAAAAAATCTCTTAATATGCGACCGAAGCGGTCTCTCCAACCACTAAAAATTCCCAATCCCAATTGTGGTGCCTCAGCACCCTCACGATTTACGTACATGGCAAGTCCAACTGCGGTTGCAAAACTGGGATCCTGCACATGATCAGCGAGCCCTCCGACTCCATCGGGAAACCCCCGTCGAATGGGCAGGTCAAAAATTTGCTCAGCAATCTCGGCCATACCTTCAAGCTTGGATCCACCACCAGTTAACACAACTCCCGCGTTTAATGAACGTTCGTAACCGGATCTTCTAATTTCATCCCATAAGTGATGGAAGACATCTTCTGCATGAGGCTGCAAGACCTCTGCAAGTAATTTTTTCGGCATATTCCGAGGAGCTCGTCCTCCAATACTTGGCACTTCGACCATGTCTTCTTCATCAACCAGCGCGGCGAATGCACACCCAGCACGCTGCTTCAGTTTCTCCGCGTCAGGGATCGGCGTGCGCAAACTAACCGCCAGATCATTCGTAAAATGGTCCCCTCCAATTGCAATTACTCCCGTATGCCAGATGCTACCCCGCTCAAACACGGCAAAGTCAGTCGTGCCTCCCCCAATATCAACGAGAGCCACCCCAAGTTCTTTCTCGTCAGTCGTCAAGACTGCTTCATTCGCCGCCAACTGCTCGAGCACCGCGTTCTGGACCTTCACACCCGCCCGGCCTAAACAATTTTCGATATTCTGCTTTGATGATTCACTTCCGGTAACAACATGAACATTTACTTCAAGACGAGAGCCGGTCATTCCAATTGGGTCAGTTATTCCATCCTGTTCATCGACAACGAAATCTTGCACCAGCGCATGCAAAATTTCTCGACCACTTGGCACAGCAATATCTCGGGCAGCTTCAATCGCGCGCCCAACATCTTCAGTAAAGATTTCTCGATTTTTTCCAGCCACAGAAACAACACCGCGGCTGTTGAAACCTTTAATGTGAGCTCCAGAAAGACCGAGAATGACACGGTCGATCTCGATTCCTGCAGTCTGCTCAGCCTCTTTGATTGAACGGTCCACTGCTCGAATAGCACCCTCAAGATTAACGACTACACCCTGACGAATACCCTCAGACTCAGCCGTTCCGACTCCGACGATGTCAAGATCACCTTCCTCGGTCACCTCTCCAACAACAGTAGCGATCTTGGATGTCCCGACATCGAGTCCTACGAGATAACGATTTTTTCTTGCCACAAGTTCTCCCTCACAAACATGTTCAGCCGTTTACTGCTGTCCCCTTGAATCTCCCTCTAGCTCGACAGGGTGCACATAGATCCGATCGCCATACCGGAGATCAACATAGTCAATGTGTGGAACTTTTTCTCGCAGTGGCGTAAACATCTCCAAGTACGATTGCAGACGCTCAGCAAATTGGTAAACTCCCAAATAAATTAATGCTTCATCATCATCAAGCCTTACGACCAACTTCGATGGATTACTAACATCGATCTGTGACACCCGACCCATGATCCGAGGTTGGGTTTCCAAATCATTCATCACACGCCTTGTTAAATGTGAACGTTGATCGTCGATTACACCCGGCCCGTTAGAGGTCTGGCGCAATAAACCATCTATGACTGGCAAATCAAAATGGGTGTACTCTGCTCCGTACTCTGCTATCAATCGTGCCTCGTCATCGATTAAATATAAGTGTCCATCAATGCGTCCCAACGCCATGGGTACTCGCTCAGAAATAGTAATCTCGATAGTCGATGGTATGACCTTGCGAAGTGTTGCGTCTTTCACCCATGGCGAAGCGAGTAATGCATTCCGCCACTGCTCAAGATCTGCAATGAGAATGTTCTCCCCGTAAAGTCCATCAACTAAACCCAAAGCTGCGTCCGTCGAAAGATGAACATTCCCACGCGCAATTAATCGATCGATAGACAGCACGGGCGCTTGAAGTACGAATGCCAAAATTCCATATCCCACGAAGAGCACGAATACGAATATCGCGCTGACCTTGAGAACGCGCCGCCAGCGCGTTGTAAACACACGTCGCCGCTTAATGGGTCGACGCTGCGTCCGTCGCCTGAACCGGTTATCTGTTGGTACGCGGACTGTCATGATCTATCTCTATTACCCATAATTGGCCTCGATGACATCAGCATCCTGCCGCTGCCTTTGCTGCAAGTGATGAAAAATCCGACCAGCAACACCACTGATTGAACCGGCACCAAATGTGATAACGAGGTCCCCGGGTTTGGCCAGTTGTTCCACGCGGGCAACAGCCGCATCGAGTGACCCAACTAGATGCACCGGCGATTCGCCAAATTGTCCTATCACTTCTGCCAGCACTTTAGAGGTGGCGCCTGGTATCGGAGCTTCACCGGCAGCATAAACCTCAGTCAATATGACCTCATCGGCACCAGCCAGCACTGAACCGAACTGGGACATTAACCGACTCACCCGAGTAAATCTGTGAGGTTGCACCACTACAAGCATTCGACGCTTGAACTGCTGACGCGCAGTACGCATCACTGTTGCAATCTCAGTAGGATGGTGACCGTAATCATCTACCACCAGCACACCATCAGCTTCCCCATGTAGTTGAAAGCGACGCTCTACTCCTGAAAATTCCGCTAAAGTGGCAGCAACCTGCTTGAAACTCAGACCGATTTCCAGGCCAACGACCATGGCAGCCAAGGAATTTCGAATGTTGTGAAGCCCAGGCACCTGGAGGCGTAACGTTCCCAGTAACACACGTTCACGCTCGCCAAACGGTTTGTAGGATACGGAACATGTCGAACCGAAAGCTTGCTCTTCTATATCAAATCCGAAAAGATCTGCATCCTGAGTATCAACTCCATAAGTTCTTACTCGCCGTGAAATTCTGAGTGCCTGCTCGCGTAAGTTTTCATTGTCGACACAAACTGCCACTAATCCATAGAAAGGTACCCGGTTCGCAAAGTTAACAAACGCGTCACATAGATGGTCAAGCGTGCCATAACTTTCCATGTGTTCATCATCGATATTGGTGATCACAGCAATTGATGGAGAGAGTCGTAAAAATGATCGGTCGCTCTCATCAGCTTCTACAATCATGTAATCCCCTTGTCCGACACGCGCATTACTTCCAAAACTACTTAACCGACCACCGATTACAGCAGTTGGATCCAGCTTGGCACGTTCGAGCATCAGCGCAATCATTGATGTAGTGGAGGTCTTGCCGTGTGAACCTGCCACAGCGATGCTGTAGCGCAGTCGCATGAGCTCCGCTAGCATTTCCGCACGTGGAATAACAGGAATTTGACATCGGTGCGCTTCTTGAATTTCTGGATTCGTTGAGTCAATCGCAGCAGAGATAACAACTACATCGGCGTCGTGAACAAACTTAGCGTCGTGACCTTCATGCACAATTGCCCCAAGTGAGGCCAGTAAGTCTGTCGTCTCGCAACATCGGAGGTCGGAGCCACTCACCACATACCCCAGCGTTATTAACAGTTCGGCAATACCACTCATGCCGCTACCACCAATACCTACGAAATGAACTTTTTTCGTGCGGCCGAGCATGATTATGTCCGTTCCACCTTTCGCATTTCCCTTTGTCTCCTCAGTCTGCCCTTACCCTGCCATCCTTGAATTACTGCTCGCGATCATGATTGAACAAGTTCTAAAGCTCGATCAACGATCCGTGCCGCAGCATCAGGACGAGCCAGCTGTCTAGCTGCAGCACCCATTTCACTCCGTTGCTTACGATTCGCTGCCAATGTTTTTACATGGGACACCACCGCAGCCGCGACATCACCACCTGCAATCATCTTTGCAGCACCAACCGTTACCAACGCATCGGCATTTTTAGATTGATGTTCGTCGGCCGTCCTCAACGGCACCAGAACACTTGGTCGACCTACGGCAGCTAGCTCAGTAACTGTCGTTGCACCAGCTCTACAAATAACGAGATCCGAGGCCAGCATGGCTTTTGCCATTGGCTCAAGAAAGGTCTCAACCTGAGCATTAAGACCGGCTTGACGATACGACTCCCGAACTTCAACAAGATCGCGCTCACCTGTCTGGTGCGTGACAATGAGCCGTGGTTTGATTTGTGCAAGGGCTGGTGCGGCCTGCCGAAGAGCAAGGTTAAGAGCGTGAGCCCCCTGTGACCCGCCAATAACTAGGACGTGGCAAGTTTCTGAATCCGCATCTTGATCAATTTGCGATCCCATTTCAAAGAATTCCTTACGAACAGGATTTCCACTCATGAACCCTTTCGACCCAAAATCTGAGAGTGTTGAAGCAAAAGCTACTGCCACAGCTCTTACGAAAGGCGCAAGCAGTCGATTCGTCAGGCCCGGTATTACATTCTGCTCAAGGACAAGTGTGGGAATCCCACGGAGTGCAGCTATAGCCAACACAGGACCTGAACTATAACCTCCCACGCCCATCACTAGATGAGGCACACGTCGAGACAGAAGACGCCAAGCATCACATGCACTTACTGGTAGCATCGCTAAATTACGTGCTAATTCCCTTCCCGACTTGCCCTTAAGTCCCGCACTCCGAATAAAATCCAATTCAAACCCTGCCTCAGGTACGGCTCGCGATTCGATCCCCTTCGTAGTACCTGCAAACGTCACTCTTGTCTTCGGACTTCGACGCGTTAATTCCTGAGCAACCGCTATCCCAGGATATAAATGGCCCCCTGTGCCTCCACCCGCAATCACGATCCTCAGTCCCATACTGATGACCACAAACGCTCTACGTTGAGCTGTCTCCTGCTCTCCACCTTATGAGTGCACTGACGCATGTTGTGAGACATTGAGCAAAATCCCCATTCCTATCAAGCTACTTATCAGCGAAGACCCTCCGGCACTTACGAACGGCAGTGGGATGCCCGTGGTCGGCAATAAACCTAAGACGACACTCATGTTTAGGAACGCCTGACCTATCACCATCGTTGTGATCCCGATCGCCAAAAACGAACCGAAGCGATCAGGGGCGCGCAATGCAACCCGAAAACCTCGCCAACCAATCACGCCGAAGCACAAGAGCACTGCACTCGCACCAACAATGCCAGTTTCCTCAGCAATGACCGCATATATGAAGTCGGTATGTGCTTCGGGAAGATACTGATGCGATTGCACACCCTGCATGACACCCAATCCAAGCAATCCTCCCGTGCCCACCGCAATCAAGGACTGAACGAGCTGATAACCATCTCCCATTCGGTCAACCCACGGGTCCGTCCACGAGGTTAACCGTTGCCATCGATACCCCACGGAGAGGAAGTACCCCGCCATCGGCAAAGCTAACAGCACCGCAACACCGACCCAGCGATAGCTGAGCCCTGCAGCCAACACCATCGCGCCAACAATGACGGCAACTCCTATAGCCGTACCGAGATCTGGTTCTACCAGGATCAAGCCGGCAATCACTGCAGTTACAAGCCCGATAAAACCTAACGAGTAGGACACGTCGTTAATGCGATCCATTCGGCGTTCCAACACGGCAGCAACAAATAATATGACCGCTAATTTGGCAAACTCAGAAGGCTGGACACCAATTCCGGCGACAGCAAACCACCGCCGTGCCCCATTTATCTCAGGACCAAACAAGACCAGAACAAGCAAGGACGTAGCAACGCCCAATGCCGTCCAAATAACAGCAGGTTGCCGGTAATTCCGATAATCCAGCCGCATCATGGCGGCAAGACCACACACACCGAAAATTGCCCAGCTCAGCTGCTTAAATAAAAAATAATATGGCCGTCCATCCATCGCTTTCACGGCTGAAGCGCTGTAGACCATCACAACGCTAGTGCCTATGAGTAAGAGCGTTGCCATAAAGAGCCACTTGTCTGACTTCAGTTTTCGAGCCATACTCTTGTGTTCCTTAAAGCCCCTTGGGACAATAACTTGTCCTAAAGGTTCGATCGGTTTATTCCGATATTAGTAATGCCACTCAATCGTGAGCAGTGAGCAGTCATCAGCCGCTTTTGAGGACAAAGACACCAGTCTCGTAGACCGGGGTAGCCTACGTTCCCAGCGACTAGCTCTTCGCCGCCACAAGGCGACTGATAACTGCTCACTGCTCACGATTTCCCCTCATGTCCCTTTCAAGACGCCCAACTTCTTCCTTAAAACGACGACCCCGATCAGCATAATTTTGGTACATGTCAAAGCTGGCACATGCAGGACTCAGCAGCACCGCGCCCCCTGGTGGTGCCAAAGCAAACGCAGACCGAACCGCTTCACCCATGTCACGCGCATCACTGACGGGCACAACATCGGCCAGCGCCTGTCGAATTGTGCTCTGCGCTTCACCCATCGCAATAACGGCCACGGCATGGTCGGCCACGGCAGTGCGTAATTCCCTCAGATCACCAGCCTTCAGCCGGCCGCCAAGTAGAACCACCGACGGGACATCCATTGTCTCGATCGCCTTCATCGCAGCATCTACATTTGTGGCTTTGGAATCGTTAACAAAACGAATTTCATTAATCTCTGCAACAGACTCCAGGACATGCTCAAGCCCTTTAAACTCAGAAATCACTTGAGTCATAATGTCTGCTGAGACGTCCATAATGGTCGCGACAGCCACAGCAGCGAGTACGTCCGCCAATAAATGCCGTCCCGTCAGTTGAACTGCCTGCACTGGAACCAGTGCCGCTGGTGAGGGTGTCGTATTCCACACTATGGTGCCACCCTCCACAGACACTCCATTGTCAATCGTCGCGTTAAAACTAAATGGCCGCTGCTGACCTTGACTTCCGCAAGCGAGCGACATGGCGTTGGCATCATCAGCATTCACCACGACCCAATCACTTGCCTCTTGGTTCATAAACACACGACCCTTAGCCGCGGCGTAGGCCTCGGTTGTCTCGTGACGATCGAGATGGTCAGGGGTGAGATTTAGTAATACTGCAATCCATGGATGAAACTGGTCAGTCAATTCCAACTGAAAACTACTAACCTCGACGATGTGTAGAACGTCAGGACTCGATTTTCCAACTTGCGTACTTAAGGCTGGACCAATATTGCCGCCGACAACGGTTTGGAAACCAGCCGCAGCGAGGATTTGTCCAAGCAAAACGGTGGTAGTCGACTTTCCCTTAGTCCCAGTCACGGCAACAATACGACCGTCCATCCATCTTGACGCCAACTCGATTTCACTGATCACTGGCACACCGGCTGCTCTGGCCGCCTGAATGACCGACTGAATGGGTGGAACCCCAGGACTCATAACAATCAAGTCAGCATTCACGAACGTCTCCATTCGGTGTTCGCCAAATTCGAGTTGCACCTTGTCATGCCGCAAACTGTCTGGAAGATCCGTCCGTGCCCGCAGATCTGTTATCGTCACGGATGCTCCTCTATCAACCAACAGCTCGGCGGCAGCAATGCCGCTTTGCGCAGCACCCACCACAACGACGCTGTGGTTTTCAACCGAAAAATCCTTCTTCTTGCTATGTGGCACGTCTGCCTTAGCGCAACTTCAATGTCGTTAAACTGAAAAGTGCAAAAATTACAGCAACGACGAGGAATCGAGTCATGATCTTTGGCTCACTCCAACCTTGTAATTCAAAGTGATGGTGCAATGGCGCCATCTTAAAAACCCGCCGACCCGTCATGCGGAAAGAGCAGACTTGAATAATTACCGACAGCGCCTCTGCCACAAACACCCCGCCAACAATCAGTAGAAGCAATTCTTGCTTAATGAGAACAGCCACCGTCCCGAGCGCGCCACCGAGTGCTAACGAGCCCACGTCGCCCATGAAAATATCAGCTGGATAGGCGTTGTACCAGAGAAAGCCCAGGCTCGCGCCCACTAGCGCTCCACAGAAAATCGTGAGTTCTGCCGCTGGGGAAAACCGAACAAGTAAGAGATATTCAGCAAATACGCTATGTCCGGTAATGTAAGTCAGCCCAGTAAAGGCTGCGGCAGCAATCGTAAAAGTGCCAATGGCTAAACCGTCGAGACCATCCGTTAAGTTGACGGCATTGGAAGCCCCTACCAGGACCAGAACAGCGAATGGCACGTATAGAAAGCCGAGGTCTGGAACCAACTCTTTGAAGAATGGAAAATTGAGACGCGTGTTATAAAGGTTTTGCTCCGTCAAGGCGAGGATAGCTACTCCTACTAACGACGCAACTACTACTTGCGCAACCAATTTATAACGTGGACGAAGACCATGATGAGACCGTCGTCTCAATTTCAGGCAATCATCAACAAACCCGATACTGCCAAAAGCTAGAGTGGACAGCACGGCAATCCACACATATGCATTAGTCAGATCGGCCCACAGTAATGTGGGAAAAATCGCGGCAGTCAAAATCAGAAGTCCGCCCATGGTGGGCGTGCCAGCTTTTGGTTGATGTGCAATCGGCCCAGTGTTTCGAATCACTTGTCCAATTTGCGCGTCTCGAAGTTTTCGAATCATCCATGGGCCGAACATCAGGCTAATGGCTAGAGCCGTCAGACTCGCCGCTGCGGTACGGAATGTCACATACTGCGTTACATTCAATAACGTAATCTGGGCACCATAAGGATAGAGAAGATGGTAAAGCATTAGGCGTAACCTCGAGTTATGCCTTCAACAACGATATCCGTACGGATTCCTCGAGAACCTTTAACGACGATTAAGTCGCCCGCCTGCATCAAATTCAGCACTAGAGGAACTGCCATCTCACTCGTGTCGGCTTGTTGAACTGAACCCGGCGGCATCCCGGCAGCGACTGCTGCGGTAATAAAGTCATTTGCGTAATCACTACCAATCACTACAAGTTCTTGAAAACCACACGCAGCTATCATCTGGCCGCATTTCTTGTGTAACTGAGACGATTGAGATCCGAGATCGAGCATCTCTCCGATGACTGCAATACGACGACCTGGGACGTTAGTAGATCGAACCGCGTTACATAATGTGGTGAGTGCCGCCGGATTAGAATTGTAGGAATCGTCGATCACTGTGATGCCATTTTTTAATTTGATTGCCTGACCACGATGCGGCAGGGGACGAAGTTTTTCAATCCGAGTTGCAATGTCATTAAGTGAAATTTGAAATTGCAGCGCCACGGTGATTGCAGCCAGAGCGTTAGCGAACTGTCCACGACCGAGAAGCGGAACATGCATCTCGAACTCGCCCTCAGCAGTTCGAACGGAAGCCTTGACCCCATCAAGACCGTAATCCTGCACGTCTTCGGCAAAAACATCGGCCGGCACTTCAACGCCGAAGGTGCTAACCTGACCGGCAAACTGGGCAGCGCGCGTCATTACGCGCGCGTCATTCGCGTTGGCAACCAATTTGTCGCTGCGGCCTGCACCTTGAAGAATCTCAGCTTTAGCGTCCGCTATATGTTCAATTGAATCAAAAGACGATAGATGAGCTTCAGAGACGTTCGTCCACACTCGTACTTCAGGTTCAGCAATCGCCACTAGAGCACCAATTTCTCCAGCTTGACTCATCCCAAGTTCCACCACCGCAACATCAGGTTTTGATAGCAACTTGATCAGCGACAACGGAAGCCCGATATGGTTATTCAAATTTCCCTCATTGCGAACGACACGGTAGCTCCCGCTAAGAAGATCGGCAGTCATCTCCTTGGTGGACGTTTTGCCAGCACTGCCCGTGATGGCTACCACCTTAGATCCCGACTGCCGGCGAACATGCCTACCCAGTAACTGCAGCGCTCGAACCGTGTCAGAAACAACGATCATGACCGGTTCGCTCGAAGCACTAGACGGCGGAAGGGTGAACGACTCGCTCACAACAGCACCACACGCTCCCCGACCAATGGCTTCATCAACAAAGTGGTGACCATCAAAACGGTTACCCTGTATGGCAAAAAACAGATCGCCGCGTGACGCCGACCGAGTGTCGATGGATACCGCATCAACTGGTATCTCTAAACTCCCTGACATCAAACGCCCTTCCATCGCTTTCGCAACCTCTCCAACTGTTAATTGCGTTCCTAAAACTTCTGACACCATGCAGCCTCTACGACACAAGAGCATTCGTCCGCCGGCGACGTAATGCGTCTTGGGCGATTTCCAGATCATCAAACGACCGTCGTTCGCTTCCGATTTCTTGATAGGTTTCGTGTCCCTTGCCCGCGATCACGACTACGTCACCTGCGTGTGCTTCTCGAATCGCTCGTTCAATAGCTAGTTTGCGATCGCTGATCGTAAGATACGGTGTTTGGAAAAAGTCAGCCGTTCCTTCTTTATCCTCAGCATTGGACCGCTGAGTCGCCGAATCCATCCCGAGCGTAATGTCTTCCATAATGGCAAGTGGATCTTCAGAGCGAGGATTGTCAGACGTCACTATGACAACATCACCTAAACGAGCAGCGACAGCGCCCATCAGGGGACGTTTTGATCGGTCGCGATCTCCTCCGCAACCGAACACCACAATGACTCTGTCGCTCGTGAGAGCTCGCGTCCCTTCCAGCGCCTGCTTTAATGCGTCATCTGTATGAGCAAAATCGACAATAACCGTTAGGTCATCGTCACCATGTGAAACAACTTGCATGCGTCCTGGTACGCTCTTCAGTGATTCCACACCCTGCTCAATCGCATCGAAAGGCAGGTCCAACGCTACTGCGGTCGCGACCGCCGCCAATATGTTATAGACATTAATGCGTCCCAAAAGACTAGACCTGAGATGCAAGGACCCCCGGGACGTCCGCACATTAAAGACCAGTCCATCAAAGGATGAATCGATAACCTCTGAGACCACATCCGCCGGTTGGTCGATCGCATAGGTGACCGGCCGAGATGCTGCACTCGCGAGCAAAGAACCTCGTGGATCATCGAGATTCACGATCGTCCGTGCATCTGAAGGCAACCCGTCGAACAATCGACGCTTTGCCAGAAAATAGCTGTTCATATCACCATGAAAATCAAGATGGTCACGGCTAAGATTTGTGAACACCGCTGCGGTAAAGCGGGTGAAGTCAACTCGCCGTAAAACTAGCCCGTGGGATGAAACTTCCATCGCACACACCATCGAACCGCCATCTACGAGTTCACGAAGCAGGCCTTGAATTTCTGGCGCTTCCGGAGTTGTTAGAGCCGCTTCGCGAGTTTCGTTCCCAATCTGGTGGCTAACTGTGCCTAATCGTCCACACGGCATCCCAGCCTGTTTAAAAATTTCACTCAGAAGATGGGTTGTAGTGGTCTTGCCATTCGTGCCGGTAATGCCCAACACCATTAATTCGTGACTTGGAAGATCGTAAAAAGATGCAGAGAGAGCGGCAAGGGCTTCACGTGCATCCGAAACCGTAATCCACGGGAGACTTACTTCAGTGTTTTGAGGGGAATCTGAAACGACTGCGACCGCACCGCGACGCTCTGCGTCTCTGGCGTACGTCGCCCCATCGGCGTGTTCACCCTGAAGGCCGACAAAAAGAGTGCCGGGTTGAACGTTTCGAGAATCATGGGTAACTGCTGTAACAAGTTGTGAAGCATCCGGAGACTGTATCGCTGACTCTGACATACGCCTGGTGGCAAGTTCATCTGCTCGACGTAACAGATCGCCCAATGTCATGGACTTGCCTCATTAGTAGAAGCCCTTGGAGTGGGCGCAGTACGATCGAGTCTCAAAACACATTCGAAATCTCGGTCGATTGGCTTTCCTGGTTCTGGTGTTTGCTCAACTACAAAACCATTGCCTTCAAGACGAGCGCGAACTTCAAGCTTAGCCAGTCCCCGCAACGCCTGCCGCGCACTTAGGCCTCGCAGGTCTGGCATAACGACTTGGTCAGGCTTGACCGTCGCTATCGCCGTCATGGCCGCGGGACGCTGTCGAGCGCCTGCCGTTTTGGATTCCGGTGCTGAAATTTTCGTCACCACGATTGGTGACGAGGCATGAAAAGTCGGAAAAATTTCTAAATACCTAAGTGCAGCCTCGGCAATGCGTTTAAATATGGGTGCGGCAACAACACCGCCGTAGGTATGCCCGGCTTTCGGTGAATCAATAACAACGAGAATCGTCAGCTCTGGTGCACGTGATGGCGCGAACCCGACAAACGAGGAATTGTACAGGCTCTTCGAATATGCCTTGTTGACGAGTTTTTGGGCGGTTCCAGTTTTTCCAGCAATCGTATAACCAGGAATCTGGGCTCGCGTAGCAGTACCTCGACGCACTACATCCTCCATCATTGATGTCACAGTGGTGGCTGTTGCCCGGGTGATCACCCGTTGTGGAGGTTCCCGTTTCATCTTGACTCGACGCCCATGTGCTACAAGCGCCTTCACGACGTGAGGTTCAATCAAATTACCTCCGTTGGCGATCACGCTTGTGGCCACAGCCATCTGGAGGGGTGTCACCCCGATTTGATATCCCATTGATACGGAAGCCAAGGCACTTGGATTCAGGTCTTCTGGGGACCACACCAGGCCACGTTGCTCTCCGCTAAAATCCTGGGACAGCCTTCGGCCAAATCCAAACCGGCGCGTATATTCGTCAAGTCGATCGGCGCCGACTTCCTGACCAACGAGAATCGTACCCACGTTGCTCGATTTGACGATCACGTCATGAAACGACAGCGTGCCGTAATTCGTAGTGTCGTGAATCGTGCGTGCACCAAAGTGAATCATTCCCGCACTCACGTCGACCAAATCGTCTGGTGCAATCACCTTTTCTTCGAGCGCGGCAGCTGCCGTAACGATCTTGAAAGTGGAACCCGGCTCGTACTGGTCTTGAATCGCGCGATTCCGACGGTCCTTGTCCTTCGAAAATCTGAACACATTTGGATTGAAGGTTGGCTCATTAGCGAGTGCGAGCACTTCGCCGGTATGTGGTTGGAGGATGATGACCGTGCCAGCGTCCGCACGGTGCTCCGCGATCCCTCTACGGAGTTCTCGTTCTGCAATATGTTGCAGGTTTTCGTCAATCGTCAATTCAAGTGTTGCGCCGACGGTGGGAGCTTGTTCGATCTGACTGACAAATGCGCGATGGCGAGCGTCGGTCTGAAACAGGATTTTGCCAGGCTGACCTAGAATCTTTGATTGATACCTAGATTCAACACCGCCAAGACCTTTGTTATCTAGCCCAACATACCCGAGGAGATGCGCGGCCATTTCCCGATTCGGGTAATAGCGCCGCTCCTCTTGAATCCACCCAATCCCCTCGATCTTGAGTGCCGCAATTCGTGCTTTAACCTCGGGTAACACTTGCCGACGGATATAGGCAAAAGCTCGGTCAGTATCCAATCGCGCGGTGAGCTTATCCACGCTAAGGTAGCCGCCCTGACCGCAATCTTTCAACACGTCGCAGAGTTGCTTGGCAACTATCTCAGCGTTGTTGATCTGTCTCGGTATCGCGGTAATGGTGTCGGCTTCAACACTCAGTGCTAGTACGCGACCTTTTCGATCAAGAATATCTCCTCGCTTCGCAGGAACTGAAAGTGTTTGTTCCTGCTGAATCGCAGCCTGCTCTAAATAAAAATCATGGTCATAAACCTGGACATACCATAATCGACCGCCGATCACGCACATCCACCCCAGCAATATCACTGCCACCCAGGTAACTCGACGTCGTATTGCGTGACGCCACTGGTCACTCGCACCAACTGCTGCTGTCTGCTTCTCAATCTCTTCACCGGACATGCCGGCTTGAGAATCATCAGCAAAAAGTGGGCCAATACCTTGTGACCGCTTGGTCAATTACTCCCCCCTATATCTATCTACGAGTAGCTATGATCGCAGCGTCAGGTGGTGGTGCCACCTCGAACCGTTCCAGCACGATCACCTGGTCCTGTGACGGCACTACCAAGTTCAGTTTTTCAGTGGCTATCCTTTCAACTTCCTTTGGCGACGTCAGGCTTTCAATGTTAAGACGAAGTTTCTTATTTTCTGATTTTTCTATCTCGTGTTCTTTGCGCAAATCTTCAATACGATACCCATACTGTATTAACTCAAAGTTCTGCCACGCGGAAAACAAGACCACCGCCACGATTACTATCCCAAACCCCACCCAACGCCTGAGTTCCTTGTGTTGTTTTTTGTCAGGCTCGCGAACGATCACCGTGTTCCGCACGTTCGGCGTGACTTCATACTTAGACCATTGCGACTTCATGCGACCCTCTCAGCCACCCGCAACTTTGCAGATCTCGCGCGTGGATTCTGCTCAACTTCTTCGTCCTGAGGAATGACGGGACGCTTCGTTAAAACGCGAATCGCCACCTTGCCCCCACGCTCAAGCGCTCGGAACGTGTGTTTCACGATGCGATCTTCAAGTGAATGGAAGGAAATCACGACTAACCTAGCCCCCGTCCGCAAACGACGACACATCGCCTCAAGCGCAACTTCTAATCCTTCTAACTCCTGATTTACCCAAATCCGAATCGCTTGAAAAGTCCTGGTCGCCGGATCGATGCGCGTGTATCCTCTTCGTCTCAACGAGCGCCGCACGATTGACGCCAAGGCCCCAGTCGAGGTTACCGGTGATGTCCGCCTCGCCTCCACAATCGCTCGGGCAATACGTCGTGATTGTCGCTCCTCGCCATATTTAAAGATGATGTCCGCTAATGTTTGTTCCGAGGTAGTCCGGATCAAGTCTGCTGCGGTCTGGCCAGCCGATTGATCCATTCGCATATCAAGCGGTTCGTCACGGCGAAAACTAAAACCACGCCCTTCACCATCCAAATGGAGCGATGAAACACCCAAGTCTGCTAACACGCCGTCAACGCTAGAAATCTGGCTGGTATTTAGAACAGCGTCCACGTCTTTGTAATTGGCATGATGAAGTTCGACATGTTCAGCCCAAGCCGATAACGTGGTGTGTGCCTGGCTCAGCGCTTCGCGATCACGGTCAAGCCCAATCACTCGGCTAGCACCATGTTCAAGTAGTACGCGCGCATGACCACCTAAACCTACCGTGCAGTCAACAAACAAGCCTCCGCGCTGGGGAGCTAAAAATGTCAGCACCTCTGCAGTGAGTACTGCCTGATGCACAGTTGTATCCGTCAAATGCCAAACTCCGCCAAGGCACGCGCATCCTCTTCGGAATATGGTTCGCGCTGTAGCTTGGCTACAAATCGGTCATGGTTCCACACATCCAAATAGTCGTACAAACCAAAGACATCAACCTCGCCAACTATTAACGCTGACTCACGAAGTCGCTGATGAATCGATACCCGTCCCTGTCGATCAAACTCAGCGGGCTGTCCAAAATAGTTGATTCGGTCAAAAAACCTCGCACGTGAAGGGTGCGATGAGGGAACTTGGGCAAGCTTCTGTTCGATCCCTTCCCACACCGACATTGGATAGACACGTGCATAGTCACCAGAAAGACTGGTCACGAACAATCTGGTTCCATAACGTTCCTGAATGAACGCACGAAAAGCAGTCGGAATCTTGAGCCGACCCTTGTCATCGATTTTTGCTGAGAAATTACCCCTAAGCACCTATTAAACTCCACTTTAAGCCATTAAAATCCACTGCAATCGTAAGAAACGCAGAGGTTTATGTCAACATTCAAATATTGTTTTCCATTTATCTTCGCTAAACTTTCTCCTATTTCTAATTCGGCGCCCTTTCTCAAAGATGACCTGCAGAGCGTGCTAACATTAAATGTTCTATTAATTGACGTTACGCGTGCTGCTTGTCGACCCAGCGGACTACCCGGTAACTTCCTATAAAAAATGTTGCGTGCAGGCCTGATTGGCTTCCCATCGTCCGGTAAGACCACCCTGTTTCAATTAATGACTCAGGCTCTTGAAACTAGTAATAGCCGACGTCGTGGAGATGCTGCAGTGGGCATTTCACGGGTACCGGATGAAAGGCTCGACCACCTGACGACCATGTTTAACCCTAAGAAACACGTACCAACCACTGTGCAATTTTCTGACCCGACAGGACAGCAAGGTCTGACCTCAACAGTAGATGTTTCGGTATTTCGTGAAGCGGATGCCCTGCTTCATGTCGTTCGAGCGTTTCAAAGTGAAACAGCACCACCTCCTTCAGGTTCCGTTGACCCTGGACGTGACATCCGTTTGATGGAAGAAGAACTAATTTTGAACGATTTAGATGTCGTAGAACGGCGCCTCCAACGCGTCAATCAGGATTTAAAAAAAGGGAAGAACACGACATTAGACCAGGAAAAAGCTGTTCTCACGCAATGCCGGGAATCACTTGAAGACGGTACGCCCGTGCGAGCACTCAACCTTGATGAACATCTCCAAAAACAATTGCGGGGCTTTCAACTACTTTCGGCTAAACCTCTCTTACTGATCCTCAACCTCGACGAAACTGACCTCTCTCAAAATACACGAGCCGATGCATCCCCAGGCATAGAACGGATTAAGGATAAGCTCACGCACGCCCACGTGCCGGTTTGCGCAAAAATTGAGCTGGAAATCTCACAGCTAGATCCCGGTGACGCTGAAAGTTTTTTGGCGGATCTCGGGCTTGTCGAATCGAGCCTCGACCGTGTGATTCGCGCTGCCTTTCAATTGCTGGGGTACATCTCGTTTTTTACTGTTGGTGAGGACGAATGTCGTGCATGGGCTGTGCCAAAAGGAACCATTGCGCAGGCTGCGGCACGCGAAATTCATTCAGATATCGCCCGAGGTTTCATTAGGGCCGAAGTCGTTTCCTACGAACAATTAAAAGAGCGTGGCTCGCTTCATACTTGTCGTGAGCACGGTGAAGTGCGGCTCGAAGGCAAAGAATACGAAGTGCAGGACGGCGACGTTATCAATTTTCGATTTGCGACGTGATAGGATGCGCGAAGGGCACTGTGCCCGACACATCGTGCGCGTGTCAGAGACCATTACCGGAGAACTTATTAAGCTATGCGGGCACTCATCACTGGCGGGGCTGGATTTATTGGATCACATCTTTCGCAGGCACTCCTCAAAGCAGGCCATGAAGTGTTTGCGCTAGACAATCTGTCAACCGGCTCAATCGACAATATTGCACACTTGAAATCCCATCCCTCTTTTCACTATACGAATGACTCGGTAACCAATGAGCCCGTGTTAGCCGAGTTGGTCGATCGTAGTGACGTCATTTTCCATCTGGCAGCGGCAGTCGGCGTCAAGTTAATCGTTGAGGCACCAGTTCATACGATTGAAACAAATGTGCATGGCACTGAAGTCGTCTTAACTCATGCCAACAAGAAAAAGAAGCTAGTCATTGTCGCGTCGACTTCTGAAGTTTACGGTAAATCGATCGAGGTGCCATTTAGGGAAGAAGCAGACATCAGGCTCGGTGCAACATGGAAGCACCGCTGGGCCTATGCCTGCAGCAAAGCTCTCGACGAGTTCTTGGCGATAGCCTACTGGAAAGAAAGACAACTTCCGGTTATTGTCGTGCGACTCTTCAATACAGTTGGTCCACGCCAGACTGGGCAGTACGGCATGGTAATCCCGTCATTTGTCCGACAAGCCTTAGCCGGCCAGCCAATTACCGTCTTTGGAGATGGCTCCCAGTCGAGAAGTTTCACTTATGTGGGTGATGTCGTCGGAGCCCTCATAAAACTGAGCACTGAATCACGAGCCATCGGACAGGTTTATAACATCGGTAACAGTCACGAAATTACGATCCGGGCGCTGGCTGAAAAAATTAAAACTATGACAAACAGCTCCTCTGAGATTGTCACGATTCCTTATGACCAAGCGTACGATGCCGGTTTTGAGGATATGCCTCGGCGGGTGCCAGACCTCACAAAGATTCATGAGTTGATAGGGTACGTCCCAGAAGTACAACTCGAAGAAATACTTTCGAAAGTTATTAATTACTTTAAGGAACGCTAAGCAATCACCTGTATGCTGCTGCTAGCCTGACTCTCACGTAATGTCATCGCCAGTTTCGGAGACTTCCTCCGCGCCGCATCAATCATCAAAGCCGTCGTCCTCACGACTTGCCCGCTCCGTAGGTGTGATCGGAAGTGCCACGATGATTAGTCGTGTCCTCGGGCTTGTTCGTGACCAAGTTCTGGCGTACCTCTTTGGCGCTGGAAATGCGATGGATGCCTTCACTATAGGATTTCGCATCCCGAACTTGATGCGTGATCTCTTTGCCGAAGGCGCGATGAGTGCAGCATTTGTCCCAACCTTTACTCGACGCATGACGACCGACGGTCGAGAGGTTGCGTGGCGACTCGGAAATCAACTCATCAATGCTCTGCTGCTTACTACAGGTATTCTGGTTATTGCTGGAATTGTTTTTGCTGGTCCCATTGTAAATATGTTCGCCGCAGACTATGCCAACGTTCCAGGAAAACTCGAGCTAACAACATTACTAACGCGCATCATGCTGCCGTTCCTGACGTTGGTAACCGTGGCTGCCGCCTTAATGGGAATGCTCAACGCGCATCAGCATTTTTTCACACCTGCGCTCTCACCAGCGATGTTCAACATCGCCATGATCGCTAGTGGGTTTGGTCTTGTTCCACTAATGCCGCAGTTCGGGTTGCCTCCAATTGCGGGTATGGCAATTGGCACTCTTCTTGGCGGCTTCGGCCAGGGATTCCTTCAATGGATGGCCCTCCGAAAACAGGGCTATCGATACCGCCTATTGCTGAATCCCCGCGATAGTGGGCTGCAAGAAGTGCTTAGACTGATGGGGCCTGGCACCCTCGGACTAGCAGCCGTGCAAATTAATTTGCTCGTCAATTCAATACTCGCGACGGGTGAAGGGACAGGCGCCGTATCCTGGCTTAGTTATGCCTTTCGCCTAATGTATCTGCCGATTGGACTCTTTGGAGTCTCTATCGCCACAGCTTCATTACCGCAATTTTCTCGAATGGCAGCGCTGGAAAATACTACGGATATGCGAAAAATGATTTCCAGCAGCCTGCGCTTGATGATGATGTTGAACGTACCCGCTGCCGTAGGCTTGATGGTGTTGGCGACGCCAATCATCGCCTTGATCTTCGAGCGAGGAAGCTTCACCTCAGCTGATACGGCTGCTACCGCCGCAGCGCTGCAATGCTATGCCCCTGGGTTAATTGGCTACTCCACGGTCAAAATTACGGCGCCTATTTTTTACGCCATGCGAGATAGTCGCACGCCAGCGGTCATCAGTGGGATCGCTGTTGCACTTAATTTGTTGCTCAATTTAACCCTAGTGCGGATTATGGGCTATCAAGGTCTAGCTCTTGGAACAGCCATTGCGGCAATTTTAAACGCCCTGATCTTAATGATCTTGCTGCATCGCCGTCTGGATGGAATTGATGGAGCAAGACTTGGCATCACCTTTGTCAAAATTGTCGTAGCATCCATCATCATGGGTACTGTAGCCGTTGTTACAGAACGATACTTGGCTGACATCTGGCCAAGCGCCCTTCTCAGTGTGCAAATACTGCGCCTCTCTATCACTATCGCGGCGAGCGTGCTGGTTCTCTGCGGTGCGGCTCAGGCCTTGCGTATGGATGAATTCAACGACGCGCGTCGCCGTATTATGGCTAAACTCACTGGGAGTGTTTAAAGCTGTTGAAACAATTGGTGTGAACGAGGCTGCGGCCAACATTATGGTACGATTACCTATTAGGCTCGAGCCACGCTGATTGGATTTCAGTAAAGTTCCTGGTTCGTGAGTAGTGTAGATGCCTCAATATCGTTACTCCGCATCCCCATACCGCTTCGGCCCCGGGCCAATTTCTCCTGGCATTAAGATGTTGATAAAACTCAACATTCTTGCCTTCGTCGCAACTATCGTGTGGCCACGCCTTTTGCTCTCATTCGGATTGACACCTCAGGTAGTATTCGAGCAGTTTCATTTCTGGCAACCAGTCACGTATCTATTCCTTCACGGTGGTCTTTTTCACATCTTATTCAATATGTTGGCCCTGTGGATGTTTGGTGTGGAACTCGAACGTCTTTGGGGAAGCAAGGCCTTTATTAAATACTATTTTGTAACAGGCATCGGTGCCGCCGTAACCGTATTGTTCGTCTCCCTACTCCCGATTGCGTCCGCTGATCAAATGTACTATTCGGTAACAATCGGTGCGTCCGGTGCAGTGTATGGAGTGTTGCTTGCCTTTGGTCTGTACTATCCAGATCGCCCGATCTACATGTATTTCCTGTTTCCCGTACCGGCAAAGTATTTCGTCATGATCATTGGGGGAATTCTCTTTTTCTCATCCATCAACGATACGAATAGCGGCGTCTCACACGAAGCCCATCTTGGAGGACTCCTCGCCGGTTACCTCTATTTAAGAGGGGGTGGGGGTGGGACAACAAATTTAATTGGCGAAATTAAATACCAGTACATTAAATGGAAAATGAACCGCCTTCGTCGACGCTTCCATGTCCACCCTGGCAAGCGAGATGACGACTGGACTGGGCCTGTCCATTGACACTACGAATGTTTTGAGCACATCAGCGACTGTGATCTAATGTGTTGCGCTCTAGGTTGTCGCTGTCTCGTTGGAGTCGTCACGAGTGAGCTTCGCACCAAGCCAATCGTGGCGAGCTGGACTAAAAAAGTCGATTTCAAACGTATCGTCAAGCACTTCAGCCTGATGTTCGACGCCCGATGGAATAACCAGAACTTCGCCTTCACTCACAAGGACCTCATCCCCAGCAACCAGAAACTTAACCCGTCCCTGAAGCACATAAGTCATCTGCTCGCTTTCGTGTGCATGCTTGGGAATCATGGCGCCTTTCTTCAGATAGACTTGCACCAACATCTCACGCGCTCCAGAAACAACCTTGCGCGAGATCATTGCGGTAACCTTATCTGGCGCTATATTTTTCCACCGATACAGTGTAAAACTGGTAGACATTGCATGTTCCACGCTACGAAATACCACGTTTTTAGGCTCTTTTGTCGCAAGAGCGCGATGAGTATACCACTGCCAGCCGATGTTATAATGTGATGAGTAACTCAACTATCAATTTTGAGTAGCAACAGCATCCTTCACGTGCCACTAATACCTGACAGAAGTATGAGTGTATTTGTTACTACTGGAGGATGTGATACACCAAGTAACACAGCCCTGAATGAGCTAGCGATTCGATGAGCCCAAAAGCCGCCGCAGCTTCCAACCCGTCGTCGCAATCCAAAACGAACATGAATCAGAAGCACATGAAAGATCTTTCCCGAGACGATCTTTTAAAGGCTTATCGCCTGATGGTTCTCTCGCGACGCCTGGACGAAAAAGAAATTCAACTCAAGAACCAGAGTGCAACATTTTTTCAGATTAGCGCGGCTGGGCATGAAGCCGTCCAAGTCGCTGCCGGAATGCTTCTCAGACCAGGATACGACTGGATCTTTCCATACTATCGAGACCGAGCACTTTGTTTGACACTCGGTGTTAGTCCAACAACCATGTTGTTGGGAGGGGTGGGCTCGGCAGAAGACCCCAGTTCTGGTGGTCGGCAAATGCCATCCCACTGGACCAGCCGAGAGTCACACATCGTATCGCCATCCAGCGCAACGGGAACTCAATGCCTTCACGCGGTGGGTTGTGCTGAAGCGGGTGTTCTCGCTGCGACGCAGAGCACGGCTGACAAAGCGCTGATATCCGCCAACGATGATGAGGTTGTTCTAGTGTCTCTTGGCGAAGGCGCAACCAGTGAAGGTGAATTTTGGGAAGCCTTAAGTGCAACCTGTCTTGGAAAACTTCCGGTCGTCTACGTGATTCAAGACAATGGCTACGCTATTTCCGTACCAGTCGATGCACAAACACCGGGTGGGAGTATTTCCACCCTCGTCGAACGATTTCCTACGCTCCGCACGATAAACATTGATGGAACAGATTTCTTCGAGAGTTACAGTGGTATGCATGAAGCGATTACTTACGCACAATCACGAAAGGGCCCAGCGTTAGTGCATGCCAGCGTCGTACGCCTGCACTCTCATTCGTTGTCTGACGATCAGAAAGCATATCGAAGCGAAGAGGAATGCAAGGCCGATCTTGAGCAAGATCCACTAAAACTATTCAAACATTGGTGCATCCAGAAATCAGATCAGATCGGTGAGGCAGACCTCAAGAAAATCGAGTCAGCTGTCGACAATGATATTGCTGAAGCAACCAGTCAGGCACTTGCAGCCTCTCAGCCAAATCCCGCGACTGTTCTGGATTATTTGTATTCACCTAAAATCGATCCAGCCTCAACAACCTTCACTTCTGAACCAACGCCATCCGGCGATCCGGAAACCATGGTGACAGCAATTAACCATACATTACGGGATGAAATGACTTGTAATCCTCATATTGTGATGTTTGGAGAGGATATAGCGGACTGCAGTCGAACAGAATCGCTGCCGTCAGTGTCTGGTAAAGGTGGCGTATTTAAAGTTACCCATGGACTTCAGCGAGCATTCGGTGAAGACCGAGTCTTCAATACACCGGTAGCCGAGGCCGGTATTGTTGGCCGTGCTCTAGGCATGGCAATACGTGGAATCAAGCCGGTAGTGGAAATTCAGTTTTTCGACTATATCTGGCCGGCAATGATGCAGCTCCGCAACGAAATCTCCATGTTGCGCTACAGGTCTAACAACACCTACGCGTGCCCTATGGTAATTCGTGTGCCCATTGGAGGCTATTTGCGCGGAGGATCGCTTTATCACAGTCAGTCAGGCGAAAGTATTTTTGCGCACTGCCCAGGCCTGCGGATCGCCTACCCATCAAATGCAGAAGATGCGAGTGGACTGCTTCGCACTGCTATTCGATGCGACGACCCCGTGCTCTTTTTTGAACATAAACACCTTTACCGACAGACTTACAATAAACGTCCGTATCCTGGGGCGGATTACACTATTCCGTTTGGACAGGCTGCGACCCGCCGTGAGGGTCACGACATTGTCGTCGTAACGTGGGGTGCTCTTGTACAGCGGTCGTTACTGGCCGCCCAGCAAGCGTCGAAAGACGACATCAGTGTCATGGTGCTCGACCTGCGCACCATCGCCCCTTACGATTGGGAGA